>WNFH01000032.1_pt1 | contig 59633 bp, 45 predicted proteins | sample 5400411 | NCBI WGS metagenome assembly WNFH01 (sample SAMN13153347, study PRJNA577476) | soil metagenome | isolation source: 200 cm saprolite under Douglas fir tree site 2 hole 3 | place: USA:California | collected 2015-04-18 | reverse complement strand
ATGGTGTACCGGCCCGCGATGCCCCTGGCGATAATGTCTGCATACAGATTCTGGATATGTGCAGCCTGCTGTGGATCAACCGCGTGTACATAGTTCTCTACCTCGTCAAAATCGCCCTGGCTGACCCCCTGACAATCCATACCCATGAAGTGAATTTTCGTGGTATGCGTAGCATCTGTGTTGTACGCCCGCATCCACTCTAGCATATCCCGGTATTCCTGCGTTTGCCATGAAAAAAACAGGCTCATGCGCATCACATCCTCAACGTTTTCCTGCCCTCCGTTGATATACGCATCGATCAGGCGTGACGTTCCCCAGTTGTTCTCCATGATGAAGGTGTTGAAGCCCATCCTGCTGACCAGAAATTCCACGAGACGCGCCTTCATGGTAAAGAACTCGTGTGTCCCATGCGTCTCCTCGCCCAGGCCAACAATGCTGGCATTCCCCACAAGAGACTGCAGTGGCTGGAGATCCGCATCTGAGCCACCCGGCTCCACGGTCTTCAAGGGGATGGCGTTCTGTTGAATCCAGGTAGTCACCAGGCCTGCACTGGCGATACGCGTGTTCGCTGCTGGCGCTGCCTGGCTGCAGCCTATCAGGGCAAAGCTGACGCTCAGCAAGACGATGAGGTAACCGTGACATGAGCTCTGTTTGTATGTGCTCATAACAAGCTCCAACTTTGGCAGCATCTTTTTATTGTACATAACTTCGCTCGCTTCAGCAGGGCCTCATTACTATACACTATACCTCATTATTGTACTCACCGAGGGAACAAGGTTGTGGCAGACCATGCCCCAAAAATCGTCGTATGGTACGTCCTTCCCTCGAATGGACATATAACTGTTATGTCAACGTGTACTCACCTCATTGAAAGGAGGTCAATGTATGTCCGACGTAGTATTGTCTGCAAATACTCCCCTGCTGCAAGCCGATATTGTGCTTGAAGGCGGCGGTGTGCGTGGTATTGGTCATGTAGGTGCACTCAGCGTTCTGGAAGAAAAAGGGTATCACTGGGTCAATATCGCGGGTACCTCAGCAGGCGCTTGTGTTGCTGCCATGATGGCAGCGAACTATAGCGCCCTGGAAATGAACGACATCATGCGCAACGAAGTGAATTTTAATCTCTTTGCGCAAGATAGCGGACTTAATGGGTTTTTCCTGATGGAAGCCATTCACATGCTGAGACGAGGCGGCTTCCACACCGGGAACTACATCGAAACTTTCATCAGGGACAAACTAATGAAGGCAAAGCCAAAGCCCATATCCACCTTCAAAGACTTGATCATTCCTGGACGCGAGCATGAACCAAAAGATTCGATTTACCGCTATCGTCTCACAGTGATTGCCTCGGATATCAGCCAGGGGTTAATGCTGCGGCTGCCACAGGACATGCTCAAATTTAACCAGGACCCCGAGGAGCTTGATGTCGCCCTGGCGGTACACATGAGCGCTAGCATTCCATTTTTCTTCATGCCTCTTATGCAAAAGCGTCAAGATAGGAAAAACGATCTGGTCGTAGATGGCGGATTGCTCAGTAACTTCCCTGTGGGCATCTTTGACGTACCAAACCAACCACAGCATCCAACTTTTGGTTTGCGCCTGGTAGATTCACTACCTACCCCCGAACATCCCTGGCCGACCAATCCTACCAACAATGTCTTTCAAATCGGTCAGGCGCTTCTCAGCACCTTGTTGTCAGCGCACGATAGACTTTATATGGATGATCATACATTTGTCCGTACTATCGCTATTCCGGTTGAAGGTATTAGCGGCACCAGGTTCGACCTGAAGCCAGAGGAGGCAACAAAGCTGTACCAGAATGGAAGTAAAGCTGCTGAGAATTTCCTTTCTACCTGGAATTTTGAGGCCTACAAGGCAGCCTATCGCGGAAATCTGCTACAAAAAGGGCGGCGCGAGCGACTACACGAAGAGATGAAACGCAAAGCCGGCTAAATGCTTCCAATTGTCGCTGCATAGAGATTAGCGTTATCTCTCAAGGCCAGAGAGATCCGCCATTTCGTAACGCTTGTCGTAACGCTTGGGAGACGCTCATGTGGTAATATGCTATCGTGCAAGGCTACACACGCAACCCGCAAGGATCGTAGGTGCATTCTTCTTTACTTCTCAGAGCCTGGCTCGCGGCCTGAAGAGGGGCACGCATATGAGTATAAATCATGCATCGTCTACCACGGGTGTGAGTTCTCCTCCGCCCAACGCAACCCATACGCGTTTGCATGGGTCCTGGCTCGTCCTCGCACGAGTCGGCTGGGTCGTACTGGCCGTTTTCACCCTCATCATCGTCGTTGCCAGTCTCCCGGTGTATGTGGCACAACTGCAAACCATCTGTACTGGTACAGCCTGCGCTTTCTCCCAGCAACTCACTCCTGAACAAGCAAGGATGCTCAAAGGGATTGGCCTCTCTCCAGGCGCTTACGCAGCGTTCACTGTCGCGCTCACGCTTGCCTCGGTGGTAGTGTGTTTGGTGATTAGCACGCTGATTGTCTGGCGCAGATCCGACGACCGCATGGCACTCTTAGTCGCGCTCATGCTCGTGACGGTTGGTCCGATCATTGAGACGAGCACCCTCCTACTGATTCCTTCCCCATGGAGGGTGCCGACCGCGTGCCTGTATTTTCTCGCTCTTGCTTTGCTCGTGCTCGTCTTCCTCCTGTTTCCCAGTGGGCAGTTCGTGCCTCGCTGGACGCGCTGGACCATGGTCGTGTTTCTTGCAGGGCAAGTCCCTTACACCTTCTTCCCGGACGCACCTTTCACGTTGAATACCCACGCTGATTCGCTTGGCTATCTCATACTCATCGGCGAGGCGGCGATCTTTGCGATCGTCCAACTCTACCGCTACCGGCGTGTGTCTAGTCCAATAGAGCGTCAGCAGACCAAATGGGTCGTCTTCGGTATCGCTGTGCCAACCACTGTCTTCGTCGGCGGGAGTGTGCTGTATCTGATCTTCCCAGCGCTCGCCGAACCTGGTTCACCTTACGGTTCGCCCTATCAACTGGCCTTGGCAGCCGTCAACACCTTCCTGCCGCTCTTCATCCCGCTCTCGTTTGGGTTTGCTATGCTGCGCTACCGGCTGTGGGACATCGATATCCTGATCAACCGCACGCTGGTGTATGGCACGCTCACAGTCATCCTGACGGCGGTCTACGTGGGCCTGGTCATTGGCCTGCAAGCTCTGCTGCGCGGCATCATCAGCCAGGACAACAGTGTGGCCATCGTCATCTCCACGTTGGCAATCTACGTGCTCTTCCAGCCGCTACGCCAGCGCCTCCAGAAGCTCATTGATCGCCGCTTCTACCGCAGCAAGTACGACGCCGTCAGGACCGTGGCAGCCTTCAGCGCCACCTTGCGTCAGGAAGTGGACCTGGACCAGTTGCGCGAGCACTTGCTGGCCGTGGTGCAGGAGACGATGCAGCCCGCGCATGTCTCGCTCTGGCTGCGTCAACCAGAGCGGCCCAGGCAGCCACGGGACCACGCGTCATCCTCGTGAGAAGGATCACTTTTGCTTTAACAAATCTCCCCCGTGATTACACGTTATTGGGCAGCGAGCGCGATTACAAAATGCTCTTGTTCAATGTCGCCAGGAACTCCATGTTGTTGCTGGTCTTGGACATGTGCTGTAGCAGCGCCTCCATTGCCTCCATGCCCCGCTGGTCTGCCAGCGTTGAGAACATACGGCGCATCACGACGACTGCGCGTAGTGTCTTGTCGTCGAGCAGCAGTTCCTCGCGGCGAGTGCTGGAAAGCCCGATGTCGAGGGCGGGGAAGACACGGCGTTCGGCGAGCTTGCGGTTCAGAAGCAACTCCATGTTGCCGGTACCCTTAAATTCTTCGTAGATCACATCATCCATGCGGCTGCCGGTGTCTACCAGCGCCGTGGCGATGATCGTCAGGCTGCCGCCCTCCTCGATCTTACGCGCAGCCCCGAAAAAGCGTTTGGGTGGGAACAAGGCGCTGGGATCAAGACCGCCAGAGAGAGTTCGTCCGCTGGGCTGCACCGCCAGGTTATAAGCGCGGCTCAAGCGCGTAATGCTATCCAGCAGCACCACGACATCACGTCCGCCTTCGACCAGGCGCTTGGCGCGCTCCAGCACCATCTCGGCCACGCGGGTATGGGCCTCGGTTGGTTCATCGAACGTGGAACTGATCACCTCGGCTCTCACCGAGCGTTTCATGTCGGTGACTTCTTCTGGCCGCTCACCAATGAGTGCAATCATCAGGTGAACGTCATCGTAGTTTTCAGTGATGGAGTTGGCGATGGACTTGAGGAGCATGGTTTTGCCGGCTTTAGGCGGAGAGACGATCAAGCCGCGCTGCCCACGCCCGATGGGGGCCACAAGATTGATGATGCGACCGGAGATGTTCGAGGGAACTGTTTCCAGGTTAAACATCTCGCGTGGGAAGATTGGTGTCAGCACATCAAAATGCGGGCGGCGTTTGGCAATTTCGGGGTCTACTCCATTAATGGCTTCGACACGCAGCAGGCCATAGTACTTTTCGTTATCCTTCGGCGGTCGCACCTGGCCGGAAACCATGTCACCTGTGCGCAGGCCGAAGCGGCGAATCTGCGACTGCGAGACATAAACGTCCATATTACCGGGCAGGAAGCGTTCCTGTCTGAGGAAGCCAAATCCATCTTCGACAATTTCCAACACCCCGGCACTGAAAATGTTGCCCTGCTGTTCGGTGTGGGCCTGGAGAAGCCGGAAGACGAGGTCTTGTTTTTTGAGGGTGGTGTAACCGGAGAGTTCGAGGTCGCGAGCAATGTCGCGTAACTCCGTTACAGTCTTCGTTTCTAGTTCAGCAATGTTCACGTTGTTCTAGGGCGGAACAACTCTATGGGAAGTAACACGCCCTTTCTCCTTTCTCTGTATGAATCTAGAGTTTGGTGGGAAATAAGAAATTCGAACCTGTTTTTCGGAAAAACGCTATGAAAAACATGTGGTAACAATGGTCTTCTGTCCTGATGGGTGAAAGAGGCACTAACCAACTTACCTAAGACAGTTTACGACGCCACAACATACGCTAGGAACCTGCGGAACTATAGGATGGTGCGGTACATACCTTAGGAGCTAGCATCACTATACCATACGTATCAAGCCCTGTCAAGAGCGGGTGCCAGGAATAGCCAATTCGTATTATAACATCAGTTTTTATTGATTGCTATCTTTTTCGCTTTCCGCTATGCCTATTCACGAAAAGAATTATATAGTAAGGAGGTGACACGATGAACAGCATTTTGTGTAGTTCTACTGATACAGAACTGGATATTCGCCGTATCACTGCTGATATGCCGGCGCCTGAAGATATGTACGCAACTGCTCCAATGGCCCTCCTGCAGTCGGCCTACCGGCAGTCTGACGAAGAAGAGCTGCACACTTCATTCGAAGAGGCCATTAGTGATCGCGTACTGGCTGTCAACAGGCAACTCCAGCGTTTGAGCGGTACGCTCACCAGTACCCGGCAAGTGCAGCCTCAAACAAGTTCATGGCTGAAAAAGCAAGTTCTGGCACTTCGTTCCTCGTCTTTTGAGAAGGCCTGGCCCAAAGGTATCCTCTTTGCAGCTTTCGCTTTGATGCTGCTCATGGTCGGGTTCGACCTGATGGGCCTGCTGGTTCTACATATGCACTAGCAATAATGCACCATAGCCACTCTCTATTTCTTATAGTCTAGAAAGCGCCCTGGCCCCTTGACTTAGCCTGTAACTTTAGAGTAGTGTTAGACATAGCAAATACTGAATCACAAGCAAGAGAGGAGAGGCCAGGTGCAGGATCATCAACGCGGGCAGCCATTTCAGCAGCGTCCAGCGAACACCAACTCGCACATCACCTCAGCGGTTGGCTTAGAGGAGCCTGCTGGCCGGCTGCGTGCCAGGCGTAGCTCCTTGTTTTCACAGACCATCGTCTGGGTTACTGCTTTGATCTGCATGGCTTTCCTGCTTGGCTCATTAGCCCAGGCGTGGTCAAATAGCCAGTTGATGCAGCGTGTACAGGAGGCGCAGCAGCAGACGCAGCAACTTCAGGCCTATCATAACCGCCTGGTACAGCAGGCAAAGCAATACCAGGACCCCTCCGTAATCGAGAGCGAAGCACGCCAGCAGCTCGGTTATATTCGCCCAGGAGAGCATCCCGTAATCATTATGAGTTCCGATCAGCAGGGCCAGCAGAACGCAGCCCATCCTGCCAGTCCACCGCCCGCACAGAACTTCTGGCAGCAGTGGTGGAACCTGTTCTTTGGAAGCTGATCGGGTAAAAAACTCCCTACGGGCTTGACAGGGGGCTTAATATAAATATATACATTGTTGATGCACATTGGTGAAATAATCCGGTCGTGTCTTAGGTGGCGAGGGAACTGGCTTCTCATCTGAGATTGAAATTCTTAAGCCGATCTTTCCTTTAGCGGAACGCCTATTGGAAGCGTTCCGCTTTTTACGTTTATGCGCAGCTTTCTGCTAGCAACAATCATTTGCTTGAAGGAGTAATTTGTAATGCGTCCACTTATTGGAATACCGTGCCATGCAAGCTTTCGTGCGGAAACAGGACGGCCCATTTATGGCAATAACCGTAGTTATGTACATGCATTGGAGGCTGCTGGTGGAGTTCCCGTACTCATCCCCATGCTCAACGACTTCACTGCGCTTGATCCTCTACTCGCCTGCCTGGATGGACTGCTGCTTCCAGGTGGCGTAGATATGCAGCCTTCTCGTTATGGGGAAGAAAAGCACCCACTCACAGAAGAGGCCGATCCGCAACTCGATCAATTCGAATTGTCCCTCACTTCCTGGGCGCTCAAAGAAGATGTCCCCATACTTGGCATCTGCCGTGGTATGCAAGTCATAAATGTTGCCCTGGGTGGTAGCCTCTATCAAGACCTGAGCGACCAGTATCCTGGTAGCATACGGCACTCCCAGCGAGATTTGCCGCGTACCCATCTCTCCCATCACATCATTGTAGAACCCGGCAGCCAGGTCGAAAGTCTGTTGGGCACACAGGAATTATGGGTCAATAGTCTCCATCATCAAGCTGTTAAAGCCCCTGGTAACGGTGTGCATATCAGCGGACGAGCCGGGGATGGCGTCGCGGAATTGCTCGAAGTTCCCGGTCATCGCTTTGTTATAGCCGTGCAGGGCCATCCGGAGGAAATTTACACTACAGTATCCGCATTCGCGAATCTCTTCTCTGCGTTTGTCCGAGCCTGCGGTTTCCTCGTCGATGACGAGGCCGCCCCAGCATCCCTTGCATCTAACCACGAGGTAGCAGTGGTCGCCCAAGAGGCATCAACCTAAGAAAAGCCCATCAACTTCTGTAGGGGCGAGGGTGGTGGAGTGGGGACGGGAGGGCCTTGATGGTCGCCCGCGTCCTGTTCCCTGTGCTCACCTGTGAGGGAACGCGCTCACACCCTCACCACCGTGCGACCATCAAGGCCCTCCTCACATCTACCCAACCACTCTCGCCCCTACGGAGAATCCGGCCTCCTGTCTCTCTTCCAGGCTTAGCTTGATGCCTATTGAGCGATCCTTGTGGTCGTCCTGCAGCCGGTGGTCGCCCTGGAAGCTATTGTATATCAGGAGCGCGTTGGCATTCCAACACCTCCTGATATACAATAGAAGCATGACAACCCAGCAAGACAACGTCACTTTAGATGATGGTGATGCAGGCTCAGTAGGCCGCCCACCAGGGGAAAAAGGATTGCCGGGCCCGGTAACACACCCCGATCATCAAGAATCCGGCTCCTTGTTGCGCCGAAATCGCGACCTGGCGGTTCTCTATGCCATCGCGGGGCATCTTAACCGCAAAGTTGATGTGCATGAAGCGTTGCAGGAGGTACTTGCACAGGTCACAAAACTACTTGGATTGCAAACGGGCTGGGTCTGGCTGCTCAATGAGCAGGATAAGCCTTATCTGGCTGCAGCGCAGTCGCTGCCCCCGTATCTTGCTAACCATCCCAAGCGCATGACCGGTGACTGCCTCTGTCTTGATACCTTTCTGCAAGGCGACCTTGAGGGCGCTGCCAACATCAATGTATTGCGCTGCAGCCGTTTAAAAAACGCCGAACGCAAGAATGATCCCTCCTCGCTGGGGTTGCGTTTCCACGCCAGCGTACCCATCTATGCAGGAGAAACGCCAATTGGTGTATTGAATGTTGCCAGCGAGGACTGGCGCGAACTCGAAACGGAAGAACTGCAGTTGCTGCATATCATTGGCGACCAGATCGGCCTTGCCATTCAACGCGCCCGCCTCTCCGCAGAACATACGCAGGCCGCAGCACGCCTGGCTACCATCGAAGAACGTAACCGCCTGGCACGCGAGATTCACGATACCCTTGCCCAGGGCCTCGCCGCCATCACGCTTCAACTCGAGACCGCCGACGCGCTCGCAACTTCTCGTCTCGACCGTGCCCAGGAAGCTATTCGCCGTGCTCTCAGCCTGGCACGCGAAAACCTCGAAGAGGCTCGTCGCTCGGTGAGCGACCTGCGAGCGGCTCCCTTGCAAAATCGCACGTTGCCCGAAGCCTTAGCAGCACTCGCACAAGAAAGCACCCAGGAAGGGATCGAGATCGAGTATCGTTATGCGCCAGCGGATGATTTTCCGGTGCTATCCCCCAGGCTAGAATCCGGCCTCTATCGTATCGCACAGGAAGCTCTCGCCAATGCTTATAAGCACGCCCGGGCGCAACATATTTCCCTTACCCTCGCCATCGAGGACACCGATCTCTGCCTCTATGTGCAGGATGATGGCTGTGGCTTCGTTCCCGACGAAGTAATCCGCTTATTACCGGGCCGAAACGAGGGCCATTTTGGCTTAACAGGCATGAGCGAGCGTGTCAAGCTGCTCGGCGGCACCCTTTGCATTTCGAGCGAACCCGGGGACGGTACCTGCATCGCTGCCTGCATTCCCCTGAAGGAAGGATGGGGCAAACGATGATTCGCATCCTACTTGCCGACGACCATCCCATTGTGCGCGAAGGCCTGCGTGCCGTCCTGGAAACTCAGCCCGATTTCGAGGTGGTTGGCACCCCGCAGCAAGCTGCCAATGGTGACGAAGCGCTGCGCCTGGCCCTGGAACTGCGGCCCGATATCCTCTTACTTGATCTCGAAATGCCGGTCATGGATGGAGTCGAGACGATTCGCCGCTTGCGCCAGCAGATCCGCCTTGACCCGCGTAGAGGAGATGCTAGCCACCCGCGCATTATCGTCTTTACCGCTTTCGATAATGACGAGCGCATCATCGCCGCGCTTGAAGCCGGAGCCAATGGCTACTTGCTCAAAGGCGCACCACGCGAAGACATCTTCAACGCCATTCGCATTACTATGCAGGGAGGATCGCTGCTGCAGCCTGTTATTGCCTCTAAATTGTTGAGGCATATGGGTCAACATGCTACCTATCGTCCTCCCACAGTGCCGCAGACACTCTATGAACCCCTCACAGAGCGCGAGCTGGAGGTACTGACCCTACTGGCTCAGGGTATGCCTAACAAAGAGATTGCTGCGCATTTGACCATCAGCGAGCGCACCGCTAAATTTCATGTCAGTTCCATCATGGGCAAATTAGGGGCGACCAACCGCACCGAAGCTGTCTCTCTGGCGGCTCAAAGGGGATTGATCACCCTCCATTCTTAATGCTCCCTCATCGTGATTGTGCCCTCATTCCTCAACCTTGCTGGTTAAGATTTCTCCACCTGAACATTGGGACATTCTGGCTAATTTATGAACCCGGGTGCATGGCATGCAGAACGTCGATATACAATGTGTAGGTACCAGGATATATCTGCATGTACCAGTTAGTAAGTGGGGTCATTTTGAAAGACGCAAATGAGCAGTTTTTGCCATCTATCTTTCCTCGCATCGCTGCCGCCATCTGTGTGCTCTTGCTCATCGGCAGCTTAGCGCTGGTTTCTGTTGGTGGCGTTGCGCTGCTCGGCCCTATGTTCGCACACGGCGACGATGTGGCGCACGCACAGGGCAAAATCGTAGCAATTGGCCCAGGCATGAATTTTATGTTGCAGACAGCAACAGGACAGCGCCTGGATTTTCAATGCTCGAATCAATGTCGAGCGTCTTTAGGACATATGCAGCGCCATCTGCGTGAACACGCGCTCACCGATGTGTACTACATCCAGGGGCCTGATAGAAACCTCATGGTACTGAACGTGGACTAAAAGTGGCAGGGGCGGGATAACATACGCCCCCTGCCCTACAAATGAACACAAGGGATATAATGAGTAGCGGAATACCCATTCAAAATAAATTGGACACCGTTGATAGTGCTGATATCATGATTGTCGGCAATGGCATCGCGGGACAGACAGCGGCAATAGAGGCCCGCCGCCTGGCTCCTGACAAGAGCATTGTCATGATTACCGAACAAAGCCATCCTACTATCAACACACCCGCGCTCAAACAATTTGCCATCGGAAAACTCACGCGCGAACAATTACTTGCCTTTCCTGCGGGAACCGAACGCGCCCAGCGCATACACATCATTAATGGGCGAGTCGAGGAAATTCATGCGCAGGGTAACTATGTCTGTCTCGCGGGTGGACGAGGCTTCGGGTATAAGTCGCTGCTCATCGCGACAGGTAGCGTCCCCACGGGTCTACCTGCGAGCTTACCAGGGCGCGATTTCGATGGTGTGCTCACACTCCATTGCTTGAATGACTATCTCGACCTGCGCCGCCGGCTGAGCGAGGTAGATGAAGCCGTTGTGATCGGCGGTGGACCGCATGCTATCGAGACTGTCATGTGCCTGTTGTACTGGGGCATTGATGTCCACTGGCTGATCCGCAGCGAGACCTTTCTGCCGCGCATGCTGGATCGTCCTGCCTCCGACATGGTTATCGAACGTGTACAGCGTGCAGGAGCCAGGGTGTACACCGAAACCGAAGCCATAGGTATCGTCGGCAGGGTCGGCGCGGTCGCTGGTGTCGTTACGAATCAACATCAATTGCTTCCTTGCCAGCTTGTCTTAGTCTGTACTGGCACAACTCCTGTTACTACCCTGGCGAAACACTGCGATCTTCCGATGCAACATAAGCATGGGATCCTCGTGGACAACCAGCTTCGTACCAGCGCACGTAACGTCTATGCCGCCGGCGATGTCGCGGCCCTTCAGGACCCGCAGACGGGGACATATGCTCCGCGCGCGCAGTGGTATGCTGCTGTCCTGCAGGGTCGGATAGCCGCGGCAGCCATGACAGGGTCTGCACAGCAAGAGGAGAGTTTTGGCGTCCCCTGGCATGCCACGCGCCTGGGTGAGCTTTCAATGCTCACCGTTGGCAATCCACTCCAGTGGCTCGACTCGGCCACCATCTTAACCGATAGTAGCAGGGGGAGCTACCGGCGTATCTCTGTCATCGATGACCGGCTGGTCGGCTATCTTGCGCTCGGCCCAACACACCCTGATGGTCTTGCGATCAAACGCTTAATCGATGAGGGCCTCTCGATTCGTGACATCAAAAAAGACCTGCTCAGGGGTGAATTTGATGTGCGCAAATATTTCTCGCGACAACGCACCTATGCCGCGCAACGCATGGTCATCACCGGCAAATTGCCTCCACCGGCTCAAGTTCAACCTGCGCCAGCCGGGCGTTCTTTGCGGGAAACAGGTCCACTGGCAGCGCCGGGCACCGAATCGGTGTATCCCCTGGCAAGAACCGCAGTGAATACCGATCCTACGCTAAATGTTCCTGTGCATCTGAGATACACCCCATCAAACACGGGCAATCGTTGGGAAGCTATCCAGCCTGCTCATCCGGTGAACGCCGCGGCCGCATATACTCAACCATCTGTATCTACTGGACCTCTGCAAAATAGTGAATCTATCCCCAGTGAGAGTGAAGCCTTGTTCTTTGAAGGTGGTATCTCTCCGGGTCAAGAAACGAATCGCCCTCCAGCTGCCCTGCGCGTTGTCGAATCAACGCTTGTCCCGCTCCCGCCCGATGCGCCGCGCAGTCCATCGGGCAGTCTCTGGTCGTACAGCACCAGGTTACCGGCATTGAGAGCAAAACGTAGAGATGGACAGTTCATCACTTCCCATCCCGGGCATACGGTCAAGCAAATCCTTGCCAGGTCTCCAGTAGCGAGTGCGAAAGAGCCTGAACGCCCTGCCAGGGCCTATCCATCGAGTAGCCTCTGGTCCTATACGGATAGGCATGCAGCGGTAAAGAAAGGCCATTAAATGTTGAGGACAGGATTGAAACGGAGCGCTAACGTCGCTGTGATGCTGCACAAGACATTACCCCAGGTGGCGCAAGAACTACATGCCTGCATTGGTTGCAATGAATGCCTTGTGGCCTGCCCGGCAGTGAACGAGCACGTCACCATCGATGTGCTTAACCGTGAGACACTCTCCGGCCCTATCTCTACCCCGGTGGCTCGCTTTGCTCGTTCATGTTTCCAATGTGGGGCCTGTGTCGCTCCCTGCCCGGTAGGCCTGCACCGCGATGCTATGATGATGTGGCTCAAGGTGCGCTTGCTCCGCTCCGGATGGAGGGAATAGTAGCAGTGGCCGATCACCGCGCACAAAACAAAGGGGAATCCGGCTATTCCTTGCTGTTCTCTGCAGGGGGGCGCTGGTATATTCGCATTGTCTTTCCCCTCTTAGGAATAGTGCTTGGTGGAGCATTTTATGTATGGTATACGCAGCATAGCAGTGATGCTTCCCCTGATAGCCCTGCCGGGTATGCCTTTGCCATCACCGGCACAATCTTTCTGCTGCTAGCTGCCGTTCTTTACACGCTGCGTCGCCGTGCCCGTAGCAAGCGAGCTGTTGGTCGGCTTAATAGTTCACTGAACTTGCATATCTGCTTTGGGGTATTAGGCCTGGCTTTCCTGCTCATGCACTCGTTCGGAAACTTCAATCCCCGTAGCGGCACCTATGCTCTGTATAGCATGATAGCTCTTGTGGTTAGCGGCGTAGTGGGTCGATTTCTTGACCGCCTGGTGCCGCGCTTGATTGCAGGAGAGGTTCACAAGGCGTTGACCGCCCAGGGCGATGATCGCATCGAGAACATTTCACAGAAATTGCAGGCCATCGTCGTACATAACTCCCAGCATTTACAAGGCTTTATACCTGTAGCTGGCACCAGGTCTCACAAAGCCCCTACCTCGCTGGTACCCTTGTCCGGCCCAATCTCGCATGATTTCCCATTTGCCGACAAGGACCAATCAATGCATACGCCCTGGGATCTAGCCTATATCTCGCTCGAGGCAACGCCCCAGGAATTGAGCCGCGAAGCTGGCCCGTACCGCTTCATTCCCGATAAGAAAAGCGAACTGACTCGTCCAGGCGCCCTCATGCCGGGCACACAGGAACACATCGCTGAACTACGGGAAGTAGAACGAGCAATGCAGCGCGAACAGTTTTACCGCTACATCCTTCGCTACTGGCGCAAATTCCATGTCGCGCTTGCTTTACTCACACTTGGCCTGACGCTCTGGCACCTGATCTATGCCGCCCAGTTGCTGCTGCCTACCTTCATCCACTAAGAGCTAAACGCTCCCCTACGGGCCGCAAGCCGTGAATTTTGTGCCATTGTTGCAGAAATCGACCTCTTTGTCCTGGATATGAATAATCATATCCGTCTTCTTCCCATCATTATTGACCTCTCCGAAGGTGAGCGTGACCGGTATCTGGTCATCCCCTGATGCAATCAGGTCAGGGCCAATATAATCGATGGACTTGGTAGGGTCGCCTGCCGGCAGCTCAATGATGATTACCTGACCGTGGAGATTGAGAGCAATAAAATGGCTTTTATGCGCGTTACTATCACCATTGTGACCGACGGCCGCATCCGTTTGAAAGTAACGCGGATAGCCATAGACAATGTCGTTGTATTTGTTGATCCCCCACGCGATTATCGATGAGCCGGTCACCCATAATGCAAGCGCAGCAATCATACCAACGCCCACGTACAGCATCCAGTGTACGTTCCTGCTCCCATGTTTCATCGTTGCCGGCGACTGGTAGGCCGGTTGGATCGTTGTGTTACGCCCTGAGCGCCCCTGCATTGGGCCGGGCAATGGGTTATAGGCCTGCGCCGTTCGACGTGGAGGAATAAGAACCGGCTGGCGCGTGGTTTCGGATGTCATGTCGCGCGTTACACGGCGGCCAGTTGTAGGGTTATTCCAGCGGATTGCACTGCTAGGTGGGCGTGGGGAATCTGAAGCCAGGGGATCATCCTCGGCAAGCAGGTCATCCTCTGCCCGTTGCTCCTTTCGCTTACCCTGACCTTGTGGAAAAGTAAGAGGATTGAGATCGTTTTTATTTGTATCGCTGTTCTGCCTTGGTTGAGATGGTCTGTTGCTACTGGGCATTCGCTCTCCTTTTCTTGCGGAGTCACGTGAAATATAGAGAAACCGCGTTCCACCCATCCCTGCCTACTTTTGCCTGGGTGGACTGCCGGGTATCGTGCATTCACAAATAGAGGGACAAGTCATTATGCCCTCGAAAACATTGTCTTCATATCATATCAAAACGTGTCAATATGTGTCACTATTCCTATGGGTTCGATTTTACAACTTTTCGCCCCGCCTCTTCTCCAACCACTTCTTAATGCTCGCCTCTCTCCCCTGCTGTCCAGGCTCATAGTAGCGCCGTCCTTTCAGGCTCTCGGGTAAATACTCCTGGAGCTGCAAGGCCGGTGGCCTGTCAGGATCGTCAATCTGCATCTCTTTGTAGTAGTCGTGAGTATACTTATAATCCTTGCCGTAGTCAAGGTCTTTCATAAGTTGTGTAGGCGCATTGCGAATCCACAGCGGCACAGGGTCATTGCGCGTCCTCTGCACATCTTCCTGCACGCGGCTATACGCCTCGTATAAAGCATTGCTCTTGGGCGCGCTTGCCAGGTATACCACGGCCTGTGCCAGCGCGAGGTTTGCTTCTGGCAGGCCCACGAAATGCACTGCCTGTTGCGCTGCCACACACACCACCAGTGCCTGGGGATCAGCCATACCTACATCTTCCGAGGCAAAGCGAATCAAGCGGCGCACAATGTAGAGCGGATCTTCGCCTGCCTCAAGCATGCGTCCCAACCAGTACAATCCTGCATCCGGGTCCGAACCGCGCAGCGCCTTATGTAATGCGGAGATCGTATCATAATGCTGGTCGCCGCCTTTGTCATAGAGCAAGGCGCGATGCTGCATCACGTCCTCGGCGATGGAGAGCGTGATATGGGTACCTTTGGGTGTTCCCCCACTTCCTTCCGCTGCCAGTTCAAGCGCATTGAGAGCAACGCGGGCATCACCATTAGCAAAGGCGGCCATCTGTTGCAATGCATCCTCGTCAATCGTGATGTTGAATTGACCCAGGCCATGCTCTTTATCTGCTAATGTACGCCGGAGAATGGTCAGGATTTGTTCTTCATTCAGACCGTGCAGCACGAAGACGCGTGTGCGAGACAGGAGCGCGGCATTAACTTCAAAACTTGGATTCTCGGTAGTGGCTCCGATAAGCGTGACGATGCCGCGCTCGACATGTGGCAAGACAGCATCCTGTTGTGCTTTGTTGAAGCGGTGTATCTCATCGATGAACAGGATGGTGCGTTGCTTGCTGAACTGTTGCAGTTTGCGGGCATCCTCTACCACTTTACGCAGGTCTGCGACGCCTGCCGAGACGGCACTGAGCGTGACGAAGTAGGCATGAGTCTGGCGAGCAATCACCTCTGCCAGTGTTGTTTTGCCGCTGCCGGGTGGCCCCCACAAAATCATAGAGGGAATGCGGTCCTCTTCAATGCTGCGACGCAGGATCCGCCCTGGCGCCAGGAGATGTTCCTGCCCGAGAATCTCGTCCAATGTGCGCGGACGCATGCGCGCCGCCAGTGGTTCTGTCGATGTGCTAGAGGGTGCTGATGTATTCTTTTTGGAGGATGGAGTAATCTCCGATCCGAAAAGAGACGATTGATCCGGCATGACCTTAGCTTTTTTAGCGGCTTTTTAGCGAACAAAGTACTTCTTCTATTTGCTTCATAGCATACCACATTTCGTGCCTGCTCCTTCATCTGGTAGGACCTCTTCGCGTTTTCCTGCTCAAGCAAACCGGGCTCAACCTCAACTCTGAGGAGGGCATGTGTAGTTTATAGATAACAAGGGGAAGAGTGAGGTTGAATCGCTTTAGTAGAAACTTGAAATCCGGAAGGTGAACAGTTAATACGGGCCACCAGCCTGACAATCAGGACAGGCTGGTGGTGATGCAAGTAGTGTCACGTGAGATGTGTTCTCAGGTTGATAGCCTAACGAAGCGCCGCTGTAGCGTGATCGCGTCCCGAAGCGCTCGGCAATGAGCGCGGCTTGAGGGCCATACACCCAGGCATGGAAAATGGCCAGAGGCATTTTCATGAGATGTACACTTGCCTTTCATTGCCTCTTCCCCCCATCTCGTGTATGATGACAGAAGTCAGGCTGACTTTTTGAATACTACCTCTCCGACCGGCTGAGCGAAGCGCACTCCTTGCAGCTTGCCTGAGCGCAGCTAGAACGCAGTTCGTTGACAAGCTGGCTTTCAAGAAGGACGCAGTACTTCCTTTGGTCTTGCCTGACGGACGCAGTCCGTAGCGACGCAGTCGCGTCAAGAACGGTTCGGGGAACCGTTACAAGCAAGACCCATTTCAAGGCACGTTGCCGGTCGGAATAAGATGAGTACTACCTCTCCGACCGGCTGAGCGAAGCTAGGACGCAGTCCGTTGCCGGTCGGAATAAGATGAGTACTACCTCTCCGACCGGCTGAGCGAAGCGCACTCCTTGCAGCTTGTCTGAGCGAAGCTAGAACGCAGTTCGTTGACAAGCTGGCTTTCAAGAAGGACGCAGTCCGTTGCCGGTCGGAATAAGATGAGTACTACTCTCCCAAATCCTTTAGAAAGCGACATGGTGCATGGACACGGAAGTCATTCCACAGAAGCCCGTCCCGCTATGGCGGAATCGTGATTATCTTTTGCTCTGGCTCGGCCAAGCCATCTCCTCGCTCGGCACGCGCCTCACACAGTTCGCGTTCCCGCTGCTGATTGTGGGATTGACCCATTCTATCGCTGCGGCCGGGCTGGCCTATGGTCTGGAGCAGCTTCCCTACGCTCTCTTCAGCCTGCCCGCTGGGGCACTGGTGGATCGCTGGCCACGAAAACGCGTGATGATCATCTGTACGCTCTGCCTTATGCCGTGCGTGGCGAGCATCCCCCTGACGCTGCTCCTGGCCAGCGGACAACTGCGGTTGCTTCTGCTCTACGGCATTGCCTTGAGCCTGGGAACGATCTCGCTCTTCTACGAGCTGGCCGAGTTGGCGGCGCTGGCGTGGGTAGTGCCAAAGACGCAGCTTACAACAGCAGTGGCGCAGAACGAGTTTGTCTATAGCTCCTGCTCACTGCTTGGTCCCGCGCTGGGCAGCCTGCTCTTCAGCGTGGCACGGCTGCTTCCTTTCATCGCGGACGCGGTTTCGTACATGGTATTGCTTGGCTCACTGCTGAACATACGCTCGCCCATGCAAGACGAAGGTAGCGCGCAACACCGCCATCTGCTTGTGGAGGTGCGAGAGGGGCTACGCTGGTTGTGGTCGCAGAAGGTCATGCGCTCGGTGGTCTTGATCTCCAGCTATCTCTATTTCGTGATGACGGCGAGCGTGCTCATGGTACTGGCGATTGTGCAGCAGCAGCATCTCACACCCGTACTCTACGGCTTCATTGTCGCCGCCGGAGGCATCGGAAACTTGCTCGGCACGGCGCTCTGCCCACCCTTCCAGCGCCGTATGCGCTTTGGCACAGCGCTGGGCAGCACACTTGTCGTGTTCGTGCTGCTCTGGCCGCTCTACGGCATCGTCACGACGCCTCTCCTGCTGGGAGCCGTCTTCGCGGGCATCGCCATCTTCGACTCGGTCAGTGCTATCCTGATGAGCAGCTATCGCCTCAGCGTTGTACCAGATGCCTTGCAAGGCCGCGTGAGTGGCGTCTATCGCCTGATCCTGTTCAGTATCCTCACCATCGGTCCCTCCGCGATTGGGCTGAGCCTCGAACGTCTGGGTGTACTGCCTACAGTGAGCATAGTGTGGAGTGGCCTGCTCTTGCAGGCTGGGTTTATGTTTGTAAATCGGCAGATGCGACAGGCGACGTTGCCACATGTCGCGGTGTAACAAGCCTCTTTCTACGTACCATCTTTTTCTTAGCGCAAAGCATCCGCGAGTTTTAGCTCATGCGTGGGAGGGGTTTTGGGTTAGGAAATGCCCTCAACTTTGTCGTAAAAACTTCCTGTCATTGCTTTCCCCTCCTGCGGTATAAGCCGGGCTTGTCGGAAAGCGCCGCACAAGAACTTTAGTTGGTCACAATTTTCTCTGGATGCAACACGACAAGCACGCGGCTTGGATCGTTATTCAACGCCTTTATAGACTGTTCAAGCCGATCTGCCGGCACATATTTCCTCACAATGGGGCGTGTGAGTTCACCAATATTCTGCTCAATAATCTCAGCTCGCCCGTATGCCACAACATACTTGTGAGTTTCAAAATCGTCGACAATCAGTGTGATGGATGGATCTCGTTTGAGGTTCAAATACTTGACACGATCCTTTGTCGTCGAGAAATAAAAGGATATGCCATCCCACGCATACCAGACGGGAGTAAGTTGCGGTCCGCCAGCAGCTCGATTGACACCAACAATCGCATGGTTTGATTTTGAGAGCAGCGTTTGTATTTCTTCAGAGGTCATGTTTGTTTGTTCTCCACTTCTTAGAAAATTGATCAGGCAAAGAGTGCTTGTACGAAAAGGCAAGGCGTTTCTGTTCCGATGCTGATTCGCCATTGCCACAGAACATAGGTTTACGAACTTTCATCAAAGCACATCATCATTCTATCAGAAAGTAAGTTATTACAGAAAGTATAGTACGTCAAGTAAAACAGCCTTCAAGGGTAGATATGTGGAGAGAAGGCTTCCCGTGAGCGGGCTTGAGCGGTGTCCTGGCTGTCATCCTGAGCGCAGCGAAGGATCTCTGCATCCGGCGAGCCAAACCCGCAGGCTGCGCTCAGGATGACAGGCAGTATCTCCAAATGTCTACTTCAAAACTTCAAAGGCGTAGCACTCGACAGGCCATTTCTGATATGTTACACTGCTCATAGAAAAATACGTGGCAAGGGGGATTTACTAAGTATGGCTGGACTATGGGATAGTCTTATGAAACGGTTGGTGCGGCGGTACGCCAGACAGTTTGTCAGGTGGTTGTCAGCGGAAGCTGTCTTTGTACGAGCGCTCGACATCGAGTTGCAGAACCAGCAGCTCTTTGCAGATGCCCTGTTGGAGGTCATGCTTCATGGAACATCGGCCTTATTGCATATTGAGTTCCAGACCTACGAAGATGCCGACATGGAGGTGCGGTTACAGGAGTACAATGTGCTGGCCTCGCGGCAGTACGAGCATTTGCCGGTCTATTCGTATGTGATCTATTTGCGTAAGGTCGGAGAGGTAGCGGTCTCGCCGTTGGTGCGAAGTTTTCCTGATGGAGAAGAAGTGCACCATTTTTTCTTTCGGGTGATTGAGCTGTGGGAGGTTGCGGCGGAAGTCTTGCTGCAAGCAGGCTGGCCAGCGGTGCTGCCGCTGGTGACGTTGACCAAGGGTGGGAAGCGACCCGAAGTAGTAAAAGAGATGATAGACCGGCTAGCGTCGGCAGAGGAATACGACTTATTGGCGATTGCACAAGTGCTTGGTGGGTTAGTCTTCAAGACAGGGCCTGAACTGGAGTGGTTCAGAAAGAGGTTTAGCATGTTTCAAGATATACTGAGCGAGTCATGGGTCTACCAGGAGATCGGGCAGAAGTACCTTGAGCAGGGTCGCGAGCAAGGACTCGAGCAAGGACTCGAGCAAGGACTCGAGCAAGGCGTGGAAAAGGGTCGAGAGGAGGAGCGTCAACAAGAATTGCAACGGCAACGTCAGACGATCATAGGTTTTGTACAGAGACGTTTTCCAGAAATTACCGCTCTAGCGGAACAGCAAACCGCTAAAATCACAAACCCAGAGACGTTGCAAACAGTGATCCTCGAGCTGTTAGATGCCCAGACAATTGAGGAGGCCAGGCAGATTCTCCTAAGCGTGGATAAGAGCAAAACAAAGCACTGATGAAGCAGGTTGAGCATGTTTCAAGATATACTGAGCGAGTCATGGGTCTACCAGGAGATCGGGCAGAAGTACTTCGAGCAAGGTTTCAAGCAAGGTTTCAAGCAAGGTTTCAAGCAGGGCCTCGAGCAAGGACGAGAAAAAGAGCGCCAACGATGGATACCGTGGTATCGCGAGTTCCTTATAAAGCTTGTTGAGGTGAGTTTTGCAGATCTCACTATAGAGGTACAGCAACAAGCCAATAGTATTACAAACCTGGAGATCTTGCACAAGCTCATACTTAAGCTGTTAGCTGCTCAAACAATTGAAGAGACCAGGCAGGTTCTCCTTAATATAGACAAGAGCGAAGAAACGAAACAGTGATGAGGCTGGTTTAGCATATCTCAGTCTCAGAATATCGTGCCTCATCGCCCGCCTCTTTGCAACAACGTCTCGGTAGATGCCCGTCAGGCCATCTAAACCACATCTGAAGACACAACCCGCCTCTGTCTATAGAAGAGACGCTACTCATTAATCTGGAGGTATTTCATGCTCGATCTGACCAATCCAAAGGATGCCCATACAGATGAGCGCCTGCGCAAAGATCCGATAATCTGGCTTAGCTCCGTGCGGCCAGATGGACGCCCACATCTTGTACCTGTCTGGTTTCTCTGGGATGGTGAAACAATCTTAATATTTAGTCAGCCGAATGCCCAGAAGCTACGCAACCTGCGGCAAAACACCAATGTCATACTTGCATTGGATGACACAAAAGATGGAGATGATGTTGTGATGCTCGAAGGAAAGGCGGAACTTCTGAATGATCCAGCGGTGAATCCGACACTGCCTGCATATGTTGCAAAGTACGACTCCCAACTGAAAAGTATGGGCTATACAGCAGAGGCAATGGCCGCAGAATATGCTCAGGCTATTCGCATCACACCCACCAGATTTTTAAATATTAGCGGGTAATCTGCAATCTATAGACCTGAAATGAAAGATTCAGGGCAAATCAAAGGCCCGTTACATCGTGCTCACCGGGTCAATATCGACATCCCAGCCCGGAGTATCGATCACTCTTAGCAGCGGCTGCAAATCGGGGCCACGTGCAATCATCTGCCAGCGATACTTGCTGCGCACGCGCTCCATCACCGCCGGCGCGGGACCAACGATGTCGGTTTGGGCTAGACCAAGTCGATCAATCCACTCATCCAGCTTTTCGCGAAGCAGCAGCGCTTCATTTTGTGCGCGGCGGCGGTTCTCGTGACTGTAGGTAAACTTGACGAACTGGCGGAACGGAGGATAGCCATAGCGGCGGCGGGATTCAATCTCAGCGGCGTAAAATTCGTGGTAATCATGGCGTGAAGCCGCGTCAATGCAGAAATGCTGTGGATTGAACGTCTGAATAATCACCTTTCCGGCTTCCTCACCCCGCCCGGCACGGCCCGCCACCTGGGTGAGCAGGGTAAACGCCCGCTCCGAAGCCGCAAAATCGGGCAGCATGAGGGCGATATCAGCCGAGATGACTCCAACCAGCGTTACTCCTGGCAGATCGAGTCCCTTGGCAATCATCTGTGTGCCCACCAGTATATCAGCCTCGCGGTTGGCGAAACGGTCGAGCAATTGCTCGTGAGCGCGCCTGTGTTTGGCTGTGTCGCGGTCCCAGCGCAGCAGGCGTGCAGAAGGAAAGTGGCGCGCAATAGTGTCTTCCACCTTTTCGGTCCCCAGGCCAAAGTAGCGTATGCTTGGGCTATTGCACTGGGGGCAGTTGTGCAGCACCTTCGTCTGCCTGTTGCAGTAGTGACAGAGCAGGATGCGTTCAGTCGAATGATAGGTCAGCGGCACATCGCAGCGGTCACACATTGCCACGAAACCGCACTCGCGGCATAGCACGCAGCTTGCAGCCCCGCGTCGATTGAGATAAAGAATAGCCTGCTGCTCCCTTTGTAAGACCTGCTCGAGCTCGCTCTGCAGGCGGCGGCTAATAATGCTGGTGTTGCCTGCATGCAGTTCGTTACGCAGGTCAATGATCTCGACCGGTGGTAGAGTTGCCCCGATACGATTACGCAGCTCGACAAGGTGATATTCGCCTCGTTCGGCATGATAAAACGACTCTATCGAGGGGGTAGCACTGCCAAGAATAACAGGTATATGTAGTATCTCGCCCAGGGCGATAGCTGCATCCCTTGCGTGGTAGGTCGGCCTGCGCTCGCTCTGCTTATAAGCTGGCTCATGCTCTTCATCAAGGACAATCATCCCCAGGTCAGGTAACGGCGAGTAGAGCGCGGAACGCGCCCCGATCACCACATCGACCGTGCCAGCGCGAATACGCCGCCATTCGTCGTAACGTTCGCCATCGCTGAGCGCACCGTGGATGATGGCGACTCGCCCTGGAAAGCGACCGGCGAAACGGTAGATAGCCTGCGCGGTGAGGGCAATTTCCGGCACGAGCACGATGCCGCGTTTACCCTGCGCGATGATTGCCGCCAATGCCTGGAGATAAACTTCGGTTTTGCCGCTGCCCGTGACGCCGTGCAGAAGAATGGGGGGACGTTGTGAGAGACCCTGCAAGATTGCTTCCAACGCCGCCTGCTGATCCTGCGTCAAAGATAGCGGCGTACTGGCTGGGATGATGCGACCGAACTGAGGATCACGCTGTACCTCAATCTCCTCGATGGCGATGATCTTGTCGCGTACCAGTACCTTTAACTGCGTGGGAGATAATCCGCTGGCTTTGCAGAGCATGCCTGGAGTCCAGTACGAATCGCTGGGGGATTTACCTCTATCATGCTGTAGCAGGTCGATAGCAGACAGCCGGTGCTGAGCCAATAATCCCTCGCGATTCTGTGGTGTGAGCATGAAAGCATCGGAGGACCCGGGAATGGCCCAGGGATCGGGTATGTTTTTTTGAGGGCGTCGTCTCACATTATCAGCAGCCATTGGTATGCTTGTTGGTTCGGGTAGGCTTTGCTGCAATTGCGTCTGGGCTTGCTGGCGCCATGATTCCAACGTGCTGCCCTCTGCGATGAGACGCACGACGCGTTTATGGCGTGCGCGAGTAGCTGGAGCATGCAGTGTAGCCTCGCGTTCGATAATGCTGCTCGACAATGCCTCTTGAATTACTTCCTTTGCCAGCTTTGGCCCAAGCATCTCTTCCAGGCGCTCAATGTCTAGCTCTCCCTCTGCCAGCAGCAGGCCGATAAGAGCGCGAAGACGCGTAAATGCGAGTTGGTCTTGTGCCCCTTTACTCGCCAGGTCTTCGTTTTTGATCAGGTGCAACACAACTTTTGAGCGCTGCATCAGGCCGGGAGGCAGCATCATCAGGGCGACTTGTGCAAGGGGTGTCACATAGTATTCGGCTATCCACTCTGCCAGCGCACGTTGATGGGGCAGTAACGCCGGTTCAAGATCAAGGATAGTGGAAATGGGCCGCAGTACATAGCTATCGGTCTTTGGCATGGCGTGCTCATTCTCCTCCCACACATGCCACACGACGCCCTCGACGAGCCGGTCTCCATAGGGAACAGCGACCAGTTGTCCGGCGCATAGCTCAGCCTGTAGTTCAGCTGGAACCACGTAAGTTAGCAAAGGTTGTTCGCTATTCCAGGCGTTAGCGGAGGTCAGCACATCGGCAAGCACTGGCACTAGCGCCTCCCAAATTCGCGTTCCAGGGCAGTCAGGCCGAAATGAATCATTGTAGGACGACCATGACAGCAGCTATACGGCGCGTTGGTTCTCCCCAACTGCTCGATCATCTCGCGCATCTCACCGACCGTCAGGAAATAGTTGGCTTTGATGGCGGCCTTGCATGCCACATTCGCCAGCGCATGTTCTTCCCATGTTTCGGAGTGCCCGGGATTCTCCGGCGCAGTTAACTCGGCCAGTAGTTCGTGCAATGAGCGCGTATTCATTTGCTTGGTGAGGACGTTAGGGACGGCCTGCACCTGTATTGCATTGTCTTCCAGCACTTCGAGCGCAAAACCGATATGCTCTAACTGTTGCAGGTGGTCTTCAATTGCGCCCAGCTCAGCCGGTGCCAGCTCAAGTTTAATCGGCGCCAGCAGCAATTGTGATAGAGGTGTACGCGCCTGCAATGCGGCCACCATGCGCTCTAAAAGAATGCGCTCGTGCGCCGCGTGTTGGTCAATCAGGTACATGCCGTCCGGTCCCTCGGTAACAATAAAGCTCTGGCAAAGTTGACCCACGACTCGCAGCGCTGGAAGACGGCTTACCGCTGCTGCTGCCATAAGTTCATTAGGGATCATTGGTGTACTGGGCTGGGCAGTAGTATCGGACCCGGTGCCAGCATTGGGCCTGGCACCCGTGTCGGGCCTGGTGGTAGTATCGGGCTTGGTGCCAGTATCGGGCCTGGCACCCGCGAGGGGTGCCACTACATCTTGATCTTGTGCATGGCCTGGTGATCTGGTGGAACCCTTCGCAGGCGTCGTGTTTGCAGCGTCCATCTCCAGGTTATCATCGCTGCGCACGTGGCTTTGCCAGAGTCTTGATAGCATCGGCGGCTTTGTGCCCGCCTCCTCTTCGCTAACCGTGAGCCAGGGATTATCCTGCGGGAATGCCGGTAAGTCTTCGCCATCGGAGGGCATCATGAATCGTGCCCCTGCAGCATCCTCCTCCTCCTTTTCCTCTATATCTAAATCAAAAGGTTCGGAGGGTAATGTTACCTCCGGCGTGGAAGCGCGATTGATCTCGCCCTGCTCATCTGACCTGCTAGCGTTACCCCATCTGGGTATCCCTGCTTCTTCTAATACAGCCCGGCGCACAGCTCGCAGGACCGCAGCGTACACGCGCCTCTCCTTGAGAAAGCGAATCTCCGTCTTCGCCGGGTGCACATTCACGTCGATTTGTGTAGGATCCACTGCAATATTCACGACTGCGATGGGATGCCGTCCCGTAAGTAACAAAGAGTGATAAGCCTCCTCAACGGCATAGCTGAGCATGCGACTGAGCACCCAGCGGCGATTCACAAAAAACGACATATGCTGCCGGGTACTCTTATAACAGCTGGGAAGACTGATATAGCCGCTGACAACGGGACGCTCGAGATCATCATCGTTGCCATCGAGGCTGCTTATAGGAACCATCTGCTCGGCCACCTGCAAGCCGTAGATTTCGATCAGCACGCTGGAAAGTTGACCATCTCCTGGCGTCACGAAGATCTGTCGCCCCTCGCTGAAGACACTGAAACGAATTTCAGGATAGGCTAGCGCGTACTGTTCAAGCAGGTGATGACAATGGCTGACCTCGGTGTTACGGCTCTTCAAGAACTTCAGTCGCGCGGGAACCGCACTGAAGAGGTTACGCACGGTCACAGTGGCGCCTTCAGGAGAGGCGGCTGTAGTAACTTCGGAGATCTGCCCATTAGTGGCGCTCACCTGTGCTCCTTGTGAAGCGTTGCGCTGATGGCTGAGCAGTGTGACCTCAGCCACGGCGGCGATACTTGCCAGGGCCTCACCGCGAAAGCCGAGCGAACGAATATGTTCCAGGTCATCGATCTGGGCTACTTTGCTGGTCGCGTGCCGTGCGAGCGCCAATTGGAGTTCATCTGCCGGGATGCCGGAGCCGTTGTCAGCGACACGGATAAGCTGCAGTCCACCGTTCGTCAGATCGACGCGAATCTGAGTAGCCCCGGCATCAATGCTGTTTTCGATAAGTTCCTTAACCACGGATGCTGGACGCTCCACGACTTCACCCGCAGCGATTTTGGCAGCGACCTCGGGCGCGAGTTGACGTATTGGCATGCTGAAATACCCCCAAGAGACTACTTAATATAAGTTAAGAACGAGTGTTCAGGACTTACTCACTCATTCTACCATACACTAGCCAATTCGGCCTACAAAACGCATTAGCTAGTAACGTCCTGCGCATTGAGTACAACCACATTAAGTAGTGGAGGCCAGGTGAACTGAGCGTGATTTCCTGGTTTTTCACCCTCGACCGCCGTTTAATACGAATTTGCGACCCGTCGTAGAAGAGCCGCGTAGGGGCGGGAGTGGTGCGGATGGGTGGCGGGGATGCTTCTCCTTGCGTCTCACCTGACCCGCAGGGTAGCTGCGCAGCAGCGTTGGTGAGACGGATTGGTGCCAGCATCGCCCCTCGCCGGTAAACAGTTGTAGCTTTGACTGTATCTTCGTATTAGCTAGCAACGTCCTGCGCATTGGCAATAAATAGTTAACAGCCAAATTGACAGCTTTGGCGGGTTACACAAGAATACCGCCCCCTTGTTTTCTCGTGTGAAATAGTTTATACTACTACATGGAAGTTATGCTAACTTTCACAAACTTATCAAATGCAAGGGAGGGTTTTATCAACTATGCCGGAGGAGATTGAGGGTAAGCTCTATCTTACGACAGCTGAAGCCGCTGAATATCTCGGGGTGTCACAAGGATGGTTTACAAGAACGGTTGTTTCCAAGTACAAGTTACAGGGATACAAACGAGGTGTTGGCCGGGAAATTTATTACGAAAAGATCGACCTTGAGCCAATTCTATCCTTGCGCCCCGTCGAAGTAGGTGGTGACGAGGAGGACTAACTTCAACCTTTTCTCTGTCGACCAATAGAGAGGGGGTTGTTTATTCCTGTGGATCATACTGGCCGGGATTTCTTCTCTTCTCACACCTGGAAGTAATTAGCAGGCTGCAAGGGATAGTTGCTGTTCGCTTACACCTGCTCTCCCACCTGCCTGCCCTCCAAAATAGCCTGTTCGATGCGACGGGGTGCGACACAATCACCGATACGGAAGAGACGCGAGACGCGCCCTTTGAGCGCCTGGTATAGTCCCTGCGATGGACGCTCATATGTCCCCAGTACGACGACATCGGTGGGAAGCGCACGCTCACCTTCAGCGAAACGGTCAACGACGATGACTCTTCCTGGCTCGATGCGTACGACCGTCGTATGTGGCGTCAACCGGATGCCATGTGGGAGCATTCTCTGCTTCCAGAGCACAATATCGTGGGTAGCCACAAGATCACGCCCTATGTAAAAGTCCTCGGTGACGATCTCTACGCTTTTGCCTGCCGTCGCAAGCTTTTCTGCGGCAGAAAGGACGCCATGCGAGCTGGTCTCATCAACGAAAACGACATGCTGCCCCTCAACCGGCTCTCCGGCCAGCACGCGCCGTATATCTGTGACATGTGGCAACTCATGGCCAGGGATGGGCAACAAGCCTGTACCTGTATGCGCTCCCGTAGCAATAATTACCGTGCGCGGCTGTTGCGCTAAGATCAATTCTGCTGTGACTTCAAGTCCTGTGTATACCTCAACGCCAAGCTGCGCAAGCTCTGACTGTAGGTAGTCGGCTATACGTTGCAATTCGCCGCGTCCCGGTCCCTTTGCGGCCAGTGCTACCGCTCCGCCAGGGGTTGCTTCCCGTTCGTAGAGTATCACCTGCCGTCCTCGAAGTGCGGCTGTCCGGGCTGCCTCTAATCCCGCCGGCCCTCCGCCAACGACATATACCCTCTGATCGCCTCTTACAGGGCGTTGTTCTGGCGGGAGAGATTGGGCATGTAGCACATCAGGATTCACATTGCAGCTAATAGCGGCGTTCATGATACCGCGCACCTGGCAGCCCTGATTACAGCTTATACAAGGGCGCACCCTCCCGGCACGCCCCTCTTGAGAGAGACGGGGCAGATTGGGGTCTGCGATCAATGCGCGGATCATCTCTACGCCGTCGGCCTGTCCTTCTGCCAGCACACCTTCGGCCTGCGCAGCATTCATGATGCGCCCGGCAGCAAAAACAGGTATGCGAACATTAGCTTTGATTGCGCCCGCTAAGTGGACCGCGTAACCCTGGGGAACATGCATGGAAGCCTGGAAAGGGAACATGTGCGTACTGAAAATGCTGCCCATCGTCACAGTGATATAGTCGATGCGCCTCGTAGTCACGAGTAGACGCACGATTTCCAGGCTCTGCTCAGGCGTCAAACCTGCCCAGGGCGCGAGCTCATCTGCGCAAAAACGCACGCCCAGCACCCGGTCGCTACCGGTAGCGGCATCTACTGCCTCCAGTGTTTCCTGCACGAAACGCAGCCGGTTCTCAAGCGCTCCCCCATAGGTATCGCCGCGCTGGTTTGTCAGCGGCGAAAGAAATTGCCGGAGGAGCGAACTATCCGCGATTTGGAGTTCGACACCATCGGCTCCCGCCTGTATGACAGCGCGTGCTACCTGCGCAAACCCATCGATGACGGCGCGGATATCGGCCTGTTCCATCTCCTTCGGCACTTCGCGCGAGGCGACATTGGGTACGGGAGACGGTGCCCATAATTCGCGCTGGTTATGATCGCTCACCGACTGTTGCCCGTTGTGATTGAGCTGCACGAGTGACAGCGCACCGTGAGCATGAACGCGCTCGGTCACTGCTGTGACAGCCTGCGTAGTACCAGGGAGATAGCCAAGTACCGCGCTTTCATAGGGCATATCGGAGGCATGGACGATATGCTCCTCCAGCACGATGATGCCTGCTCCTCCCTCTGCACGCGCGGCGTAGTAGTCTGCATGCAGCCGGCTGAGCAGGTTGTGACGCGCGAGGTTGGTGGTATGGCTGCCAAATACAATGCGGTTGCGCGTCTCGCGTGGACCTACCATAAGGGGCTGAAAGAGCCTCATGTTTTCGTTCTCCAATAAACTCACACGAATCCCTTTGCTTGCAAAAACTCGGCCAGCGCCTTAGCCAGTTCCTCGGGTGATCCCTCTATCAACCGGGTCTGCCGGCCAGCAGCTCCACCCGCAATAATCTCGCCGATGCGCTGGTAAGCGTTGTGCCCGCTATCAGGGGCAGCAATGCGTCGTGGGCGAGGGCGGGGGGGGTGTATCTCGAGCAGCGCCATCTCGTCCAGCCCATCCAGCCAGGTATCGCCCATGAGTGCTTGTGGATCGAATGCCGGGATGTGCGCTTTCAGGGCGGCAAGATGCGCTGGCAATGAGGGGTAACGCGGCTCATTCAGCTCGGTTGTAACGGTGATGAGCAGCGGAAGTTCTGCCTCTAACAGCTCACGATAGCCTCGTTCAAGTTTGCGCGTCACTCGTATGGTAAGAGGATTCTGCTCTTTGAGCAATTCGAGTTGTGCAACGCCTGTTAGCTGTGGCAAGGCAAGTTGTTCGGCGAGGGCTGGCCCGACGATGCCCGATGACCAATCACTGCTGGCGTCGCCACACAGAATCAGGTCGGGTGTGGGAGGTTCGTGTTGGAGATAGGCCGCTAATGCTGCCGCTGCGGTAAATGGTCCCCATGCGGCGGCTTGTGAGTTCCAGAGACGTAGAGCGGAATCGGCACCTATAGCGAGTGCAGCCCTCAATGCGCCTTCCGCATCTTTAGGGCCAATCGTAAGCACCCTGATGGTGCCTCCTGCTTGCTCTTTAAGGCGTACTGCCGCCTCGACTGCGCAGGCGTCCGCCGGGTTGAGTACCTCAACAAAGCGTTCAACATCAACCTGTTCCGAAATAGGATCGATGTAGACCGAGGCGCTTTCAGGCGTTTGTTTGACACAGACACACACATGCAACATATTTCCCTCAACGAAATAACTTGCTTTTCAATTCACGATGCGCGGAAACTCACACCCCAGCCGCCGCGTGGATACTCCCATTCAATCGCCTTACGCTCGCAGGCGACATAACATGTCCCACACTCAAGGCAATGCTCATACGAGAAGTGCATCTCTCCTCCGAGCAGCTCAAAGAGACCTGCAGGGCATACATAGACGCAGGCCGTGGTATCGCATTCCACGCACTTCTCGCGATTGAGACGAATATGCGGTGTTTTATCGACCTTGAAGCAGACTAACTCCAGGCGTTCCTCTATTGGCTGCATTATAGGCTCCTCGCGCCAAATTTAGGTAACTAGAACAAGAGCGCCCGCCCGGCCTGCCAGCCATCGCGCAGCAGGGTCCGTAATGGCACTTTCCTTCGCATAGTATCGAATGCAACGCGCCCGATTTTGCGACGTGGTTTGCCATTTGAGCGGAAAATATTTTCCATCGTCTCGCAGAGTAGCTCGGGATAGACGTTTTGTAAACGCTCATTGTTTACAAAAGCAGGCGCACGCTTGAAATTTTTCAAGTCTTTAAGCACGAAGCTCGATTCGAGCCGCTTGCGATAGCGCGCCATGCTCTGCGCCGAAAAATCATGGTCCGCGTGGGCCAGTTGCGCAGTAGCAGCGGCTTCCAGACCCGATGCAATGGCAAAGTTCATGCCCTCGAGGAAGAGACCGGCAGCGAAGACGAAGCCTGCCGCGTCTCCCACGACCATGAAGCCTGCGCGAGACAGGCTGGGCAACATAGCCCAGCCGCCTTCGGGAATCATGTGCGCCGAGTATTCCAGCGTCACGCTATCGCGCACAAGCGGCGCAACGGCTGGATGCTGCTTGAACTGGTCGAGCAAGTCATAGGCCCGCATTTTGTGCTGGGCAAGTGACGCGATCTGTACGATGACACCGATAGAGAGTGTATCGCGGTTGGTGTAGAGGAATCCGCCGCCCTTAACTTCACCCGTGGCATAGCCCACGTATTCATTGCTCATGCCCTCATCGCCACTGAGGTTGAAGCGTTCCTCGATGGTCTGTGCATCGAGGCGCAGCACTTCTTTGATGCCGAGCGTCATCTCATCGGGCCGGAACTCGTGTTGCAATCCCGCTTTCTTAGCAAGGAACGAATTGGCCCCATCGGCAGCAATCACAATAGGAGCATAGAGCTCGCCATCCTGGCGGCGACAGAGTACGCCAATGACCCGCCCATCTTTGTAAAGCAGGTCGTCGACAACCGTAGAGGTAATGAGGAGCGCTCCTGCTTCTTCTGCTTTGCTGGCTAGCCAGCGATCAAACCTGGGACGTAAAATAGTGAAACCATTGTATGGCGGCCGGCTGAAATGATGCGTGCGAAAATCGAGGGAGACCGCCGCTTCCTGTCCAAGGAACGTGATCGCGCGGCGTGTCAAATAGCGCTCCAGCGGTGCCTCTTCCCAGTAGCCGGGCAGCAGCTCCGCGAGCAGGTTGGGCGCATAGAGAGCGGCACCTGAGACGTTTTTAGCGCCCGGGTACTCGCCGCGTTCGATCAATGCTACCTGCAGCCCTGCGCGAGCCATTGCCAGAGCGGCGCTGCTTCCGGCAGGTCCAGCGCCAACGACGATAGCGTCAAATTGTTGCATCGTCGTGGATACCTCCTTTCTTCCTACCATCAAGCAAATTCGCCGTGAGCGGAAGTACCTGGTTGGCATCGCCAAGCAAACCCAGGTCAGCTAACGCGAAGATGGGCGCACTGCGGTCGGGGTTGATGGCGACTATTGTTTGCGCCTCGCTCACACCACTGATGTGCTGTGCTGCACCAGAGATGCCACAGGCAATGTAGAGTTTTGGTCGTACGATTTTGCCCGTGGAACCGATCTGCCGGGTGTGTTCAATCCAACCGAGATCGGTTGCCACCCGGGTAGCTCCTACCGCGGCCTTGAGAAGATGGGCAAAGGAGGCGATAGTGCTAAATCCTTCCTGTCCAACGCCCCGGCCACCTGCAATGATGCGCTCGGCAGCATCTAGCTCAATCTCTTCAGGCGATGGGGCCTGTATCGCAATCTGCCGTATGCGCCCGTGGTCCGGTTGAATCTCGGGAATGAGACGTGTGACTTCCAGGTGCAACGTCGAGAATCGATCCTCCTGTATCTTTGGCAATACACCACGCACGCCCGGAACGAGCGTTGCCAGTGCGGTACGTCCATGTAAAGCGGTATATGTCTGTATAAAAGCCCGTCCATCGTAGATTGAACGCAAAACATAGAGGCCATCGTCATGTGAGTCGAGCCCCAGGCAGTTCGGAACAAATGGGAGACGAAGTCGTGCCGCGAGACGCGGTGCCCAGTCACGTCCGTTCGGCGTCGCGCTCGTTGCTACCAGCATAGGTGTGCGTTGCTGGATAAACCATGCCAGTGCAGCGACATAACTTTCTGTCGAGTAGTGTTCCAACCAGGGATGTTCCAGGAGATAGAGGCGCTTTACTCCCAATTTTGGCAGCAGACTGATATCGGGTAGTTCTGCCTGCTGTGCGAGGAGAAGGACAGCACCTGCTGTAGCAGGTGTCGGCAGGCGCCGGGCGGTGTCTACCAGTTCGCTCAACAATTCGCCACTCTGCTCATGAAGATTAGTATTAGCATGCTCAAGCACGGCACAAATTTCGGCCACGCATAACCTCTCGCTACCGGGTAGTGAGACCTCGGGAACTCGTTACAATCTCTATCAAGCCTGCGCAAACGTATCGATCATCAGCTTCACATCGTCGCCCAGCGGATACAGAATCGGGCAGGTGCACCCGGCGCGATTGTACTCTTCCACCTTGGCACGGACTTCATCCGGTGTCCCACTGGCGGTGATGCGCTCAATCAATTCGTCCGGCACAAACTGCATGGCCGCGTGAATCTGTTCTCGGGTGGCGGGCCACCCCAGTATGCTCTGCACCTGCTTCACCGTTTCCGGTGGTGTGCCGCTCGCTTCTGCAATGTGCGGCTGCTGCGCCAGGTATTGCGTAATCAATTCCTTCGCCGCCTGCACGGCCATCTGGTGATCGTGATCGACCGAGCACACGATCAGCTGCGGGCGATCAATGTCATCCACATTGCGCCCGGCTTTTTTCGCGCCGATTGCCAGGTGCTGCAGGGCTTCGTAATTATATGCTGGCGGCACGCAATAATTGAGCACCACGCCATCGGCGATTTCGCCTGCCAGTTCCATCATGCCCATCTGCGTAGCGCCAATGTAGATTGGCACGTTGCGGGCTTCCCGGCGCCCGTGCACGACGTCAAGCTCAATGCCATCCACGTAATGGAATTCGCCATGGAAGGTGACGCGCTCCATCTTGAACAAGCGCTTCAGGACTTCGATGGTTTCGCGCATCGCCTTCAGCGGCTTCTTGCGTTCAATGCCCACCTGTCTGGCCAGGGGATCCCACCACGCGCCGATGCCGCAGATGATGCGATCGGGCGCAAGGTCGTCGAGCGTCAAGAAGGTCGCGGCGAGTAAGCCGATATTGCGCGTCCAGTTGTTAATCACGCCACTGCCGATTTTCATGCGCGACGTCACCGCCGCGAAGGCGGCCATGGGCACAATCGCATCACGCACCAGGCGTGATTCCGCCTGCCACACAGCTTCGAAGCCGCGCTGCTCGGCGTATTGTGCGTATGCCATGCCTTCGCGTATGGCATGTTTGTCTTGCAAGTACAGTGCCACGCGTGCCATACTACCCTCCTTAGGGGCATATGAATTGTTTGTAGTCAATCAACCAAACGGGAGCAAGCAACGTAGGGCCGATTATGGGTTTTAAGAAAATAACCCGGAAACCCGTAGGGGCCGATTTATCGCGCCCACAGCCGATTTATCGGCCCTTGCTGGCTCCCACATAATTTATTAAGGCATAGTTCAAATGCACTTGACAGTTCCTCATCAACAGAAAGGTCCAGCCCTGTCATCCTGAGCGCAGCGAAGGATCAGCGCAGCGAAGCATCTCGCTGCCGCTCACGACAGACCCTTCGCGGAGTTTACACTGAGCGAAGCGCATGGGCTCAGAGCCTGCCCTTGAGCGAAGCGAAGGGGTGACACGGGGTGACTGTTCAAACGGTCAAGGACTCTTCTTCACAAGTGAACCTTGCCTAAACCTCATTATCGGCTCCTACACCACCCTTGCTTACGCTCGTTTGCCTACAGCTTTTCATATACCCTTCGGCTTTCTAAACAGGAAGCGCCTTCGCGACGGTCACAGGGACACCGTTCAGCACAGCATTACCCGATAATGGATCAACCTCCACTTCGTCGGTCAGGATGTTCGTGTTCACGCCGGCATGTTCTGCGGCAATGCGCAGTTGAATTCCGGGTACGTCATGCCCCCAGCCGTGCGGTATGCTGACAACTCCCGGCATGATGGCATCGGTTACTTCGATCGGAATCTCTACCGAGCCAACGCGAGAGGTGACGCGGGCGATTTCACCATCAGCCAGCGCAAGGTGAGCGGCGTCGTCGGGATGCATATGCAGCGTGCAGCGTTCTTTACCCTTCGTAAGCACATGCAGATTGTGCATCCAGGAGTTGTTTGAACGCAGGTCGCGCCGGCCGATCAGGAGCGCCTGCCCATCGTGCTTCTCGAAGCTGGCTTCTTCCAACGCGCCGCGCAGCCGGACAACATCTTCTACCATTGGCTGGGGAGCCAGTTCGATTTGGCCGGATGGCGTTCGCAATACCTCCGGGATGCGCGGCTGGAGCGGGCCAAGATCAACCCCATGCGGACTCGCTTCAAGGACGGCCAGGCTCAGGCCGTCTCGCCCGTTAAAACCATCGCCATAGGGGCCACTGCGCAGCATGAAATCCAGCATACGATCCTGCCCAATGCGAGGCTGGAGCGCGGCCAGCAGTTCACTGGTATCTCGCCCTTCGACAGGTGAACCCGGCGTGGCTACCTCGCGCTGAATGATCGTTGCCATACTGAGATCATCGAGGAGGCGCGTATCGACACTTGCCCCTTGCCCTCCAAGGATTCCTGCCAGGCGCAAAAATATTTCCCACTCGTCCAGTGCACCTGGCTCGCGCTCGAAAACCGGCGGCGAGTAGTGCGCGACGTTATGCACAGATAGCTGGTAGAAGGCGAGGTCGTAGTGCGAGCGAGCGAGCGCAGAAGGTGGAGGCAAGATGACATTGGCATGGCGCGTCGTCTCATTGAGATAGATATCCACACTCACCATGAACTCAAGCATACCGAGCGCTTGCTGCAAACGATGACCATTGGGAGTGCTGAGCGCGGGATTGCCCGCTAGCGTTAACAACGCTTTGACCTGTCCCTGGCCGGGCGTCTCAATTTCCTCGGCAAGGCAGGCAGCGGGCAGTTCACCGAAAAATTCAGGTAGCCCGCGCACACGGCTCTTCCAGCGCCCAATGCGCACACCTCGCCCTTTGCCAGGAGTACCGGCTGTGTTTCGCGCCCCCGCAGCCGCTTTAGGGAACATTGCTCCACCCTCCCGGTCAAGGTTGCCGGTCAGGATGTTCAGCACATCTACCAGCCAGCTTGTGAGCGTCCCAAACGCCTGCGTGCATGTACCGGTGCGTCCATAGACGACTGCGCGTGGCGCCGCTGCAAGTTCCCGCGCGATACCGCGAATCGTATCTGCTTCGATGCCACAGGCTGCTGCCACTCGTTCAGGAGGAAATGACCCGGCCAGTATCCGCACCTGCTCAAGGCCGTTCACATGCTCAGTGAGCCTCCCAGGTGCTACCAGGCCTTCAGCAAAGAGCGTATGGACCAGGGCAAAGAGGAAGTGCGCATCGTATCCAGGACGGATAAAATGATGTGCGTCAGCCTCTTGCGCGGTGCGCGTGCGATATGGATCGATCACCACAATTTTGCCCCCGCGCTGGCGCAGTCGTCGCAATCGACCGCGCATGTCGGGAGCCGTCATGAGGCTGCCATTTGAGACAAGCGGGTTCGCGCCAAGCAACAGGAGGTAGCCGGTGCGTTCCAGGTCAGGTATAGGAACAGAGAGCCATGTGCCAAACATCAGCCCCGCCGCTACTTGCTTGGGCATCTGGTCAACCGTCGAGGCGGAGTAGAAGTTGTGCGTTCCCGAGGCGTGGAGTATGACGGGTAAGTAGAGCAGGCTCGCGAGATTATGCACGGTCGGATTGCCGGCATAGATAGCGAGGGCATTCCGTCCATGTTCTTGAAGAATGGGGGCCAGCCCGCGTTCGACCTCGGCAAATGCATCTTCCCAGCTCACCGCCAGCCAGTGGTCTCCTCTACGCACCATCGGCTCGCGAATGCGGTCCCGGTCGGTCTCCAGTTCTTTGAGACTAAAGGCCTTTGGACAGATATAGCCATGACTGAATATATCTTGCGCGTCTCCCCGAATGGAGAGAATCTCGCGGCCCCGGGTGACAATCTCTAATCCACAGGTTGCTTCGCACAAGGGACAAGTTGTATAGCTGGTTTGCGTTTCAGTCATGTGCATAATCTCCTCTAACCGGAATAGAAGGTGCTTGTACAGGTTGAGGATATCATACACTATTTTTTAGCTGCGCTGCTAGAAAAATCTTTCATGACTGTGGCGCGCATTAGCTGCTTAACCAGTGGGAGTTAGATTTCAAACTGATCAGGCTACACCCCATTTCCCGAACATTGGAAATTCCAAGGTCAAAGTAACGCAACTTGGTGCGTAGCGACGAAAGCGCACGACGGATCGGTCTCAATTCTTGTTGCCGTATCCCCCGCGCTTCCGCCTCCTGTAAACGTTGACGGCAATGTGCAACGGTGGCCGTGCTCACAGATTTTGAGTAAAGATGGGCAAGCAACACCTCATAGGGACAGTAATGTGGATAGGTCTCTACAATGGGTACGAACACACGTATCTCGTTGGCGCTAAATTGCCGCTCCAGAATCAGCAAGGGCCCATCGGTGAGAAGAGACAAAGTACGCGTCTCCAGATTTAAGGCCAATGTCTGTCCTGAAGAGAGCAAGTCCGGCAAAAAGACATGCGATATATTCGTCTTCCCTTCTTCTTGTGTGAAGAGAATAGATTGACTCTTCTGCATGCGAGCTCCCTAATCGTACAAGGAGGATATCCAATAGACACACATCGTGTCGTGTTGGAAGAGCGCTACCGGTGATGAAAATACGAAGCACATAGGGTACAAATAAATTTTCAACCTTACAATTTTAGCTACTATTTCAATAGTTGTCAAGCCTAAAATTAAGTATATATTAACTCATGTTAATGATTAGTTAAGTTAATTCACCTATGTTTGCTTGTTTCATTCTACAAATGTTCCGTAATTTACCCGGGATTGGCTTTAAAAGCCCCCCTCCTCTGCTTCAAACTCAATGTCTCCGTAAAACGGGTCATAAATACGCGTATGACCGGCCATCATTCTCCGCGAAGTCGTGTATAACTTTCCATAAAATCGGCTTTCAACTAGCGCTTTTTTCTACTGGCATTGGGTATACTTTTGTCTCGTAAGGGGGTATCAAGTCCGCATTGTTTCCAGTAGTGTTCCTTCCTGGCTACTACCATCATGCGAAACTGAGGGGGTGTTCCACAGGGATTAGTTGCACATCGCGCTGGTAGACCTGTGTTTCTGAAAGAGGGCTGCAGTCCTCAACGAGGAGGGCAATCATGATTGCCATTGCACATCCTCTTTTGGGAATGGAAGAGGAGGCTGCTATTCTGCGCGTGCTTGCATCAGGTCGGCTTGCCCAGGGAGAACAAGTCGCGACTTTTGAGCGGCGTTTTGCCGGGCTATGCCATGTGCAAGATGCTGTCGCAGTTTCGTCCGGGACTGCTGCACTGTATCTGGCATTACTTGCGCACAATATTGGTCCTGGTGACGAGGTGATCACAACTGCGTTTAGTTTTGCGGCTACCGCCAATGTTATTCTGCTCGCCAGAGCCACGCCTGTGTTTGTGGACATTGAGCCGGATACCTATACGCTGGATCCCTTGCAGGTAGAGGCAGCTTTGACGCGCCGCACAAAGGCAATTATAGCGGTGCATCTCTATGGTCATCCGTGTGATATGAAGCGCCTGGAGCAACTTGCGGAGGCTTATTCCATTGTGCTCATCGAAAATGCGTCTCACGCGCATGCAGCCGCAATAGATGGAAGGCTTGTAGGGAGTTTTGGAACGGGATGTTTCTCGTTCCACGCCACCATGAATATGACGACCGGTGAAGGAGGGATGGTCACAACCAATGATCCGGCCATCGCTGAAAAGGTGAGACTTTTGCGTAATCACGGGCAAGAAGCATATTACTACCATGTAGCTCTAGGGTATAACCTGCGCATGACGGAGCTGCAAGCGGCCCTTGGTATCAGTCAAATTGAGAAGCTGGGGTACTTTACAGAGCAGCGCATTGCCAACGCAACATTCTTGACAGAGCGCCTCAAAGGAAGCATTCAGACTCCGGTAGTGCGTCCTGGATATCGTCATGTCTACCACCAGTATACCATCCAGGTCCCTTCAAATCGGAACGAGTGGGCGGCGAAGCTGCATGCACAAGGAATTGAAACAGCCATACGTTATGCTCTTCCAATTCCTCAGCAGCCTTTCTATCGACGAAGGTCCTCTCTGTTTCGTGTCTTAACCCCGGGCAAAAGGGTACACGTGAAAGGTGGAAATCCTTCCGCTCGCCTACCTGCAACAGAGAGCGCTGCAGAGCGGGTATTATCGCTCCCGGTGCACCCGGCGCTGAGCGAGGAGGATCTCTCAACTATTGTCAGGGAGGTGATGGCTCTATGCGAGTGAGAGTCGCGTCAGGTGTGCTGCGGGGCTCTCCATCCATTCAGGAGAATACCCTTCCCGTAGAGTGCGGATTTATCCAGCACGTAGGCTACCATACACGGGTGGGTCGGCTTGCCAGGCCGTGTATAGTAGGGGCTGGGCTTGCCCCTGCCCTGCCGACGTGCACTCCTTGTAGCATTCGCCAACACAGTCCTTTATGGTCGCCCGCCGTCCCTCTAAAGCATGGAGATCCAACATTGCTGCACGGTACCTGGACCAGGAAAGACTAGGGGACATGGAGATGCATGAAGGTGCGCCAATCCGCGTCTTGGTAGTCGGTGACCATGTGCTTCTGCGCCAGGGCATCCGCGTGCTGCTCAATGAGGAGCAAGACTTCGAAGTCGTCGGCGAGGCCGATAATGAGAAAGTAGCAGTATTGCTTACCACAGAGCTCAAGCCTGATATTGTCTTAGTCGATATCGGTCTGGGCACCTGTGGCGGCCTGGATGTTGCCAAACAGTTGCTGCGCACTTCCCCCGAGACGCGCATCGTGTTATTCGCCGGCTCCAATGACGAACAACTGCTCTTCGATGCCGTTCGCATCGGCGTGCATGGCTACTTGCAAAAAACCTTGTCCATTGAAGATTTATGCCGGGCGCTGCGCGCGGTGAAGTGTGGTGAGCGTGTGCTGGGTGAAACCCAGGCGGTGACCCAGGTCGTGATCGAGTTTCATCGCCTGGCCAATGAGCAGAATCGCTTGAATTGGGGACTGAGCACAGCAGACATCGAGTTAGTACAGCTGGCAGCGCAAGGCTGGACGAATAAAGAGATCGGCAAGCACATGTACTGGAGTGAGGTGCAGGTCAAACGCAAAATGCAGGAGGTCTACCGCAAGTTGCAGGTCACCGACCGGGCACAGGCCGTCGCACAAGCCATACGCCATGGCCTGATCTAATAGTGATGTGCGAGCCGCCATCGAAGAGCCGCGTAGGCGGTGCTGGCGGCAGTCGGCTTATCTGGTGCATACCTTAGTATCACCTGCCAGACGGCAGGTGTATTAGGATTGACCTGGTAACTATTACCTCTGATGTCGCTCCCCAAGTCCCAGAACGCAAAACCCACCACTCCAGCCTGTTCACCAATGCTATACACATCTTCGTAAAACTGAGCTCGACTCGTTTGAAGGTTGTTGTAGACTTCACCTGTATTGCTCGCATCCCCCATACTTTGCGGTAATCCAAACTCTTCATCGACAAGCGGCTTTCCAAGACCTTTGGCAAATGCTGAGATCTTCGGGATGAGGTTCAGATCATCAAGAGAATAGGTTTTGAAAGCGACAATATCATTGTTCGGTAGCGAGTAGATATTTTGCCACCAGGGGGTTTGTGGCGTCTCCTCCTCCATGTGATTAAATGCACCCGCTGTGATAAGGTGCTTCCCATCGGCCTTGCGGAGTTCGCCGGTGACTGCACGGTAAAATTCCACTATTTTATTCATTGCGGCAGGATTTTTTGGCGGCGGGGGCTCACCCAGAATGGAATAAAAGGCAATTGAAGATTGATTGACGTAGTGTCTACCGACAGCGTCGAGGAAGGTTATCCAATTCCCGGCATCATAAGGATCACGCCCCTGGCTCACAAGAAAGTGCCCGAATGCGGATACGTCCATGGCAACAAATATCCCGCGTTGCTTTGCAGCGCACACGAGATAATCCAGATTCTTCCAAATAGTGACATCGTGTTGCTTTTGGTCATGATAGTGCGTACCCCAGAAGTCGGTCGGGCGAATTAAATTCTGCCCTGCTTGAGCTCCCATATCCAGAATGTAGTCGATGTAGTTCGTAAACCCGGGCTTGTACCAGGCTGATGACCCACCGATCTTATCTGGGTAGAAAGCATATCCAGAGAGCTTGAGGGGTTTACCCTGGTAGATCAACCGCGTTGCATCCTCGCTAACAAAGGGACCTTGGCCATCACCCTGGTCGTTCGGGCAGATTAGCGGTGTTGAGGATGGTAAAGCAAATGGGAAATTCACGTTCCCGCCCTCTTTCGTCTGCGTCACAGAGGTCGTTATACGACAACCGCTGGATGCTAGTAGAGTCAGGGTGACGAGCATTCCTATGCAGATTCTCTTGCACAAGCTCATAGGCCGCTTCATTATTTTTCCCAGTTCCGTGTTCAATTTTTATGTCCTATTTGATCTACCGGGTTGATTAACTTCACTCCACTTCTATAGTCTGGGAAAGTTCCTCTTTTCTGCCCTCCTTTTGCTCTTCGCGCAGCCACTTCCGAGTATAGATGAACAATTCCCGGAATGCGCGAAGAATAACTGAGGGCTTCGCCCCGGTCGCTCGTCCTCCTCGGCGTAGTAGATGGCGTACACCCACCTGGGTGTAGGTATTGCCCGCGCGGGTGAACTTGTAAATTATCTCTGTGTTGATCATTGCACCTCGAGTCTCTAAGCGATGCTCGCGGAAAAAGTTGCCTCGGTAGAGTTTGAAGGCACAATCCACATCACGCACATGTACTCCAAAGGCCATACCTACCAGTATCTTCCAGCCCCAGGTGTTGAGTTTACGCATCCAGGTATCTTGACGATCGATGCGATATCCGAACACAGCATCATAGCGGTCAATAAGAGGGAAGAAGCGCTCCAGGTCATGGATATCGAACTGTCCATCGGAGTCCATGAAAAAAGTGAGGTCTTTAGTGGTGGCTTCGAAGCCACTAACCAGTGCCGCACCGTATCCCTTGTTGACCGGGTGATGGATGACTCGCACCCGCGGATTAGCCGCAGCAATGGTGTCTAAAATCACACTCGTAGCATCCCGGCTTCCATCGTTGATGACAATAACCTCGAAGTCTTGTATCCACAAAGTCAGGGCATCAACGACTTCACCGATTGTCTCTGCAATGACCGCCTCTTCGTTGTACGCTGGCAGAACCACCGAAAGGTTCCATCTCGTACGATACTTGCTCACCGCTTTTCTTGGCTGTGTCGGTTCATCGTCATCGAGGGCCCCATCGACATGACTCGATGATTGCTGCTCTTGTGAATCGGCTGTCAGCATCGAGTATACCTCGCGTTCCTTTTCGCTTTCGTGGGGTTTACCGGCGAAGACCCAGAGGCGCATCCCAAGATATGATACGATTGCAGTTCCGACAACTGCACTCAATTTCGAGGCATTTGCCCATAAAATGGGATTCGCAATCAGGGGATGTAATGCGTGCGCTGCTATCCAAATGATCCCATCGTTGCAGAGCAAGCCAATCACAGTGACAGTGGCGAAACGAAGGAGTTCACCCCCTGTAATAGCTTGTCTGCGATGAAATGTCCAATACTTGTTCAAAAGATAGCTATTGAGCGCGCCCAGTGTGAAAGCCGCCGAATTGTACAGCACCAGGATGTTGGCGTTATGGGTAGGGAAACACAGAAGGAGGATATTCAACGCAAGGATATCGATAGTAGCGTTGATGACCCCTACAATGCAAAAACGCACAAGCTGCCAGAATAAAAGACGCCAGGAGCGTGCCGGACGCAAAACAGCGTCTTGTATGTCGGGTAACAGTTCAACTGCTATCTGGGTTTCAGGCATCTTTTTCAAAGACTCCTCCAATCAACTCTTCAACAACGGTTGCTACGCTAGTCTTCATTTGTTTCAGATCTTTTTAGCCTTGCGCTGCACAGAGACCAGGAAATGCATACACAAACTTAATGTAAGAGAGAACCTGCACGAAAACTCTGCCCGTGTCGTTAGTAACCAGCATTACCTTACTGAATGATGACCGAGTCGAAAGTGACCACACTCAAATAACTCGGGTTGTGCGATGTGACCGCCAATCCAGCAAGCATAGTGCTGACAGTGTCCATCTCGATGCTCGACCCGGCAATAGGCGTCCAGGCAAAGCCATCCGGAGAGGTGTAGGCCGTGAAAATGTTGCCACTACGCACAACTTTAAGGTAAATCGGCAACCTGGGCGTTTCTGGGGGGAGCTTTACCTCCTGAGTCATACCACCCTCTTTGGGGCGGAAATGCACTAAGATGTCATTCTTCGGAGTTACAAAGACGGCGTAGAAAGGCGAGCTTGTATCTGTGTTCGCCCGTAGCATGACCCCCGCTTTCGCTGACGGGTCTGTATACCCCTGGTCGAGGACCTGTGCGCTCACAACTCCATCGCCCGTCAGGGTTTGCCACACGTAGTGGAACTGATCTTTATTGAAGAAGATATCAAAGCCCCCACCCTGCAATGTCCAGGTGCCGTCCTTAAACAACTGGCTTCCTTGTGGAGCAGGGTATCCAACGTCAGCGCAGGTCCAGCCACTCGGGCAGGCCGTCGGCGCCGGATCGGCGGTGTTAGCCTTACTGACCGAGTCGAAAGTGACAGCGCTCAAAGTACCTGATTTTAGCGAAGAAACTGCCAGGCCAGCCAGCATGGGGCCACGAATGTCTATCTCAATGCTCGACCCATCCAGAGGCGTCCAGGTCACGCCATCCGGGGAGGTGTATGTGGTGAAGATATCCTTCCAGCGTGCCACTCTGAGGTAGATCTGTGCTGTGATCTTGCTGCTGGTGAAGACAACGGCATTGAGCCCGCGTATTGCCCGGTATTGCACTTCAAGAGTCTGATCCCGTGTCACGATGGCAGCATAGTAAGGCGCTTTCGCATCAGTGCTCGCGCGAAGCATGACGCCTGATTTTGTTGCCGGATCTCTCTGCCCTGGATCAAGGATATGCGCGCTCACAGTACCATCTGCTGCTAGTGGCTGCCACACAAAATGGAACTGGTCAGATATTCCCCAGATGTCTTCGCCTGCGCCCCGGACGATCCACGTGTCATTGTTCAGCGATTGGTTACCCACCAGTTCTGGATTCCCTACATCGTCGCAGCGCCAACCGCCTGGACAAGGTGTAGTGGGGCCAGGCTCCGCTGGCACCGCGCCTGGAGCACCGATAGCTACGCCAGCGTAAGTAGCCGTTTCTGTTGAGCCATTCACTCCTGAAGCTACGGCGAGCCCTGCCAGGACCTTGGCGGGCATGACGAATTCGATCGTACCACCTGGCACCAGCGTGTAAGTAACGCCGTTGGTCGAGACTGCAGCTCGGAATTGATCGCCGGCGCGCTGGATCTCTAGATAACGTGGGCGTGCTACTGTACTGAGCGAGCCAATCGAGTTTACTCCACCGTTGAACTGATTACGATATTCTACGATGAGTCCATCTTCGGATGTCAGGAAAGCGGCATAGAAAGGCGAGCCCGCGTCACTGTTCTGGCGCACCATCAGTCCCGCTCGCGATGGGGCGTTCGTCGTTAGCAGTGTCACTTGAGCCTTGATCTGTGTGTCTCCATTGACACTCTGATTGATGAAGCGAAACTGGTCTGAGATATCCGCAACACCCATGCCCTCACCCGCAATTCTCCATGTGCTGCCCGTAAAGGTTTCGGAACCCTGCACCCTTGAGTTGCCTATGTCCTGGCAAGACAAACCACGGGGACATTGGGGATCAGAAGCAGGGGTTGGGCTGTTACCGAGGCCGAATGCATACACATTGCCATCTAGAGCGCCGATGAAGATTTCACCGTGCGACACACTTGGTGCAGCATAGATCCCATCTCCGTTATAGCGCTGATCACCCCCGATCTCGTAGCTGTAGAGACGGATGCCGGACCTCGCATCGAGAACCTCCAGGGTTGGACCCTCACCGTCAATAATAAGACCATTGGTGTACACTAGCGCTGGCACGATTGGATCTGGCACTCCGTGCTCCCACAGATATTTACCTGTGGCCGGATCGATGGCACGTACCGATCCCGGATAGCCGACGCCGTTGATGATTGTGTGACCCCCGGCCATATAGAGCGTGCCATTGCCGAACGCGCCTGATGAAACACTTCCCTCTCCGCACACTGGGCATGTACCGGCAAAGGAGATTTGCCGCTCCCATATTGGCCCCGCCCCGATATGAGCGAGATCGAATGCATAGGTAAACCCATTCTTGTTAGTCGCCGCTACCAGCTTGCGACCATGAGCGTCAGTGAAGAGGGTCGGTGTGCCTCCCCAGTCGGAATCGGTCCCTGCCTGCCTTAGCGGGATCTGCCACGCACCTTTCAGCGTCATAGTCCTCGCGTCTATGGCGATGATGGCCTGAGACAGCGTTTGCGTGATTTTGTCTTGTGTGCCCGTAGTCACATAGATGGTATTGGTCGCTGTATCCAACGCCGGACTGGTCCAGATGCCGCCGCCAACCTGTCCGTCACCGACAACATTAAAAGTATTAACGACCCGGTGCGAGGTCAAACCTACCTTCAGCAACTTGCCTGGCACCAGTGGATTGTCACAGTTGCTCGCGATACCAATGTAGGCGTAGCCGTTGTAAATCAGTGGGCTGGACCAGTTATAGTACCCTGAACTCGCGCTGTTGTCTCCCGTGAATACCCTCCATTGGACAGCTCCGGTGTAGGCGTCGAGAGCATACCAGTAGGAATCGCCGCCTCCGACATAGACCACGTGGTTCACCACCGCCGCCGCCGAAGTGATGCCCGTTACCGGGGGAACACATCTCGCGGTGGTTATGCCAAGATAAGTCTTCCACTTCTGAAAACCCTTCAGTGCATCAAGGGCATACTCATACCCGTCCCACGAGCCGATATAGGCCGTGCCGCCAACTATGCTGGCAGAGGCGGCGATACCAGCGCCAGTCTGGAACCTCCATAACCTGGTTAGCTGCCCTGCATTAGAAGGCGAGATGACTGTCTCGCTCGGGCCAGTCGCAGCCGTGCGTTGTGGATCATGTAGGTACGTTGGCCAGTCGTCTCCAGGTACCGGTGGTAGGGTCCCATGGAGGGTCTTCGCCTGTGGGATGAATGCAAGAACTAGCACCAGTATGAGTGTTAGTACCAGTGCCAACCCAACCAGAATCTGTGTGAAGCGAACGCTCAATCGTCGCTGTTTCATCATATGCTCCCTCCTGCTCTCATAAAACTCTCTTTTGCCTCTAACCATGCCTGGTCAGCGTCTACAATGCCCGGGGGTATAACTTGCCGGTTTGGGGCTCCCCCATAGATGGAAGGTCTACTGACCCTGTCGCGTTGGAGTCGCAAAGGGCATGCTCATTGAGCAGGTAGCTCGGTACCGGTCGTGTCGGGAACGACAACCCATTGCGGTGATACAGGCTCAGCCCATTGGATTCCTCAATATCGCGGGTATATTCTGCGTTAAATTCTGGATTGAGATTCTTTGCCACAAGATCAAATCTGTCTGCCGGATTGACTATGATCCACCGCACCATTGAAGTTGGGTCGTGTAAAGCCTGTATCCAGAGACGACCCGAGCCCTCGTAAATGATGTTCTTGAAGTCAATGCTTGCCTCCGGGTTCAGCTCATCAATCTTAGAGGTATATAAGTCTTCGAGAATCCTCCCCCCACCATAATGCTGGGCCAGGAAGATGACAATAGCATGCGGGTGAGCGCAGTCGAGGCCAAATTGACCATCTTGCAATGAGACGATTCCCCCAAAAGCGGTCAGGCTCGTTTGCGCTATGATGACTCCTATAAGAAGGATTTGTCCCAGGGAGCGAAGATGTCCCAGGGTCATGCCGCTTGCCAAGGTCGTTATAAAGAGAGCAATGGGTGCCACTGTCTCAACGCCGTAACGCGCATTGTAAAACTGATGGGCAAAATTGAAAGCAACTGCATCTGGCACGTAGATGGCAGCCTGTCCCCCGTAGAGTGCAAGCACATAAAAAACGAAAGGCATCAGAAATACCAATCCCGCGAGCATCTCTGAGGAAAGGCCGCGTCGCCCAACAAAGACGACGACGGCAATGACCCCCAGAACAAAGAGGATCGGACCAACGTTTTGCATACAGTCAATCGTGTAGTAACGGATAGACTGCCAGAGGTCATGATACGTGAACAAAACATGTGCGTCGATCAGGCCCCTTTGCTGTGCTTGTGAGGAATACGGACCACGCTGGAAGAATAGCGGATCTCCGAAAATCAGGTAGCACCAGACAAACCACAAAGCGATCCCCAATCCGCCCATTGTCCCGAATATAATGAGTTGTCCCTCGATTTGTGCCCAGCTTCTATGTTTGAGCCAGCCGATGAGTGCAATCGAGATGAAAAACGCGAGGAACAATATCCAGCCATCATAGCGTGCCAGTGTCGCCAGCAATGTGGCTACCGCAGCCAGGATGAGGTCATTCAGCCTATCCTCCTGTGCCCAGGCAAGGAAGTAGTAAGAGGAAGCCGTGAGCGTTGCAATGAGCACAATCTCGCTGAGCGCAGTAGTCTGCAAATAGAGGACATTTGGATTCAATATGAAGAGCAGCGTGCCTACAAAGCTGGCGCGGCTATCCTTTGTCAAACGACGTGCCGCTAGAAAGAGGTAAACCGCTGCGATCAGATAGCAGATCATCGATGGGATGGTCCCTGCTAAACCGGTGCGCCAGAGGTAGTCACTCCAGATGAAAGGTAACATCACCAGATGCGGCAGGGGAAGCCACACTCCTCCAAGTTGAGCAAGTCCCGGAGTGGCGTTGTCGAAGACGCGGCGCGTAATCAACATGTGCGCGTAGGCGTCGCCATAGAGTACGGTCTGATGAGTTTGATAAAAGTACCAGAAAGCGCCGATGCTGGCGATGTAGGAGATCAGGACTATCATAACCAACCAGGGGTCTTCGAACCAATTTCGCTTTGACGAACGCCCTGGGCGTTTTATTGAGAGGGACTCAGTGACCTTATCCTCCTTTATTTCGGCCATCGTCATGTTAATTACTCCTCCTCCTCCTCCTCGAATTCGAGCTCCCCGGACTGCAATGGAACCGGCGAATGCTTCGCGCTCGAACGCAGCTTCAGTATTATGCTCTTCTCCTGTACAGTTTTCTCAGTCACTTCGAACTCGAACTCCTCAAGGAAAGATTCGGTATCCAGATCGCTGGCCACTCTTTGTACAGTTTTCTCCCTTACCTCTAGTTCGAACTCCTTTGTCGTCAATGAGATATTCGAGGGCGAGCTGGTCGCCACTAGGGCATCTTCCTCGGGCCCTGGTGTGCTTGGCGGGCGGTGTAAGGTCTTACGCACGGCTATAGGCAACCGGAGAGTATCCTCCATTGACTCGTCCTCCTCCGTCACGACGGTGCTACTCGAAGGAGAGCCAGATGTATGTAGGTGAAGACCATGCTGGGTCTTCTCCCAATAGTGTGGTTTAAGGATGAGCTGCTGTAGAGCCATGAACGCTGCCACGCTGGCCATCGCCCAATAGATGGGGATGAATACCGTCCACTTCACCAGGCTAAAGTAGCCACGCTTCATACAACCAATCAGGTGAGTGTACGTGTAGAAGAAGTTTCCGAAGATGAGACATGCCGCCGACATGTAGAGGATCGGTGCTGGATACAGCGTGTGATAGAGGTCGATCGGGTGTAAGAGTATGTAAAGGACAACGAGCATCCACATAAAGGGATTCGCCAGCAGTACAAGCGTTTTCCCCCCCACGAAGAGTTGCAAAGAGAAGAACTCTCTCAAACGATCTGGGCGTAAATAGACTTGTGGCCTGCGCATGTATACGAGATATGTCTGCATATAGCCCTTGATCCACCGCGATCGCTGCCGAATCCAGTTCTTCAACTGCGAGTTAGCTTCTTCAAACGTCGTCGAATTTAACATGGCGGTTTTGAAACCGTAATAGACCATTCGTAACCCCAGGTCGCAATCCTCAGTCACGTTAAAAGCATCCCAGGCGCCCATCAAGCGTAGCATGTCTGCCCGGAAATGGTTGGACGTACCGCCGAGCGGGAGCGGCACTCCCAGCCTCTGCAATCCTGGCAACGTCAGGTCAAACCACAATGAATACTCAGCCGTGAACCAACGAGTCAGCAGGTTCTGGCTTGTATTGTAGAAGTTTAACTTGGCCTGGACACATGCGATTTCTGCGCCCTGATTCGCAAATGTAAGCACAGCTTTCTTGAGCTGCAGCGGTTCGGGAATGTCTTCAGCATCGTAAATGACCACGTAATCACCCGTCGCTTGCAGCAGGCCATAATTACACGCACGCGGCTTCGTGCGCGGCTTGCCATCGGGAACTGTGATCACTATAAAATGACGTGGTAGGCGCTGTGCCTGGACGGCCTGTCGTGTTGAGGCGTCGTCTTCCTCGGTAAGCAGGAGGATCTGCAACTTATCTGTCGGATAGTCCAGTGCCAGCATTGCCTTGACGAACTGGGGTACAACCTCAGCCTCCCGGTAGAGCGGACAGAGGATGGTGTATTTAGGCCAATCAGCATCGGCCAGAGCATGCACAACCGCATCGTCGATGTGTTCTTCCGCCGACTGTTTGAGTGTCCACACGGCCAGTAAGCTGTTGATAATAAGGTCGCTAAGATAGAGAACTGTGACAACTGCAATAGCCGTCACGATCATCCCCGTACGGAAAAAGAGTAGCCCAAGCAGGCCAGCAAGCCCAATCATACTTATCGCGAAGGCTTGCCCACGCGTGAATGTTTGCATTGCCGAGAACTCCCGGCGAAAGGGAGCAAACAGATTGACTTCTTGACCGCCAACTCTAACAGTTTTCAAAGCGCTTTCGATGTATTCTTTGGTTTGCTCTCGATACCTGGTATTACTGTTGTGCTTGGATTCCGAGGCAAGCCATGCAGCATAGCGTTTGACCTCTTCATCGATGCCGGTGTCGAGTATGTTCGGGATGTTGTTGTCTCGTGAAGCAGAGGGTGAAATGCCCGCTGCATCAGCGACTTCGAGCTCTTCTCGTGCAACGGTCTGCGCAATGGCAGTATTATCAGGAGATTGTTTATTATCCTGCAATGGTCTTTCTCTTGTTCTGCAAAATCTGTCTGGTTTCGACACACAACGGTCTACACCCCTTTATGGGAAGCTCAGCAGAGCTCCAGGGGATAACCGTGCCCTGGCGGGGCATGGGCTTACCCTGGTGTTTCTCTCTTTCCCCCACAAGGATGGAGAACCAGCCACACGTATACCTTGCTTGACCTCGTGGCAAAGTTGCATTACAATGGAAGCTGCCATGTGGTCGAGTAAAATCGGTCGAGTGGCGGCCAGCGAGGCGTGTACGATGCTTTGGTCTGCTGATACACGTCTCGCCTACATATTTTTCTTACTCTCAGGTTGAAAATAGCATAGGTTCACCCTTTCTGGCTGAAACACGACAGCTAATCCCCCCTATGAACATAGCATGTCTTACTTCAGATGACAGGCGCAGGCACTGTACTTCCCTGGGAAAATTGGATGGGAAACCTCAAGCTATAGTGCTGTCCTGGAAAACATCATCGACACTAGAGGCAATCTTGCCTGGGAACGTTGATTTCGTTACTTGTCTCATGCTGGGGCGCTGTATCGGTAGAACGCCACAATGGCTACATCACATTATATCAAGCGCAGGTTGTCAAAAAATCGGACAATCTGGCTTTGCATTTTTGCTAAGGGTTGAGATACGAAAACCTTCCTAAGATACGATAACATCGATGTTGGATGGATACCATTCTGTGCCTGGCATCTCTGTGGCCGGCTGCGCTTTCTACACGCTTGTGTACTGACCATCCTCACCTGCATATATTATAAATACCTACTTGTTAAGAAAAAGTTTGCAATGTGGTTTTGAAGTGGTGTAGAAAAAGACCCTCCATGTTAAGTCTTGAAAAGAAGAGGTGAGAGAGATGAGTGACCGAAAAAGAAGAAGCCTTGGCCACAGCTACAAGGCGGTCAAGCCGCAAGGGTTTCATCCGGGGTTTCTGGTATCTCTTACAGACCATCTGAAACGCAACAGGGTTGGCTGTTTTGAGGCCACAGGTCTCTCCGAGGTTGCATTTCTGATGCGCACTCCCTGTCTGAATCGTAAAAGCCTGTTCACATACTAAATCTTGTGTGTTCAATGTTGCCTTGGTACCATGGATATATGGTATAATGATAATGGTGATCCAAACGGTATGAAGATCCTTTGAAGTATTGTTAAGAAGGTGAATCTATGGCAACGCAGCATGACCATTACAATGATCAGGCAAATCGTCCTAAAAAACGCTCACGCCTTATAATCGATATTGTTCCTGAGTTACGCAGACGGATCAAGATAGCAGCGGCAGAAAATGATCTCTCTGTACAAGAGTACGTTGGGCGTATTCTTGAGCAGGCTGTTCCTCCTGAAAGAAACGCTAGACAAAGAGAATACGGACGACTTGATCGGGCAGCGGTAGAGAAATTATTACAAACCCGTGAAGCTATTATGCGTGCTCATCCGGGACAAGTTTTCGAAGATTCCTCTGAGTTGATTCATCAGGCACGTGAGGAACGGTCGAGGGAGTTAGAGCAAAGATGAGTGATGTTGTGGTGGTTGACGCAAGTCTTGCCCTCAAGTGGATTCTAGCTGAGCCAGACTCTAGTACAGCAGTCAAACTATTAAACGAATGGACCGACGAAGGAAAGAGCGCTATCGCTCCAGCTTTATTTACCTACGAAGTTACTGATACTCTCTATCGCCAAGTTGTGGCTGGTAAGCTTACCTATGAAGAGGCAAAGCAGGGACTAACTGATCTGTTTTCAATCGGTGTACTGTTAAAATTCTCAATGTATGAGGAAATAAGTACGCAGGCTATGGAATTTGCTCACCAGCTAGATTTATCTGCCACATATGATGCCCATTATCTTGCGTTAGCGTTTCATGAGAACTGCGAGTACTGGACGGCTGATACAAGATTATGGAATATTGTGAAAAGAAAATTTAGTTGGGTGCATTGGTTTAGCGATTATCATCCCTAGACATGTTCCGTCGCTTCATAAGAGCTAAAGCAAGGGACGCTCTGCTTGTTCCGGCGGCCATACCACCCGGCGGGCGCCATGCTGCCACTGCACGATCAGAACCTGGTGACCAACCTGCAACCCGCTCACCGGATCGATGCGGAACCGGCCGTAGAGCGTGGTACAGGCCACCTGGCGAGCTGTGGCAAGTTGCGCGGCATCTTCACTCACACCGCTTTCTCGTAAGCAGCGAGCACAGAGTAGCCCGGCTGCGAATGCCTGTGCTGCCGGGTAAGGAGGATCGACTCCAGCGATGTGCCGGTACTTCGCCACGAACCAGGCAGAATCCGGTCCTTCATCGGGTTTCAGCGCCGTTGTAGCTATCCACTGCGCGGGACCGAGCAATCCTTCGCGCAGTTCTCCTAACGGTGCGAGTACCTCCTCGACACCTGCTCCCACAAATGCTGCCGCTTGCCAACTGCGCGTCAATAAAACTGGAGCAGCCTCAAGCTCATCGGCAAAGCTGCCGGCAACCAGCAGCACATCAGCGGTGGGAAGGGTAGACGCGGTTTCGGCGGCATGGCCTGGTTCAAATGGGACGGTCCGCACCTCGAAGTTGAGCCTGGTAGCTGCACTTGCAACGCCGGTGGTTACATCCCGACCGAAGCCACTGGAAGCGTATAACACAGCTACTGTAGCAATATCCGGGTCAGTTGCACGCACGGCCTGAAGTACTCCATCGAAGTAGGTCGAGGCCGGCGAAAGTACGTTGATGACCTGTGGGAATGCGGGCCAGGAGAGCTGGGAGGTTGCGCCGCCGTGATTCCAGACGACGCGGTCGGTGGCGCGCATCACTGCGAGCATGGGACTGCTTCCGTATGGGCCAAAGAGGACATCCGGGCAGGTACCGGTGACAGCACGCATAGCCGCTCCTGGATCGCTGGTGATATCTCGCACATCCAGTTCCACACCGGTCCATGGCGGGGGCAAGTTTGCAGCATACCTGGCCCACAGTGTGAGTCCCGTGGCGGCTGCACGCCCAAATAGGGCCAGCGGACCGCTCAAAGGGGTCACGAGCGCTGCACGCAGTTTCGTCATGCGATACCTGCCCTACGTAATTTCAAACCCTTCATTGACCCAGGCTTCCATCCCGCCCACGACATTGAACAATTGCGTAAAGCCGTGCCGCTGGAGGATGGAGCAGGCCAGGCTGCTGCGCTGTCCGCTCGCGCAGGCGACTGCCAGCGGGTGTGTGTTATCGATCTCCTGGAAGCGCTGCTCCACAAAGTAGTACGGGATGTGTATAGCTCCTTTAATATGTCCTTCGCCCCATTCGTCCTGGTCGCGCACGTCCAGGACCCGCAGGTCGTGTTGCAGCGCATACAATTGCTCGACAGCGATTTGAGACAATTGCTGTATGGGCAAACCGGCTTCCTGCCATGCGGCCATACCGCCTTCCAGGTAGCCGGCGACCTGGTCATAGCCCACTACGGCTAATTGCGTGGTTGCCTCGTGCAGGTCGCGCTCATCTCTGACTACCAGCAGCAATCGGCTATCTGGAGAGGCGATGAAGCCAACGCGGGTGGCAAATGCGGAGCCGTGCAGGTAAACATGCAATGCGCCAGGGATGTGCTCCTCACCAAAATTATGGGGTGAGCGGGTGTCCAAGACCAGCGCGCCGTTCTTCACCTCGCGCTGAAATGCCGGTGCATCGAGGGGCCGGGGGACAAGCGGGGCCTCGGCATGTGCGTAATCTTCCCGGTTGCGTTCGACGATGTTGAACATGTTGGGCGGGCGCTGCGGCAGATTCTCGTTCATATCGTGGATGAACTCGCTACGGGAGCGCTGTGCCAGCGCGGGATTGTGTTTGCGTTCAAAGCCGATGGTCGAACTGGTCTTGGCATTCATGCCGCGACCGCATAGTGAACCCGCCACGTGCGCCGGGTAGACCTCGACGCCATCTTCGAGCTTCAGGAGGCGGTTAAAGATGCTATCGTAGAGCACATAGGCACCCTCTTCGCCGGGGACGGCGAGATCGGGGCGCGCCACGTCGCCGATAAAGAGGGAGTCGCCACTCAATACCAGCCAGGGATCATCGCTGCGCGTTGTGTCGGATACTGCCAGCGCGATGTGTTCGGGACGATGCCCCGGAGTGTGGATGACGTTCAGCTTGACAACGCCAAAGCGCAGTTCATCGCCGTCCTTGAGGTTGTTGTGTGGGTAGGCTACTCCTGCCTGCTCGTGGACGTAGATTTCTGCGCCGGTGCGCCGGGCAAGCTCCCCGTGGCCTGATATATGGTCGGCGTGGTTGTGGGTTTCGATGATCGCTGTCACCTGCAGGCCCCTGGCGGTCGTGATTTCTAAGATTTCGTCTACCATGTCCAGGCGCGGGTCAACTACTGCGCATACCGCCGCGCTGGTGCAGCCGACAATGTAACTTGCGCAGCCCAGGTCTTCTTTGACGAGTTGTTTGAAGTACATCTTTGTTCCCTCTTGATTATCTTTTAAACGCGCTGGCGGATGGGCGATAAGGGCGGATCATCCACAACGGGCGACGGAGGCTGTCGGGTCGGTGAGTTTGTGGACGGGTCATTGCCAGCCAATCCTTATACACTTTATACGCTTTACGTGTATCGACATAGACATCACCGTACCCATCTTCTGGATGGGCAGGCTCAACCGTAACTTTCTGGTGCCAGCAGTGCATGCCGCTGACCGGGTCAGGGTGGACAGGGAAGGTCAGGTTTTGATGCACTCCCCCCTCGCGCCAGAAGATGCGCGCTGAGTCTGGATCGTCGCTCTCAAAAGGTAGTGTACCCTGTAGCTGGCGCATGTGCCAGGTGCCCTCCTGCGTTTTATGGAGTTCGACCAGCGCAGATGCCCAGCGATCGGTTCCCTGGCTGGTCTCGAGGCGCCAGCGCCCGAGGTGATGCGAGCAGGCGACAATACCGGGACGGATGCCGTCAGTCACCCAGGCGCGATTGACGTAATAGCCGATCTCGGTAGTGACCCGTACCAGGTCACCTGTCTGCACGCCGATGCGGAACGCATCGGCGGGATGGATCCACACCGGGTTGGCGTTCGAGATCTCGTAGAGCCACTTGGCATTGCCTGAGCGTGTGTGGATGAGCGTGGGCAGGCGGAACGTGGGAATGAGCAGGTACTCGCCCCTCTCGTGATTAACGGCGGCGCGGTGGACGTGGCTATGAATGTAGCCGGGGATGGCGTATTCGGGCCAGCCCCATTCCTTGAGCGTGGAGGAATAGAACTCCAGTTTACGAGAAGGTGTCGGGAAGCCTTCGTACGGTTTGCCATCGATCAGCACACCAATGGTTGTGCCATCACGGGTAATTTTGCCCGTCGTCTCATCAATTTGAGCGCCCTCCAGGTCTTTCAACTCGCGCTCGTTTAAGGTGAAGACGGGCGCTTTTTCCTGGGGAATTTCAAAGGCGCCGTACGTGCGCATGTATTCCAAGGGCGAAAGGTGCTCTCTGGCAGCCGCCTCCGGCAGTCCAGGCACGCTGTTCTCGAATATCCAGCGGTAGTATTCTTCGATAGTGAGTTTCTGACCAGGGCGAGAGGGCGACTCGAAGTACTTGCGCATGCCGAGGCTGCCGTCCGGGTCGATGCGCCATGACAGTTCGATCCAGAACTCGTCCTCTTCCCACACTTCACCGGGATTGGCCTGGTGGGTGAACTGGACAGGCTCACCGTGGCGTTCTTTATAGACGCGCAGGACCGGCTGGCGAAAGCCGATCCAGCGCCCGGCGTGCGTCTCCTGGCTCATGAGGTCGTGGCGCTCGCTGCCGACGCCCATGGGGAGTACATAATCGGCGTACCAGGCTGTTTCACTCCAGACAGGGGTAAGCGCGGCATGTAGCTCTACCTGCTGCTCGTTGGTCAGCATCTCGATCCAGCTGGTGCCGTCGGGGTTCGTCCAGACGGGGTTATAGACGCGGGTAAAGTAGGCCGCGAGCTTGCCGCGCCCTTCGCGCAAAAAGTAGGGCAGCAGGATGCTCATCTCGTAGTTTGCCAGTGGGTACTCGGATGGGAAAAGCAGTTCGTTCCACGCTTCGGACGGACTGGGCTTGAGAAAGGGTGCGGGTACAAACTTGTTCCAGGTGTTGAGGGCCGTTCCGCCGGGAGTACCAATACTGCCCGTGAGGACGGAGAGGAACCACAGGGCGCGTGAGACCTGCCAGCCGCCCAGGTTGCCTGCGGTGGCGGCACGCCAGGTATGCGCGGCGAAAGCGGTGCCGGCGTGGCCGACCTGGCGGGCGATATCGACGATGGTTTCCTCTGGCAAACCGCTTTCCTGTGCGGCAAAGGCTGGCGTGTACTCGGCGTAGAGATCAATCAGCACTTCGATGAAGCGGTCAAAGGTCTGGGGTTCGCCCGGGTGTTCGGCTGCCAGGAATTCCTGCCAGTTAACCCAGCGACGCATGTATGCGTGGTTGTAGAGCTTCTCCAGGAGGATAATGCGCGCCATTGCCAGTAGTACCGCTGTCTCGGAACCGGGCCAGGTAGGCAGCCAGTAATCAGCCATGCTCGCGGTATTCGAGAGGCGTGGGTCCATGACGGCCAGTTTGGCGCCTTTCATCTTGCCTTCGATGATACGCTGGGCCTGTGGGTTGAAATAGTGGCCCGTCTCCAGGTGCGAACTGATGAGTAAAATAAAGCGGGCGTTGGCGTGATCGGGCGAGGGCCGGTCGGCGCCGCACCAGAGCTGGTAGCCGAAGCGTGCCGATGACGAGCAGACGTTGGTGTGGCTATTGTGGCCGTCTACCCCCCATGCCCCGAGCACACGCTCCATGTAGCCGTCGTGCCCGGGTCGCCCCACGTGATACATCACTTCGTCGCGGCGGCCCTCGACGATGGCGGCGCGGATTTTGCCGGCAAAGGTTTCCAGTACCTCATCCCAGGTAGTGCGTTCCCATTTGCCCTCGCCGCGTTTCCCTGCGCGTTTCAAGGGGTAAAGGATACGCTCAGGATCGTTAACCTGGTTGATGGTGGCCGGTCCCTTGGCGCAGTTCCGCCCGCGACTGCCCGGGTGATAGGGATTGCCCTCAAATTTTTTGACGCGGCCAGTCTCTTTGTCCACGTAGGCCAGCAGCCCGCAGGCAGCTTCGCAGTTGAAGCAGATGGTGGGAATGATCTCATAGTGTTTTTCGACTTTGCGCGGCCAGGCCCTGGCATCGTATTCGACCCAATCGTGCCAGCGCTCGGGCGGTGGGCACGAGGCCAGGTCGCGCACGGTCATCTGCTCTCCGCTGGGAGCGATGTGTTGTTGTAAGGGAATCTCGGTCATCTGCATCTCCAATTACCGTTTGTATCACTTGTATCAGTTGTATCACTTGCATCACTTGTAACACTTGCATCAGATGTAACGCTGATAAATTTTGACCTCAAATTCCGTAGGGGCGAGGGTGGTGAGGAGTGGCGGGGAGGGCCTTGATGGTCGCCCGCGTCCTTTTCCCTGTGCTCACCTGTGGGAGAACGCGATCACACCTCCACCATTGGGCGACCACAAGGGTCCCCACCCCGCTCCACACCACCCCCGCCCCTACGATCATTACGAAAAAACATTTGCGGTCAGCAAACTTCATCAGCTCAGTGGAACGACCTGCCCGGCAACCACGAAACAATGCTCGTAGTAGAAAAGGCCTGCCAGCGCGAGTATGCCTGCGAAACCCAGCAGCGCGGGCTGTGCGGCCGGCACAAGCAGGGCGACGCTGAGCATGACGATGGGAATAATCGAGCCAATGGCAAAGAATGGTCCCCAGAACGCATCCTTTAACCCACCGCTGCTCATGTAGCGGGCAGCTAAAGCGACATGGCGGTTGCTGTGCGGGCCAAAGACTTCCACCAGGATTAAGAGCACGTGCAGGGTGATGGCGCTGAGCAGGACAATGGTGAACAATCTGCCCAGCGTACTCCCGGCGTTGAGCGCCCAGGAGAGCAGTCCCAGTGCTGCGGAACCGGCGAGCGTGGCTTGCACGAGCAAGATGGGCAGCAGTAATGGACTTTGCCAGAAGTCGCGCCCCTCGGCCTGGCCAAAGAGGAAGGCGGTGTAGCCCGCCCCTGCTATGCCGAAAAGTGCGGCGGGTAGCAGCAGCCAGCGCAGGATGCCGGTGGAATCGAGCAGGCCCCCAATGAACCAGGCGGCTTCGAGTAAGCCAAAGATGGCGAGAATATAGCCGCCCCACACGAGCCAGGAGCCGAGGTTGGGCCTGGTCACGAGGAAGAGCGCGCGGTCGGGACGTTTCAGGTCTGCAATCAGCAATAGCAACGTCAATGCGGTAAAAAAGCCGCCGGTGACGGGTGCGCCGGTGGCGAGTAGAGCATGCATACTGCTGTTGAGCGTGCCGCTCAAGCCATAGAGCGCCAGCGCCAGCGCTGCAACGATTATAGTACCGGTCCCTATCGATTTTGTACCCAGGTAGGCTGAGACTTTCCAGCCCCAGGGAGCATTGTTCTTAGGCGTGTCATAGACAAGATGTGCCTCGCCGGGCGTGCGGCGTTGCAGTTCGGGCGGTGAATAGGGCTTGAGCGGGTTGATGGTCTTGAGAGCGCGCAGCGACATATTTTTATCGATGGCGCTTTGCCCGTCCTGATCCGGCTTCAGCAGGGTACTCCACATGGTCATGTGCGGCAGCTCTTCGATGGCGATTTCGGGATTGATGGCTGCCTCTTCCGCCCCCAGGTAGTAAACATTGGGGCCGGTGCCCTGCTCTGGTTTGCGCGTGCGCACAGGTTCGCGGGCGATGAGCCTGGCGATTTCGGTGTTGGGATTGTGCATATCGCCGGCAATGATCGCCTGCTCGGGACAGACGACGACGCAGGCAGGCTCCAGGCCAACTTCGGTGCGATGGGCGCAATAATTGCACTTGGCGGCGGTGTGGCTGTAGGGATCGATGTAGAGGGCGTCGTAGGGACATGCCTGCATGCATGATTTGCAGCCAATACAGCGAGAAGAGTCGAAGTCTACAATGCCGTCCTTGCGCTTAAATAAGGCCCTGGTGGGGCAAATGGCGACGCAAGGCGCATCATCGCAGTGATTGCAGCGGTTGACAAGAAAATAGCGGCGCGAGTTAGGGAACTCGCCTTTTTCGATGTACTTCACCCAGGTGCGGTACACTCCGATAGGCACATCGTGCTCTGCCTTGCAGGCTACGGTGCAGGCGTGGCAGCCGATGCACTTGCGCTGGTCGATTACGAAGGCGTATTTCGTCATGAATCATTCCTTCTGTTTGCTGGTAGGGCGACATTGCCCTTGATAGTAGTGTAAGGTAGAAGTGATAGCTTGTCCAGTTGTAACTTATGATTCCTGATATTTGATCTAAGGCATGGTTCAAATGCACGTGACAGTTCCGCAGCAACAGCAAGGTCCAGCCCTGTCATGCTGAGCGCAGCGAAGCATCTCGCTGCCGATCGCGACAGACCCTTCGCGGAGTTTCCCCTGAGCGAAGCGCATGGGCTCAGGGTGACACGGTGTGACTGTTCAAACGGTCAAGGACTATTCTTCACAATTGAACCTTGCCTAACGAAATAACCCGGCCACACCGTATGGGGCCGATAATGCACATTAACGAAATAACCCGGCCATCCGTAGGGGCCTCAGCGAAGCGAAGCGGAGCGCGTATCAATACTTCGCGCCCATCGCCGATTTATCGGCCTGGGGAGCGCATCGCCGGGCCATTGGCCGATAAATCGGCGGTGCGCCAATACATTGTGCGCCTACGGCGTATTACCGATCCTGGTTGGTAAAAATCTTTATCGGCCCTTGGTGCATGTTCCAATATCCTGATTACAAAGGTAAAAAGCATCATCATTTGAGGGAAACTAAATGGAACCTGTCAATCTAAACGACCAGCAGCGCCTGTACTTACAAACTATATTTGACCATTTCCATGAAAATGGAAAATGGCCTACGTACAGTTATGTGGAGCGCACAATCCTTCAAACATATCCCGACCTGGATATAGATGAAATAGTCAAAAGCCTTCCGCCTGGGCTTTCCAAACCTTTCAATGCATATATGTTTGATGTGTCTGGTTATGCCAATAAAGACACCTTTCTCACAGTGCCAGCCATCTATCTCTGCCAGGGTTCGCAAGAAGATCTCACAGACTTCGTGCGTGCCATACGCTTCTGTGTCGAAAGATACAATTCCTCTGATAAAGAGAAGCGCCAGGTCTCCAGTAACGATCTCATCACCTCGCTAAACCTGTCAGAATTATCGACCCGCAAGATTGGATTGTTGCTGCAAGTCGAACCCTGGATTTTCACTTCCCTCTCAACGGGAGATGACGGTAACTGGCAATGCACACTCTCGCGAGATACACGCCGTTATCGCGACGTGCAGACGATAGAACAGTACCTGGAAAAAAGAGAGATGCTCAAGAGCCACGCAAGCTCTCCGGCTACTGAACCCACACAACACTCAATCGTTGTAAGTGAGATGTGGAACCTTGAAATCCACCCACAAATCTACGCAAGATGCTGGCACCTGTACGATGCAAGAAAATACGACGATGCGA
>WNFH01000080.1_pt1 | contig 60737 bp, 69 predicted proteins | sample 5400411 | NCBI WGS metagenome assembly WNFH01 (sample SAMN13153347, study PRJNA577476) | soil metagenome | isolation source: 200 cm saprolite under Douglas fir tree site 2 hole 3 | place: USA:California | collected 2015-04-18 | reverse complement strand
TGTAACATTACTTAATGCGTTTGTATTAGCCTTCTCCTTTTTTGGCTTCGATCTTAAAACTGATTTCGTTGGTAGGGCTGCTCTCGCCGGCATTATTTGCCGCCGTTACCACACAGAAATATCGTCCCGGCCTTGTCACTATCTGCTTTATAGGTGCTTCGAGATTTGGAAAAGGGACACGCACAACGGCCAAATCGTATCTCCCGCTTACGGTCCCGCACTTGACTCGAAACTCTGAGGCTTGATCGCCTGCCTTTTGCGGTTGCCACTGCCACCTGAGCTTTGCCTTATCTAAGTCTTTCACGATGGTTCCTGATCGTCTGCAATCAGCTAGAGAGAGGCTTATCAAAGCGATAATGATTAATGCGCTTTTTTTATTCATCATCTCGATTTTCTGTTCGAGCGTCTCCCCACTGCCCCGGACGTCCAGGTCTGCGTGCAAGCCAACCTCAAGTTGACATAACAGTCCGTTATCGGATACTCTCCGGGGTCAATTAGCGAATGGAGGCGAGCCCATTCACCCTCAAAGGCGCGTGCGGCTTTCGAATCCGGGCTGGCGCGTCGCCGCGAAGGCAGTTCTCGAATTCTCAGCGCCTCACTCCCAAAAGGAAGTTCGTATCATTCTCCGCCGGTAACATCTCTTGCCGTAGGCGGGCTAGAACTTGATGAATATATCCTTGGCCTCGTCGCCGGTGAGCTGTTTGATAGTCGTGATCTTGTCGCTGAACTCCTTCAGCGTTCCCAGAGAGCTCGAGCCCATGTCGATGAGGATGGAGAAAAGGGAGAATCCCAATTTTTCTTTTTCTTCGCGAAATTTCTCGCCCCACTCCGATGTCACTTGGCATTCCCCGTCGGTGATGAAAACGATGTCTCCCTTCTTGTAGCGTGATTTTTTCAAGCAGTCGAGCGCTGCATTGAGAGGTTTTTCAAAGTCCGTGCCTCCGCCGGGGAAATACTCCGCGAGATCCAGAACCTTCTCCATCTCGACTTCGTAGCGCCCCTTGGTATTCATGTCGAGGACCTGCAGAGGGGCGTCCGCCGAAGAAAAGCAGATCGAGCGGAAAAGCCTCCGCTGGCGTCGCGCAATCTCCAGGAGAGTGAGAGTCACAGCCTTGGACCAGATCTCTTTTTCGCCGGCCATCGATGAGCTGCCGTCCAAGCAAACGACCATCGGACCTTTGCCCTTTTCCTCTATGCCCCTCAAGGAGTATTGGAGCAATTCCTGGTCCAGGAAGCGGCGCTGGAAGTCTTTTCTTAAAACCGGATGATGGAGAGTCAGAAGTTCGTGAGGGAGCAGGCGGTCGAGAAAATCTCCTCTCTCGACTTGCAAAATCTCTTCGCTCGAGCGCTCGAAAATCTTTTTGCGCAGAGCTAGAGCGTGAAACTTCATTCGGCCCACCATTTTGGCAAGCTTCTTAAGCTTCTCGTTTCCGGCGAGTCTTCTGCCCAGTTCCAGTTTCTGTCCGGGAGGGGAACGGTGACCGCTCCCGAGGGTCACGCCCCAATGCTCCGCTTCCTCGGCGGCGTCTTCTAACCGCTGGGCCACCTTGATTGCCTCGGCCTGAAAGTGGGAGGTGAGCTTGGTTTCGATTTCGCCAAGATCCTCTTTGAGCTTGCTGGCTTTCCGCCGGAGCAACGCCTCGGCGCCGTCCAGCTCTCCTTCGACTCTTTCCTTTGCCTTTGCCAGGTTCTTCTTGCCTTCGGGAGTCGGAAGCTCGTCGGCGAGCTTTTCGGCTTCTTCCAGCTCTTGTCTTTTTTCTTCCAGGATCTCTTCCTGCTTCTTGATATCCCATAGGTCGAGCATGTCGCGCCGGGTGAAGGCCTTCTCGGATTTGATCATGCCAAGAAGTCCCTCCCCCAGAAGAAGTGTGCAGAGGCCGGCTTTCGCCTCGTCCAATAGTGTCAATTCACGGAGTATCGAATAGAAGTTGCTCTGTCGGAGGTTATTCAGGAGAATGCGGTTGAAGGAGGCGCTTGGTAGGACATCCTCCTGCTTCAAAAAGATAATGTTATACTTGAAGAGCAGGCAGAAAAGGTCCTGGAGGAGCGAGGGGAAGTGAGGGAGAAAGGTGGAGCCGTTTTTTTCAACCTCGGCCAGCGATGGGGACTCCGAGCGCAGCTGGTTAAAAACCCGGCGGTCATAGGGATCGCTTTCGACCCAGCAACTGTTTTGAGGCAGAGGCTGGGGAGCTTTTTTCTGTGGCGGGCTCTTTTTGCGCTTCGAGGCCATTAGAATCTTTCCAACATTTGCTTTTGGATCCCTTCGATTTCTTCTTTGATCGCTCCCACCTTATCCACGTCGCGGCCGATCCTTCTGGCCTTCTCCATGATCTGCTCTACTTTGGCGATAATGTTTCTGAGCTTGGTGTGGAATTCGATCAAGGCCCTGGAGCGCTCGTCGCTGCTCGCCCACGGGCGCAGAGCGGAATCGCGGATTTCGCGGGACTCATAGAGCAGCTCCTTGACCTCTTCCTCGTAGCCCAACAGCAGCTCGCGTATAGTGGCTCGGACCTCAGCCTGCTCTCCCGGGTCATGCCAGAGGGCATGCTCCAGAAAAAAGAGCTCTTTTTCCTGGACCTCTTGCTGCCCGGAAAGGTACGCATGGGCCTGAAGCAGTGCGAGGGATTGGCGATAACGTCGATCCGAGGCGACGATGTTTTTCTTCCCCATCTCCCGCCGGATGTCGGCTATTGTTCGGTAGATGCGGCTGGGGATTGAAACCGCGCGGACCTGCTCCTGCATCTCACTCAGTTCTCTCAGACTGATTGTAGTCCGCTCCGTTTGCGAAGGGGTTTCGAGCATTCTGAGAAAGCGGAAATCTTCCACGATATAGTTCACCACGAAGCGGAGCAGAAAACGGTCGTACAAAGCTCTTAGCTCATCATCCTCGGGCAGTTCATTGCTGGCGCCGAAGAGCGTCAGTAAGGGAACGGCAACGATCTCCTTGCCGTTGTGGAAGAGGCGTTCGTTGATGAGCGTAAGGATGGCATTCAAGATGGAAGAGTTCGCTTTGAAGATTTCATCGAGAAACGCGATGTGGGCCTCGGGTAGTTTGTGGGAGGTGACTCGGCGGTAGTCGTCCTGCTCAAGAGCTTTCAGACTGACGGCGCCAAAGATCTCTTCCGGCGTGCTGAAGCGCGTGAGCAGCCATTGGAAATAATTCGCTCCTTCGATGCGGCGGCAAATCTCATCGGCGAGCATCGATTTGGCAGTTCCCGGCGGCCCGATGATCAGCAGGTGCTGGGAAGCGAGCAGGGCGCAGAGGGCGCCGTCGATTAGATCGCCTCGTTCGAGAAAAGTCTGCTTGAGTTCTTCGCGGATCTTCTTGAGCTTTTCTTGGGTGGCCATAGCAGCAGCCGTCTAGACCATTACGGTAGCAAATGGCTCGTGGAGAGACAATCGCAACACTTTCTAAGATTGACATAAGGCCCTCTCACCGGATAACTTTCCTATTTGTTGCTTGTCAAATCGCTATGCCAGGCCATCTATCAGTTAATTGAAGGGCGAAGCTGCATGGATTCTGAGATCATCGAAAAGCAGAAAAAAACGATGCGGTCTGAGGGGCTGGATGTTCTCATTGCGATCTCTCCGGAGAACTTCGCCTATACGGCAGGATTCGTAGTCCCGTCGCAACCCTTGATGCGTTGGAGACACGCGATCTGTGTGGTCACTGCGGACGGCCGCGTCTCTCTCATCGTGGTCGATATGGAAGCGGCTACGGTCAGGGCAAATGCTGATGTTAAAGAGGTTAAGGTCTACCGCGAGTTTGTTGATGATCCGATGCTCAAGTTGTGCGAACTTATCGGAGAGCTAAAGCGGGAGCAGGCGAGGTTGGGAATAGAGATGGAATATCTTCCGGCAAGAGATTTTCTCACGCTCCAGCGGAAGCTTCCGGGTGCGAAACTGGTTGGCGCGGATCGTCTCTTTCATCGGATGCGTCAAATCAAGACGAAGGGAGAAATCGATCTGATTCGCTCCTTGAGCAGGCTCACCGATCAGGCTATCGGAGATGCTTTGAGAAGCGCCCGTGAAGGGTTGACGGAGATGGATCTGGCGGGGATGCTTCTGAGCGGCATTTTTGCCGGCGGGGCCGAGAATTTTAAGCTCATGATCATCGCCAGCGGGGAGAGGAGTCAATATCCCAATGTCGGCCCAAGCCAGCGGATTCTGAAAAGAGGGGATATTATACGAATGGAGATCTTCGGGATGAAAAGAGGTTACCACGCGGGTGTGTGCCGCACTGCGGCGGTGGGAAGTCCCACAGAAGAACAGAAGAAAATCTGGGCGAATCTCACGGAATGTAAGCACCGGGTTTTGGATTCAATCAGACCGGGCGTTAAATGCAATGAGATCTACAAGCGATTTTTGGAGAAGTTTGGAGAGTTGGGTTTTGAACCGATCAGCTTTGTGGGTCACGGCATCGGCCTTTTCCTTCACGAAGAGCCTTACCTGGGTCGATACGCCGAAAGTATTTTGGCGGAGGGCATGGTGCTGGGGATAGAGCCGTTGGTCTATATTCCCGGAAGGATGGGGCTGCAGAACAAGGATATGGTCGCCGTGACCAAGGATGGGTGCGAACTTCTTTCGGATCGTACGCCTACAGATGAACTTCTTCGAGCCGGATAGAAGATTATGAAAATCGCCAGAATCGAAACGATTCCGATAAGGCTGCCAACTCGGAGACAACACCAGTGGGTGAGCCTGACGACGCCGATCGGTGTTTATGTGATCATCAAGCTGGGGACTGACGACGGACTGGTCGGTTTGGGCGAAGCGCCGGTGCTGAAAGATTGGGGTGGCGATCACATGAAGTATTATGGCGAAACTCAGAAAACGACGGTACATGTGATCAATGATATTCTGTCGCCAGTGCTGGTCGGACAGGATCCGCATTGTTTCGAATGGATGCACTCCCTGATGGACCGGGCGATCAAAGGCTATCCCTACGCTAAGGCAGCGATCGACATGGCGCTTTACGATGTCGTCGGCAAAGCCTATCAACTCCCCGCTTACGCGCTTCTGGGCGGTTGTTACCGGGAGCGGATTCCAATTGCCCACAGTATCGGTCTGATGGAGATTTCTAAGGCCGTGGAAGAAGCGGTTCAGGTGAAAGACGAGGGAATTAAGACGATCAAGCTCAAGGGAGGAATAGAGCCCAAAAGAGACGTAGAACTCGTCAAGCAAATCAGAAAGGCAGTGGGGCCGACGATCCAGATCGTTGTCGATGCCAACCAGGGCTACCCGACGCCGAAGCTCGCCGTGCAAACTATTATGGCGATGGAGGAATACGGGATTCTCTATATGGAGCAGCCTGTGGAGGGGATTGATGCGATGGCGCAAGTCGCGGAGCGAGTCGAGACGCCGATCACGGCGGACGAAAGCGCGTGGACCTCTCAAGACGTGCTTGAGATTATCAAGAAGAGAGCCGCGGACATCATCTCGCTTTACACGACCAAGCCGGGCGGATTATTCAAAGCCAAAAAGGTAGCGGCGGTGGCGGAAGCGGGCGGGCTGCGGTGCAACGTCAACGGCTCGGTCGAAACGGGCGTAGGGAACGCGGCGAACCTTCACCTCGCGGCTTCAACCGGAGTAGCGTCCCTGGCCTGCGTCATGCCGGTTTCGACTCCGAAAGAAAAAGGGAAGGGAAGTATTGCCGGAATCTACTATCAGGACGACATCATTACGGAACCCTTTGAATACATCGACGGCGATCTCATCGTCTCTTCGAAGCCGGGACTCGGGGTCGAGTTGGACGAAGAGAAGTTGCAAAGGTACAAGTATGAATTATGAAAGCGGAAAGCTGAAAGCGGAAAAAAATCATCACACAGATTCTCTAACTTCTACTAACAGTCATGGGGATTCAGACGATTGCCGTACTCGGCGCGGGTAACGGCGGCTGCGCTGCTGCTGCAGACCTCACCCTGAGGGGATACGAGGTCCGCCTTTACTCACGTTCCGAGTCGACACTCAAGCCACTTATCGAGCGCGGCGGCATAGAGATCGTCGAGGGGTGGAGGGCTTCGTTCGCGCGCCCCCAATTGATGACGAGAGATATGGACGATGCCGTCGCCGGAGCGGACCTCATTATGATCGCCGCGCCGGCGATCGGACATGAATATCTGGGAAGGAAGCTTGCGCCTCATCTAACCGACGGCCAGGTGATTCTCTTGAACCCCGGCCATACCGGAGGGTCTCTTCACCTTGCGTCCGTCTTGCTGGGTGCGGGCCTGAAGGCAAAAGTAAAAATCTGTGAGACCGTAACCTTGACTTATATCTGCCGTATCATCGGACTTGCGCGGGTCGAAATCTACCGCAGGACGGAGCGTCTTGCCTGGGCGGCCCTGCCGGGAAAACTCAACGCTGAATTGCATGGAGAAATCAGCAAAATCTATCCGAGTATTGTTCCGGCCGAGAACGTAATCGAGACGGGGCTGTGCAATATCAATGCGATCATGCATCCGGCGGGGATGGTAGCAAACGCCGGCAGAATCGAGCGGAGCCAGGGAGACTTTTACTTCTACCGCGATGGGATCACGCCGGCGATCGCGAACGTCATCGGCGCGGTCGATCAAGAGCGTCTTAAAATCGTGGAACGATTGGGACTCGCGGCGCGGAGTTTTGTCGAGATTTTCTATCAAGCGGGTCTCACGACCGAAGCCGCGCACACCAGCGGATCGGTCTACCAGGCAATTCGCGACAGCCTGCCCAACCGCACGATCAAGTCCCCGAAGAGCCTGGATCATCGCTATCTGCATGAAGACGTGGGTTATGGGCTGGTGCCGATGGCGGAGATCGCCAAGCTCGTCGGTGTCGAGACGCTTGTGATCGACAGTCTGATCGCGCTCGCATCGAAGATGAATCGGCTCGATTATCGCAAGGAAGGGCTGACGCTGGAAAAAATGGGGCTGGGTAACGTGCGCCCGGAAGATCTGCTTCGGCTCTTGCAGAAAGGTTTTTAGCATTCGGACGGTGCTGCTATGCGAGTGGGACTCTGTTTCGATGGTTTCTATTCGATCAACGAGATGATCGAACTGGCCCGGCTTGCGGATGAGGTCGGCATGGAATCGATCTGGATGTCGGATCATCTCTGCTTTCGCGACTCGCCTACATCCGCTATGGCCTTTCTTGCAACGACAAAAAGAATCAAGGTCGTGCCGGCTCCTCTCAGCCCTTATTCCCGACCGCCCATCCTAACTGCCATGGCCATCGCCACGATGGAGGAGATGGCGCAGGGTCGGGTAGCAATGACGGTTGGCACGGGGAACCCGATGGCTTTGGAGGAGGTGGGGATAAAAGTGACGCGGCCTCTAAAGACGATGCGCGAGTACGTGCAGGCGTTGAGGCAATTGTTGAGCGGCGAGACGGTTAACTTTCATGGCGAGATCTTTCAGATCCATGGGGCCAAGCTGGGATTTAAGCCAACATCCCCCGTCCGTATCTACATGACGGCCGTGAGGCCCAAAATGCTCCGATTAGCAGGCGAGATCGGGGATGGCGCGCTCCTCTCCGCGGGATGCGCGCCGAAATATATCAGCCAATGCGTCGCTGAGATCGGAAAGGGAGCCGAGCGCGGAGGGAAATCCCTGGCGCAGAGCGATGTGGCTGGTTTTATCACCACTTCGGTTTCAGATAACGCCAAGGAGGCGATTGAAGCGAGCAAGGGCTTCCTGGCCTATATCTTTCGCACGAAGCACCACGCGGAGAATATCCGGATGGGAGGAGGCCGGGTCGATCAAGAGGGATTGGCCGCGGCGATTGCCAAGAGAGATTGGGAAGGGGCAAAAAAGTTCATCACCGATGAAGTGGTCTTTGCCCATTCGGTCTCGGGGACCGCTTCAGATTGCCGCAAGCGCCTTGCGGAGTTCATTGGAAGCGGTCTAAATCTGCCGATTCTCCTGCCGATGGGAACGCAGGATGCCAGGAAAAAGGTAGTTGAACTGGCACGACAGCTATAATAGAGTCAAGCGCGGTGTTGCATCGACTCTCTCGAAGAAGGTCTTAGAGAATCTCTATTGGAGGTGATTGAGATGAGTATAGCTAAGCAACGTGGACTGACTCGCCTAAGTCTTCTCGCTCTCGCGGCGCTGCTCTTCTCTGGGGCCGCGGCGCAGGCACAACCCGTCAACGTTGAAGCCGCGAAAAAAGAGGGGAAAGTCGTTGTCTACGGCTCCGTGGTTCCCCAGGCGATGGAGGCGCTGCACAAGGGATTTGAGCAGAAATACGGCATCAAGGTCGAGTACTGGCGCGGCTCCTCGACTCAGGTTTCGGAGCGTGCGCTGACCGAATGGCGCGCCGGCAAGCCGGGCTATGACGTCGTAGAAGGGAATCGGGGCGTCCAGTTGATCATGAAAGATGAAGGGCTCTTCACGAAATATATTCCGCCTTCATCGGAAAAGTTTCCGGCGCAGTTCAAGGAGAAGGACGCGCTCATCACTGCCTGGCGCGTGCTCCCGATCAGCATCCTTTACAACACGGAACTGGTTAAGCCTGCAGAGGTGCCGAAGACTTTCGATGATCTTCTGAATCCCAAATGGAAGGGGAAGCTGAGTATTCCCGACCCTACCAGGCACACGACCACAGCACAGTTTCTCTGGAATCTTTCTAAGTTCAAAGGCGACAAATGGCTGGATTACACCAAGGCCTTGGCGAAGCAAGAGCCCGTTCTGGTAGAGTCCCTGGCGCCGGTCACGACGATGGTCATCAAAGGCGAGGCGCTGGTCGGCATCGCCTACATCAAATATGTGAAGCAGTACAAGGGGCCGGTCAACTATGTGACGATGGATAAATATCTGACCGATCCGAACTACCTGAGCCTGAGCGGCAAATCTACTCGTCCGAACGCGGCCAAGCTCTACATTGACTACCTCTGCTCGGCGGAGGGGCAAAAGGCGATTTCCGAAGACGGGGAATTCGTTCTTTATCCGGGAGTGTTTCCCGCGATCAAGGATGCGGAGAAGGTGGCGCCGAATATGGTCTTCATGGATACCCCCACGCAGGAAGAGTTCAATAAGTTGATGAGCGGGACATTCCGGCAGATCTTCTTCGGGAAGTAAGCTCGCCGGATCGTTGCGCGCTGTCGATGGCGACAAAAGAAGAGGGCTGGCCTGTGAGAGACGACTTGAAGGGCCGGCCCTCTCTATTTTTGATGGGACACTGCCGATGAATGGGACGGCGACCTTGGCGCGAGTCTTTGACCGCCCGATGCAGGCGGTGCGCCGAGATCCGCAGGTCGCGGTGATCGCGGTCGTAGGCGTCGTGATCGCCTATCTCAGCCTCTCGCCTACACTCATGCTTTTGTACGGCAGCTTTCTCAGCAAGCCATTAGGCGTGCCGGGAGGGTTTACCTTGTCCCATTATATTCATGCTTATTCGGACCCTTTGACTTACCAGCTTCTTCTGAACTCTTTCGTTTTCGCTACCGGCTCCTCTTTACTCGCTACACTCCTGGCGGCTACGCTCGCGTGGATAGCGGTTCGGACCAATGCCCCCTACAGAAGATTTTTTGAGCTCACCGCCATCATCCCTAACATCTTTCCGCCCGTCATGCTTGCCGTTGCCTGGACCGTGCTCCTTAGTCCGCGCACAGGCTTGATCAATCGTTTTTTGATGCAAGTCTTCGGATTCGAGAGCGCTCCACTGAACGTCTACTCCATGTGGGGAATGGTTTTTGTCGAAGCGTTGATCACTACGCCACTGGCCTTTCTTATTATTTCGGCGTCTCTTTACTCCATGGATCCGTCTCTCGAGGAGTCGGCGAGGGTGGCGGGATCCAGCAACGTGCAGATCGCGTTGCGGATAACCTTCCCGATTGTCAGGCCCGCTCTTCTCGCGGCAGCAACATTAAACTTCGTCCGGGCGATAGAGAGTTTTGACACTCCCGCGATCATCGCGCTGCCGGCGCGGATCGAAGTATTTACCACCAAGATTTACCGCGAGGCAATCGGCGCTTTTCCGCCGAATCAGAACATAGCGGCGACCTATGCTGTGTCGCTGCTGGTGATCACCATGCTTTTCGTTTACTTCTACCGACGGCTGACGTCGAGGTCGGAGCGTTACGTCACCGTAACCGGCCGCGGGTATCGTCCGATGGTCATCGATCTGGGGAGATGGCGCTATTTCGCATCGGCGATCGCCGGACTGATTTTATTGCTGATCGTCGTGCTCCCGTTCGCTGTGTTGCTTTATGTCTCCTTTGTGACCTACCTTCACGTGCCGGGAAGTAAGACCTGGGAGCTCCTGACGCTCGATAACTATCGCTCGAACCTGACGGACCGCCGCACCTACCGCGCTCTGCAAAACAGTTTGTTTCTGGCAGTGGTAGGTGCGACGGCCTGCATGCTTCTGGCGTCCGTTACCGCATACATAACGACAAAGGCTAAGGCGGCAGGAAGCGGGCTCATCGAAGCGCTGACGTTCATTCCGTGGGCCTTTCCCGGGACCGCGCTGGCGATCGGCCTTTTGTGGACTTATGTTTATGTTCCGCTTCCCATCTATGGTACGCTGTGGATTCTTCTCATCGGATATATCACCCGCTTCCTGCCTTACGGCCTTCGGACGATGACGAGCACTGTGGTCCAGATTCACGACGAGTTGGGGGATGCCTCCATGGCCTGCGGCGCTGGGTTTTGGGCCACGTTTCGGCGCGTTCTCCTCCCCCTCATGCGGCCGGGCTTCATCGCCGGCTGGATTATTCTAGCGACGATCTACTTGCGTGAGTTCAGCACGTCTGTCTTTCTCTACTCGCCCGGTGCGGAACCGATCGGTCCGTTGCTCTATCACTTCTATATCGACGGGAATCTCGGACCGATGTGCTCGCTCGCTGTCATCGTCAGCACGATCTGCGTCGCCATGATTCTCCTTGCGCGCCGCATCGGCAAGGCCGGGGCGCACTTCGAGGGCGGATAAGAAAGAACAGGCGACAGTTTCATGGACGCACATGCGGCCAAGAGAATCATAGAAAAGAATCTTCACTGCGAGGAAGTCCGAAGGCTCCTCGTCAAGCTCGTTCAAACTCCCAGTCCGCAGACAGATCTGCTCGAGGCGGAACCAAAGGTTCTCTCTCTGATAAGAAACATCATCAAGCCGGAACTGGAAAAATCCGGACTTCGTCCGTCCATCGACGACCGGGGAAATCTGGTTGCTTCTCTCAAAGGGAGAGATCAGGGCAAGCGCCTCCTGCTCGTTGCTTACGCTATGAATGCGGCGCCGAGCACGATGCAGAACCCCTATTCCGGTGATTTGCTGGACGGGACTCCGTTCGGCCTTGAAGGAGAGTGTGTATGGGGAAGAGGCGCCTGCGAGCAAAAGGGGAGCCTTGCGGCGATGATGGCCGCAGTCAAGTTGCTTGGCGCATGCAAGGCGGAGCTACCCGCAGATTTGTTCTTTGTCACCAGCACAGCGGGCGAGACGGGACGGCATGATTCGCTTGCTCATATTCTGGCGCGGGGAGATGTGCACCCAGACTGGGCGATTGTCGACGGCCCGCCAGAGATCCAATTGGGCAATAAAGGTCGCGTGGATATTTTACTTGTCATCCGCGGCAAACAAGCCCATAGCAGCCGTCCGTGGGCGGGGATCAACGCCATCGAAGGGGCGATGAAAGTCCTAGAGAGGCTAAAGACCTTGATGCCTTATCCGTCCGATAGGGCGCATCCTGAATTGGGAAGGGTGAGTCTAACTCCCACCTCGATCGAGAGCTCTCCTAAGTCTACGCATACGATCCAGAGCGAATGCAGGATTGTCTTCGACCGAAGACTTCTCCCGGGTGACGACCCCGATGAAGCCGTGCGCCAACTAGAAAGGGCTATCGGCCGTATCGAGCCCTTTACGGTCGAAGTACATCGTAGAGACTTCATGTACCCCAGTGAGGTGGCGAAAGATGCCGAGGCGGTCTTGGCCCTGAGCCAAGGCGTGGAAATGATGCTCGGACATAAAGCCGAGTATAGTTACTCCACGGCAGCCAATGACACGGGACTCCTCAATGCGAAGGGGATTCAGGCGATCAACTATGGTTCTCGCGATATCCGCTTTCAGCACACGGATCACGACCTGGTCTCAGTCCAAAGCGTCTTCGAAGCGGCCAAGGTGTTTGCGTTTATGGTGCTGCATAGATAGGAATTCTCCGGCAGCTTGACAAGCGTATCCAGATTAGGATACAGATATAAATGGGTCGGTGGAGGCGTCACGGCGTCACGGTTGTTCTCTACTCCACCGACCATGACCCGCGGCATGTCCACGTTTTCGAAGATCGAAGCGCCTTCTCAAGTTCAATATCGAATCCTGGACTGTGATGGAGGGTAAAATGACGCCGAAGGCAAAGAAGGCGCTCGAAGCTCTGCGGAAGGAAGGCGTTTTATGAGAAACCCCAGGTTCGGAGAGATCAAGCCAAACTACCGAAAGAATGCGCTTGAGATCACTCTGGTGGAAGGACGAAAAGCGAAGAAGTACCATCTCCCGTTTGCCGTATTCCGAGATAAGAAGATCAGCAGCAAGAATCGGTTTTCAACGATCATGATTGATCGAGAACTGGGCGCTCAGGCAGCGTCGTTCGTCCTTGAGGATGGCTCCAAGGGGGATTTTCCCGCCGACTTGGTCCTGTATTACTGTGATCCGACCTATGACTGGTCGCCGATCAACCAACTTAAAAGAGCGCTGAAAGATAAGCTCGGCGCGTCCAAACTGTCTGTCCGCGTCCTTGCCGATGCTTTGAATACTTCGCCGTCCCAGGTGATGCGGCTGCTTCAGGAAAATAGAGCCTCCAAACAGATCGCCCAGCTATTTCAGCTTGCCGAGCTGGCCGGCTATCGGATCGAGTTCAATCTCAGGAAAAAAAAGGCCGCATAAGTTAATTTCTGAGGCTTTGACATTTCTGTCCTCAAAGATTGATCCCGTGCCAACCTAGTTTTACGGTAGCGGCTTTTGCCCCAACAATATGCCTTGGCACGTGGCGGGAGGGTGTTGTCCTTGTTGGCACAGGCATGCTGTCAAAAGCAAATTCCTATCACTCGTTGGGGGCTAAGAAATTGACTTCTAAGAGGTGAAAGTTGAGTAAAGAAGAAAGACTTGCGTTGATCAAAGAGATAGAGAACACGAGAGGTTCAAGACTCGTTTGTTATGTGACGGGTGATAGGAGAGGCTTCGAAACCCGTATCGGATCTGATGTGTTTAGCTTCTTTTATGATCATTTGAGTCGCATCGGGAAAACAGATGCTATTGATCTGTTTCTCTACAGTACTGGCGGTGTGACTATGGCGGGTTTTGCCCTCGTCAGGTTGATTCGAGAGTTTTGTAAAAAATTTACCGTCCTGATACCCTTTAAGGCACATAGCTGTGCAACGCTTATTGCTTTGGGAGCCGACGAAATCATCATGGGCAGATTGGGGCAACTGAGTCCAGTAGATCCTTCCATCACATCTCCCTTTAATCCCTCCGTTCCGGGACAAGGGCAACAAAGGGCATTACTTCCTGTTAGTGTCGAGGATGTGGTTGGCTACCTTGACCTGGCTCGTAAAGAAGCTAAAGTGGACAGTGAAAGTGCCCTCGCTCAGATTTTTCAGCAATTGTCTTCCAATGTTCATCCGTTGGCTCTTGGAAGTGTCTATCGGGCACGGGAACAGATTGGTCTACTAGCGCGGACGTTACTCAGTTTTCATATGCACAAGACAAAAGATAAGAAGAAAATTGACAAAATAATTTCAATCTTGACTAAGGAAAGATTCTCCCACGACTATATTATCAGCCGCCGTGAAGCGAAAGAAATCATAGGGTTAAAAGTGTCCGAGCTTTCGGATTCAGCAGAGCAGAGATTATGGAGCTTGTATTCTGCATATGAGTCTGCTATGGAACTTAACGTTCCATTCAGCAATGAGGCTTTTTTGGGGACTGAGGTTCAAAGAATAGGGACGTTTGATAGGGCGTTTATAGAAAGTACTGGATCCACTCAGGTTTTTCGGACCCAAAAGGAAATAAAGAAGATCTCAGCTACCCAACCAGGGATTCCGGCGCCGGTAGAAGGTTACCAAGAAAGAGTTTTAAGTGAGGGTTGGGTAAGGGCATGAGTTCTATGGACTCGGTATATCAAATTGAGGAGTGGTTTTGGGTCGGGACGTCCGGACTCAGCTCCGACAAGATTATCATCGAAAGAACAGACCTTCTCGTGGTTGAGGTAGATGATTCTACTGGCGGAATTACTCCGACAGCGCAAACTCAATCGCCTCAAGTTATTAGCGATTAACTAAGTTCTTCCGTTAGCCAGAGGATCTGGCGGTATCAGGGCTTACCCTAAACTGGGATTGGTGTCTACCCCTGCCTGTGCCCGGCGCAGACAGGCCTGCCCAGAAACCGAGTAGAGGTTGATATAATAGCTCATTATCGGATACTGTCGCGCCTGAAACGGGGGTACGGGGCCAGTTCGCTTTCTCTGATGGCTGCTAGAGGCGCTCGAACGCGGGCTGGCACTGGGTTGTCGGGGTCATTTGGGAGTTCTCGGTGGCTGTAGCTCGAAACTAAATTCCTATCATTTTGAGTACATTGTGCCAGCGGAGGCGAGGTCGTGAGTTTTATTTGGTATGGAGTCTGGCACAGCATATCGTAGGTGAGAAAGGAGTTTGTGGCCGATAAATATATTATGAAGTGAGGATGTTATTTTTAGGCTCATGTCGTTTGCAGGCTTGTTTTGTTTCTTTCAATGTCTAATTTCCTCAAAATATTTTAAGATTTCCTCGCTGGTGGGTTTCTCTACATTCGTAACGTAATAATGGAAAAGTAAAAACTCCTCTATCTTATTGCATTCGTTTATTCCTCCTTCTATAACCTCCCCAATAGCAACATCTATTGGAATTAATACTCTTATCATTGCATAATTAGCTTCGATATCAATCTCTTCAATTTCTGAACTATATTTTTTAGTGATTGCGCCAAATTCCCTTTTTAAGATTTCCATTTGAGTTTCTGAAAATGTTAGATCTCCCCGTGTACTGACAATAAAATAATATCTGAGTTTGTTGCCCTTCCCTCCCAATCCCGTTGATATAAACCCTGCTTCCTCTTCTAAGAGAGCACTTTCAAGAAACATTCTGCATTCCTTCAGCGACAATAAAGTCCAATCTCTTAAATTCCGTTCAGAACTCTTTAAATATGTTTCCAGTATTCTATACGATTCTGCAGTTCCAAAATGAGCCAATAAAATTAATATTCTCTTCTTCGCTTCAAGGGGTATGTTCTGTGAAAATATATTTTTACTCTCTTTTAAGACCTCTTTGTAATCAACATTTTCAATGTCGATCGTTTTTGAGAGGTTAAAGTATTCATGCTGAATAGATAAATCAATTGCGTCTTCCATTGGACTAAAAAGGTTCAAAGAATCGTCAGAATCTGTACGATTATCTTTTTTCACGTCTCCCATAAAACACGCTTACAAAACTCTCTCGTAAACAACAAAATTCCCTAAAATTGGTTCCGTTGATTCCACCTATGGATTACAGGTTGTAACCTACTCCTTTGATTGACTTCTTTCCAGTAAAAGAGATTACCTTTGACCCATCCTACAGCCAGCTAATTTAAAAGTCTCTTACCCCAATTGAGGGGCAGATGTCCAACCTTATCTTCGGGCCGGGCTCCGGTTGACATAACTGCACGTTATCGGATACTGTCCGGCCTAAAAAGCGGGTACCGGGCCAGTCTGGTTTTTCTGATGGCTGCTAGAGACGCTCGAACGCGAGCTGGCACGGGTTGTCGGGGGTAATTTTGAGTGAACGTAAAAACCAAATTCCTATCATTATCATTTTTTCACACGGATCACGACTCGGTCTCCGTCCAGAGCGTCTGTGAGGCAGCCAAGGTTTTTGCCTTCGTGGCCCTGTGCCGCTAGCGAATTCAGCGGGCGAAAAAAGAAAAGGCCGGGCATCCCGGCCTTTTCCTAACCATGGCCTTGATGCGTCCTACCTTCCGCGTCCGTAGGGTCCCTGCGGGCCGCGATGCCCGGAGTCGTTCACGCGTCGCATGAAACGCACCGCGTCTTGGGCGAATTCGCCGCGGATCGCTGGGTAGCGGCTGAGGAATTTCTTCAGCGGCTCATGGCGTTTTAGATAACCGCCATCGTTCGCGAGGTTCGGATTGGCGTTCAAATCCTTGGAGATACCAGGATGGCTGTGGAGGAAAGTGTTAAACTCGCTCATCTCCTCCGGTGTGATATCTCTTCCGCTTCTCTGAAACCGGTTCTCTGTCCGAACAAAGCTACTAGGGTTTTCTCGCAACTCTCGTCGGATGCTTGGATTCTGGTCCAGGAAGCTATTCAGATCCGGGTGACTGGTGAGGTATCGACGATCATTAGCCAACCTGGGCTCGCGTCTTAAGTCTCTGGCGATGTCGGGATGGTTGTCGAGGAAAACATCGAAGGTCGCGAGTTCCTGGCTAGTGATTCTGTGGTCGTCGGCGCGGATGGACAATGGAGCTCCGACCGCCACCAACAAGAGCGCGGCTAGAACTGGCATCAGCGATAGGAAATGGCGGTTTCGGGCAATTTCAGTCTTCATGGTGAGCCCCTCCTTTGCTTGGTTAGACGATCAGATCTCTACTTTTTTCAATGGGGCCGATTTTCTCACAAGCAGCGCCAAACTTCAAAGAAAAATCACGCCCTTAAGTAGAGTTGGTGTGGAGGGTGCGGCCGGAGCGGAACATTCGCGTCCTAACGACGGATTAACAAGCGGCAAGCGCTGGGGGAAGACGAAAAGGCCGGATGCCCGGACTTTTCGAGGGCGATGTTGGTTGCCTCGTTGCGATCTGCCGTCTCAGCGATAATCCGCGTAGCGGTAAGTGCGCGCTAAAAAGCGCCCAGGGTTCCGCCCAAGCTCATCCCGCACGTTCGGGTATCGCTCGAGAAACTTTTTGAGCGGCCCGTGGCGTCTCAGATAGCCGCGGTCGTTTGCCAGGTTCGGATTGGCGGATAGATCCTTCGAGATTCCGGGGTGGCTGTGGAGAAAGGTATTGAACTGGCTGAGCTCTTCAGAGTCCCACCGGCCGCGCTCGAAGCGATGTCCAAAGTAAGGATCGTAGGCCCAGGAAGCACTGGGTGCGCCGATCGCCAGCAGCGCCGCCGCCAAAACAAAGGCCGTTGCTGTTTTCATAATCACTCCCTCCTTGCCTCATTAGACGATGGCCGCCCGGTTTTGTTTAGCTGAGGCCGATTATTCCGAAAGCCGGTCAGCGAGGGGGCGGATATTAGGCTTCGAAGTGAAGGTTGGCGCCCTGTGTGAGCCGACTTTCGAGCAGCCCGAACGCCGTCGAGCCGACGTGCAGCGTGGCCGCATAAGGAGACGGGCCGCGAGTTTTGAGCCATGATGTCAGTGGACTTTTCCGCGCGACGGGCTGGAGGAGTTCCACGACATGCGGCCCGATCCGAAACCGCAGTCCCGCGCTTTGCAGCCTCTCGTCTTCGATGGTTTCGCCCGCGCGCCCTGTGGCAGTCTCGTACCAGCGACCGACAGTCGATAGATCATCGACAGCCACGACGACTTTTCCGATTCCGACAGATCCGTTGCGGTGATTTTTTTCTTTTGGGACTCTTTCGTCCCGCGGAGTGAGGTCTTGAATCAGAAACGGCGCCACGCCTCGATGCCCCTCGCGCACAAGGGAAAGCAGCCACTTGAGCTGGTAGCCGTCCGGCCGAGTGCGCGACCAAGGAACCGGATCATCGATATGGACACCGGCGTTGCGAAACTTTGAGGTATCACCTATGAGATCATCTGTCTGCATGCAGAAGTCGACCAATCCTCCTCCTTGTTGAAGGGGCGCCCACCAACGGTGTTGGGGATTGTCCCGATAAAAAGAGATCAACTCGATGTAGGCGCCGTCGGCCAGAGAGATCAAACCATTGTAGGTGCCTACGGGATGCCTGCCGCCGGGGACCACTGTGAAGCCAAGTTCCCGGTAGCTTTTCATTGCTGCTTCGAGATTCGAAACAGCAATCACGATGTGATCAATGCCGAGGAGCATGGATAGACTAAGATGCGAAGGCTGGGGCTACTTCATTCAGGAATCGTTTCAACTGGCCTTGCTGGTTCCAGGAGGTGAGGCGGAGCGTGATGTGCTGCAAACCGGAACTAAAGTAATCCTTTAGCTCCTGAATGCACTGCTCTGGGCTGCCCGCCGTCGTGAATCCTTCGACGAAGGCTGCGCTGAAGTTGGAGGTATAGTACTTGTCAAGGAAGGCCTTGCTTTCTGCGAGCGCAGCGTTGCGATCTTCCTGAACGTTGATGTTGTGGTACAAAGCGCTACCCAGCTTTCCAGGATCACGTCCTTCTTCGCGGGCCATCGCAGTGATCCGTGCCCACTGCCGGCGAAACTGCTCCGGGCTGACTTTGTTCGTCATCCAGCCATCGGCGTAGCGCGCCACACGGCGGAAGCTCCGTTCGATGATAGCATCAGGCGCGCTGGCGCCGTCTCGCCACGTAAGGCCGGTAGGGTTGCTGGCGATCCAGATAGGGCAGGGCTGCTGCACGGGCCGCGGTTCGAGAGTCACATTTTCGAATTGATAGAAGGTGCCGTGATGGGAGCTGTTTTTCTCAGCGAAAAGCTTGCGCAGAATGACGATGCCTTCCGCCAATCGTGCCGGGCGTTCTTTCGCTTGGATGCCCATGACCGCATGCTCCAACGCCTGAGCCGCGCTCTGTTCGTTCGGGCCGCCCAGGCATACCACCAGCCAAGAGCGGCCGTTGGAAATGACATCGAGGCTCGCCCATTGTTGGGCAAAGAGGATGGGGTGACGATGAACGAACGTCGCCATGCAGCCGACGGCAAGACGAACCTTCGTGGTCACCGAAGCGAGGGCGGAAAGAAGAGCGACGGACTCGAGCCGAGGCTTCGCAAGCAGGCTGTCGCCGACCCAAACCGCATCGAAGACGCCGGAGGCTTCCGCCTGTTCCGTCATGCGGATAAGGTCGCTTGCTTTAACGGCGCCGATGATGACACCGCGGTTAGCTAAGGTCAGGCCAAAAGATGCGCTCATGGTTCTCTGCGTACTCGAAATAAGAATGAGTTGTCAAGAGACCAAGCTCCATATGTTCAGGCGACCGCCCCGTCCGTTCGCTCCAGCGTCTCGTCGACGGGGACTTCGCATTGCTCCGGAGATCTTGCAACTTCTGGCTCTTACGTGAAGAAAAAGTCACTCCCGCCCTTTCGACGGGCTCAGGGTGGCGAGCAGCCTGTCGAGCCACGCAAGCGGGAGTCCAGGTATGGAAAATTCTGGATTCCCGTTTTCACGGGAATATTCATTATCTGTTAGGATCACCCTTGACGATGAAAGCCACCACCCGCTTTCCGAGCCCGCGCAATGGGCAGGTGCTTATTCCCAAGGCTGGTCATCGGATGCGCGGGCTCTTCGACCGGGCGTCGGCTTTCACTTCGAGGCCAAGGGCGCGAGGGAGAGGGCCGCGGACGTCCGATGAGGGAGGTTCGACTCATGGTACTGCCCTATCGGCCGCGGCCCGGACACTTGCGCCCTGAGGAATCGCTTTCGGGGGAATGACTCAAGGCGTAAAGCCGTGTGAAGAGGCCGTTCAGTTCCGAGTTTGAGTTTTCAGTTTCTATAACTCAAACCTTGAAACTCGAAACCAGAAACTGTGCAGCATCGAAGGCTCGCGTTGACACTCTACGGCTGAGTGACTAATGTGCTTTCCTTAGGAGGATTGATATGGAGACTAGCTTCAGGGGATTCCTGCGAACGCTTCGTGAACATGATGAGCTACTTGAGGTTTCTAAACCGGTGGATCTCCGAAATATCGCTGCGCTTGTTCCGCAATCTGAGAAAGCCGTGATCTTTACCAACGTCCGCGGCTATTCGATGCCGGTGGTTTCGGGCCTTTTGCAGTCGCGAAATCGGCTGGCCTTGGGCATGGGAATAGGTTACGGCGGGATTGAAGCCAAGCTGCGTTCGGCCATGGACCATCCGATCAAGCCGAAGATCGTGAAAAAAGCGCCCGTCAAGGAGGTGATTCTCACTAGGAACAAAGTGGATCTTTATCAGTTGCCAGTGCCGATATTTTCGCTCATGGATGGCGGGCCGATGATCACTGGAGCGGTCGTGATCGCCGAGGATCCGCAATACGGCATGAACGCCGGAATGTATCGGTTGATGCTGAAGGAGAGAAACATCACCGGCATCGATATCGTTACGCCCAACAATCTCCGCCGCTATGCGGAGCGGGCGCTGCACAGAAAGAAGCCGCTCCCCATTTCGATTTCCATCGGCACACACCCATACGAGATGGTCGCCTCAACTTTTAAAGCTTCTCTTGGGACCAACGAGCTCGGTTATGCGGGCGGCCTTCGCGGCCAGCCGCTCAAATTGGCTCCCGGCGAGACGATTCCCATTCCTTGCGTCGCGGACGCTGAGATTGTCCTGGAGGGCGAAATCATTCCCGATGGCTGGGTTTACCCGGAGGGGCCGTTTTGCGAGTTCAATCGTCTCATGGGAGGGTTGCATTACAACCCCAACGTGAAGATAAAGGCAATCATGCATCGCAAAGATCCGATCTATTACGCGCTTCACATGCCTTGGGAAAATATCTGGATGAGCGCGCCGATCTATGAGGCGGCGGCATGGCGGGTCTTGCGCGAGGCGGGCGTGACCGCGACATCTATTAATGTCACGCCCGGCGGCTGCTGCCACTGGCACATCATCGCCGCGATCAGGAAACAGCCGGGCGAAGGGAAGAATGCGATCATGGCGCTCCTTTCCATCGCGGACATCAAGCATGTCACTGTGACCGACGATGACATCGATATCTTCGATCCGGTCGATCTGGAGTGGGCCGTCGCCACGCGGGTCCAGGCCGACCGTGACGTGGTCATTATTCCCAACGCCCGGTCCAAGCCTCTGGATCCTTCTCTTCCGCCTACGGACGGAATACCGACGACGGCGAAGATGGGAATCGACGCGACGATTCCGGAGAATGTCCCGGCCGGGCGCTATAAACGAATCGTTTATTTTAATCAGGGAAAAGCGCAACTGAAGGGTTATCTCGGTCCGGCCACTGAGCGTGCGAAGAAAACAAAGGAAGTCAAAGCTGAAACGGGGCTGGAGGAATTGGCGGAAAAGATTCTCCAGGCGCTTTCAAAGTCGCACAGCTTTTTCGCCGAAATCCTCCAGCGCTTCCCGCGCGAGGATTTCGGCAGGATCGCCCGGGCCATCGGCTGGCTCCAGCAAAACGGCAAAATCAGCCAGGACGGAGAGGGGAGATATCAATTGGCGGAGGAGGGCTTGAGCCAGACGCGGTAGCCGTTGTTGGGATAGTTCAGGGCGTCGAGCTCGAATTTCCTCAGCTCCGGCATTACCTGTTCAGTAAAGAGCTTCAGCGAGTTCATCACCTTTGCGTGCTCGAGCGCGCCGAAGGTAAATTCCCCCAGAAAACAGTTCGCGCCCGCCTGCGTAGCGATCTCCTTGATCTGCCGTATGACTGTGTCGGGTGATCCACAGATAAACGAGTTTTCTTTTCTGGCGCGGTCGACATCGAGGAGCTCTTTTTTCCTTTCCTCGCGGGTGATGTTGGCGAGATTTTCGTTCCCGTATCCGCCGTAGGCTCTTCCCCCGCCGACCCGGTGCCAGAAGTTGATCCAGTGATCCTTGGATTCCTCGTACGCCCGGCGATCCGTCTCTCCCACATAGATCTCTCGCATGAGCGCGATCTGCGGCGGCGGCCCGCTGGGTTTGACCCTTTGGCGGACTTCCCGAAAATAGTCGAAGATTTCCCGGACCACGTCCATCTTGGGCGGGCACCACTGAACGGTGCTCATCCCTTCGGTGGCCGCAGCCTCGACGGATTCCCGGCTTCGCGTCGGCATCCACAGGGGAGGATGCGGCTGTTGGACCAGCGGAATGTTCAGCTCGGCGTTCTGGACATTGAAGAATTTTCCCTTGTAGCTGTATTGGGGATTGGCCCAGATTCCCCTGATGATTTTGTAAGCTTCCCACATAATTTCGTTCTTGTCGTCCCAGGAAGCATTGTAGGCGCCGAACGCATACTTGCCGATGCCGCTCCCGATGCCGCATTCGAAGCGTCCCTGGGTGATGTTGTCCAGCATGGCGACTTCCTCGGCCACGCGAACCGGATGCCACAGCGGAAGCACGTAGACGAGCGGACCGAGACGGATTCGTTTCGTTCTCTGCGAAGCGGCCGCCATCCATGCCCCAGGGCTTGAGCACTCGGCAAATCCCATGTCGAAGTGGTGCTCGGCGACGAAATAGTAGTCCATGCCCGCCTGGTCGAGGAATTCCACCATGTCGAGGTGCCGAGCGTAGAGATCCTGGTAAGATAATTCGGGACGATCGTTTTTCTGCAGGTGATCAAAAACGCCGATCTTCATGCGGCCAGTCTTATGACAACCTCGCCCTGTCTGCAAGCGCCGCATCAGGCCTGAGGCGTCAGGCAATGGGCAACAGTCAGGCAGAGTGGCTTTCACAGCTTAGGTGTTGTATGAATCTCAAACGATGGATATAGCATTTGCGCAGTTCTTTGGGAGGAACCCATGTTGACGAAATCGTTTCTGCTCGCGCTTACCGCAACTGTGCTGTGCTCGATCCAGCCCGCCCGCAGCCAGACGCCGCCGAACCTGCCCGACGGGCCCGGCAAGGAAGCCGTCGTGAGCTATTGCAGCGGCTGTCACGGGCTTTCCCGCGTCGTTTCGTCGGGCTACCCTCAGGCGTATTGGCACACCGCCGTCAGAATGATGCTCAATTTCGAGGTCCCGATTCCGCCCGATCAGATCAACCTCGTCACCGATTATCTGGCCAAGAACTTCCCGGAAAAGCCGAAGCCCGTCGCCAACATCATCCCCGGGCCGGCGCGGATCGACATCAAGGAGTGGCAGGTGCCGATACCCGGCTCGCGGCCGCACGACCCGCTCGCCACCCGGGACGGCGCTATCTGGTACACCGGGCAGATGATCAACAGGCTCGGACGGGTCGATCCGAAGACCGGCCAGGTCAAGGAATATCCGCTCAAGACTCCGCTCACCGCGCCGCACGGGCTGGTCGAGGATAAGAACGGTAATATCTGGTTCACCGGGAACAACATAGCGATCGTCGGTAGGCTCGATCCAAAGACGGGCGCCGTGACCGAATACAAGATGCCGGACCCGAAGGCGAAGGACCCGCACTCGCTCGCCTTCGATCAGAGCGGGATCCTGTGGTTCACGCTGCAGCAATCCAACATGATCGGACGGCTCGATCCGGGCACCGGCGAGATCAAGCTCTTGACCGCGCCGACGCCGAGTTCCCGCCCCTACGGCATCATGGTGAATTCAAAGGGCGTTCCTTTCGTCGCCCTGTTCGGAACCAACAAGATTGCGCGCGTCGACTCCAAGACGATGGAGATTCGCGAATACACGCTGCCGGATGCGAAGGCGCGTCCGCGGCGCTTGGCCCTCACCAGCGACGACGTCGTCTGGTACTCGGACTTCGCGCGCGGCTATCTGGGCCGGCTCGATCCCGCGACCGGTCAGGCGGCCGAGTGGCAATCGCCCGGCGGGCCGAGATCCGAGCCCTATGGCATCGTCGCTTCGAAGGACGTCATCTGGCACAGCGAATCCGGGACCAAGCCGAACACGGTCGTGCGGTTCGACCCGAAGACGCAGAAGTTCCAGACCTGGGTGATCCCGTCCGGCGGCTACATCGTGCGCAAGATGGACGTCACGGCCGACGGCAACCCGGTGCTGGCCACCAGCACGGTGAACGGCGTCGGCCTCATCGAGGTGAAGTGAGAGTAGGGAAATTGAGGGTCAGAGCGGGGAAAGCTTTAAAGGGTCGGCAGTCTTTTCCGGATTCGAGGACGAAACACGCTTCGGCTCTGCTCAGCGTCCTGAGCGCCATCGGCCTTGGCTCCGGCCGAAGGCAGTCGAAGGACGATCACGAGTGACGAACCACGGCTGCGGCCGATCTAGTCACATCTTTGATTCTGCATCATCACCCGGACTGGGTCTCCCCAGCCGAGATTTTTTGCTGACTTTGAAGGCGTTGAGATTGTGCAAGTTACGCAAGCCTGACACTGACACATTTATGAAGTACGACCGCCAACGATAGCCGAAAAATAATGAAGTGCCCCCATTGCCTAGAAAACTTTTTTCCATATTTCGCAGAACTCGATGTTCATGCGGGGATGGGGCTCAACCAAAATGTGGCTTACGACCCGGATGGATTTCGAAAGATCCGTGCAACGCGCTGCCCTTCCTGTGAAAGATTTGTCATTCTACTAAAGGTAACCAATCCCGCTGGATATTTTGCGCATGAACTGCAAGTCTGGCCTAGGGGAATTGCGCGTACTCCCCTTCCAAAAGAAGTTTCCGAGGAGTTCGCAACCGATTATCGAGAAGCCTGTCTTGTTTTGAACGATAGTCCGAAGGCTAGTGCAGCTCTGAGTCGGCGCTGCCTGCAACACCTTCTCCGCGAAAAGGCCGGTGTAAAGAAAAGTGATCTCATGAAAGAAATCGACCAGGTTATACCAACTTTACCCTCACACCTAGCTGAGGCTATTGATGGTGTCCGCAATGTTGGCAACTTTGCTGCGCATCCTCTAAAAAGTACCAATACAGGGGAAATCATCGATGTAGAGCCTGGTGAAGCCGAGTGGATTCTCGAAGTATTAGAAAACCTTTTTGATTTTTACTTTGTTCAACCAGCGAAGCTCACGGCTAAACGGGACGCGATGAACCAAAAACTCAAGGAGGCGGGTAAGCCACCAATGAAATAATCACCATATGGGAGTGGAAATGGGGGTGAGAACCCTTAATCTCGACAATCTTTCCTGAACGGCAAGCGGCGACGAATCTACAATTCAGAGAGCCCGGGGCTCCCGACTCGGGCCTCTTTCCTCTTGACAGCAATAACTAATTCGCCGTATTTTACGCGACACCACTTGGACGCCATTACTGGGATTCGCTGTTTGCAGCAGCGCTTTATTGCGGCGGGACGTCCGGTCGACATTAGAATCAACAGTTCTGGCATCGCAATCTTTCTTTGCGTTTCGCAGGTTGGCAATGGCTATTGGTAACAGCGATATCATAATAGAGCTGCACTTGCCGAGCGACGGAGCAATCGACGCAAGAACGCTTGTACAGATCTTCGATAGCCTGGAAGCCTCGCTGTACGCATCAGATAGGAGGGACATCGAAGACGCTGCATCAAAATTGGGGCTCGCCCAGGTGATCCGTGACGCAGCACTTGAGCGATTGCGCCATTATCGACATCAGCGCGTTCTACTCTTAAGCGCCCGATCGGGCTCCATCGAACTCATCGGCGCGGTCGCGGGCGTTACTTATTTCGTTCTCGAAAAGACTATCGGACAGGCGCTCGCTGATGGCTTTAAGAATTCGAAAAGCTACCAGGTTCTTCAAGACTTCTTCCGCGATCAGATCGACGTGAAGGCACTTTTTATAGCAGAGGCCATTCGCCGGGCGTTCGCGGGTAAGCAGCGATCTGCATCAGTGCGAGCTGTACCTCGGTCTGTAAACATACCGAATACAATTATCGTCGACATCGCTCCACCGCCGCCGCAGCTGCGTGTAGGCTCTATCGGGGAGGAGCTTGACAAAGATAGGAGCTAAGGTGGAAAATCGTTTACGCGTTTAGGCGTTTAGTGCCGTTGCTATTGCGCGGCGTGAGTTGCTACGGGCCGATCAAGGCGTTTCCCTAGTCACGGGATCCTCGATCGGCCCTTTATTTGTGGGGAGCATACGGAAATTGGGGTCAGGCCTGAGTATGGACTTATTTCATTCATCGAGCGCCCACCATTGGGTGCTTCCCAGGTTGTGATCCACCCCCGCGTTTCTACAGCGGACGGACCGTAAGCTGCGTTCCCATCGTCCGTAGAAGCGCCCTCAGGCTTTTGAGTTTCGGGTCGCCTTTCGGCGAAAGCGTACGGTAGAGAGCGATTTGCCCTACTCCTCGAACATTGAGGTATCCAAAAGCCTTGCCCCGTGAATGACTCGCAGGACGTAAACTGTTCCTCCCGTAATGCGAAATACACTACGGTAGTTTCCATAGAGCAAGTGACGATAACGCGTTCCCAGTATCTCGTTCTCAGGAATAAGCGGACACCTTTCGGGGAAACTTTCCAGCGTGGCGATTTGTTCTTCGAGTCGGCGGATGAACTTTTCTGCTTCTTCGATGCTATCCTGTGCGATAAAAGTCCAAGCTTCTTCGATATCTCGTTCCGCCGTGCGCGTGATCCTAACGCGAAACTTTGCGGGCATGTTTGAATTCTTTTAGGAAAGAGCGGATGGGTCGTGTGCGCCCGGCTGCGATATCTTCCTCTGCACGCGCAAGAAGCCTTGCCAGATTGCCCGCGTTTAAGTGCTTCTCGTAAGTTCTCGTATCCATTAAGACCGCATCGGCTCTGCCGTTAACTGTGAGCACGACCGGCCTTTTGGTACGATGAATCTGGCTTAGAATTTCTTTGGTCTTTCGCTTAAGGTCTGTGACCGACCGAATATCCTCGGAAGGATTCAGCGACATGGATCGACCTCCTTATTGTTAGGCAAAGTAAATACGACACCAAATATAGCACCATAAATGGTGCTCAACAATGCCCCACCAGGAATGAAATTGGTTCTGGAGATTTAAGGTGAGGCTTTCTATCCTCGACAATCTTGTAGGGCGCCGCCATCCGCTTCCTGGTCGGATCGTGCCGCTGGGGGGCAGGATTTGGGAGTTGGGAATTAGGAATTGGGGTTTGGAATCTGCATGCCTCTTGACTTAGACCCACGCGCGTAAACTGCCACGTTTCTACAAATGAAACAGCCTGGCATGTTTGCGCAATTGCGCAAATACGCAACTATCACCGCGAGGGTGAGGCCGAATCGATAAATAGGTCCCTGAGGGCGTAAGGGGGTCGAGTCTATTTTTGGCCTTTTAACAAACTTCCTGCCTCTGCGAGGTCAGCAGCCACAGAGATCCACCGCCTTCCGCCGCTTGACTCGCCTAATTGTAACAACTATGATAGTTGTGAAGGTGAGTTCGATTCAGAGGCCAACATGGCAGAGAAAATTTCGACCTTAGAAGTTCGTCAGCGACTCGGGGATATCCTGAATCGGGTGGCGCTCCGCAATGACCAATTCATCATCGAGCGTAAGGGGAAACCCCTTGCTGCCGTCGTCCCGGTGGAGCGGCTCGAGCAGATGCGACGGGCGGCGCGAATGCACCTGCTGCAGATCCTGGAGCGTCAGGAAGGAAGACTCTCTGAGGCGCAAGCCGCGCGGATAGCCGATGAAGCTAAACATCGCACGCGCAAATCTCGGCGCAGGTAACCTGTGCTTCGAGCGGTCCTTTATGCCAATGTGCTGATCAGCGCGCTGATCCAGCCGAAGGGCGCATCGGGGAAAATTCTCACAAGCTTGCTGGAAAAAAGCTCCTTTGAGGTGATTGTCTCGCCTCCGATTTTGGCGGAAGTACGCCGATGCTTCTCCTACCCGAAAGTTCGCAGGTACATTAAAGCTTCAGAAGAGGAACTGGGCCTGTGGGTTGCATCGATTGAGCTGATCGCGCAACCGGTTGAGGGGAATCTCCGCATCCATGCGGTTGCGGAGGATCCCGATGACGACAAGTACATCGAGGCCGCGGTCGAAGGTCTTGCACAATTCGTCGTAACAGGCGACAAGCATCTTCTGTCTCTCAAGGCGTACGAAAATATCCGCATCGTGACGCCTCGGCTCTTCTTCGATTTACTCTAGGAGAATATGACCTGTGCCACCATACCTCCTGTAACAGAGACCCCTGATTCTTGACACTAGAGGCGGTAACGTCTAAAAAAGGATCGCTATGGGTGTGCAGCGCGGCGCATTGGGCCACGTGGTTTTGAACGTCAGGAGCCTCAAGAAGTCGGAGCGTTTTTACCGCGATATCCTCGGCATGGCGGTTTCCGGAAGAAATCGCAAAACCAAGATGTCCTTTCTGAGCTTCGGCGCCGAGCATCACGACATCGCGCTGATGGAGGTGCCGGGGACGGCGAAGCGGATCGCCGGGGAAGGCATCCCCGGGCTGCACCATTTCTGTGTTTATGTCGGAAGCAACAAAGAAGTTGACGATCTCTACCCGATCTTAAAGAGAAGGCGGATCCGGATCGTCAGCGGTCCGGAAATTTTGGAGGTCGCGCGCAACCGCTCGATCAGCTTCTTAGATCCCGATGGCAACCGGGTCGAGGTCGCCTGTAACGCCAACAAATTCAAGCAGGGATAACAAGCCGCTTCACACTCCTGAAGGGAGAATGGAACCGATGAGTCGCAAATTCGCTTTCCTGTTTTTCCTGGGCGTCCTTTTGGTCGTCGTTAAGGCTTGGCCTTTGGACCGGATCAGGATTTCCTACAGCGCGATCAGCGGCTCGCAGGCGATTCTCTGGGTTACACAGGACGCCGGGTTCTTTCGCAAATACGATCTCGATCCGCAGATTATTTTTATGGCCGGCAGTCCGCCACACGTCGCTGCTTTGCTTGCAGGCGATGTCGATTTCACGATCTTCGCCGGACCGGCTTCCATCGCGGCCAACCTCGAAGGCGCGGATGTCGTGGTGTTGATGAGCTTTATTAACACTATGGATCACTCTTTCTTCTCGGCCCCGGCTATAAAAAAACCGGCCGATCTTAAAGGCAAGAGAGTCGGAGTTTCTCGTCCCGGCGCCTCGGACGACTACGGTGCGAGGGTCGCGCTGAGGACGTGGGGACTTCAGCCGGACAAGGATGTCGCGTTCCTGGGAGTCGGGAGTCAGCCCGCGCGGCTCATGGCTCTCGAAGCCGGAAGGGTCGATGCAGTTCTCCTCCAGCCGCCCATCACGGTGAAGGCAAGACAGGAAGGGCTCAACGAATTTGCTTCCCTGGCGGATCTCGGCCTCGATTACCTGGGCACTTGCCTGGTGACCACACGAACGCGCATTCAGAAAAGCGAAGCGTTGGTGCGGCGATTCATTCGGGCCATGGTGGAGGGGATTTACTTCTATAAAACGCAAAAAGAGGCTAGTCTGCGCTCGATCGCCAAGTTCACCAAGTCAAACGATCAGGCGGCACTGGAAGAAGCCTACAATGCGTATGCCGTCAAGTTCATGGCCCGCGTTCCCTATCCGACCGTGAAAGGTGTCGAGGCTATACTGGAAGATCTGGCGAAGACAAATTCGAAGGCGCGCGGGGCCGATCCCAAAAGATTTGTCGAGGCGCGATTCTTAAAGGAACTCGAAGACAGCGGCTTCGTCAGCAAGCTCTATGGCAAATAGCAGCTTTTTGAAGGTCTACCATGTCGCTTGATGCACGGCTTTCTCAGGGGCCGATTCCGACCAAGGAATTTTGTCAGCTGTTGATGAATGAGGTGAAGGAGCGTCATGCGCGGCTGCACCATCCGTTTTACTTGGCGCTTTACGACGGGAAGCTCAGCCTGGACCAAATCCGGATTTGGGCCAAAGAGGCGTGGGGAATATTTTCCATGAACGTGGCGATCAACACGGCCAAGCTGGTGCGCTGCCAGCTCTCCGGAATCCACGATCCGGAAATCCAGAAGGAGTTTGTCAATATCATCATGTCTGAAGTGGGGTACGAATACTTTGAGGGGAGCCCCAGGCCGGTCGCCGGTCATCGCGCCCTATTCTTGCGCTTCGGCAATGCCATCGGCATCCCGAAGGGAGAGTTGGAGAGGTGTGAGACCGAGGACGATTTTCTGCCGACGACTGTCCTGGCCCGGACAGGTTGGCTGGATATCGCGCTCAGGAGCGGCAGCATTTTTGAGCAGGTCGCCTCGACGAACTGCTGCAACGAGTTTTCCAATCAGCTCACCGGGGGGCGGTTTTTCCGCTCCTTCAAAGAACATTACGGCCTTAAAGAAAAGGACATAGAATTTTTCGCCGAGCATGGGATCGCGGACACGGAGCACAGCGACATCGGCTACGAACTAGTCGAGAAGTTCGCGACTACGAAAGAGGTGCAAATTAAGGTCTTAAAGGCATTGAGGAAGGGTCTGGGGATTTGGTGGGCTGTGACGGACGGAGTAGCGCGCGAGTGTCAGAAGCTTACGTAACGGAATGATGGACTTCCTCTCTACCTATCATCTGAAGCGCTGGGTGCAAGAAAACAAGAATCTATTCTTGCCGCCGTTTAAAACCAACCGGCTTCTCATCCATCAAAAAGATTTTCTCGTGATGATCCTGCGCGGACCCAATGTCCGTCTCGATTTCCACATCGAGCCCGGAGATGAGTTTTTCTACCAGATCGAAAGAGACATCGAGCTTCATCTTAAGCCCGCCGGCGGGAAAAGAGAGGTCGTGAAAATCCGCCAAGGCGAAATTTTTCTCTGCCCTGGCGGGGTCGCCCACTCGCCGAGACGCGGGGAAAACACCTGGGGCCTGGTCATCGAGCGCAAACGGAAGCCGGAAGAGAACGAAGAGTTTGTCTGGTTCTGCGAGAAATGCGACTCGAAGGTTCTTTCCCGAACTGTGACTCAAGGGGACATTGCGGGACAGGTGACAAAGATCTACGAGTCTTTCAATGCCGACCCAAGGATCCGCACCTGCAAAGGCTGCGGTTACGTTTTTCCCCAGACTCCTATGGCCGAGAGACTCGGCTTTTTAGAGACCCAGTAGTTTTGGCGCAAGATTTTCTGTCTAGGACGACCGCGTCCAACAGGTGGCCTGCTTATTCAGGCTTTGCTAGAATGGATTCGTGGAGCCCTCGAATAGCAAGGACGCCTCTACATCTCTCTCCGCAACCCCGGACCTCGGCAATCTGACAGATGAAGAACTCCTTCGGACGCGGATTTGCGACCTGAAGCTTCAAATCGCCGGGAGCGAACTCGAGTCCCGCATAGAGACCTTCCACCGTGAACTGGGCGAAAAAGGGATCGTTTTCAAGCCGCTCTGTTACCTCGGGGACGAGTGGTTCTGCCCCGATGGCGCCGCCACGATCGCCATCCCGTTTTACCTCGCCCATTCTCGACTGAAGAAGCTCGAGGAGAAGATGATGCTGGAAGTGGAAGGGGGGACGGAATCATGGTGCATGCGTCTGCTGCGCCACGAGATGGGGCACGTGCTGAATCACGCCTATCTGTTGGCGAAGGATCGGGAATGGCAAAAAATGTTCGGACCGCCCTCGTTGGAATATTCCGAGAGCTTCCGGGCCCGGCCCTACAGCAAGCGATTCGTTCGCCACCTGGACGGCTGGTACGCGCAGAGCCACCCCGAGGAGGATTTTGCCGAAACGCTGGCTATCTGGCTTACCCCTGGACTGGACTGGAAGAACCAGTATCGCGACTGGAAGGCGCTGGGAAAACTCGAATACGTGGATCAATTGATGGCCAAGCTCGCCGGTCAATCTCCGCTGGTTTTGTCCCGGACGAAGATGAGCCAAGCGTCACGGCTCCGATCGCGTTTGGAGGCCTATTACAAGAAACGACGACGGCTGTACGCGCAGGATTTTCCCGATTTCTTCGATACGGACTTGCGAAAACTCTTTGCCGATGCTGCGACCGCCCCCAACGGCGACCGCGCTGCCGCTTTCTTAAGACGGAGCAGAAAACCGATACTGAATGCCGTTTCGGCCTGGTCCGGTGAGCCAAAGTTCACGGTGAATCGCCTGCTGCATGCGTTGACCGAGCGCTGCGCCGCATTGGATTTAAGGGTCCGATCAGATTCCGCCGGCCTGGAGATCGCGGCTTATCTGGCAACGCTGGCTTCCCATTACCGCTTAACAGGAAAGTTTAAGGAGTTATAGGGATCCTTCGCTTATGACGAGGATGAGGCGAAAATATAAAGTGTTAGTACTTTTCGACTCCGCGGGAACGCCTCCGTCGGATCAGGACTTCAGTCGTGAACTCAAAACCGCCGACTGGGCTGCGGAGGCCCACGTCATCGAGGCGCTCCAACGGCTGGGCCACGAAGTACGAACGATCGGGGTCTATGACGAACCGGGTTTGATCCTCGACGAGCTCAAATCTCATCCTCCCGATGTGGTCTTTAACCTCACCGAGCATTTTAACGACCGCTCTGCATACGATCGCAATGTGGCCGGACTGCTCGAAATGGTGGATGTTCGTTATACCGGTTCCGGACCCACGGGACTTACCCTTTGCAAAAACAAAGGGATGGCGAAGGAAATTCTCGCCTACCATCGAATTCGAGTGCCGGACTCCGCCGTCTTTCCGCCGGGCTCCGCGATCCGAAGACCAAAGCGGCTGACCTTTCCTCTCTTTATCAAACCCCTCAACGAGGAGGCCTCCTATGGAATTTCCCAGGACTCCTTTGTTGAGGACGACAAGGCCTTCGAAGAACGGGTCCGCTTTATCCATGAGCGCATGAACCAGGAAGCGCTGGCCGAGGAATATATTGACGGTCGCGAACTCTACGTCAGCGTAATGGGTAACAAAAGGTTGCAGGTCTTCCCGATTCGCGAGGTGATCTTCACAGAGGTGCCCGAGGGCAGGCCGCGGTTTTCCACTTTCAAGGCTAAGTGGGATGATGCCTATCGCAAGCGCTGGGGGATTCAAAACATATTCGCGGAGCTGCTTCCGGACGCCATAGCCCAGCAGATTGCAAGGATCTGCAAAAAGGTTTACCAGGTGTTGCGCATCAGAGGGTACGGGAGGATCGACCTGCGGGTGACGTCAGAAGGGGAGATTGTGATCCTTGAGGCCAACCCCAATCCCAATCTGGATCGGGAGGACGAGTTCGCCCAATCCGCGATGAAGATGGGGCTTACTTACGAATCCTTGGTCCAACGGATTTTGCGCCTTGCCCTTACGGAACACATCTAATCCGTCGAGAGGGGATAAGATTATGGATGAAGTTGTCTACAAGGGATTCCGAAAAGAGGAGATGGAGCTTCACTTCGATCCCAGCGTTGCGGTGCCGGATCAGGCGCGGTGGGCTGAGGAGAGAAGGAAGGCGAGTCAGCGAGTTCGCGCGGCCCTAAAGTCATGGCTCAATGTGCCATATGGAAATTCGCCGCGCCAGGTGATGGATATCTTTCCTGCCGCCAAGACCGGCGCTGCGGTGCTCGTCTACATTCATGGAGGCTACTGGCGCAGCGGAAGCAAGGACGACAACTGCCATTTTGCCGAACTTTTTGTAAAAGCCGGCGCGACTGTGGGAGTTATGGAGTACGATCTCTGCCCGAACGTGACGGTTACGGAGATTGTCCGACAGGCGCGATCGGCGATCGCGTGGGTCTACGGTCATATTTCGGAGTATGGAGGCGATCCGTCAAAGCTTTATGTCGCCGGCTTGTCGGCCGGCGGACATCTCGTAGCAATGGCCCTCGCCCATGATTGGGAGAAGGAAGGCCTTGCGCGCGATCTGATGAAGGGCGCAGTCGCCATCTCCGGAGTGTACGACCTCGACGCCGTTCTTCACGTCAATGTGAATAAGGAAATCCGCCTGAACCCGGAGACCGCACGGGAGAATAGCCCGTTTCTTCATCCGCCTCTTCCCGGCACGCCTTTAGTCATTGCCGTCGGTGGCGCCGAGCCCAAGGGCTGGCAGCAGATGTCAGAGGATCTCTTCAGGCTTTGCAAAGAGCGGGGCGTAGAGTGCGAGTACCTCGAAGTTCCCGGCGCGCACCATTATGCGCTCTCATCGCATCTTGCGGACCCGGCGAGTCCTCTCACGCGCGCAATCTTCAGACAAATGGGTTTATTACCCCCACCCAAGGACTGACCTCACCTATCAATCGATCCATGATCGCAAACCACGGCATGCACGTCCACGAACATATACTACGACCACGATTCACCTTTTTTTTGGTTGACGCTTGAATCTAGCCGAGTACAATGACCGGCGGCACACCCAAAGGAGGGCAAGTATGGCAGTTATAATAGCGTTGTCGATGGCCTACTTGTTTTGGTTCGTTACCACGGGCAATGCGCAAGCCGCGAAGGTATCGATCCTGGTCGATCTGGATCCGACGAGCGCAGCCCAAACTGTCATCGTGGAGAGCATCGCAGCCGACAGGGACGGGCGGCTCTACGTTTGCGACCGGGTCACGGGGAACGTCCTGCGGGTAGATCCCAAAAATCCGAAGCCGATAGTTGTAGGTCGAGTTGAAGCAAGGGAGATGGAGGGCAAAAAGGTCAGGGCCGACACGTCCGGGCTGGTTTTCAACCGGCAGGGTGATCTCTTTATAACCAGCGGTCCGTTTAAGGAGGTGGTCCGCATCAAGGGTAGCGACCTTAACCCCGAGAAACCGGGAGTGGCTCAGACATTCGCCACCGGAACTGAAGGCGCCAATGGAATCGCATTTGACCGACAGGGAAATCTCTACGTTTCAGGCGGCCGAAACGGAAAGATCTACCGCGTCGGGCCGGCGGGCGGGGCGGTCGCGGATTGGGCCCAGATCGAGCTTTATACCCGCACCCTTCCTGACGGGAAAACTCAGCAGGCCATCCCGGCCAATGGTCTTGTCTTTGATGCGAAGGGAGAGGTCCTTTATGTGGCGGACACGGCTCGCGGCGCGGTTTGGAAAGTGGTCGTCGGCGTCGGGGGAAAGGCCGGGAAGCCGACTCTGATGGCGCAGAGTCCCCTGTTAGAGGGAGCGGACGGGCCGGACTTCGATCCAAGCGGCAACCTTTGGGTTGCAGCCAATGAGCGAAATGCCGTTGTTATGGTTACCCCGGATGGAAAGGTTCAAGACGTCGCCAAGAATGACAGTCACGGGCCGCTGGAGTTCCCCACCGCCGTTATCTTTGTCGGCAACACGGCCTACATCTGTAACTTCGATACGCCGCGACGGGACAATCTCGCGGCTGACGGCAAAACCTCTTTGGATGGGATCGGCGCCTCGATAGTTCAAATCACCCCTTAGGAGCGACTGCACGGCTCCAGCAGTCTGCTGGTCCAGATCAGTGTTGGACGTGGCCCGGCATCAAAGGATCAGCCGTGCTATTGACCTGCGAGCTGTATGCCGAGGTCGGAACTGATCGCCTCCCGCCTCTCATCAGACCCGTTACTAGCCTGACCTGGATGATTTCACGGAAACTTATTAGCCATTTAAAAAGGTAGAAAGTTTACTTCGCTCTTCAGGATCGAGGCAATGGTTTCGTGCGGCAACCGGGAAAGCGCTTTTGTCCTTGGAGGCGTAAACAATTTCTTACCGTCGGCGTCTAAGGTTAGGAGCAGCAAATCCTAACGACAGGAGGAGGATTTATGGATAGATTTGGAAAGATGCTTTTGGGTGGCCTGGTGGTCGGCTCACTCTTGGTTTTGGGCGGTACCGCTGAGGCTTTCGAGCATGAGGTGGGCAGGTGGGGTCATCGGGGAAATCATCGATGGGGGGATGTGCGGCACGACCGGCGTGATATCCACCGGGACGTTAGAGATATCCGGGCAGATCGAAGAGATCTCTACAAAGACTATAGAGATCTGAGGGAAGACCGGAGGGAATTGCGACGCGACATTCACAGGGGTGCGAGCTCCGCGGAGATCGCCAGGGATCGGCAGGCTATCCGAGCGGACAGACAAGATATCTTCTCGGACCGGAGAGACTTGCGACAGGATTATCGGGATCTTGGACAAGATCGGCGTGATCTGAGAGAAGATTTTAGAGAAAGATTCGAAGACTGACTCTTATCCGCCACGGGGCCTGCCGGTAGGCGTCAGGGCGGGCCCCGCGCGGCTTTGAATTGACCTCTCGACTTCTTTTAAATCAGATCTGACTGGGTTCGCCCGGACGAGCTTCTCCTTTGACGCGGTACTAGACCGGATAATTGCCAGCGATAACTTGCCTTCGGAAATTTTTCTCTTGACAGTTAGCGCTCTCCCGTACTAACTATCGCCCACCGAATTATCGCTATTCCCGACTGTTAAAATTGATTGTAAGCTTTGAGCTGCAGTTGGTAGTCCAAACGCCGCCTTATCGAGGAACAGACTATCCATGCTAAAGTCTCAAACGAAGTCGATCATTGCAGTTGCGGGGACAGCGATTCTACTCACGATATTATTTTCGGGGGCATTCGTTTCCAAAGGCAGGAGCGCAGAGAATGCTTCTGATCCTAATACCCTTCCTGGGATTCAAACCGGCCCGGTTCCTTGGTCAGCAGAGACTGATCACCTTCTTGCCCGTCTGCAAGCGATTAGTCTTCCTGCTCTCTCGGCAGAGGGTAACGCGCTGCACATACACCAACACCTCGATATCTTTGTTAATGGAACCTCAGTAATCGTCCCTGCCGGTATTGGGATAAACGAGACCGCCAGGTTCATTTCGCCCATTCATACGCACGATGAGACCGGTGTGATTCACATCGAATCCAATGAAATCCGCGATTTTACCCTCGGCCAGTTTTTTGACATCTGGGGAGTTCGCTTCACAAAGGACTGCATCGGCGGGTACTGTAGTAAAGGAACTGGCATGCTGAAAGTTTTTTCCAATGGAAAGCCGGTGATCGGTGATCCGAGGCGCTTGGTGCTCGGCCCGCATCAGGAAATTGCAGTGACCTACGGTCCGTCTAGTACGACTCATTCTGTTCCCTCGAGCTACAGATTCGCGCCGGGGCTTTAAGTCATTTGCAGCTTTGATTCGTTTTACATCAGCCCGGACTGGATATCCCCAGCCGAGCTTTTTTGTTTTTGAGAGATTTTCATGGCTTATCGGCTCGTGGCGAGAAGGAAAGCGGCGGCCGCGATGGCGCAGATCGAAGCGCAGGCGATAAAGGTCCAGTCAATTCCTATGATCGAGGCTGCGCCGCCTATCAACAGCCCTCCCAGTGACCACAACCCGCGGTCCATAAAGAACAGACTCAGGACGCGCCCTAACAGATTGGACGGTGTCTCCACTTGAATGGCGGTGTTGGACGACGCGCGCGCCGCGATTTGGCAAAAGCCGACCAAGGCCAGGAGCGCCAACGAGAAGATGAAAGAGTGAGAAAAGGCGAACACGGCGAGGAAGAGCGCGAACCCCAGCACACAGGCGCAGATCCAGGGAATTCCCGGCCGGAGATTTCCCAGAGAGGCGAGCACTAAAGCGGCGCCGGTCGCGCCAAACCCCGGGGCGGACATCAGGAGACCGAAGCCGGTAGGGCCGACGTGCAAGATATTCGTCGCAAACATGGGGATGAAGCGGTTATAAGGCGCTCCGACCAGGGCGAGGACATAGGAAAGAGAAACGATGTAAAAAATGGTTCGATTGCTTCTCAAATAAGCGTAACCCTCTTTGATCTCGCTCCACAATCCCTGCTTCCCGATTCGTTCTTCCCAAGGAGGCAGCTCCATGAGATAAAGATTCCAGATGAGGGCCACGAAGCTTAACGCATTGAGAAAAAAGCAGCCCGCAACCCCAATGAGCGCGATAATGACCCCCCCTGCGGAGGGTCCTAAAACCTTTGAGAGATTAAACACGGAGGATTGAAGGCCGATCGCATTGAGCAACTCCTCTTTGGGGACCAGGCTGTTGACCAGGGACTGGCGCGCCGTCTGATTGATCGTGTTCACAGCTCCCAAGAAGAAGGTTAAAACGCAGATGTGCCAAAGGAGAATGACTTTAAAATAGACGGCAAGCCAATAAACAATCGCCTGAACCATCGACAAACTCTGAGTGATCATCAGCACCCGTCTGCGATCGAAGCGATCCGCGATCGCTCCGCCCACAGCGCCGATCAACAAGCGGGGGAGAGTGTCGAAGAATCCGACGACGCCGAGAAGAAATGGGGAACGAGTGAGTTCCCACACCAGCCAGCTTTGAGCGACATTCTGCATGAAGTCGCCCGAGCTCGAAATCAGGGCGCCCTCCAACAGGAGGCGGAAGTTCCGATGTCTCAGGGAACGAAGAGTTCTGAAGGTCCAAAGATTTCGCACTGGCTACCGGCTGGGAATCGACAATTAAAGACAACTGTTACGGCAAAAACCCGCGCAATGCAAAGGTCGAAAGCAGCGCCTTTGACTTGAAGCGGGAGTGTCAGAGAATCGTCAGTTGTGAAGAGTCTCGCTTATTTGTTTGGAGAGTTCGGGATACTAAGGATCAACAGATCGGAGCTTAAACTTCTCGACGGACTTTTAAACCTCCTCAGGGAGTTGGGTAAACGTATAGGTGGACGGAGTCGTCCCCTATATTATGGCCGCGAGTAATCAGTCGCAAGATACTACGGACGTTACGGCTGACGTTGTCGATTTCGTTTACGGGAAAGCCGTCCTTTAGTTCTCTTCCAATGAGCTTTTCTTCCCCCATGCTTACAATCCGGAGATATTCCACATTGCCTTCTTTGAAGTAGCGCTCAGTCCCAGGGGCACAGCTGTCCAATTCAGTTTTTAGCCTTGACGAAATTTTTATCCCCGCGAACAATCGTTTATCTATCTCGACCATTTTGGCTTCTCCTCTATTTTACCTATAGCACAGCTCCTCTCGAACAACCATAGATCTCTCTCGCCAAAATCTCAGCCCAGCCGGATCTTGTCAAACTCAGTGATCTTGAATTTTTGCGCCGCTCCTCCGGGTAGGATCGTGAACTGGTGCAGTGTGAACTCATGCTCGTACTCTCCGCGGGCGATCAGCCCGTCGACGGGGATCACGATATCGTATCCGAAGGGTCTCGCCGCCGCGGTTGCCGTATAGAGGACCGCTTGGTTACTCGAAGCACCGCAGACAATCACAGTCTTGATGCCTCTTTTCTGCAACAAGGGTTGAAGCTCTCCACTGTAAAACTTATCGAAGGCGGGCGGGAAAAGGACCGGCTCATCACTCTGCTGCTTGAAGGCGTGTGGCATTCTTTCCTCTGGCGTGCCCTTGTAACGGTCGGCGGCGGTATAGACGATGAACATACGAGCTTGCCGGGCGCGGCCCAGGAATTTCGCCACTGGCTCGACAAGCTTGTGGCAGCGCTCTTCGGGGTTCTCATATCTGGCGTTCAGATCTAAGACCAATAGCGCTGTTTTCTCTGGATCTACAGTAAGCTCTACGGGTTTTGGTTTGTTGGGCATTCTTGATTTCCTTTTACTAAAGTTTCCTTTCCTACTCGCGGCTTATATCCAGCCCAAATGGGGGATGTCAAGGCTGTGAGCTGGTACAAAATTGTCAACTTTGGACACTCCTTATCAGTCACTCCGGGTTTGATAGCGATGGGAAAAAACCGTGGTATAGGCCGAAAACCTTTAAAACATTAACACTTACCCATCGTCAGGAATTTTTTGGCGCCTGGCATAACAATTGCTGAACAAAGGGAGTAAATCGTCACGGGGAGGAACAAATGGACGCTCCAGTTACTGAACTGTTTACGGAGATTCAACTTGAAAACGAAACGCTACGAGCTGCGATTTGCCAGCGATGCGGCACTAAAATCTATCCGCCTAGACTTCTTAAGTCTCATCTCCAGCATCATCGAGCTAAAGACCTTTTACTTGAAGAGGAGGTGAAAAAGCTGCAGTTGGTTATGGGAAGAATGCGGCGAAAGTGAATCGAACCCGCTGCGCGCTTCTTACTGACGCGGAACGTTTAGCTCTCGGCGGGCTTTTTCGAGGAAGCTGAAATCGACCACCTGGGCGACGGTAAATGGCTGGGAGACGTTCGCGTCTCTCCGCGCCAGGTCGATGATCAACTGAATCCCTTCAGGGCTGACCGACATATCTCGGGTGGCTCCGCGACCAAAGTACCGCAGCATCTCGCTTGCCAGCCGCCGGTGAGTAAGCTTCCATTGCTTCAAGATGATGTTGATCACCTCCTCACGGTTGCGTGGGTCCAAGCTGAAAACCAAACCCCGAAGCGTCGCCCGCACCATGCCGTAAACCTCCTCCGGGCTCTCCTGAATCTTTTTGACCGAGGCGCCGAAGCCGTTCTGGGGAAACTTGACGATATCGCCCATAAAGAGAATTTCGTTGTAGCCCTTATCCAGAGCGATGATGTTTTCCGGCACGCCGAGGAGCGCGGCGTCCACCACTCCGGACTCCATTGCAGTCAGTCTGTTCTCTCTCAGAGGAACCACCGTCACATCTCGGCCCGACTCAAAGCCGAAGTGCTTGAGCGCCATGTCCGCCATCAAGGTGGCCGTCCCACCGGCAGTGCTGCCGGCGATTTTTTTCCCTTTGAGATCGCGCGGTCCCCGGATCTCCTTTCTGGCGATGAAAGACTGAATCGGACGCTCCACGACGCAAGCCAGGATTTTTAGCGCCGCGCCGCGGACGATGGTCTGAATGATGCCGTTCACGGCCGCGCTGTAGTCGAGATCGCCTCGCATGAAGGCTGTGTTGACGGCCGCCGTGGACATAAAGATCGTCTCCAGGTCGGTCCCTTGTTCCCGGTAGAAGCCCTTGTGATAGGCAACATGGAAGGGCAGAAAGCCGATATTGGTCGACTGAATGCCCATCCTGACTTTTCTAAGCGCCGTCTGCGCATGAAGGTTTGCTTCGGGGAGAAAGATGGAAAGGAAGAAGAATAAAAGCATGGAGAAGTACATCACTGCCTCCGAGATAATATTTAGTATTGCGCCGACTAAAGCATCCCGCTGATAAGTCCGCGGCTCGTCAGCTATCGCTGAAGGCCTGGCTCCTTCCGCGCCTTTTCCACGAACGTGTAATCGACAACTTGAGCAATTGCAACCGGCTTGCTCACATGGGCGTTAGCGCGCGCCAGATCGATCAGCGCCTGAATGCCGGCGGGATCGACCGTGGCATCCCGGGTCAAGCCCCGGCGGATATGTCTTAGGACCTCGGCGGCAAACCTGCGGTCGCTGACCTTGAGCCTTCTCATGATGAGGTCGAGAATTTCAACGCGGTTTTTCTCTTCCCATGTGAACATCAGCCCCCGAAGTGTCGCCCGCACCATCTTCAAGACTTCGTCAGCCTGCTCGCGGATTTTCCTTTCCGATGTCCCGAATCCCGTCTGAGGAAATCTCACGACGTTGCCGAAGAAAGCGAGTTCCGTGTATCCTTTCTCCAGCGCATAGATGTTGAGAGGGATGCCCAAGATCGTAGCGTCGGCGACGCCGGAATCGAGAACCGAGAGGCGGGCCTCATCTGCGCCCCCCATCGGCATGATTGAGACATCGCGCTCGGGATGCAAACCGAAATGCCTCATGGCGAGTTTGGCGAGCAGCGTGGCGTTTCCCCCTGGCGAGCTGCCGACAACTCTTTTCCCTTTAAGCTCGCGCATTGTCTTGATCTCCTTTCTGGCCATCAAAAAGGAGAGGGGCGGTCGGCCGTAAAGATCAAAACTTTGAGCGGACGCCTTTGAACTGCAGCGCCGATCACCCCGGTGACCGCGCCATTATAGTCGAGGTCGCCGGTGAGGACGGCCGTGCTGGCGAGCGCGGCTGGCATGACGATGATCTCCAACTCGATGCCCTCATCCTGGTAAAATCCTTTTTGCAGTGCCGTATAGATAGGAAGAAAAACGACGCTTGTGGTCGAGATGCCCATGCGGAGCTTTTTGGTGGTCGACTGACCCCGAGCCGGCGAGGAGATCATAAGGGTGAGCGCCGCGAGCGCGGCTGAAAGAAACGTCAGATGCGTCTTCATTGAAGTGCTAAAAGTTTTTAGGCCGGTTAACGCACGCCCAGGACCGCTTGCGCTTCTCTGAGCGGCCCAAAGTCCACCACCTGCGCGGGAGTGGCCGGACGGCTTGCGCCTGGAGTTGGTGTCATGTCGATCACGTTTTGGATCCCTTTCACCGATGCTGTCCCGTCGGCGCTGTAAGATTTGAGGGACAGATCGTAGGCAGCCTCGGCCATTGTCTTTTCCATCTTGAGCAGTTTCTGCATGAGGAGGATGGTCTCGCTCCGGTTGGTCTTGATGAATTGAAGGCCGCGCAAGATGGCTGTAATGACGGAGACGACCTCGCTCCGGGCGGTTTTGATTTTGCTCGAAGTAGTGGAAAGGCCGGCCAATGGAAGGTCGACGAAGTCACCTGCGAAAGCGAGGATATTGAATCCCCATTCCTTTGCCTGGATCGGAGCCGGCGGAGCCGCCATCGTCGCTTGGATGGCGCCAGATTTAAGCGCTGCCATGCGGAAAGGAAAATCGCCAACTCCCATCAGTGTGGCATCTTCGGGGCCGACGCCAAAGTGGGCGAGAACCTTTTGGGTCACGACATAGTTAATAGTGCCAAGCGAGCCCACGCCGATAATCTTGCCTCTGAGATCGGCTACGGTTCGGATCTCAGGCCTCGATACCAGGTAAAAATTGGGCTTGTCCACCATTGTTAGAAGACCCTTCAAAGGAACGCCCTGCATGGCCCGCTGAATGGTGCTGCTGAATGCGGTATGGTAATCGATGCTGCCGCTGAGGAGAGCCGCCGTGCCGACAGTTGATCGCACTTGAACGAGCTGCAGCACGATCCCCGCTTCACGAAAGAAGCCTTTGGCTTCAGCCAGCAGAGGCGGAAAATTATTCAGGTCGCGTGATACATAGCCGATTACCACCCGTCTTTCCTGGGCAGTCGCAAGAGATGCGACGCTGAAGCAAATTGTGCTCACGAGAAAACTCCTGCACAGGAGGAGCCTAAACCGAAAAATGTTCATCGGCGATTGCCTCAATGCGTGTTAGAACTTCCGGTGACGGAGCTATCACATGATTTTATCATGGTCAACCAAGTTGGATTATTGCGGGCAACAGAAGACGGAATGAACTACCCCGCAGCAAGCTGCGGGGTATCAGAACAAATCGAGAATCACTTGCTCAATTGTCACCCCCGCATGTCTCTAGCAGGGGTCCAGTCCTAACTTCGCCTGGATTCCCGCTAAAAGCATGCGGGAATGACGGACTTCGTAAAGGAAATAAATTCTAAGCAGCAAGCTGCGGGGAATTAGACCCCGTAGAGATTAAAGTCGCTTGACGCCTGTGTATGACTTCGACTAATAAGGATCTTTCAATGGCTGAGAAGAAAAAACCGCCGTTCCGCGCCGATCATGTAGGCAGCTTGCTGCGCCCGCCTGAGCTTCTAGAGGCGAGAGAGAAGAGACAGAAAGGTGAGATCTCCGACACCCAACTCAGGCGAGTCGAAGATCGCCGCATTCGGGATGTGGTCAAGCTGCAGGAAGAGATCGGCCTGAAGGGCATTACTGACGGAGAATATCGCCGCAGCCTCTGGCACGCCGACTTCCTCAGGAAGTTCGAAGGGGTGACGGTCAAGGAAGGTGTAGCGCCTGAAGCCGGCCGCAACTTTCAAGGAGGGGACAAGGATTTAGAGCGCTCGCCAACGAGATTCGAAGTCACGGGCCGGCTGCGGCGCGTTCGGGGGATCGAGACGGAAAATTTTAAGTACCTGGCCTCGGTGACCGGCCAAACGCCTAAGCTCTGTATTCCTTCTCCCTCGGTGCTTCATTTTCGCGGCGGCCGGGAAGCGATTGACAGGAAGGCCTATCCCGACATGGAGGGCTTTTACGCCGACCTGGCGCGCGTCTATCGCGAAGAAATCCAAGAGTTGGCTGCTCTCGGATGCACCTATCTCCAGCTCGATGATACCAATCTGGCCTATCTCTGTGATCCGAAGATGCGGGAGAGCGTCGGCAAAATCGGCGAGGACCCGAACCGGCTGCCGCATACCTATGCAAAACTCATCAACGAATCTATTAAAGGACGCCCGCCGGCGATGAGCGTTTGTGTTCATCTCTGCAGGGGCAATTTCCGCAGCGCCTGGGTAGCGGAAGGCGGTTACGATCCGGTCGCTGAAGTGTTGTTCAACGAGTTGCAAGTCGACGGCTACTTTTTGGAGTTCGATTCCCCAAGGGCGGGCAACTTTACGCCGCTCCGTTATCTGCCTCCGGGCAAGAGACTGGTGCTCGGCCTGATCACCACCAAGACGGGAGAGCTGGAGCGAGCGGAGGACATCAAGCGGCGAATCGACGAGGCAAGCCGATACGTGCCGCTGGAGCAGCTGGCGTTAAGTCCCCAGTGCGGCTTTTCCAGCACCGTGTTAGGCAACAAGCTCACCATCGAAGCGGAGATCGCGAAGCTGGCTCTCGTAGTCAAAGTGGCGCGGGAGGTCTGGGGTGACTCATGATATTTGATCCTAAGGTTTCGGCCTGTTCGTGAGAGGTGAATCAAGATCATGTTCCATCTGGCTAAACTGCGCTTTACGGAGCTGGAGGGCCTCGTTCGCTCCCAACGCACACTTGCGATTCTGCCTGTCGGAGCTGTCGAAGAGCACGGCGTCCACCTGCCGCTGGGACTCGACACATTTGCCGCTGAAGCCTACGCCGAGGCTGCCGCCTCTCTGCTCGAAGAAAGCGGTTATACAGTGATTATGGCACCGCCCATTGGCTACGGTGTCGCGCGCCAGGCCCTTAACTTCCCCAGGGACGCTCACTCTGGAGTTCGATACGCTACGGTCGCTGGTCATCGACGTCGGCCGCTCACTCTCCCGACATGGCATCCGGCGGCTGGCGATTCTCAACGGCCATAGGGAATTGAGTCACATGAGGGCTGTGGAAGAAGCCGTGACGAAGCTTGTAGAAGAAGGGATGGGGCAAGTAGTTTCTGTCGGGTTCACGACCGATCCGGCCATTACGGCAGCGTGTTACAGAGAGGGTGTCCAGGGGTTATCTCGCAGCCGGCGTCCCGATCGGGAAGGACATGCTGGGGAATGGGAGACCTCGTTGGCGCTATACTGTTTTCCGGAATTGGTGGATACCGGAGTCATCCCGCATCTTGAGCCGAACTTCGACTATGATGCTGACGCCTTTCGGCGTGAGACGAAGGATTACTGGACGCTTTCCCAGGGCAAAGGATATTTCGGCTCTCCCGGATCGGCATCGGCGGAAACGGGGCGCAAGTTAGTGGAGATCCGCGGACGCAATATCGCGCGGGTGATTCTCAAAGGGCTGGGCGAGCCCGATCGGGAAAAGTAAAAATGATTCAAGGTGAGAGAAGATAATTGTTTGCCGACTTGACAGGAGGATGCCATGACGACGCCCAAGAGACTGCCGGCTTTTGAAAAATTCATTCAGGATGTGCGCGCTGCTTGGGGCAAAGTCTCAGACACGGAATCGCGCATGAAGAAAACCGCTGAGTTACTGGAGGGATTGGTGACAAATCCGACGCTCAGGGAGCATTCCAAAAGCTGGCCCTCGACCGAGGGGCACAAGAATCTGCTCCTCTACGAGGATCCCGATTACCGCTTCGCGATCAACGGAGTCGTGCGCGAGCCGGGACGCAAGGGCGGGATTCACGATCACGCTCATGCCTGGACCGCCTACGGCGTTCTTGACGGCACGGAGAAGCTGGAGCGCTATCGGCGTTTGGACAAAGGGGGCAAGGAAGGCTACGCGGAGCTTGAACTGGAGAGCGTATCCGAAGGAGTTCCCGGCAAGGTCGATCTCGTGCCGCCTTATGCGATTCATGCGGAGCAGGGAGGACCGAGACGGTCCGTCGCGGTGATCGTGCGCTCCGAGCGCCTGGTCGGCAGGGCGCTCCAAGGCCGATACGATCCTGTGAAGCGTGAATTCACGCAAGGGCAGGGGCCGACGCAGGTTCCCTTTGAAATCAGCTGAGGACTTCTTATTTAGGAAGCCAGAGTCACGCCGCGGCCGCTTTTTTCGCCGGATATTTCTCGCAGAGCTTCTTCCAGGCGGTTGCTTGCTGCTTGGCGTGCTCCAGGATCTCCGGCGGAACGACGCGGAAAGGCGGACGCAGCGGCCCGGCGTTGCAATAGCCCGACTCGTTGACCGCGAGCTTGTGCGCATTCTCGCGCCAGAAGAGATCGCCCGGTCTTCCGGGCGCTTTCGAAGCAGCGCTCATGTCCAAACAGATCTGTTTCGCTGTCTCCCAATCACCCGCATAGCACGCGTCACGCAGGCGCAGCACGGGCCACGGTCCCTGCCAGGCGGAGATCGACCAGCAGCCTGCGGCGCCTAACATCATGTAGGGGTAGCACTGGCTCTGATTGCAAAAAACGCTCATCTTTCCCTTCGTGATCTTCATCAGCTCCATGAAAGCGATTGGCGTCCGGTGGCTGTCCTTCATCGCGACGATGTTGGGACGGCTCACCAGCTTCCCGAAGGCGGAGACGGACAGGATGACGTGATGCAGAGGAGGGTTGTGATAAATCACGACGCCGAGCTTGGGGAAGGCGTCCGCCAGATCGAGATAAAATTGCGCCGCGTTGTCGATCGTCGAGGGAAAGTAAAACGGGACGCCGCAGAGCACGCCGTCCGCTCCTGCGTCGGCGGCGAACTTCATCTTTTTCAGAGTCTCCCTGGTGTTCAAACTGGTGCAGCCGATAATGATCGGCACGCGCTTGCGCGCGGCGGCGATGGTCGCCTCGGTGAGCTTCTGAAACTCCTCCCACAAGAGGGTATGGCACTCTCCGAAGCTGCCCGTTGTGGTGATGACATCGACCCCGTCCCGGATCATTCGATCCACGCCTGTCTCCAGCGCAGCCGCGTCGATCGTATCCGCGGCGCTCGGGGAAGAGCCATTGGGCGTGGTAAATGCCGGCATCATCGCCATCACACCTTTCATATCCTGCACTCCGATCATAAAATCATTCCTCTTTACTTAAGCGTTCCCATATCTGTCGGGTCAAAGGTTGAAGACTCTTTCTTGCCCATCTTCCGTGACAAGACCATAGCGTGCGCGACCTGTCAATAGCTTCCAAGAGCTTCTTAAAGAACCTTCTTTCACTTGACGCTTAGCTGCGATTTCGACTAATTTCGACTCAGCTTAAGGCCGGGTCGTTCGATCCGGTCATATCTTTAACGCTTGGACGGAGCTCCCCATGGAGAGCTCGGAGGAGGATACATGAAAGAGTTGATAAATTCGGGCGACGGCGAACTTCTTATATCGGCTGATTCTCACGTGATCGAGCTTCCCGATCTGTGGGAAACACGACTCCCTCGGAGTATTCGCGAGCGCGCTCCCAAAGTCTATTTCGATGAGCGGAGAGAGAGCTGGATGTTCGGATCTCCCGAGGTGCTCCCGCAGGCGGTCGGCGGCCTGTTCATGGCCGGGCAGCGGCCGGAGGAGATCGGTAATTTCCGTAAGGCGGGGTTTTCAGCCGCGCGTCCAGGCGGTTGGGATCCCGTTCAGCGGCTCAAAGATATGGAAATTGACGGTGTGAGCGGCGAAGTCCTCTATCCCAGTCTCGGGCTGGGTTTGTTCTGCGTGGAAGATGCCGCCCTTCAGGAGGCCTGCTTTCGGGTCTATAACGACTGGATCATCGACTACTGCAAGGGCGCTGCGGAGAGGCTCTTTGGCATAGGCTTGATCTCTCTCTACGATGCCGAGCACGCCGTGTCGGAGCTCGATCGCTGCAAGAAAGAAGGGCTTCGCGGCGCCATGATCTGGCAAGTGCCGCACAAGAGTCTGCCTTTCAGTTCGGATCACTACGATCGCTTCTGGGCTGCGGCCCAAGATCTTGAGATGCCGGTGAACCTCCATATCCTCACGGGTCATGGTCCCAGCATGAACCGGCAGTCGATCGGCGGCATCGAGCGCTACCGTCGAAGCGTTAATCAAAACGTGGAGATCGCCGATTCCCTGTTCGACATCATCTTCTCCGGGGTCCCGAAGCGTTTTCCTCGGCTCAAGCTGGTTTCGGTGGAGAACGAGATCGGCTGGATTCCCTATTGGCTGGGCCAATGCGATAAGGCCTTCGCGCGCTTCCGCTCGACCGTGCCTTTGACAATCGACAAGCGCCCCAGCGAATATTTTCAGCGCCAGGTTTATGCGACCTTCTTTAACGACCCCATCGGCTGCCGTCAGCTCTCCTGGTGGGGCATGGACAACTGCATGTGGTCCAATGACTATCCGCATCAGAACTCGACTTGGCCGCGCTCGCGGGAAGTGATTGCGCGCGATCTCGGCTCTCTGTCGGCCAGCGACAGGGCAAAGCTGGTTCGGCTTAATGTCGCTCGACTGTACGATCTGAAGCCGCCATTGCTTGGGTCCGCCATGTGAGGCGAGTTTAGGAAAGAGACGTCTCCGAACGCGGAGACGGCATGCAAAGAATAGTCATTGGACTTTGACATCTCCTTGCGATAAGAGAACGTGAGCGCACGCGAAGACAATTTGATTCCGGCAAACTGAGGAGGTCCAGAGAATGAGAATATGTCATTACAATTCAAGCCAGGCAGGAGCCGTGGTCGGGGACAAGGTCTATCCGATCGGAGAGGCATTGGTGAGAGCCGGCCATGTTAGGAGCGGCTATACGATGCTCGAGATCATCGACGCGCTGGCCAATCAGCCCGCAGCGATGCAATGCGTGCAAGACCCTCTCAAGTCGGGCTCGCCGGTGCCGCTGAGCTCCGTCAAGCTCCTGGCGCCAATCTATAATCCCGGCTCCTTATGGGCTGCTGCGGCCAATTATAAGGCGCATCAAGCGGAGATGAAGATCAAAATGGGATCCGGCGACCGCTCTAGCAAAAGCAAAGATGAATTGATGGCCGAGTTCTTTCTCAAGCCGACTTCATCGATTATCGGTCCGGGAGGAACCGTGATCATTCCCAAAATCTCGAAGGACGTCGACTTTGAGTGCGAGCTATGCGCGGTGATTGGTAAAAAGGCAAGATACGTCACCGAAGAAAAGGCGCTGGATTGTGTGTTCGGCTACACGATTTGCTGGGACATCAGCCAGCGAGATCCTTGGGGGCGCGGGGTGCAGAATACCAGGAACATCCGTAAAGGATTCGATACCTTCACGGCCCTTGGTCCCTGGATCGTGACCAAGAACGAAATTGAGGAGCCGCAGAATCTTTCCATCAAGGTAGAGCAGAACAGAGCGCTTGCGATGACCGCGCACACCAGCGACATGATCTGCGGGCTGCGAGAGCATATCCGATTCCTCACCAGCATTCTTACACTGCGGCCGGGGGACCTGATCACTACCGGCACGCCTGCGGGTGTCAAGAGACTTGCCGGCGGCGACCGTCTCAAAGGGAGCATCGAGAAGATTGGCGAGATGGAGCTGAATATCAAGGCAGAGCAATAGCTCACGAGGAAGGGAGATAAGTATGGACCCAACTGCTAAAAAAACCGCTCTTCGGATGATCCCGTACGGCTTGTATGTTCTCACCGCGGAGGGAAAAGACGGCCGCATAGCGGCTGCAACCGTCAACTGGGTGACCCAGACCGCCTTCGAGCCTCCGTTGGTGGTGGTGGGCGTCAAGGCGGATTCGGGCGCTCATAGTCTCATCAAGGAATCTCGGGCGTTTGTCCTCAACATTCTTGGAAAAGAGCACAAGGATGTGGCATTCACCTTTTTTAAGCCGGTCGAACGGCAGGGCAATACCATCGGCGGGCAGCCGTTCCGCTCCGGTAGTTTAGGCGCTCCTATTCTGGAAAAGGCTCCGGCCTTCGTGGAGTGCGCCTTGGTTGAAACGATCGAGAGAGGCGACCACTCCATTTTCGTGGGGGAGGTCAAGGATGCCGGAGTGTCCGCGCAGCTCTCAGGCAGGCCGGACGATGCGACGCTGACGCTAAGAGACCTGGGAGATAAGATTTTCTACGGCGGATAGCTGTCCGGTTGAGACTGCTTCAACTGGATGACGGGATTCTTAGGGCTCTTCCCCTCTAGCACGCGAACGACCTCTTCCGCAGCGCCCCATTCACCCCGTTTCGACGCTTCCTTGGTAACTGCGCCTAGGTGGGGCGTAAAGATGGCGTTGTCGAGTCGGAATAGAGGGTGGTCTTTGGGTGGCGGCTCGTCTTCCATGACATCCAAGGCGGCCCCGGCAATTCCCTTTCGGCTCAGCGCTTCATAAAGCGCCTCTTCATCGACGATTCCGCCGCGCGCCATATTGAAAAGGTAGGCCGAAGGTTTCATGAGAGAGAGTTCCTTTGCGCCGATCATTCGTTTTGTCTCGCGGGTGAGAGGACAGTGGATGGTCGTGAAGTCGGATTCAGAGAGCAGCTCGTTCAGGCCGACCCATCGGCCGCCTAAGGCCGTGACATGAGACTCGGGAATGTAAGGATCGAAAACCAGAAAAGACATTTCGAATGCCCGGGCCCGTAGCGCGACTCTCGCTCCGATATTCCCCATGCCGATGATGCCGATGGTCTTGCCTGCCAGTTCGGTCCCAATATATTGAAGGTAATCTCCCCAGCGGTTTTCTCTCACGGCACTGTTGGCTTCAATAGTGTGGCGCACCAAGGCTATCATCTGGCCGAAAACCAGTTCGGCCACTGAGATCGAATTGCTCCCGGGCATGTTCGTCACCCAGACTCGATGCTCCCTAGCGGCATCGAGATCGACTCTGGATGGGTCGACGCCGACGCCGGTGCGCGCGATGATCTTGAGCCGGCCCCGACTCTTCTCCATGTGCTCTCTGGTAATCTTGCCTTTTCTACTGATAACGGCGTCCACCTGCGAGGCTTCTCTCTCCCAGCGTTCCGGCTCGACCCAGGGATCTACGATCACGATCTCCAGTCGGGAGCCGAGCCATTCGAGGACATCCGGCTGAAATTTCTCTACCAATACTCGACCAAGCGACATGATGGTGCTCGTGAATCGCTTTTCCTGAAAATGAGCCACATATTAGACTTCGGTCTCCGTGAAGTCTAGCTGGTGAAGTGGAATTTTCAGTGAAGTTCGTTGGAAAGAGGCCATGATTTCTGATAATGCGTCGCTAGAAAAATGTGGAAGGAGAAAAGTATGATGTTCGTAAGGATATATGCCGGTGACGACGGGCAGTCTCATTTCGAGGAGCTGGACGCGGGTGAAGGTGCAACTCTGTTCTCGCAGATCCAGCGCGCAACTTCAATTTTGTTCCGGAATCACCAGCTTAGCCACCTTTTTGAATGGCATCGGGCGCCGCGGCGCCAATACGTCATTACTCTGTCCGGCTCTGTCGATATCCGTATCGGAGACGGCACAGTCAAGACATTTGGGCCGGGCGAAGTTCTGTTGGCCGAAGACCTCGCGGGGCAGGGACACACGGCTGTGCCGAAAGGGAACTGGACAAGAGCGTGTGTTCCCATCGAGTAGCAGAAACATTCTTGCCCAAAATACGACCGAGTCTTGACAGCTGACGGGCGGCTTAATAGATTTGCGAACACATTTACTTCATCGATGACTCAAAGCGGGAGGAACTATGGCATCTTCGCGCCGAAGCAGCGTTGCCAACTTTGATAGTCGCGAACTAAAAGAATTGAAGCAGACCGTAGTCACGGCTTGCCACATTTTGGATCGCGAAGGCGTCACCGACGGCTACGGCCATGTGAGCGCGCGCGTGCCGGGCGCGAATGCTTTTATGACGATCGCCAACGTGAGTCCGGGCTTGGCGACCGTCAAGCGTCTGATCATGATGGACTTTGACGGCAACCATCTGGGCGGCGCTAAAACGCCGCCCAATGAGTGGCCGATCCACGCCTGCATCTTCAAGGCCCGTCCGGACGTGATGAGCGTCGCCCATACCCACTCGGTGTGGAGCTCGCTCTTCAGCGTGCTGCCGATCAAGCTTAGGCCGCTGCACCATTACGGCAAATTCCTTTCCGTGGACGGCCCTCCGGTCTATCAAGGAGTCGGGCTGGTGCGCACGGTGGAGCGCGGCGAGGCGCTCGCCAAGGCGTTGGGGGATAGCCCGGCGGTCTTGCTGCGCTCTCATGGCGACGCCGTAGTCGCGGACAGCGTCCAACAGGTCGTGCACCGGACGGTTCGCCTCGCCAGACTCGGCGAGCTGACTCACATGGCGCTGCTGCATGGCGAGCCGCGCTACTTGACGGCGGAGGAGCTGGATACCTTCAACGCGGATGAGCGCTTTCCGGCGCGCGGTTGGGAGTACTTCGTCAGCCGCCTAAAGAACCGTCCGTAGGCGAGGGGTCGTGTTGTCGAGGTTTGTACAAGCAATCACGTAGGGAGGAAAGTTGTATGTCCACACAGTTCGCTGGGGTATCGTCAGCAGAGTTCGTCCGCCAGCTTAAGGAAGAGGTCGCAAGATCGCCCAAGCTGCGAATCAACCACCCATTCGTGCGCGCGGTGAGTTCCGGCACGGCTTCAATGGAGCAGATTCGCCAGTGGGCGCTCCAGGATTACCAGTTCCGGCGCGCGGTCCCCCGCATCGCGATGCTGCGCTATCTCGCGTGCAGCGATCCGGAGATCGCCACCCGGATGTTCGAAGTGGTCGAGGAGGAGACGCGCGGACTGCTTCCGGGCAGCGCGGGCCACCCCGACATGTTTGTCGAGTTCGCCGAGACGATCGGAATCAGCCGTAATGAGCTGGACACCGTGCAGATGCGGCCCGCGACTGCGGCGCATCTTTACTATGCGGAGCTGATCATCCATACGCTGCCCTGGTTTGTGATGATGGCGGCGCAGATCGGCGCGGAGGGAACCTTCCCGCCGGCGGCGGCGGCGCTGGGGCGCGGACTCATCAAGAACTACAGTATGTCACCGAAGTCGGTCCGCTTTTTCACGGTCCACGAGGAGGCGGATGAGGAGCACGGCAAGCTGGCCGAAGACATCGCTCTGCGCTATATCACCTCCCCGCAGCTGCAGCAGCAGACGCGGGAGGTGACCCTGCGGCGCCTCGAGCTGCTTTACGACGTCTGGACACTTGACGACTGAGCGCTGCATACAAGATCAAGGTCGGTTCTGGGTATAGACCGACTGCCCTAGAGTCGCGGGGGTAACGGAGATGGCTGTTCGACAATCATTCAAGCAGGCGTTGCTATTTTTGATCCTCGCGTCGGTCAACGCCGTCGCTTCCGACGTCCGGGCAGAATTGGGTCTAAAAAAAGTACGGGTAGGCGTCTCGGAGACCCATGTCGGCTATCTGCCGCTCCAAGTCGCCTATCATAAGGGCTTCTATAAAGAGGAGGGGATCGATCTTGAGATCATCCTGATGCCGACCAACGTCATCAATACGGCGACATTGACCGGCCAGATCGACATCAACGGAGCGGTGACCGGGACCGTCGGCTCGGCGGTTCAAGGGAGCCCAATGAAGCTTCTGATCGTCACGGTGGGGCGTCCGCTCCTCTTTCTGGTCAGCCGCAAGGAGATCAAAGATCCGCGCGAGCTGAGAGGAAAGAAAATCGCCGGGAGCTCTCCCGGCGGCACGGCGACGATCTTGGCCAGGCAGGCGCTGAAGCACTACGGTCTGGATCCGGATCGAGACGCCGCCGTTATTCCCATGGGAGGATCGACGGCGAGCCGCTTTGCGGCGCTGGAGGCCGGCGTCGTGGATGCGACGGTCCTGCCGGTGCCGGAAGTCATCTTCGCTCAGGCGAAGGGCTACAACGAGCTGACCTTCATGGGTGACATCGCGCAGTTCCCGCAAAACGGATTCGGGGCGTCGGAGAAAAAGATCCGGGAAAATCCGGAGGAGGTTTACAAGATGGTCCGGGCCACCCTGCGCGGTTTGCTGTTCATCTCGGATACAAAGAACCGCGGCGAGATCGTTCAATTCATTATGAAGCAGCATAAGGTCAACGACCGGAAGCTGGCCGAGCAGATGCTTCGGTACGCCGAGCGGGTCGTCGCCAAAGAAGCCCAGGTCAAGCCTGAGGAGGTTCAATTTCTGATCGACCTGATGCGCAACAACGCGAAGGTCTCCCGTCCCGTCAGCGTCGAGCAGGGGGCTGACTTGAGTTTCCTGGACAAGGCTCGAAAGGAGCTGGGATTGAATCCATGAGAGGCGGTGCCGCCGATGCCGGGTGAACACGGAGGACAACTTGATCGAGTTTGAAGGAAGGAAGATACCCTCTGAGTTGAGCGAGATCGTCGATCCGAGCCATACGGTGCTTTTAGTCTGGGATATGCAGAACGACCAGGCCGGAGGCTCCTTTAACAGGGACGCATTGATCCGCAACGCCCCGCCCCTGATCGCGGCGGCGGGCGAGGCGAAGATCAAAACCGTCTACACGCGTCAAACTCCCTACTTGTGGCGCGATGAGTCACCTGCCTGGATCCGGCGCGGCATGAAAGAGCAGAAAGTCGATCATCCCGGCAAGCTCAAGGCGAGACGCCTTCACGGCAGCTTCGGCTGGGAGATCATGGAGCCGTTCAAGCCGGGACCCGATGATCCGGTGATCGACAAGCGGCGCCCCACGATGTTCAACGGCACGGAGTTCGAGACTGTGCTCGCGAACCAAAGGGCGAGCACGGTCGTCATTATCGGCTGCACGACCGATGGGGGCGTCGAAGCCACGGTCCGCGATGGTTTTTACCGAGGCTACTTCATGGTCGTGGCGCGGGACTGCGTAGGGACCTACACCGAAGAGGGCCACAATGCGGCGCTCAAACGCATGGAACGGCTTGGCGACGTAGTGGAATCGAAAGAGTTGATTCGAATTTGGCGGCGCTAAAAAAGGAGAAAACGATGAACAAGACAAACAGCAAAAAGGAAGCTTTACATCTCGCGACGCAATCGGGTTGGTATCGCTTCGAAAATCGGGGAGGGGAATGGAAACAGACAAACCGCTCGCTCACTTACTGGTCCCTGACCTGCATGTCAGTCGATCCGGAAGATCCGCAGGTCGTTTACGCCGGGACTGAGCACTCGGGCCTCTTTTTCACCAAGGACGGCGGGGCGCATTGGCAGCGCTCCAATCCCAATGTCCCCAAAATGATGCTCTTCTCCGTGCTGGCGTTAGACGGCGCCGTCATGGTGGGGACCGTACCGTCATCGATCTACAGGGCTAAGAATGGAAGCGGCTGGGAAGAATTGGAGGGTGTGCGGAAGGGGAGCCAGGGAGCGACCTTTCCGCCCAGTCCCGAACTTCAGTCGCGGGCGCGCCATATCGCTTTTGACCCCGCCGTTCATTCACGGCTCTACGCCGGCATCGAAGTGGGCGGGCTGCTTCTGAGCGACGACGCCGGGGCGAGTTGGAGAGCGGCCAACGAGGGGCTTACGGACCCGGACGTGCACCAAGTTCTTCCTTGCGTGAAAAAACCCAAGATGGTTTTCGCAGCCTGCGGGGACAAAGTTTTTCGCAGCTTCGACCGTGCCGCGCATTGGGAGGAGATCACGCCCCCAAGCCACGATTACGGGATGTCGTTGGCGGAGGAGGGCAACGGCGTCGTTTATCTTGGGAGCGCCCGAGGGCGACCGAACACATGGCTCAGGGAGGAGCGGGCCAACGCCGCTATTCTACGCAGCCGGGACGACGGTTCCCATTGGGAAGTCGTCGTCGATGGATTGTGGGGAGGCGTCATGAGTATGTGTGCCAAGCCCGACGGTCGCGGTATCCTTGCCGCAACCTCCGAAGGGGACCTCCTTGCCGTTGATGACTCGGGCTCGCGTGTGATCGCAACCGGACTTCCCTGCGTTACCTCTGTGGCGTTGGGGGCTTGAGGGTGCCTCGAGCTGCTTGACGGCGTCTGGACGCTCGACGGCTCTACTTAATCGTATAGCCGTACCAAACTCTTCCCGACGCATCGGTGCAGTCGCAGCGCTCGCCTGCGGGCCCCCAACCATAAGGGCAGGTAAATCTGCTGACCTGACATTCTCGTTCGGTCATCTGGTCCATCATCCTGCCAAAGAAACCTTGGGGCTCCTCTTTCTTCTGGGAAGTGGACGTGGTGGTCGTAGTCGTGCTGCAGGCGACAATGAGCCATGCGGCGCAGACTAAGGAAAGCGAGCCTACGAATATCTTTTTCATCATACTTTAACCTCTCTATTGGAATTCCCGGGGCTAGAGGCTTTTTCGCAGCTCTTTAGCGACTTCGACGAGGAAGCGGGCCTTCGCTCCAGCCAGCTCACGGCTGATCGTCATCAAGCCGCAATCGGGCGCAAGCAACAAGTTCGCTGGATCCACATACTTGAGCGCGGCGCGTCCGCGCTCCACGACGGCAGAGAAAGGCGGCAGGGGAGAGTCGCCCGGGTCGACGCAGCCGAACATCACCAGCCGCCCCCGGCAAAGGCTCAGCAGGACGGGATCGTAGTTGCTTCTGGCAAACTCCACGGCGAAGCCGGCGATCCGCGTCTTCATCAACTCTTCCAGCAGCTCGGGGTATTCATACTGGTGCTGATGGTCAGCGCCGCCCGGATAACCGTAGCAAAGATGAACGATCGTCGGGATACGAACTCCTTCGAGGCATCGGTCAAGCGCGCGCGCGCCAAAGGCGGTGACCTTTTCGTGATAGCGCGTCATCGCCGGCTCGTCGATCTGCAGCGCATCGCATCCGGCGATCTGCAAGTCGAGCAGCTCTGCGTTGATCGCCGCAGCGACATCCATGGCGAGAGCTTCCTCGTCGCGGTAGAATTCATCCAGCGTGCTGTCCACCACGGTTAGCGGTCCGGGCACGGCCATCTTGATGGGCCGCTGCGTGTGAGCCTTGGCGAAGCGCAGATCTTCAACAACTGCAGCGGATCGGTGCTTCACCTTTCCGACGATTCGGGGAACCAGATGCTCCTGCGCTCTGCGGCGGTAGAGGCTCTTGATTCCCGGCTTGGCGAGATCGATGCCGTCCCAGGCCGCCAGCACATGGCTGATGAAGTGAGGCCTACGCTGCTCTCCGTCCGTGAGCAGATCGAGTCCGATCTCCTCCTGCTGCCGGAGGATCAGCCGCGTCGCGTCGTCCAGCGCCTCGCGGAGCAACGCACCCTCGAGGCGAAATTTGACCTGACTCCGCTCTTGCTCGGCGAGCCATCCGGGCCGGGGAAAACTACCGACCGTAGTTGTGGCAATGGGCGGGAGCTGTGGCAAGAATTTTACTCCGTCAGCTATCCGACTCGTTCGATCACCTCTGTCTTAGATTGACAACAGCTTATACGCCGGTTTGATAAGCTTCCGCAAGCAACTCTGTGCAGGCTGGTAGCGGAGTCATTCTGCCGCCAATCCGCGATCCTGAATTGAGACACGAGCCCGTCACCTGCTCCGTAGACTTTTGACTCAAAACATTCCTTGCATTATGACTATAAAGTGACTACATTATAGTCATGACATCAGTAAATATAGCCACACTGAAAGAAAAGCTGAGCTATTACCTTAAACTGGTGCAAGAAGGGCAGGAAGTCGTGGTAACGTCTCACCGACACAAAGTTGCTCGAATTCTTCCCGCATCGGCGCCCGATTCTCAGCCCAGCAAGCCCACACGGCCCGCAAAGGAGCTCCTCAGGCTTAAAGGGGTCAGGCCCAAGCGTTCCGTCTCGGCTGTAAAAGCACTCCTGGAAGATCGCCAGCGTAGATGATTGTCTATGTAGATACATCCGTGGTGTTAAGAGTGCTGTTCCGCGAGCCCCATCCGGTGAATATTTGGGGCAAGTGGGACAAGGCCTACAGCAGCAGTCTGTGGCGGGTCGAGGCGCTGAGGACGGTGGACCGTCTTCGGCTCTGCGGAAGTCTTTCTGATGGAGAAGTTGCAGATCTGACAAGAGACATTCGGATTGTTCATGAAACGCTTGCCATCTATCCGGTCAGCGAAAGTATTCTGCAACGGGCAAGCGAAACTTTCCCGACGGCTGTGGGAACCCTGGACGCCATCCATCTAGCGACGGCTCTGGCTATTCGCACAGTAGTGGAACTGGACCTTTTGTTGACTCACGACCTTCAGCTCAGCACAGCCGCTCGAAGTCTCGGTTTAACCGTCCTCGGGGTTCAATGAAAAAGGGAGTTTGACGCCCAAATGTCAGCTTACAATCTAGTCCCGCGTTCGGGATAACCAGTCGGTGATGATAGCGGCGACACTCTCTTCAGCTCTGACGTAGAAGTGGTCGCATTCCGGCACGATGACGACATCACATAAACTGGGGCAGTTCTGTTTGAAGGCTTCGGCCGGATAGATGTTTGCCGGCTCCTTGTCTCCCCGAATGAACAAGACCGGACACTGCACCCGCCTGGCATTTTCTAAGAGGTCCGGCACATTTCGGTCCCTCCGGGGTGTAGTAGGCGCCATCAAGGGGATGGGTGGGAGTGGGTATGCTGATTAAGTTCGTGTGCATTTGCCTCTCCTGATCTGCTGGGGATCAAGAGTTCAAAGATATCCCGAAGCTCGACTCCGACGCGACGAGATTGGTGGGCACGAGCGACGGTCATGAATCCCTCCATTTAAACTTCACGCTTCACGATCCGTTAACGAGTCCAAGTGCATGTCTTTTGGCGTACAAGTTTAGCTCTGAAGCTACAATTTTGAACAACTCCCTTTCTCCCGCAGCACCGGTGCGAAACAAAACCTTATCTTCATTGGCCGGAGAATTTACCTAAGAGGCCAATATTTATCTAAAGTCTCTGCGCGTGTGGCTCGACGATGCAGCCTTTTTGCCGTTTTGGTCGATCCTTAAGCGTCTCTTGGTAAACCGCTGGCACCTGTTTTGCTTCGCATATTATTGAATCTCTTATTGCAGTCGGACACGCTTGTGGAAGACAAGCTAAGGTAGGTGTCGGCGCTAGCCACGGAAGCTACACGGCACAGCTAAAAGTTTCAACACGGTCAGTAAATTCTTAAAAGAGGAGGTTTCTATGGCGCTTTGGAAGGAATCGATGCAGAGAGAATCTTTGGACGAACAGACTGAAAGGCCCGAGCACGAGGTGGCGCGCGTCAGTCAGATTCAGCAGCGGAAAGAGAGCACTCCGAAGGAGAAGCATGAATCCGTTTTTGCGGCCGGCCTGACTATTGAAGGGAAAATCGAGGGGGACGGGGATGTCCGAATCGGCGGGCAGTTCAAGGGGGATGTTCATGTGAAAGGCGACCTGAACATTGAAAAGGGAGCCCATATCACGGGAAAAATCCACGCGGACACTGTCACCGTTGGCGGCGAGTTGGAGGGGAACATAGTAGCAAGCTTTCAAGTCAAGCTGTTGGAATCCGGTCAACTTGTCGGCGATCTCAAGGCAACGACATTGACTGTAGCTGCCGGATCTCGCATGCGCGGCAATGTCGAGTTTGGGTGGGACGGTGTAGAGGCCGGCAAGGTCGCAATCGGTAAAGCGCGCGAGAAAGGGGGAAATGGGTCTCTCCTATGAGAACGAGCCGCGTATTATATAGTGCCGGCGAGTCCCGGGCCTGCCCTCATTGCAAGGCAACGATTCTCAAAAGTTCCTCATCCTGTCCTCTCTGTCACCATGTGCTGAGATTCGTTCCAATCGGCGAGGGCTCTCCATCCTATCCCGCTCAATGTCCGCTGTCGGTGGAAGGGACCATCAATCATCCTGGGAACGGGGAGGCGGTGGAGTATTCCGTGCTCATGGAGGTCCACGACGAAGCGGGTAAATTGATCTCACGCTCCACCGTGGGGATCGGCGCCCTTCAGCGAACCGAAAAGCGGACCTTTTCTCTGAGAGTAGAAATCTCCCCTGCCGCAACCGTTTCTTGAGAGCACGTCTCCTCGGACTTCGGCCGCTTACGTCCCACGGATCACGGGCTATGTTTTTTTTAAATTGACGCTTGAATCGTGGCGAGTAAAATATTTCAGATCGTCGACCATTTCAGAGTCGAAGAGCAAGATACGGGCTGATTTATCTAGTCCGCAGCTTGCCTCTTGCATCCGCGTAGCTATCTTGAGATTACTCTTCCAATGATGGGCCTTGTTCGATTTTGCCTAAGGGATTGGTTGCCGGGCTATTTGACGTATCCCTCCTTGATTAATTGGTCGATGATGCTTGTGTCGATAAATGAGGCCGGATCTGCCGTGGCGGCCTTGGGGGTTGTGCTTTTGATGGCCACGAGGGTGTTCTTGATGGATTCCGCGGTAGGTCTGGGATTCCGCTCTGCCCACTTGGCAAAAATCTGATAGGCGTATTCCGTATCCTCACGATCGCTGCCGAGAAATTCGGAGAGATAGGTCAGGGTTTTCTCTTTCTGGTTAAAGTAGACCTTCATCGCATCGGCCACCACTCTCACGAAGCGCACAACAGCTTCCCTGTTAGTTGTGAGATACGATCTCTGCACCCATTCCCCATTCTGCTGCCACGGGATTCCCAGCTCCGGCAGGGAAAACAGCGTGTGAAATCCCCGTTTCTCACCCATGCGATCATAGGGAGGCGGCAGAAGAGAAAACTGCACATCGCCCCTCTCGAGCTGGGCCATTACGTTTGCCCAGTCAGGACGGGGCATCTGCGTCAATTTCACGTCCTTTTCCGGGTCCAGACCCATCTTGGACAGCCCGAACCGCAGCGCTACATCAGGCGCCGATCCGAAGGTCGCTCCGACTTGGCCCGTCTTGCCTTTCAAATCTTGCACCTTGGCAATCTCCTTACGGGCGACAACCGTGTAGGGGAACACGTTGATCCAGGAGGAAACCAGAACGAAAGGGGGAGATCCGGCCAGAGTCGCGGTGACAAATGCTGCGCCCGCTCCCAAAGCGACCTCCATGCTTCCGCCGACCATGGCCTGCACCGCGCTGGTGGTCGTCGTCTCGATAATCTTCACATCGAGACCATGCTTGGCGAAGAGATTTTCTTTTTGGGCGATGAAGTACAAACTGGTCCCCGGGTTAACTCCCGCCTGGCCGACAGTCATCTTGATCGTCTGAGCACCAAGATCGGGAGAAATGAAGACGAGGACAATTATGCCAATGCAGAGAGAAAAGCGTGATCGCAACCTTAGCGTAGACATCGAGCTGCCTCCTTTACGCGCCTCCTGCGAAGCGACCGCATATTCCCACCATCCACTCAAGGCTGTCAACCCGAGCGACCTGGGAGGTGATCATACTTTCTTTTCTTGACTCGACCGCCCCGCTCCAACGTACTAAAGATTTGACCGTCAGACTTCGGCCGCTTACGTTCCACGGATCACGAACACGCTTCACGATCATGCCTCACGCCTTTTTTCGTCTGACGCTTTAATCGCTGTGGGTTAATTCCCCGCAGCTTGCTGCGTAGAATTTATTTCCTTTACGAAGTCCGTCATTCCCGCATGCTTTTAGCGGGAATCCAGGCGAAGTTAGGACTGGACCCCCGCTAGAGACATGCGGGGGTGACAATTGAGCAAGTGAT
>WNFH01000082.1_pt1 | contig 62385 bp, 46 predicted proteins | sample 5400411 | NCBI WGS metagenome assembly WNFH01 (sample SAMN13153347, study PRJNA577476) | soil metagenome | isolation source: 200 cm saprolite under Douglas fir tree site 2 hole 3 | place: USA:California | collected 2015-04-18 | reverse complement strand
TCCCGCGCATCCGGCGATTGGGGCTGGATCGGTCTGACCCAAAGGAGATTCTGGATCTCGGCTGCGGCGGCGGTTTCTTTTTGTTCATCGCCAAAGAGCTCGGCCATTCCGGATTAGGCGTCGACGTCGGCAACGACCCGGTTTGCAACGAGCTTGTCGATCTTTTCGGTGTCGAGCGAAAAGTCTGGCGCATCCAGGCCTTTAAACCGCTGCCGGATTTCGGCCGGAAATTTGATTTAATCACCGCCTTTTCGAGCGCGTTCCATCGCAGCGCTGATAAATCGGTGGCTTGGGGAACTGACGAATGGAATTTTTTCCTCGACGAGTTGTTTAAGCGACAGTTCAAACCGCGCGGCCAGGTTTTTTTCGACATCAATTCCGGTAAGAACAAAAGATTTTTTCCGCCGGCAGTGCGCGAGTTATTTGCCCGACGCGGCGCCGAGATCGACGGCGAGTTTGTTTGGTGGAAGCCAAAACCGGTCGCCTGATCTCGCCCACTGGATGAACCAACCGCCAAAGCTTTGGATCGTGGCAGAGCGGCCGGTTCGATTGCCTAACGCGCTCGTTGCCGCCGAATCACTGCGGGATCGGTTTCTCGGCGGAATTCATTTTGTGCGCGATCAGTCAGACGCGTGGCAACGGGTGCAGTGGCAGCCGTATTCCGGCTACTTCGGATGAGGTCCACACTTTCGCGCGCGTAAAATCGTGCCGCGGCCTGCTCGACTTGCCGCGACTTTATCGCGACACGATGGAACGAAAACGAGCCGTCGCGGCCTTGCCGATTGAGCCCGACACCGATCTTTTATTATGTATTGCCGGCGTCATGGGACTAGCCAGTGTCGCCGCATCCGCGCACCCCAATGTCCGCAAGGTGCTTGCGATTTCAGCGGCGAGCTATGAGCGGCTGACCCGTGCTCCGGATCGCACGCGTTTCCGCTTTACCACTTCAGGCTGGTTGCAGAATCGCGTGGTCGAACCATTGGCCGGCGTCGAGCGAACGCTCAACCTCAAGCCCCGAGTGGATCCGGGCGGCGACGGCACCCGTTTGGTCCGTCTCAAAAAAAATCCCGACGACATCTTCGATACGATTGTGATAGCGAGCATCAACGGACGCGAATTGCCAGCGTCCGGGAACGCTCGATTCGTTGCCGCGCGTTACCCGTCGATCACGGAGCTGCCAGGGTTTTCGAGATCGACAATCGATGCCTCGACCCGACGCGTGCTCTTTTTCGGAACGCCATTTCTTCTCGTGCGCAATCTAACGCCGGAGACTTACGTCAAACACGCCAACCAGTGTCTCGACTACCTCCGGCGAAATTATCCGGGGCGCGATTTAATTTACCAGCCGCATCCGTTCGAAACGAAAGAGGCGGATCAATTGAACTTGAACGGTTTTCATGTCGAGAGCGACGGCGAGGCCGCGGAATTGTATTTTCTGAACCGTTTTGCCGAAATCGAAGCGGTCTTTTCGGTTTCATCGACCGTCTCGCGAAGAGCTATGACGTTTGGGCTCAACGCCTATGCGTTCTGGCGCTGCTTTCCTTTTGCCGGAAGTGCCGCGCGTTTTTTCGAAAAGCTGATGGGCGATGTTCCGCCCGAATTCGAGATTCGTGATTTTGCGCGGCCGCCGCTCGCGTATCAGTCCACCCGAACAATCGATCCCGGGACCCGGAGCTTCGGCGATGGCCTCAAGGCGGCGCTGGATTGGCGAACGACTTGGGCTCGTCGCAATTATTGAAATGGATTGCTTCGATGTCTGACGCTTTTCAGTTTCGCCTCGCGACCTCTGCCGATGTCGATCTCATCAGCTGGCATCGCGCCCGCATGTTTCAGGACATGGGCGAGCTGCCGCTGGATTTGTTTGAATCCTTTCGGATCCAATCTCGGGATGCGCTTCGGCAAATGTTTGAGCGAGAAAATTACTTCGGCTGGCTCGCCAGTCCCGAAAATGAACCGGAACGGATCGTCGCCGGCGCGGGTGTGCAATTGCGCGAAGTTCCACCACATCCGCAAACCAACCCGAACGGTAAGATCGACATCGTCTCCGGCCGCCAGGCCATCATCCAAAATGTGTTCACCGAACCGGAGTGGCGGAGGCGCGGGCTGGCGGCCCTCTTAATAAAGAGGATCATCGATTGGACCCGCCAGGAAGGGATCGATTCGCTGGTGCTCCATGCTTCCGATGAAGGTCACGCTCTTTACGAACGACTCGGATTCATCGCAACCACCGAGATGAGATTCAATCGTTAGGGTAAAACGGTTGCGACGGTGGCGCATAGTCGCCTGGCCGTTCATCAAAGGTGCGGCGGCGCGGCCGCGGAGCGTAAATATTGTCGTCGTTTAGGCGCGGCAGGGTCACGACCCGGCCAGATGACAGCCGCACAACCAATCGACCATCGGGCGTCCTGCCGATGACTCGGGCGTGGTGTCGACCCTGGTAAATTGGTTCTCCGTTGTAATTGTCTTCGTAAGGCAAAGCGCGATTGCTTCGCTCGCTTCTGGATGCTCGATTCGACGCGATCGATTTCTTTTTGCTGCGCACGGTCGACTCACTTGATTGCTCCGACGAGGATTGCTCGGAATTTTCCGGCGCCGACGCTGGTTCAGTTGGTTCTGCTGCCGGCGACGCGGGCTCCAACGCTTTTCCAGCGGAAGCGATTTGATTCCAAACCTGCGTCGGGCTTGTGATCGAGTTTGCGGGGGCCGCGTTCGATGATTGACCTTGCTTAGCGACAGGCGGCGAAGCTTCGTTTGTCGCCGCAATCGCGGGCGGCACATTTTGGATCGGTTCATTCGCCGCAGCCGGCGGAGCGTTTGTCGCTTGAGTTGGCGCGGACGCGAATTTCGACGCGTCGGGAACACCGATCGGCACGCCGACTTTTCCGCTTCGATGAAAGAACGGAATTTTATCCGGAAAGAAAAATTCGGCCGCCGCTGCCGCCGCGAGCATGAAAACGGCGAACGCCACGACTCCACCCAAAACTTGGGCGAGCGGCGTTGCCGGTTCTTTCGGCTGTTTGGACTTCCTTGGAATGACCGCAGCCAACGGAATTCCTAGTTTGCGACCGATAGCCTGGCGTCGTTCAATTTTGGTCAGGCAATCGCGCATTTCCTTCTCGAGCGCGACTGGATCTTGCGGGCGGTTTTCCGGATTTTCGCGGAGCAGGTAGACGAGGAGATTGTGCAACACTTTTGGCGCACGGCGCAGTTCGGGCAAACGTTGGATGCGCAAGCGGGCTTTCATTCCGCTGACCGCCAGCGGCGCTGCGCCAGTAAGCAGAAAACACATCGTCGCGCCGAGCGAATACATTTCCGATCTGAAATCGATCTCGCGATTGAGCAGCTGCTCGGGACTGGCGAACTGTGGCGAAATCGAAGGAGCTAGCTCGCGGGCTTCGCTGCTGTCTGAATGCAATTCGAGTCCGGCGAGACCGAAATTCAAAAGTTTCACGAACGGCCAGCCGCCATCCGGCGATTGACCGGGCACAATCATCAGATTCGACGGCTGAATGGCGCGATGGGTTAAATTGAAGAACGCGGCGGCGCCGATCGCTCTGACCACTTGCAGCCCAACACGCAAAGCCGCGTCCGCCGGCATCGGCCCGTGCGCGACGATCCAGGAATCGGTCGTTTCGCCTTCCAAATGTTCCGAGACCAACGCGAGGTAATCGTGCTCAACGCCGACCGCGAACGTTTTGGCAATGTTAACGTGATCGAGCTTCTCCGCCGTTTCTGCGCGCTCTTTCAACTGCTGGAGTTTCGTTGGCTCGACCGTCGCGACCGGAATCAGTTGGAGCTGGACCGGTTCCTTCGAGCGCGTATCAATCGCCTTGTAATTGATTGCTGCGCCGGTCCGGCTGACTTCGTGGGCCGATTCGTCCTCGCAGACGCGGTAGTGCTCGAAAAACGTCGTTTGCTCCATAAATCTCAACCGGCGACGACCCGATCGTCACTGTACTAAACAATCGCGGCCCCGACCGAGTTGCGCCTGATTTTTAACCTCTCAACTCCTCAATAACGCCAGTCAAACGCCGGCGAGCCCCACCAGCCCGAGTTAAATAATTTGCGAGACAGCGCCGAGCGCGTCAGCCAATTTTTAAGCATGCTTACCGATCACTGGCTAAAGGTCACCGTAATCAGCTTAATTGCGCTGCAAGCTGGCTTGTCGTCTACACAAGCGCAGCGGCGCGGCTTGGAGGCACAAGTACAAACAGGAACGCCGCCCGGTTTAATCAAAAAGGTCGAACCCGAGTATCCTCCCGGCTTCGTATTGCACGGGGCCAAAGGTAAAGGTCTTTTTCGACTTAGCATAAACCCCAAGAGCGGCGAAGTGGATGAAGTCAAAATCGTAAAAAGCTGTGGCTACAAAGACCTGAACGAATTGGCCGCCAAAGCCCTTTTGCAATGGCGGTTTCAACCCGGGACTCGCGGACCTGTCGAAGTGCCGGTGGAGTTCTACATTCACGGCGGCAGTCGCGTCTTGCACTGACGTCGCTCGCTTGGCGAACGTCTAACAGCGAAGTCCAATTTCTTGTACCGACTTGCAATGGGAGATTACCCGTTTGTGAAGTGCGTACTACTCAGAACAACTGGCCTGGGGCGCTTGTTAAGTGCCACTCCGGCTCGGAGTCATCCCAAGTCGAATGATCGCTTGGATCAATTGCGGATACTTCAAGCCGGCTTTCGCCGCTGACTGCGCAAAATCTTCATCCGCCGCGAGATGCGGATTCGGATTCGCCTCGATGAAATAAATTTTATTGTCCGCCGTCAGTCGCAAATCGATCCGCGCGTAACCATCGATCGTGAGCAACCGATAAATGTCTTTGCAGGTTTGCCCGATCTCCGCCACAAGGGTCGGCTCGAGATCTTCCGCGAACCGGCCATCCAGGCCCCATCGTTTCCGATATTCCTCGTCCCACTTCGCCTTGTAAGTCGCGATCTTCGGTTCGTTCGGCGGCACTTCGCGAAACACCAGCTCGCGGATCGGAAAAACAGTCAACCGCGCATTGCCCATCAGGCTCACATAAAGCTCGCGCCCGTCGATGTATTCCTCGGCGATCGCGTCGGCGTTGTGTTTCTCGTGAACGAACGCGATTCGTTCGCGAAACTGCTCCTCGTTCTGGACGAACGACCCGCGCGAAATTCCATAGGAAGCCTCCTCTTTCACCGGCTTCACTAAAATTGGGAATTTCAGTTGCCGCGGACCTCCGATCCGCTGTCCGCGCGGGATGACCACGAAGTTCGGCGTCGGGATTCCGTGATGTCCGAGAATTTTTTTTGAGATGCCTTTGTGTTTGCAAAGCGTCAGGCCGGTCGCGCCGCAACCGGTAAACGGTACGCCTTGCATCTCGAGAAGTGAAACGATGTTCTGATCGAATCCGGGATTGTTTTTGAATTGTTCGACCAGGTTGAAAAGAACGTCCGGCTTGAAGCTTTCCATCTTTTGCCGGACAAGATCGACATCGTCGAAGATGGCGAGATGCTCCGCGGTGTGACCGAGCTCGCCCAACGCGGCCATCACGTTCGCCTCGGTTTTCCAATCTTCCGTCTTCATCTCCTTGCTCAAGTCCTCGTCGATCTTGGTCGGGCGGACGCCGTCGAACAGGACCAGGACTTTGAGTCTCTTTTTCACGCTCGTTATTTGGTGCGCTTGAACTTGCCGGTGAAAAGATAATTCATCACCAGCGTCGTGATGTAAGAGGCGACCCGAAAATCCTGCTGCGGATCGTCGTTCTGCACCCGCAGGCCAAGCTCATCGCTGCGATCGATCAATCGGGTGAGCAGTTTGTTCACCCGGAATTTTTTCTCGTTTGTCCACTGGGTCACCGAGTTCATCAATCGCCGCCGGCGTTGGCGCAGATAGCTGCTCGCTTTGATCCCGGTCGGCGCTGAAAACAACTGCCGAAGATCGGCATCGTAGAAGCCGGGATACATTTCTTCGTAGAGTTTCCGTTTCCGCGCGTAATAGGTCTTGAGTTTGACGTTGAGAAAATTGTAATCCGCCACTCGATATTTCGGCGAGTGCACCGGCGGCTTGCCGGCCAGCGATCGCATCAGCTCATCGACGTATTCGAGTTTTTGCAGCGCTTTCCAACCGGCGTAACGCTTGCGCCAGTCGAAATCTGGCGTCAGCCAGATCGCGAACGTCTCCGCGAAATCTTCGTCCGGATGCGCCTGCGCGTACCAATCGTCCAGGTGCGTCACATAACTCCGACTGAACGGGCGCGGCCGATAAAAACTTGGCGTCTCTTCGTCAGACGTTTGCCCAAACATTTCTTGCCACCGCTTTTTCCGGGTTAGGCGATACGCGTACATGTAAGCGTGACCGGCCTCGTGCCGGATCAACTTCATGAACCATTCCGGCGTCTCGCCTTCGACCTCGAGCATCATCGACCGCTCCAGCGCGCGCAGACGATCGTGCACAAGGAAAAACGGAACGAAAATCGCCGGAACACTGATCGGCACGAACCATTCATCGCCGACATGCGTCGGCGGATGAAACGCGAGTCCCGTGGCCGAAAGCTCTGCGTAAAGTTGCTGGATCAACGGCTCGAGCAGCGTCGTCTCGAGCCGCAACCCGAGCTTGGAAATCCGGCGCTCGAGCAACTGCTCGTCAGTCAATGCTGCCCAATCGGGGGGTTCCATTCGGGAATATTCTTAGGCCTTTTGCCTCAACCCCTCAACAACCCTGTCACGCCTCCGCCACGGCAGCCTTGTCTCATAATTGAAACAACTGGCCCGGCCCGGAAAATTGAGCATCGCTATCTAAAATATTCATAATCACTTCTCGCACTACGAGAAGGACTTATGGCTGAAACGTTGCCGGAGCGCTGGACAGGTACGCAATCGGCTGTAAATTGGTCGAGATGAAAATGATCAACGCGCCGATTCGCGCTGCCCGCCAGATCGGGCACGCTGGATAAAGGCCCGTTTCGATCTCGCCAAGTTGGAGCCCGCACTTTCGCGGCACCCCAGTGGTCGAATCTCAACCACGCGCGGGTTTTTGCGCCGGTATCCCGAACCGCATTCGGGAACAACAAATTTTAAAAATTTATGAAACCAACACCTCAAATCAGTCACAACCAGCATGCTGGTTTTCCGTTAACCGATTACAATTATCAGCCGACCGGGGATGCAAAGAGCACCGCCGGTCGACAGATCGCGAAGCTGACCGGTTTTCACAAATTAAGCAGCGATTTTCTCGGCACCGAAGTAGCCCGCGATTATGTCGTGGAATTTTCAGCGTTCACTGTGATCGCCTTGATCTCGGCCTGGCCGATTCTTTCCAGCATCGTAGCCGTGGCGCGGATGGCGCGGGGTTACTAATCGCAGCAGACATTCTAATCAGGAACGCAGGAAATCAGGAAGTAAAGCTGGGAAGCTCACGCGGCGAGCGGCTTTGCTTTGTCATGTCGAGCGGAACGCCAGTCCGGCTCGGACCGAGACATCTCTAAACATTTCTGGGATCGATTGAACTCGCTCATCTCCCAATTCTCTAGCCGCTACCGTCGCGGCTTCACCGTTCATGTCGCTCGTCCCACTCGCTCCATTCCGCCACTTCGGTCGGAATGACAGATAAGCACGCGACCGCTACAATTTTCCTGAGTTCCTGGTTTCCTGATTAATTTGATTCAGTGATCTGGCCGCTTTCGGCAGGAGTACGTTCGGCTGCATCATTGACAGAATCACAGATTCGCGGTTGAGAGTTAGCCGGTGAGCCGGGTTCTTATTGCCGATGATCAGCGCGATGTGCTTGAAGCGCTGCGGATTTTGCTCAAAGGCGAGGGGCACCAAACCGAATCGGTCACTTCGGTCAGCGGAATTTTCAACGCCTTGCAGCAGCGCGATTACGCATTGCTGATGATGGACCTGAATTACACCCGCGACACGACGTCCGGACAGGAAGGACTCGAAGTCATTCCGAAAATCCAGGCACTCGACAGCACATTGCCGATCGTGGTGATGACGGCGTGGGCCACGATCGATCTCGCGGTCGAGGCGATGAAACGCGGCGCGCGCGATTTCGTTCCAAAACCATGGGACAACGCGCGGTTGCTCACGATTGTGCGGACGCAAATCGAGCTGGCGAGCGCGCTGCGCAAAGGCCGGAAACTGGAAGCGGCGAACAAACTCCTGGGCGGAAATGTGCCGAACTTGATCGATCGAAATGATCTCGCGAGTTGCGCCGTCGGACGCGAACATCCTCATCACTGGCGAAAACGGCACCGGCAAGAGTTTGATCGCGCAAGCGTTGCACGCGCTCTCGCCGCGCGCGTCGCACAGCATGATCACGGTGAACATGGGCGGGCTCTCGGAAACACTTTTTGAGAGCGAACTGTTCGGTCACGTGAAAGGCGCGTTCACGGACGCAAAAACCGATCGCGCCGGACGATTCGAGCTGGCCGATGAAAGCTCACTCTTTATGGATGAGATCGCGAACATTCCGCTCAATCAACAGCCGAAACTGCTTCGCGTGATTGAGACCGGTGAATTTGAACGCGTCGGTTCGTCGAAAACGTTGCACGCGAACGTGCGGATCATTTCTGCGACCAACTCGAACCTGGCCGATGAAGTGGCGGCCGGACGTTTCCGGCAGGATTTACTTTTTCGGCTAAACACGATCGAGATCGCGTTGCCGCCGTTGCGGGACCGGCGGGAAGACATCATTCCGCTGGCAAACAATTTTCTGTCCCAACACGTGCAACGTTATCGCAAGGAACTGGTCGGCTTCGATGAAACCGCGCGCGATCGGCTCCTGCAACATTCGTTTCCAGGAAACGTGCGCGAGCTGGATCACGTGATCGAGCGCGCAGTCCTGATGTCGCGAGGCTCACATCTCAAGGCGGCCGATCTCGGCCTAACAAGTGGCGGAGGCGAATCGAAGACCCTCGAAGACATGAGTCTGGAAGAAGTGGAAGCGTTCTTGATCAAGAAAGCGCTTGCCCGAAATAACGGGAACGCTCGGAAAGCGGCCGAAGCGCTTGGTCTCAGCCGGAGCGCGTTTTACCGGCGCTTGCAACAATATGGGCTCTAACCATTTGTCCGAGCCGGACTGGCGGTTTTCAGGTTCCAAATTTCGGCTTTCAGCTTTCCGATTTTCATCTTGATGAAACGCGGGCCGAAAGATCGATACCGGTTTTCGCACCAGGGCAAATTGACGTGGCTGATCCTCGGCGCGGTCGCGCCGGCGGTGATCATCGTGGTATCGATCTTATGGTTCGGCGATTTCAGCGCCAAAGTGCAATGGACGCTCGCGATTGTGATTCTCACCTTCGCCGCCGGATTCATTTCGGCCGCGCGCGATCACGTGGTGCATCCGCTGCAAACGATGAGCAATCTGCTGGCGGCGTTGCGGGAAGGTGATTACTCGATTCGCGCCCGCGGCGCGCGGGCAGACGACGCGCTCGGCGAAGTGCTGCTCGAGGTCAATACGCTCGGTGAAACGTTGCGGGTGCAACGCCTCGGTGCGTTCGAAGCGACCGCACTCTTGCGCACGATCATGGCCGAGATCGACGTGGCGGTTTTCACGTTCGATCCCGATCGGCGTCTCCGATTGGTGAATCGCGCCGGCGAAAATCTCCTTGGGCAACCGATGGACAAATTGTTAGGCCGGAACGCTGATAACCTCGGACTGGCCGCTTGCTACGATGTCGATGAAGATGAGCCGCTGACGTTGTCGTTCCCCGGCGGTTCCGGTCGCTGGGGTGTGCGGCGAAGCACGTTTCGCGAACACGGCTTGCCGCACGAGCTGCTGGTGCTGACCGATTTGAGTCGCACGCTGCGCGAAGAAGAGCGGCGGGCCTGGCAACGCCTTGTCCGCGTGCTCGGTCACGAAATGAACAATTCGCTCGCGCCAATCAAATCGCTCGCCGGAAGTTTGGAAACGCTGCTTCGCCGCGAACCGATGCCGCGCGATTGGAGAGACGACGCGGAAAGCGGATTGAAATCGATCGCGTCGCGCGCGGATTCGTTAAGCCGATTCATGCAGGCCTACACGCGTCTGGCGAAACTTCCGCCGCCGCAAAAGGAAGATGTCGATCTTGGCGAGCTGGTTCAACGGGTGGTGAATCTCGAGCCGCGACTCAAAGTGCAAGTTGTTCCCGGACCGAAGCTGCAAATCCACGCGGACGCGGCACAGATCGAACAGGTTCTGATTAATCTCGTGCACAATGCAGTCGACGCCGTGCTCGAAACGAAAGGAGCGGTGACGATTGGGTGGCACGAAGCCGGCGACTGCGTCGAGGTGATCGTTCGTGACGAAGGCGAGGGGATCATGAACCCGACAAATTTGTTTGTTCCCTTCTTCACTACGAAGCCGGGCGGCTCTGGGATCGGATTGACGCTCAGCCGGCAAATCGCGGAAGCGCACAGCGGAACGCTGAGCTTGGCAAATCGAACCGATCGGACCGGCGCCGAAGCGATGTTGCGTTTGCCCCGCTGATTGTCATCCCGAGTCGCGACGACGACGAGGGACCTCACAGTCGGAGTCTCGATTACGTAAAGTGAGATGTGCGATCAACAGCGCGAGTGAGAGGTCCCTGACTCCGTTCGGGATGACAGAAAAAAGATGGATGCGGCCTGACGCTGCTCGTCCCGAAATCGGGACGGCGTTGTCCCAGAAGCGGATCACTTCGCGATTAATCGAAAAAACGTAGAGAACTTTTAGTCACTGATCATTAGCGACTTATGACTTTGTTTTGGCGCGTGGCATGGCCATTGCAATAGGGATTGTCGAAATGAAAAAACTTTTGAATCCAGTGAGTGGTCGAAACGCTTCTCACTAGAGACGAAAGGGAAAAAATTATGAAACCAACCACCATCACAAACAAGAACGCGCGGAAATTCCCGTTCGTTGATTATCATTATCAAAGCGCGACCATGGGAAGCTTTACGGGTCGCTGCGCGAAAACATCGACATCGAAGTCGTTGCGCGACATCAGCCGCGACTATTTCGATAACGAAGCGAACCACGACTTCCTGAGCGATGCCGCGGTTTTCGGGACGTTAATCGCCACGGCCGCGGTGCCGATCATCGCCGGTCTGAGCGCAGTCTTCGAACTTTGCCGCGCGCTGCCGTTTTAAGGAATTCGTGACCCCACAACCACAGAAAGACGAGGATTCCACCATCGTCAGGCCGAGCGGTTTTACGCCGAGCCTTTCTTCCATGGACGTTCCCCGCGAAGGCGTGGCCGCGAAAAAACGGAAGCGGCGCATTTTAATCATTTCAGCGAGCGCGGTCGGATTGATCCTGGCGACGATTGCCTTGTCGCGATTGAAACCGGCAGCGCCGAGCGTGGACCGCTCGAGCGTTTGGATCGATACCGTCAAGCGCGGGCCGATGGTCCGGCAAGTTCGCGGTCTCGGCACGCTCGTTCCAGAAGAATTTCGTTGGCTCCCGGCGACGACGGACGCAAGCGTCGAAAAGATTTTGATCTGGCCGGGAACAAAAGTCGAAGCCGGTGACGTTATACTAGAGTTGACCAGTCCGGAATTGGAACAGAGCGCGCACGAAGCGGAGTCGAAGGCGAAAGGAGCGGAGGCTGAGCTTGCGACGGAGAAAGCGACTTTGCAGCGCGAATTGCTCGATCAGGAATCGAAATCTGCCGTGGCGCATTCCGCCTACGAGCAGGCGAAAATGGAGCGGCAAACCAACGATCAGCTGGCCAAGAACGGCTTGGTGGCTGAACTGGTTTACAAGACTTCGAAGATCAAAGAGGAGGAATGTCAGAAGAGCGATGATATCGAGCAGAAGCGATTGGCCTTCTCACGCGATTCGATTGAGCCGCAGCTGGCGTCGAAACAAGCCGCGGTTGATCAGGCGAACCAACTCGCGAAATTAAAACTCGATCAAGTCGAAGGGTTGCACGTGAAGGCTGGAATGTCCGGCGTCCTGCAAACGCTGCCGGTGCAGGTTGGTCAGCGAGTGAAACCGGGCGACAATCTCGCGCGCGTGGCCGATCCATCGAAGCTGAAAGCGCAGGTCAAGATCGCGGAGACGCAGGCGAAAGATATTCAGCCAAATCAGCAGGCCGTGATCGACACCCGTAACGGTGTGGTCAAAGGCCACGTCAAACGGGTCGATCCGGCGGTGGAGCAGGGCACAGTGACAGTGGACGTCGCGTTTGATGAAGAATTACCAAAAGGCGCGCGACCGGACTTGAGCGTCGATGGAACGATCGAGCTCGAACGACTCGACAACGTCGTGTTTGTCGGCCGACCGGCGTTTGGCCAGGAAAATAACACCGTTGGAATGTTCAAACTAGTGGCGGGCAGCAGCGAAGCGGTGCGCACGCCGGTGAAGCTGGGCAAAAGCTCGGTCAACACGATTGAAATTCTCAGCGGCCTGAATCCAGGTGATCAGGTCATCCTTTCCGATACCAGCGCCTGGGATTCACACGAACGAATTCGACTTAACTAAACCAACCATGACATCAACCTCACCAAATCCTCAAACATCATCGCGCAAGAACGGCTCAACTCCGTTGATCCAACTTAACGCCGTCACCAAAGTGTTTCTCACCGACGAAGTCGAGACCCACGCGCTCTCCGGAATCCACTTGGATATCCGCGACGGCGAATACGTTTCGATCGCCGGACCGTCGGGCTGCGGCAAATCGACGTTATTGTCGATCCTCGGCCTGCTCGACACGCCTTCGAACGGCAGTTACGCGCTTAAAGGCGGCGAAGTCGCTAATCTTTCGTTCGCCGACCGCGCCCGGATCCGAAACCGCGAGATCGGTTTCATCTTCCAAAGCTTCAATTTGATCGGCGACCTGACGGTTTTCGAAAACGTCGAATTGCCGCTGACCTATCGTGGAATGGGCGCGGGTGATCGAAAAACCTTGGTCACGCAAGCGCTCGATCGCGTGGGAATGGCGCATCGGGCAAAACATTTGCCGAGCCAGCTCTCGGGCGGTCAACAGCAACGCGTGGCCGTCGCGCGCGCTCTCGCCGGTAAGCCGGCGATCCTGCTCGCGGACGAACCGACCGGAAATCTCGATTCCCGCAACGGTGAAGCGGTGATGAATTTGCTCAAGGAATTGCACGCCGGCGGCGCGACCATTTGCATGGTCACGCACGACGAGCGGTTCGCGAAGCATGCCGATCGCACCGTTCACTTGTTCGACGGTCGGGTTGTGGAAGACAGCCGGATCGCGGCCTAACGAAATGTAAAATCGACAATTACCAGCGATTATGCTGAGCGAGATCAAAGTGGCGCTGCGGGGACTGGCGAAAAGTCTCGGGTTCACGATCATCGCGATTGCGACGCTGGCGCTGGCGATTGGCGCGAACAGCGCGGTCTTCAGTTTAATCAACGCGCTGCTGATCCGGCCGCTGCCATATCAGCAACCGTCCCGGCTCGCCTTGATCTGGGAGAGATTTGCGGCCCAAGGCCTCGACCGAATTCCGGTTTCTCCGCCGGAATATTTGGACCTCGAAAAGGCCTTCAAAAGCGGTTCGCAGCTCGCGGCGTTTACTTATCAAACATTCAATTTCGGCGGCGGTGATGTTCCGGAACGCATCTCCGGTGCGCTCGTGACTCCAACATTATTTCCGCTGCTCGGCGTCGAGCCGATCAAAGGCCGCACGTTTGCCCGCGAAGAACAAGGTAAGGGTCACGATGACATGATTGTGATCAGCGAGCGGCTCTGGCAGCGCCGTTTTAATTCCGATTCATCGATGATCGGCAAATCACTCCTTTTGAATGGCCGCAGTTACACCGTGATCGGGATCATGCCGGCCAAATTTGAATTTCCGATTCCACTGTTTGGTGTTCAGGGAAATCAGTTCGCCGAACGAGTCGATATTTGGAAACCGGTCGCGTTCACGGCGACGGAGCTAAAAGATCGCGGTAATCGCAGTTATGGCCTGATCACGCGATTGCGGGCCGATGTTTCACCAGTCAAAGCGCAAGCCGAACTGGATACAATCATGGCCAACTGGATTCGCGCGTACCCTGACAACTATAAGGACTCCGGCTTTGGTGCGAGGATCTATCCGTTGCAAGATCAGGTGGTCGGTGGAATGCGGACCGGTCTGGCGATTCTGTTCGGCGCGGTCGTGTTTGTGCTCCTGATCGCCTGCGCGAATCTTGCCACGATGTTGCTCGCGCGGGCGAGCGCGCGGGAGCGGGAGCTGGCGATTCGGATCGCACTCGGCGCCGGACGCTGGCGGTTACTTCGGCAAATGTTGACCGAGAGCGTGTTACTCGCTCTCGCCGGAGCTGCGGGCGGAATAGTTCTGTCGGTTTGGGGGCTTGAACTGCTGAAGAGGATCGGCGCGCGCACGATTCCGCGCCTCGCCGAGGTCAATGTCGATCTTGTCGTCTTGATTGTGATCGCGGTCGTCGCGATTGGAACCGGAATTTTATTTGGATTGATTCCGGCGTTCGCGAGCGCGAAACCGGAATTGACCGAAGCGCTAAAAGAAGGCGGGCGTTCTTCGACCACTGGCGCGCGACGCAATCAGCTGCGCAATTCACTGGTCGTCGCTGAAATCGCGCTCGCCCTGGTTCTGCTCGTTGGCGCCGGGCTGTTGCTCAAGAGCTACTCGCGCGTGCAAAATATCGATCCTGGATTTGATCGCCGTAACGTGCTCACGGCAGAGATCGATCTTCCAGACACGAAATATCCGCCGCGCGGGAGTTCTGACTACAACCGTGGTCAAGCGATTATAAATTTCTGGAACGAGGCGTTGCGCCGCGTTCGGCAATTGCCCGGAGTCGAGGCCGCAGCCGGCACCATCGTTCTCCCGCTGAGCGGTTCGAACACCGATTCCTCGTTTGCAATTGAGGGCCGGCCGACCGGTGCCAAGGAGCCAACGCCGGACGAGGAACTTCGCACGATCTCGCCTGATTATTTCCGAGTTATCAGGACGCCGCTGCTGCGCGGGCGTTTCTTCGCTGAATCGGACAACATCAACGCTCCCGGCGTAGTAATCATTAACGACGCGCTCGCAAAAAAATATTGGCCGAACGAAAACGCGCTCGGAAAGCGAATCACGTTTAGCGATACACGGAAACCGGATCCGAATTGGCTGACGATCGTTGGAATCGTTCGAAGCATCAGACACCGCGGTCTCGATGTTGATCCGCAGCCTGAGTACTACCTTCCGCTCGCCCAGGACCCGGAACGCACCATGGTTCTGACCGTCCGCAGCGCGCAGGATCCGCGCAGTCTCACCTCCGCCATTCGTCGCGAAATCCAATCGATCGATCCTGATCAACCGATGGCAAACGTTCGCACGCTCGAGGCGGTCACCGCGGACTCGATCGCGCCGCGCCGAATGTCGATGGCGTTGCTGGGCGCATTTGCCGGGATCGCCTTGTTACTCGCTGGCGTTGGGATTTACGGAGTGATTTCGTATCTGGTGGTGCAGCGGACGCACGAAATCGGCGTTCGGATGGCGCTCGGCGCGCAACGTCGCGATGTCTTGCAGCTCGTTGTCGGTCATGCACTGAAGTTGGTCGGAATTGGCACCGTCATCGGATTGGTTCTCGCGTTTTTGTCGACCCGAACGCTTTCTGCGTTGCTCTACAGCGTCGCAGCATTTGATCCCAGCACTTTTATCTTCGTCACCATCGCGCTGGCGGCGGTCGCTCTGCTCGCCAGTTACATTCCCGCACTTCGCGCCACCCGCGCCGATCCAATGATCGCGCTCAGCCACAACGCCTGATTATGATCCGTGATCTTAAATTTGCGTTTCGGCAGCTGTTCAAGGCACCGGCGTTTACAATCGCCGCGGTAACCGTGCTCGCGCTCGGCATTGGCGTGAATACCGCCGTATTCACCCTGGTGAATACGCTTTTCTTTGCCCCGCCGGCTTATGCCAAGCCGCATGAAATGGTGCAGCTCTTTTCTCAGGACAAGAAGGATCCGAAGAAATTTCGCGGTTTTTCTTATCCCACTTATGTCGATGTCCGCGAGCAGAACACGGTCTTCACCGATGTAATGTGTTTCAATCTCGCGTTGGTCGGCCTTGGCCAGAAAGGCGATACCCGCCGCGTGTTCAGTGCCGTCGTCACCTCGAACTACTTCTCCGTGCTCGGCGTTCCGTTGGCGCGAGGCCGCGCATTTTTGCCGGAAGAGGAAACGCCCGGCCACAACGCGCCAGTCGCGATTGTCAGTTACAGTTATTGGCAGAAGCACGATCTCGATCCAAACGTGCTCGGCTCGCGATTACTGATCAACGGCCGCTCGTTCACGATCGTTGGAATTGCGCCGAAGGGTTTCGTCGGCACGATGCAAGTTTTGTCGCCGGAAGTTTGGTTGCCGATGAGTGTTTACGATCAGGTCGCCAACGATTTTGAATCGGATAACAAGACCACGATTGACGATCGAAAGGGAACGCAAGTGCGCATCATGGGCCGGCTCAAACCCGGGATGACGGCGGCCGCGGCCAAGCCTGCGCTCGAAGGACTGGCGGCCAATTTGGAAAAAGCCTACCCGGTCGAGCAAAAGGATCAGACCTTCCTAGCGGCGCCGGTGTCGCGTAACTCGGTAAGCAACAACCCGACGACCGAGAGCGGGATAAAAGTTATCGCGCCATTGTTGCTGGGGATGGCGGTGGTGGTACTGCTCGTGGCATGTCTTAACCTTGCTAACATGCTGCTGGCGCGTGGCACAGCGCGCCGCAAAGAAATCGCGATCCGTCTCGCGCTCGGCGGCAGCCGTTGGCGTATCGTTCGCCAGCTTCTCACCGAAGGCTTTGCACTGGCGGTGCTCGGCGGCGTGGGTGGACTCATTCTTGGACTCTGGTCGTCCGATTTGCTGGTTGCCTCAATGCGCAAGCTGATGCCGCTCGACATTGTCTGGTTGACCGGACCGAACCCGGCAATCTTGGCGGCAACGTTTGGATTCTGTCTGCTCGGCACGCTCATGTTCGCGCTCGGGCCGGCCTTGAAAATTTCGCGGAGCGCGGTGGTGATGGATCTGAAAGAACACGCCGGGGAAGATGTCGTGCGCCGTCGCTGGAAATTTTTGCCGCGCAATCCGCTCGTAGTCGTGCAAATCGCGTTCTCGCTCGCGCTCATTACCGCTGCGGCTTTGTTTATTCGCGGCGCAGGCAAAGCCGCGTCGGTTGATACCGGATTAAAACCGGGTGCAAGCTACGTTCTCGAGGTCGATGCGAGTCTGGCCGGTTATGAACCGAAGCGCGCGCAGGAACTTTATCGCAACTTGAGCGAGAAACTGGCGGCGCTGCCAGGCGTAGAGCACGCGAGCATCACTTCAATCGTTCCGTTCGGAATGTTTGAGTTAAGCAGAAAAGTCCAACGCGCCGGTCTCCATGTCGCTCCCGACGCCAAGCCGGCGACCGCGGCCGAAGGTCTTGCCTTCGACGTGCCATGGAACAGCGTCGGCGTGGATTATTTTTCAACTGTTGGATTGCCCGTGATTCGCGGTCGCGCGTTCACCGAGGCGGAGGCGACCGAGCCTGGTCCGAAGGTGGCGATCATCGACGAAGTGCTGGCAAAGAAGCTCTGGCCGGATGGTGATGCGCTCGGACAACGCATCCAATATGCGAATCCAAACGCGCCGTCGGCCCAGGACGGCGGAGGCGGTCACATCGGAAGTAGCAAGGATGCGAGTGAAGAGGAGAAGCAAGGAGGTACGATAGAAATAGTCGGCATCGTGCCGGCAACGCGCCACGCGCTCTTTGAAAAGGAGGCGTCCGGCGGAATTTACTTACCGTTCGCGCGTGGATTCCAAAGCGACGTTTCCTTTTTCGTCCGGTTCCGTTCGCTCGCTCCAGGAAACGAGGCCGGCACAGCCGATTTGCTCCGTCGCAGCGTGCGCGATGTCGATCCTTCACTCCCGATCCTCTCCTTGCGAACGTTCGCCCAACACCTTGATTCGAACCTCGACCTCTGGCTGGTTCGCGCGGGCGCCGCGTTGTTCTCCATCTTTGGCGGACTTGCGCTTGGTCTGGCCGTAGTTGGTCTCTACGGAGTTAAAGCCTATTCGGTCGCGCGACGCACACGTGAGATCGGGATTCGGATGGCGCTCGGCGCTCAGGCCGGAGCGGTACTGCGGATGATCATGGGCGAAGGCTCGATCATGCTTTTCAGTGGAGTCGCCATTGGTCTGGTGCTCGCAATCGTTACGGCAAGGATCCTGAGTGGAATTCTCTACGAAGTTGGTGCGCTTGATCCCATCGCGTTCACCGTCGCTCCACTGGTGCTGACTATCGCCGCCCTTATTGCCACTTGGTTACCTGCGCGCCGCGCGACGCAGGTAGATCCAGCCCAAGCACTACGTGCAGAGTAAATTTATGATCCGGCTTCACAACCTCGAGCGCTCCTATCCGCTGGCAAAAGGAAAGTTTTTTTACGTCCTGCGCGACATCGACATCGAGGTCGCGGAGGGCGAGTTCGTGTCGGTGATGGGGCCGTCCGGCGCCGGCAAATCGACGTTACTCCACATCCTCGGAATGCACGATCACGGCTGGAGTGGCGAATATTTTTTCAATGAGACGGCCGTTCACCATTTGAAGGCGAAGGAGCGGGCCGCGCTCCGCAACGAACAGATCGGATTTGTTTTTCAGCAATATCATCTGCTTGACGACCTGACCGTTTACGAAAACCTCGAGATTCCGTTGTCGTATCGAAAAGTTAGCCGGAACGAACGGGCCGCGATCGTGGCCGACGCGCTCGACCGATTTCAAATGGTGGCGAAGCGGGATTTGTATCCTCGCCAACTTTCGGGCGGCCAGCAACAACTCGTCGGCGTGGCGCGCGCAATCATTGCCAACCCCAAACTGATCCTGGCGGACGAGCCGACCGGAAATCTTCACTCGAGCCAGGGCGAAGAGATTATGGAGCTATTTCAAAAACTGAACGCTGAGGGCACGACCATCATTCAGGTCACGCATTCGGAGAAAAATGCGGGATACGGGAACCGAATCATCCAACTGCGAGACGGTTGGGTGGTATGAAACGCAAACCTCAACCAATTAACTAAAATATGTTCACCACTCTTCGCAATACGCTCTTCATCTTGGTCATTTCGCTTAGCGCTTCAGTTGCGTCTGAAGAAAATCTCTCCCGGCAAATCGATGTAACACCCGGCGGAAAACTGATCGTCGACGTGGATTTCGGAACAATCCAAGTCGGTGGCGGTGCAGATGGAAAGATTGGTCTCGAAGCGCGCCGGAGGGTCGAGTTTGGCGATGAGACTAAGGAGAAAGAATATCTCGCCGCGGCGCCGATCACGGTGACCAAAGAGGGCAACGTCGTGACAGTGCGAGCGCGGCGCAAGGAATCGTGGACCAACTGGAATTTTGGTCATTCAAGAATGGACGCCAGTTACACCTTGCGTGTGCCAAAAAAATTCGATCTAGATTTACGGACCAGCGGTGGAGACGTCGCGGCGATTGATGTCTCGGGAAATCTGAAGGCGCATACGAGTGGTGGCAAATTGGAGTTCGCGGATTTGGAGGGAACGCTGACCGCAAACACGAGTGGGGGATCGATTAAAGTCGAAGGTTGTCGGTGTCCTACCGAAATCAAAACCAGTGGCGGCGACATCTCTGTTGTGAATGGCACAGGCGTTTTGCATGCCCAAACATCCGGCGGTCGAATCGAGGTGCACAATCTCTCCGGCGATGCGGATTTGGAAACGAGCGGCGGCAACCTCATTTTGGAAAAGATCAGGGGAAACCTCGTTGGCAAGACCTCAGGTGGCTCAATTCACACTTCCATTCCCGGTGAAGTTGCGGGCGATATGCAGTTGAGAACCTCAGCGGGAAATATCGAACTCGCTGTCCCGGAAAATGCCGCACTGGACATCGATGCCCGAACAAACGTGGGCCGGGTGCTTAGCGAGCTTCCGCTCACTACCAGCGAATCAGGACACGAACATTTGCGCGGAAAGCTTAATGGCGGCGGAAAATCGGTAGTTCTCGAGACTTCGGCCGGAAGCATCACGCTTAAGTCTGCTTCCTCCCAGCTCGCGGGGCGCTAAAGAAGGAAACATTATGATTCTAGATTCGTTTCGACAGGATGTGCGCGTCGGACTGCGCGTTTTGTTCAAGGAAAAATCGTTTTGTTTCCTCGCGGTGCTGGTTCTTGCCCTCGGCATCGGCGGCGCGACCACGCAATTTACCGTGGTCAACGCGATCGTTTTGCGTGGCTTTTCGTTTCCACATCCCGAACAGCTGGCAAGCGTCGGGTTGATCGATCCCAAGGCGAGCGATCAAAATAATAATTTCGGTCTTGGCCAGATTCCAACGGCTCAGGATTACGAAGATTTAAAAGCGGCGCAGCGCTCGTTCGCATTGATGGCCGGCTATTTAAGCGGATCGACGATCAACGTGAGCTACAAAAACAATCCGCAGCGTTATACCGGCGGTTATGTCACGGAAGATTTCTTTAAAATCATTGGTGTGTCGCCGGTCAAGGGCCGCGATTTCACGGCCGAGGACAACAAGCCTGGCGCAGAAAAGGTCACGATCCTCGGCGACGAGATTTGGAGACGCGATTTTGGCGCGGATCCCAATATCGTCGGACAAAGCGTTCGAATTAATGGCAAATCGGCGACGATCATCGGCGTGATGCCTCCGAATTTTAAGTTTCCGTTCACGGAGGAGCTTTGGACACCTCTTTATAATGAGTATCCGCCGATACCGCGCGGGGATTTGCGGCTGGGCCCGAATAACGCTGCGCCAAATGTGATGGGCCGGTTGAAACCCGGCGTGACCCTCGATCAAGTCAATGCCGAGTTTGGCGCTCTGGCACGTCATTTGGCGGAGGACAATCCGAAAACGAATCAAAACTTCACGTCGGCCAGCGTGCAGCCGCTTTTGAATGCGCTTACCGGCGTGCAGCTTCGCCAAATCGTTTGGGCGATGCTGGCCGCGGTCATTCTCGTCTTGCTGATCGCATGCGTGAACGTGATGAACATGCAATTTGGCCGGGCCGCGTTGCGCGCCAAGGAACTGGCGATTCGCGGCGCGCTCGGGGCGACGCGCTGGAGACTGGTCCGGCAAATGTTGACCGAGAGCTTGGTTGTCGCGGTGTTCGGGACAGTCGCGGGCGTGATTCTGGCCTATTGGGCGGTCGACATGTTGGTGCGCGCGTTCAGCGCAGGGCCTTTCCCGCTCCCGTATTGGATGCAGTTCATCATCGACGGACGTGTTCTCACGTTCACAGTCGCGATCACATTAGTGGCCACACTCGCCTCGGGTTTGGTCCCGGCGTATCTCAGCGCGAGAGGCAACGCGGCTGAGATCATGAAAGAAGGCGGCCGCGGTAATAGTAGCCGTCTGGTCAATATCATCACTCGCGTCTTGGTGGTCGCACAGATCGCGCTGACCGCCGCGCTTTTGATCGCCGCGACGTTGCAAATCAAATCGATCCGAAATCAGACTAGAGTCGACTACGGCTACGACGAGAACGCCGTTTACACCGCGCGAATGGCTTTAATGGAAGGCGCGTACCCGAGCGACGATGCGCGCCGCGAATTTTTCAAGCGGGCCGCTCGGACTTTGCGGGCGAATCCGCAATTTGAAAACGCAGCGATGAGCAGCCGATTTCGCCTAACCTTTGATGGCCAGGGTCAGTACGAAGTTGATGGCCAAAATTATCTGACCGACCGCGATCGGCAGCGCGCTAATTATGAATCAGTATCGGACAATTACTTCACCACCCTCGGGCTCAAAATCTTGGAGGGCCGCGATTTCACGATGGAAGACGCCGATTCAATGCAGCCGGTCGCGATCGTGAATGCGAGTTTTGCTCGAAAATATTGGGGCAACCAGAGCGCGCTCGGTCATCAGGTGCGAATTTTCAATCCCGGTCAACCGCAACCTTGGCGCACCATTGTCGGTGTGGTTCCGGACATGTTAATGCAGGGACCGTTCCCTCAGCAGCAGCCCGAGACCGCCGGATTCTATATGCCGCTGCTCGGTGCATCACCGGCCACCCAGTTTTGTACGATTGTTGTTCGACCGCGCGCGGGGCAGCGCGCCGAAACCCTCGGTCCGACTTTGAGCAAAGCTATCGCCGAGCTCGACTCAAACCTGCCGACCTATTTCCCAGGAACACCGGCGCGATTGCATAATGAAATTCTCAACGGCAACCGCGTTATCGCGACGCTGTTCACAATTTTTGGAGTCGTGGCTTTCATTTTGTCGGCAGTCGGGCTGTACGGCGTGATGAGTTTTTCGGTGAACCAGCGGACCCAAGAATTCGGCATCCGCATGGCATTGGGCGCCGACGCGCGGCGAATCTTCCGTATGGTGATGACCCAGGGCGCCTGGCAGCTGGCCGTCGGCCTTGTTCTTGGCGCGGGCGGCATCGCGTTGCTCCTCGGAGTCGTCGCGGCGGCGGCTCTGAAAAATATCCTCTTCAAGGTCAACGCGCTTGATCCGACGATTTATTTCGCAGTCGCGGCCCTGCTGACCGCGGTCGCGGCCGCGTCCTGTTTCGTCCCGGCTCGTCGCGCAACCCGGGTCGATCCAATGGTCGCACTTCGTTATGAGTAATCTCCGGCTTGCATTTCGGCAGTTAATCAAGAATCCGGCGTTTTCCGCCGTTGCCATTCTCACACTCGCGCTCGGGATCGGTGCGAACACCGCCATATTCAGCATCGTCAACGCGGTGTTGTTGCGGCCGTTACCTTATCCAGATGCCGATCGCATCATGGTTTTGAATGAATCTTCCGGACCGGGACAGGATTATTCGGTTGCCTTGCCTGACTACTTCGATTGGCAGAAAGACAACACCGTTTTTGAACATCTTGCCGCTACTCATAAGGAATCGCGCAATCTCAGCGGCATTACTGGTCGCGAACCCGAGCGGGTGTCGTGCGCTTCGGTCACTCGCAATTTTTTCAATATCATCGGACTGCCGCCCGAAATCGGCCGCACTTTCAGCGAAGACGAAGACAAAGTAGGCGCTCCGCCCGTAGTCGTGATCAGCGATCGTCTCTGGCAACGCGCATTCAATCGCGATTCGAGTGTGATTGGGCGGTCGATCAATCTGCACGATCAGAATTTCACCGTCATCGGCGTGATGCCGCCGCAAATGACTTCGCCTCAAGACAGCGACGCGTGGTTTTCAATCATGCGACGCAGCAACAACCCGGCTTGGATGGATCGTTCGCACCACCCGATGATTTTCGTCTGGGGCAAGCTCAAAGCAGGCGTGACTGTCGATCAAGCGCGCACCGAAATGAAAACCATCGCCGCGCGTTTGGAGAAAACATATCCGGACACAAACGGGAAAGTTTACGCGGTAGTCACACCGCTGCTCGAAAATCTCGTCGGCAAGTACAGAACCAATCTAGGATTGCTCCTGGGTGCAGTCGGATTGGTGTTGCTCATCGCCTGCGCGAACCTCGCGAATTTGTTTGCTGCGCGAGGCGCCGCGCGGGCGAGAGAGTTCGCCATTCACGCGGCGGTTGGCGCAACCCGCGCGCAAATCATTCGCAAGCTTCTGCTCGAGAGTTTCCTGATTGCAATCCTCGGCGGCGCGCTTGGATTTTTTATTGCTGTCTGGTTGCGTGATGCCTTGATCGCGTTGGGTCCCGGAGGCGTTTCGCGGTTCCAACACATTTCGTTCGACCTGCCGGTGCTCGGTTTCACATTTCTGGTCGCTTCGCTCACCACTGTACTTTTTGGCCTTTGGCCGGCCTGGCAAACTTCACATGCCAACGTTCAGCTTGCCCTAAAAGAGGGATCGGCCGGAAGCGGCGATCCGCCGTCTGCGAAACGCGCGCGCGATTGGTTAGTCATTAGCGAGATCGCGCTGACTCTCACTTTGCTCGTCGCGGCCGGCCTTGTTTTGAAAAGCTTTTCCAAAACGCAGGCGTTGCAGCTTGGGTACGAACCCCGCGGTCTTTTCAGCGCGCGACTCGAGCTGCCGTGGAGAACTTATTCGGGGCGCGAGAAAATCGGGACCTTTACCAAAGGGCTGCTTGATCGAGTGACTGCGCTTCCCGGCGTTCAAAGCGCCGGCATCGGTTCCAATTCGCCGCTGATGGGCGGCTGGCAAACTGGATTTTACCGCGAAGGCGTTCCGGCGCCGTCGCCCAGTAATATGCCGTCGGCCGATCTCGAAGTGATCACCGGCGATTATTTCGCGACGTTTAAGGCGCCACTTCTGCGTGGTCGCACTTTCAACGAGCGCGACACAAAAGATTCGCCGCGTGTCATCATCATCGATCAGGCCATGGCCGATCAATTTTTCCCCGGCGAAGATCCAATCGGCAAGCGGCTCGCAGTTGATGCCGGCAATGACGAAGAAGGTAACGTCATGTCGGAAATCGTCGGCGTGGTCGCGCGAATGCGCTTTCATGCGATCGATGAAATGGCGCCGTTGCCGGTCATCTACTGTTCGATGGCTCAGGCGCAACGGACGAGCCTGGGTCTCTTTGTTCGTTCGAACCTCAGCTCTGCGTCGCTCAACAAATCCATCCGCGACAGCGTCAACGCGATCGATCCTTCGCAGCCCGTGTTCGATGCGCGTCCAATGATCGATCGGGTTCACGAAACCTGGGGCACTCAACGTCTCCTCAGTTTTCTCTTCTCGATCTTCGCCGGCCTCGCGCTTCTGCTCGCGACTGTCGGATTGTACGGACTGCTCGCTTACACCACCCTCAAGCGCGTCCGCGAAATCGGGATCCGTCTTGCTCTCGGCGCACGTCCGGCCCAGATCCGCGTGCTCGTTCTCTCACATGGAATGCAATTGCTTTTGATTGGGTCGGCGATTGGTCTGCTCGCCGCCTTCGCGCTTTCGCGCGCATTGCAAAGCGTGCTCTTCGAAGTCAAAGGGATCGATCCGAGAATTTATCTCGGAGTCGGGCTTTTACTTTTCGGAGCGACTCTTCTCGCTTCGTGGCTTCCTGCCCGCCGGGCCTCACGCGTCGATCCCATCATCGCCTTACGCACAGAATAATTTAAGCGATGCAAAATCTTCGCCATTCCTTACGCAGTCTGCTCAAACAGCCGCTCTTCAGCGGAATCGTCGTGCTGACTTTTGCGCTCGGCATCGGTGCCAATAGTGCCGTGTTCAGCGTGGTCAATGCCGTGTTGTTGCGTCCGCTGCCGTTCCACAATCCGCAAAATCTTGTCGCGCTCGGTGAGTTCGACACGCGGGAGACGGCCGATCCGGGAACGGAAATCAGTTCGATTTCGTATCTCGATTACGTCGATTGGCGCGACCAAAACAAAGTCTTCGAACACGTCGCGGTTTTCACCAATCAGAGCGTTAGCACGCTGACCGACGGAAACGAAGCGCTCCACGTTCAGGGCGAATCAGTCTCGTCTGATTTGTTTCCGCTGCTTGGAATTCAACCGGTACTCGGCCGCACCTTTTTGCCTAACGAAGACGAACCGGGAAATCACGTTGTCATTTTGAGCCACGGCTTGTGGCAGCGGCGCTTCGGTGCGGACCCCAACATTCTTGGCCGGACGCTGAGCCTCAATGGTCAGGGATTTCAGGTCGTTGGCGTCATGCCGCCGCGTTTTACCTATCCGCTCCGGTTTTCGAATCCGCCGGAACTTTGGATCACGATGTCGAACTTGCGCCAAACGCCGCCAGATGGCTCGCAACCGATGACCGAACAGCGAGACAACGATTTCTTCTCTTGCATCGCGAGATTGAAACCGAACGTCTCCATTCAACAAGCGCAGGCCAACATCGACACCATCACGGCAAACTGGCGCCGGCAATATCCAGACAGCAAGCTGCATGTCGGCGCGAAGGTCATCTCGGAAATGAGCTCGATGATTGGCAGCACGCGTTCGGCGTTGTTCATGTTGTGCGCAATGGCGAGCTGCGTTCTGCTCGTTGCCTGTGTGAATGTCGCGAACCTCCTGCTGGCGCGTTCGCTTTCGCGCAATCGTGAGATCAGCATTCGCGCGGCGCTCGGCGCCGGCCGCTGGCAAATCATTCGACAATTGCTGGCCGAAAGCATGTTGCTCGGCGCCATGGGTGGTTTCGCGGGATTGTTGATCGCGGTTTGGGGCATCGACTCGCTCAAAGCATTTCTTCCGAGCATTCCGCGCATTGACGAAATCTCACCTGATCTCCGTGTTCTCGCGTTCACCGCGTTCGTTAGTCTCGGGGTCGGCGTGATTGCGGGTCTTCTGCCGGCGTGGCGCGCATCGCGCCCAAACCTGGCCGGTTCGTTGAACGAAAGTTCTCGCGGCTCGACCGAAGGAACTAGTGGTCGCCGCACGCGCGCCGCGCTCGTCGTGGTCGAAATCGTTCTTGCGCTCGTGCTTCTCGCCAGCGCCGGATTGTTGGTGGAGAGTTTTCTTCGCCTTCAAAAAGTTCCGGCCGGCTTCGACGCCACAAACATAATGACCGCGCGGGTCGCGCTTCCGGAGTCAAATTATGGGAAGCCCGAACAAGCGGCCGACTTCTACAAGAAACTTCTCGACCGCGTCTCTATTTTTCCCGGCGTGCAATCGACCGGCGCAGCGTGGTGGATTCCGCTGAGCGGCAGCGAAATTAGTTTCAATTTCAATACGGAGGAACATCCGGTCGCGGCGGGTCAGCAACCGGTGGCAGAGGTGAATGTTGTTACTCCTGATTATTTTCAGGCGGTGCGCGTTCCAATTCGCCAAGGCCGCGCATTCACGCAGCGAGATGATCGGCAGGCGCCGCCGGTGGCGATTGTTTCGGAGACTTTCGCGAAACAATTTTTCCCTGGCTAAGATCCAATTGGCAAACGCATCATTCCGAATGGATCAATTGATCCGGGCAAGCCGCCGGTCCGCGAGATTGTCGGGGTGGTTGCGGACATGCGTTTGATCAGTCTGCGTCAGGCGCCGAAACCGCAGATTTACCTTCCGCATCAGCAATTCGCCATTCAGACGATGTCGATCTTCGTCCGGACACAAATGGAACCGCAATCGTTGATCGGCACCTTGCGCCGCACCGTGGGCGAGATCGACAAAGACGTGCCGATCTATCGCCCGCGGACTTTGGCGGACTACATGTCGAGCTCAGTCGCGCAACCGCGCTTGAATGCCATGCTGGTTGGTTTGTTCGCGCTGATTGCGCTGCTGCTCGCCGCCGCCGGAATTTTTGGAGTGATGAGTTACTCGGTTACGCAGCGCACGCAGGAAATTGGAATCCGACTCGCGCTTGGCGCGCAACGCTATGATGTGTTGCGTCTGGTTGTTCTCCAAGGCATGCGCTTCGTCGGCGCTGGCGTCGTGCTCGGGCTGATCGGAGTTTTTGTCTGCAGCCGTTTGTTGCAAAGCCTGCTTTTCGGAATCGGCGCGACCGATCTCCGAACAATGTTCGCCGTCACACTGATTTTAATCGCGGTCGCGTTCATCGCCTGCTTGTTGCCGGCGCGCCGCGCCACGCTGGTTGATCCCGTTAAAGCACTCCGCGCCGAATGAATTTCCCGAAACCAATCAACCCCACATTCTTATGAACGATATTCGTTTCGCGTTTCGTAAACTCCGACAATCACCCGCATTTACCTCGATCGCGGTGATCACGCTCGCGCTCGGGATCGGACTCAACACCGCCATCTTCAGTTTAGTGAACGATCTCTTTCTGCGCGGTCTGCCCTTCAAGGAACCTGCGCGCGTCGTGCACTTTTTCGGCGGAGACAAATCGCGCGACCTCGTAGATTTGCCGGTTTCGGCGCCGCGCTTCGAACATCTTCGCGATGGCCAAACCATTTGCGAGAGTCTGGCCGGGGAGAATTTCTTCGCCTTCACATTGACTGGTCTCGGTGATCCCGTGCAGGTCTTCGGTGGAAGATTGACTTCCAACTACTTTGACGTGCTTGGCGTACGTCCAATTCTTGGCCGGAATTTTCTTCCCGAGGAACAGGAGGGCGCAGATGTCGCACTCATCACGAAGAATTTTTGGCAGAAACGGATGGGTGGCGATCCGAACGTAATTGGTCGCAGCATCACGCTCGATGGAATGGCGCATACTATTGTCGGCGTTCTTCCTCATATGCCGGCCAGCTGGTTCGGGGCGAACCCCACTGCCGAGGTTTGGACGACAAAACCGTTTCAGATCCCTGGGTTCACTTATGAGCGGATGATGCGCGGCACCAGTTTTCTCCGCGTGATTGGACGATTGAAACCGGGCGTTAGCGTGAAACAAGCCAAGGCGGCGCTGCCGTCGTTCGATCAAAGTTATAACACGCAATTCCCGAACAAGATCGACAGTACGTTAACGACAACGCTCAAGACTTTGCCCCAGGACGTGACCGAGAATTTGCAAGCGGGGTTTGCGACGCTTTTCGCCGCGGTCAGTTTTGTTTTGCTCATTGCGTGCAGCAATGTCGCTAATCTGTTGCTGGTCCGTTTCAGCGGCCGTCGCCGCGAGATCGCCTTGCGAATGGCCATCGGTGCTTCACGCACAAGCATTGTGCGGCTGTTTGTCTTTGAAAGCTTGCTCGTCAGCGCGATTGCCGGCGTTGTTGGAGCTTTCGTGGCATGGCGGTTAGTGCCGCTCGTTCCGAGAATGGCTTCCAATTTTCTGCCGCTGGAAGCGAACACCGCAACTAGTTTGTCTCTTCCGGTTCTTGCATTCACGATCGCGTTATCGCTCTTGACCGGGTTGTTGATGGGAATTTATCCGGCGCTGCAGGGCTCACACGCCGATTTGGTTGATGGTCTTAAAGAAGGCGGGCGCGGGACCAGCGGGAGCGTGCGCCAGCAACGTTTCCGCAAAATTCTCGTCGGCGCGCAGGTGGCCCTCTCAGTCACTCTCCTCGCCGGCGCGGCTCTGCTCATCACCAGTTTCATTCGTTTGAGTCAGCAGAACATCGGGTTTCGCTCTCAAAATCTCTGGACCGGCGCGGTCACATTGCCAGTGGCACAATATCCGGACGCTGCGTCACGTCAGCGTTTCGTCGAACAAACGCTTAACGCCTTGCGCGATGTTCCCGGTCTCGAGAGCGCGACAATCAGCGGTGATATTCCGTTGGCCGGAGGCAATCGAACGCTCTATGCGCGGGCCGATCGTGACGTCCCGCCAATCGAAAAACGTGCGAACGGACCGTCCCACGACATCGCGCCGGGATATTTTCGGACCTGGGGAGTTCCGCTGCTGGCGGGACGCGATTTCAACGAACATGATTCCGCCGACGCCCAAAACGTGTGTCTGATTAGCCAGGCCGGCGCGAAGAAAGTTTTCCCGAACGAAAATCCGATCGGCAAGACTCTGCTCGTAACAAGTCTTGGTGTGCCGGTCGAAATCGTTGGCATCGTCGGCGACGTGCGGTCGATCCGAGTTGCCGAAGCGCCGGGCATGGAATTTTATCGGCCGTCGGCTCAGGAAAATTTTCCGTTCCTCAACGTGACCGTCCGCAGCAATTTCAAAGTGGACGCGGTTACGAAGCTAGTGCAATCCGCCCTGAACACGGTCAATCCGGGTCTCGCCATTGCGGTGCCGCAAACGATGGACGCCGTTGTCGCCCAGGCGCTGGGTCAGGCGCGGCTGATGATGTGGCTCCTGGGAATTTTCGCCGGCGTCGCTTTGCTCTTGGCGAGCATTGGAATTTATGGCGCAGTCGCTTACACGGTCGAACAGCGGACCGGCGAGATCGGCGTGCGAATGGCGCTCGGCGCACAAACACGCGACGTGCTGCGCCTGGTCGTGAATCAGGGAATGAAGCCGGTTGTTATTGGATTGGCGATCGGGATTGCATCGGCCTTTGCGCTCGGTCGCTTGATCGCGTCGCAGCTCTTCGAGGTTTCAGCGCACAATCCGGCTCTGCTCGGCGGCGCAACCGTATTGCTAGCCGCGATCGCGTTGATCGCATGCCTGTTACCAGCGCGGCGAGCGGCCTTAGTCGACCCGGTCCAAGCGTTGCGCACGGAATAAATCAGAGACCCCGATTATGCTGACTGACCTGAAATACGCTTTGCGAATGTTGGTGAAGGCGCCCGGCTTCACCGCGATCGCCATTTTGACTCTCGCTCTCGGCATCGGTGCGAACACCGCCATCTTCTCCGTTGTCGAAGGCACGCTTCTGCGGCCGCTGCCGTTTTCGCACGCGGAACGACTCGTTAGGATTTATGAGGCGCAGGATGAAAACGGCGTGCGCGCGGCCTCGCTTAATCTGAGCGATCGCACCGTCCAGCATTTCCGTGAATTCGGTCGCGACATTTTTGAAGACGTCGGCGCCGGAACAGGCGGCGTGGCGATGGTCGGCTTCAGCGACGGATCTCCAGCGCAAACTGTTCCCGCCGCGCGCATCACTTGGAACTTCTTCTCGGCCCTCGGTTTGTCGCCGGCGCAAGGTCGCACCTTCACCGGGGAAGAGGGTCACGAAGGCGCCGCGCCGGTCGCGATCATCGGCAATGATTTTTGGCGCAACATTCTCAATGCGCGGCGCGATGTTCTCGGCAGTACGCTCGTGCTAGATGGCACGCCGTACACCATCATCGGCGTGATGCCGAAATCATTCCGGCATCCGTATCGCGCTGACATTTGGCTGCCACTCGTGCTCAAACCGGACGACGTCGCGACGATCAATAATCATTATTTGTATGGCGTCGGTCGTCTCCGGCCCGGAGTGACAGCGGCGCAGGCGGAGGAAGCGGTGCGGCGAATGTGCGCCGCCATCAATCGCGCCGATCCGAATCCGGCGAATGCGCGCGCGGCTTACATGCCGCCGCTGCGCGAAAGTTTCGTCATGGATTTGCGGCCGAAAATTCTCGTCATTGTCGGCGCAGCCGTTTGCACATTGTTGATCGCCGCCGCGAATTTCGCCGGTCTGTTGCTCACGCGCGTTATCGAATGTGAAGGCGAATTTGCCTTGCGCGCCGCGCTCGGTGCGAGCCGGCGACGACTCGTTAGGCAACAACTTGTCCAGGCGCTTCTGCTTTCGTTGATTGGAACTGCGCTCGGTTTGGTCGTCGCATCGTGGGCGACGCCGTTTCTCCTCGCGATGAGTCCGGAAGGCGCGGACGCCACCGGCAGCGCAATGCGCGAGTTCGATTATGCGGCACGACTCGATTTGCCGGTCTTCGCATTCGCGGCCGGCGCGATGGCGCTTGTCGGTTTGGGATTTGGTTTTCTCCCCGCCGCGCGCGCCTCGCGCACAGATTTGCGCGGAGCGATGAACGCCAGTGCGCGCGGCGCAACGCTCGATCGTAACGCGCGCCGCTTGCTCGGCTCATTCGTCGTGATTGAACTCGCGATCGCGGCCGCGCTCCTTACGGCAAGCGTCACGGCCACCCAATATTTTCGAAAACTCGTCGATGAACCGTGGGGTTTCGAAACGCGAGATCGTCTCGCCGTAAACATTTCTCTGCCGGATCGTTTCTTTCCGATCGCGGCAGCGAAGCAGAACGCGCTCGACAATTCGCTCGCGCAATTGCGCACCTTACCTGGCGTCAAATCCGCCACGGTCGTTTCGCCTTCGCCAATGAACGCCTCGTGGACCTTGATGCTTTTCAATCCGGAAAACGCGCCTGCGCCGGAACCGGCCGGCGTTTATTCCGCCTACTCCCGCATCGCCGTGCCGGGATATTTCCAAAGCATCGGCCAGCCGCTCTTGCAGGGCCGCGATTTCTCGCCGGGGGACACACCAAACGCGCCACTCGTCTGCATTATCAGTCAAAGCATTGCACATCGTTTTTGGCCTAACGAGTCGTCGATCGGTAAACGCATTCGCTGGGGGAGAATCGACGGCACGCGGCCGTGGTTCACCATCGTTGGTGTGGTCGGCAACACGAAAGCGATCGCTGATCCGCGCGATGGTGAAGTTCTCGGGATGATCGCACGATCCATGGCGCAGATGCTCGTGCACGCAACTACGCCACTCGACGATATCACATTCGTCCTGCACACAAATGCCGCGACGGCTTCACAATCGACGATCCGCGCGGCACTTGCTTGTGCCAATGCCCAGCTGGCGGCTTTCAATTTCGTCTCGTTAGGCGAAGCGGCCGCGCAATCGCGCACGACGGAGCGCTTTATCTTCGTGCTCGTCTCCTCGTTTGGTTTTCTTGGTTTAATTCTCGCCGCGGTTGGTCTCTACGGCTTACTGTCGTTACAAGTTGCGCGACGCGAGCGCGAATTCGGAATTCGCAGCGCACTTGGTGCGACCGCGGCGCAGATCATTCAACTCGTCGCTCAACAAGGTGCGCGCTTGCTCGCTATCGGATTTACTGCCGGCGCACTCGCGACCTGGGGAGTTTTTCGTCTCGTCCAAAATCAGTGGGCCGAGATGCCCGCGCCGAACCTGCTCGCATGGGTCGGCGGCGGTGCAGTTCTTGCCGCCACAGTTGCGGTCGCCTGCTGGCTCCCCGCAAGGCGAGCAGCGCGCGTCGATCCAGTCGTCGCTCTTCGTGCCGAATGAATTGATCTGAGCAAATCAACCCAGCGTCACATGAACGATCTCGGTTTCGCCTTTGGTAAACTTCGGCAATCACCGGCGTTCACTTCCGTTGCCGTAATCAGCATTGGAATTTATGGCGCTGTTGCCTACACAGTCGAGCAGCATTGCGCACTGAATAATCAATCAAGGATCTGAACGCCTTCGGTTGCTGTCCGCTTGGCGTAAAGTTCGCTTAACCGTTTTGTCATCGGGCCGACTTTGCCATCGCCGGTGTCGCGATTGTCGATCTTAACCACGCCGGCGAGCTCGCCCATCGTGCTGGTACAAAACACTTCGTCTGCGCTATAAACATCGACTGGTGACAGATCGGCTTCGACGCAGCGAATTTTTTCGGCAGCGGCGATCTCGATCACGGTCGCCCGCGTGATTCCTTCCGGACAGGCCACAACTTTGCTGGTGGCCAGATCGCCTTTGCGCACGATGAAAACATTCGTCGCATTGGTTTCGGCAATGAATCCGTTGATGTCGAGCATGAGCGCGTCGTCAGCACCGGCGTTGTTCGCTTCGATCTTGGCCAGAATGGAATTGAGCAAATTCGCGTGATGAATCCGTGGATCGAGAATCTCGGGCGACGGTCGTCGCACCGATGAGGTGATCAATTTCAAACCGTCTTTCGAATAAACCGGCGCCTTGTGCTCGGCGAGAATGATCAGGGTCGCGCGGCTCTGGTTCAGCCGCGGATCCATGCCGGAGGTGATCTTCACTCCGCGCGTGAGCGTGAGACGAATATGGACACCATCGCGCATTTTGTTCGCAGCGAGTGTCCGCTTGAGTTCTTCAATTATCTTTTCGCGAGATGGAAGATCGACAATCGACAGTGCGTGCGCCGAACGTTCCAGACGATCGAGATGTTCGTGCAATTTGAAGATGCGACCGTTGTAAAGGCGCAATCCTTCCCAAACCGCGTCGCCGCCTTGCACCGCCGAGTCGAACGGACTAATCCCCGCTTTGTCGCGGTGGACGAGATGACCGTTGATGTTGACGATCAGATCGCGGTTTTTGGGATTAAATTTCTGAAGCATCTCTATTGATCCACAGATTACACAGATTCTCGCAGATTATTCAGAAAGGATCGGAACGCATCTTTTTGAATCCCAAATTTGTGTAAATCTGCGAAATCCACGGATGATCCTTTAATGCAGCCGTAATTCGTAAAGCTGCTCATAACATTCACGACACTGCTCATGAATCTCGCGGAGACGATCCGGGACATCCCCTTCTCGCGGTGTGTAGGGCTGAAACGATGTCGATCTTGCCACCTCGTCGTACCAATGGTTTGCCCAGATGCCGTCGGTCTCGCGTAATCCTGGCGGCCACGAGAGCATCGCCTTGTCGAATTCCACGCCAACTGTGTCGCAGAGAAGCCGCAAGATGCGCTCCGGATTTTCCAGAACATCTTTTGCATCGACAACTGGCGGCACCGAGCCGGTGTGGTGGTAGGACGCGGTTCGTTCGCGCACAAAATCGAAGATTTTCTGCTGCTGAACGTAACCGAGATCTTCCAGTTTCGGTTCCGGATTCTTTTTGATGTAGGAAAGAATCACTTCGCGCGGGTCGCGGATGAGAAAACAATTCGTAAGATCGACAAGCCATTCCCGATCGATCTCAGGCAGCAAATGATGCGTCATCTGTTTTTGAAAGAAGACACGCTTGTCGGACGGCAACGGGCCGGTCAGCTGTTTAACAATCTTCCGCCAATCGATTTCGCCGTGTGCGATGACTTCTTCGGCACCAGGGTGTTCTTTGCCGGTCCTCGCTAAATAGTAGGCGTAAAACGGCTCGTCGATCACGACGGTGTCGGCACGATTGCCCCAGGCGCGCATCATGGCCGTGGAGATGTTCCGCGGACCTGACCACATCGCGATGCGAACCGGGGAGGAAGTCATGGCTAGCCGAAGATGAGAAGCTGAATCGAGTCGGGCAGATGTTGAGCGACGTTTGTCACCACACTGCCGCGGAGAAGATTGGCCAGCGCGGTTCGCTGAGTCGCGCCGATGACGAGATAATCGACGCCCATGGTGGCGGAAAGATCGACAATCGTAGCGGCGGCATCCTGGCTCACGGCATAAACCGGAATGACGCAAACATCTCGCTCGGCCCCGAGCTTCATCATCAAAGACATGATCGCGTTCGCTTCCGGATCATCGTGCCATTTGGCGCGGCCGAGGCTTGCCGGACCGCCGGAGAAATAAACGGCAACCTCTTTGACGTAGAGCACGCAAAGAGTCGCTTTGCGCAATTGCGCTTCATCAAGAGCGAACCCCAGGACGGGCGTGATTCCGCGCGCCGCGACCATGATCTTTTGACCTTCCTGCAATCGCGCTTGCACGCGAGCTTCCAGATCCGGCCCGACCATTTCCGCGACTTCGCGCGTGACGGTGACCGTGGTCAGACCTTGTCGCTTCTGCGTGTAAGCGCGAAGCGCTAATCCGGCGACCAGAATGGCGACTACGAACTGGAGCGCGTCGAGTTTGGTGTGCGCCAGTGTCAGCTCGACAAGAAACAGAATGCAAAATGTGACGCCGAAAAGGAGGCGATCGTACCAGGTGAAACCAACGGTGCGGTTAAATGTGCACGAGCCGACGTTGACTGTGATCGCGCCGACGACGCCGATGGCGTAAAGGCCGGCAAGGGAGGTAAAGTTTGCGGCGAAGAGAAGAACGACGGCGGGAAGCCCAATTCCTATGAGCAGCGGATAAATCGGCACGCCGTGGCGGTTCAATCTCCTAAATTGCCGCGGCATCTCCCGATCGCGCGACATCATGTAAAGCAACCCAATCATTGCGACGATGGCGGTGTTGGCGGCGCTGAGGAGGAGAAGGAAGAAAACGATTCCGACGATCCAGCCAAAGAGATTGCCGATCGCAGGTGAAAATGTTGCGGTCGCGAATTGCTCACCGATGAAGCGGAGCATGTCTTCACTCCGCAGTTGCAGCACCGAAGCGATCGATGATGGATCGGACAAATGGAGAGTCTTTCCGAGCACCGACGGCAACGACAACATCGCCCAGCCAAGCAACGCCGTGCCGGCGACAACTTCGATTGCCACGGGAATGATCGCCTTGAGCGATTCGCGCGCGACGCTTGGCCGATCGATGGTCGATCCAGGGTCGAGCTTCATCACTCCTGTAACGTTGGCGATCGTTTCGGCGCCGGAGAGCGCGAGGATGACGCCAACAAATTGGACCCAAAGTGCCCCCAGACTTTCATGGCGCGGTTGAAGGAAATGCGTGGTCAGATGCGGCGTGCTAATCGCGATCAGGACAACAACGACAATCACGGTTGGCACTGCTAACGCGACAGCAAGGCTGCCGGAATGTTTCGGTCCGAAATAATTGATCATGCCCATGATCAAAAGAACCGCGATGGTGGTCAGCGCGATGTGATCGCGAAGAAATTTGATCCAGGCAATGTGCTCCGCGCCAGAAGTGATGTAGGTCAATGCCGACCAGCCGCTGAGTGCGGCAGTCACGGTTAAATCAGCCAACAAAAGAAGTGCGCCAATGACAGCGAGCAATCGCCCTTGCGAACGCGCCGCCGAGTAAACACCGCCGCCGTCGGGGAAATGGCGGCAGATCACGATATAGTTGATCCCGACCAAACCGGTCAGCGTGCAGACCGCGAGAATAATCGGCAGCGACGAAAATCCGGCCGCCAAGAACGCAAGACCGATCACATAGGCCTTGCTCGTGCCCCAGTCCCCATAAAGAAGCGCGGCGGCGCGTTTCCAGTCGACGTTGCGCGGGCGATGGACGGCGCCGCTCTCGGTAATGATCAAGTCAGCCATTTGGCGTGGGGTGACTGTTCATAGGCGGTCGCGCCTGACAAGCGCTTTGTTCAGGAACCCAGCGCACGCTCCGAAATAGTTCATCGTTTTGGAGCTCCCCGTAAAATGCTCAGGAGGATAATGTAGTATTCCGTCCGACTTTGTCCGATTTGACGCAACCCGCTACCGATTTCAAATTTCCGCCAGTTCTTTGTTTCGCTTAATGATTCGACTGGATCGAGTCAGCGGGGGAACCAATTCCGAAAGGATCGGGGCGAACGGTGCGCGGCATCGAGAGCATTTAATGGCTCCAGCCCGACAGCTAACCTCGTCAGCATCATTAAAGTGCAAGGGATGTCGTAAATCCGACTCCGCTTGAAGTGAGGCGCCTCGTCGCGCGAGTCCGCCTTGTTTGAGTCAGGAGAATAATTGAGCCTAACGAGAGTTGGGATTGTGATCGGGATTGTAATCTCGAATGCCAGCGCTGCCGATAACGCGGACTGGTTTGGACAACGTTTGTTTGACGCGTTCGCGAAGGATCTGGTGTCACCGGCCTACGAAGCCCCGGCGGCAGATGCTTCGCCACCGCCGCGCCGAATTCCGCCCGCGCCATTCGATTCGCCGCCGTTTCCATCCGGCGATTGGCAAATCGGCGGCACACCAATCATCGGTGATCCGGGCAACGTTGGGCCGTGGCCGTTGATGGAAGCGATCTATGCCGGACCGAACGGTGACGCTTGGAAGAGAAGCCGGATTCAAATCTACGGTTGGGAAGATTTTTCGTGGAACGTGAGCACGTCCGCCAACACGTCCTGCGGAGCGAACGCCAATTTCCCGCTCATTTACGATTTGCGCCCGAATCGTTTCGAGCAAAACCAGTTCGTTCTCTACATCGAGCGCGTTCCTGACGAGTTTCAAACCGATCATGTCGATTGGGGGTTTCGAATTTCGAATGTCTACGGGCTTGATTATCGGTTCATGATTTCGCGCGGGCTTTTCAGCGATCAATTGCTGGAGGACAACAACTACTACGGCTTCGACATGCCGATGGTCTACCTCGACATCTACTTCCCACAGATTTTTCAGGGAATGAATGTCCGGATTGGCCGCATCATTTCCGAGCCCGACATCGAAGCGCAATTGGCGCCGAACAATCTCATGTCCAGCCACTCGATTGTTTATGGGTTCGACAATTACACCCAGACCGGAATCTTCACGACCACTAAGATCGACAATCAGTGGACGATCCAAGCCGGCATCTCGAACGGCACCGACGTCGCTCTTTGGCAAAAAGATCCAGGCAATCAACCGACTGGCACGGTGATGATCCAGTGGACGGCGCCGAACCAAATGGATTCGATTTACGCTGGTGACAACGCGTTTAACAATGGCGAATTCGGCTACAACAATTTACAGCAGATCGTTGGAACATGGACGCACAAGTTTAACGACAAGATCTACACCGCGACGGAAGCGCTCTGCATGTACATGAATGACGCGACGACGCATCCGACCAAAGAGGTGCCGTTTCAAAACGGTTCATTTCCAGTGAAACCGGGTTATGCGTCGGAGTGGGGGATTCTCAATTACACTATGTTTCGCATCGCTCCGACGGCGTTCTTCACGGCGCGCAACGAGTTCTACAACGACATCGTCGGAAGCCGGACCGGTCACGCGACTTCGTATTCCGAGCACTCAATTGGCGTGACGTGGTGGCCGGACAAGATCGTTACCCTTCGCCCCGAGCTTCGTTTCGATCATTCTTATGACACGGCCGCCTTCGATAACGGCACGCGACGAAATCAGTTCGTCGCGTCGATGGACTTCATCATCCACTACTAATGATACCAACCAACGTTAAGCGACCGCGCAATGTCGATTGGAAGCGCGCGGCGGCGATTTTGTACGGCGACTGGGGCACGAGCAAGGCCTACGTAATCGGTCTGGCCTTCGCCGTTGCTGGTTACGCTTCGTTCTGGCTGATCGCCGCGATGTGCGTGCTGACCGCGTTGGTCGGCCTGAATTACATGGTGATCTGCCGCCTGTACCCGGACGGCGGTGGTGTCTACGCCAGCGTGCGTCATCGCAGCGAAGTCATTTCCATCGTCGGCGCCTTTCTCCTCATCGCCGATTATTTGGTCACCGCGGCAATTAGCGCGCTTTCCGCATTTGCTTATCTCGGGGTTCCGCATCCGGAAAAATTCGCCGCGGCCGCGATCCTTATCATCGGGTTGCTCAACTTGCTCGGACCAAAACAAACCGGCGGCCTCGCGTTTTTGATCTCCGTTCCAACGGTGATCATCGTCATTACTCTGGGGCTTTTGAGTTTGCCGCATCTCGGCGAAGCGTTCGCGAATCTGCAACCGTTGCAAGGAACGCTTTCACAAAACTGGTTCGCCTTCGTCGGTATCGTGCTCGCGCTTTCCGGAGTCGAAGCAATCGCCAACGCCACCGGCGTGATGAAGCTCGATCCCGGCAGCACCGACGCGCAACCGTCCGTTACCAAAACTTCCACGCCCGCAATCCTGGTGGTCATGATTGAAGTGTGCGTTTTCACCGCCTTGTTCGGATTGGCCGCGCATGCGTTGAATGGGTTGCAGGTCGTGAACGGCGACGTCAACGCGCCCGGCGCCGAAGGGGTGCGCGATTACATGCTTCGTTATATGGGGCAGATTTTCGTGGGCGGGGCAATGGGACCCGGGTTCGGCCATATTTTCGCGGTCATCGTCAGTATTGTCTTCGGTCTGTTGCTTCTCTCCGCGTCGAACACCGCGATTGTCGATCTTATCGCGATCCAATTCCTCATGTCGCGCGATCGCGAGCTGCCAAAAATTTTTCAGCGTCTCAATAAATGGGGAGTTCCGAACGCGGGCATGCTGCTAGCCACGCTCGTGCCGATGTTGCTGGTCACTGTCGTCAAAGACATGTCCGGCCTGGCCGATCTTTACGCAGTCGGCGTCGTTGGCGCGATCGCCACCAATCTCGGCGCGACCGCGACCGATCGTAAACTGTCGATCAAAACTTGGGAGCGTACGCTGATGTTCGCCACGTTCATCGCGATGGCGTCGATTGAAATGTCGCTGCTCATCGACAAACCGAACGCGCGCTACTTCGCCATCAGCATTCTCGTTATTGGCTTGATCCTCCGCGGGCTAGTTCTGGAACGCCGAATGAAAAGGGAAGCTGAACCCGCGGTCGTGCCGGGAAGGGTCGATGTCGATCTTGCTGCGCCAGTGCGGGAGCCTGTGGCAGTGCCAGCAATGGGCGGCGAAGCAATCTTGTGCGCGATCCGCGGCACGGGTCGAACGCTCGACTTTGCTTTGCGTGAAGCGCGCAAAACCGGGTCGCGTCTGTATCTGCTCTTTGTCCGTGAGCAGGCGTTCATGACTGAGCAGGATGCCAGACGTAAATGGCAGGATGACGAAGAAGCGAGCCGCGTTTTCAATGAGGCGAAACAAAAGGCGGGCGATCAGCCGCCGCTATTCGCTTACGCAGTCAGTCCGTCTGCCGCCGAGACGATTGTCGATATTGCCGCGACGCTTGGAGCGTCCCGGCTCATTCTCGGCGCGCCGCAGCGCAACGCGTTGATCAATCTTCTTCGCGGCAACGTGATCCGCGAAGTTTCGAATTCGCTCCCGGAAGAAATCGATCTCCTCGTCTACGCTTAACTCGCTGTCTCGCGCGCTTGAGACAACATCGCTGTGATCGAGCTCATCTGCTCGGTCAAGGTTTCGCCGATCGGGTCGAGATAGCGCGCCAGTTCTTCAGGAACTGTTCCGTACCCGCTCAATCCGCGACTGTTGAATTCAGTCAGCATCTCCCAAAGCAGTGACGTATGTCCGGCGATGGATGGCGAGGTTGCGACATTCTTTGGCTGAAGACCGAGATCGTCGCGAACGCGCACAATCAACTCACGAATTGCTCCGATTTTCTCTCGCAGCTGCTTCTTTTGCGTATCCGAAAGTGTGTCCGACTCACGATACATCACGCCGGATTTTACTCTGCCCTCACTCCAATCGCTCCACTCGCACAAAGCTTCGTCAAGCAACTGCAAGATGATCGAAATACTTCGGCGGTGGTTCTCGTTTAGTTCAATCGATGCCATTGTTTGTTTCGGTTTCCGCATCCTCAACGGATAAGACGCCAAGGCCGTAACTGTAGCGTCGCCCCCAGGCACGCATTGCGTCCTTCGTCGGTTGAAAGAATTTCTGGGCGACCAGCGTCGGCACGAATGCGCTCAATATCACCACCGTGACCAAAATCGTGTACTGGCGTTGATCGATGATGTGGTTCTGGAAACCGAAGAGCGCGGAAATGGTCCCAAAGGTCAGGCCGGTGGCCATTAACAAAGTCGTGTAGGAAGCCTCCCGTCGATTCATGAAATGTGTGCGCGCTAGCGGCCAAACTCCGACGGTCTTGGTGAGCATTTTCAGAAAGAGCAGACCGACAATTACCGCGAGCGCCGGCCAGAGTGCGGGCAAGGAAACGTAAAGGCCGGCTTTGATGAAATAAAATGGTGTGAACATCGCAAAGGCGATGCTGCGCATGCGGTGCACCAATGTTTTATCCCGGAGGAAAACGCCCGCGACCACCAGACCGACCAGATAGGCCGGCAACACCGCTTCGCTTTTTGCGGTTGTCGCCAGTCCGCCGAGAAAAAATAGCACAAAAAAAATGAATTTTACCTCCGGCTCGCTGACTCGGGTCGCGCCAAATTTGTTGATGATCCCTCTCGTCCACGTAGGCATGAAGAAAAGCGCGACCGTCATGGTGACGACAAACACGAGGAGCCAAAGATTGTAATTCGCAAAGAGCCCACCCAGAGCGAGCACGGTTCCAAAGTCGGTGATGAAACACGCCGCCAGAATCATTTTGCCCATCGCCGTGTCGCTGAATCCACCTTCGATCATCACTGCATAAACCACCGCGACCGACGTAGTGGAAAGCGCGATCCCGGCGATTTGCGCCTGATGAAGCGGCCAACCGAGAACGAATTGCGCAAACAACCAAATTACCCCGAACGGCACGGCGAAGGACAGGACGCCAATGAGAACACTCGCGCGCAGATTCGCTTTCAACGAGCGGGGATCGATTTCCGCGCCAGCCAGAAATGTGAGCACGCCGCTTCCAAGCAACGCCAGGAAATTGATCCATTCATTGCTAGCGGTGAGATGGAGAAAATTCCCGGCAATTACGCCAATGAATATCTCGATAAGGGCCACCGAGATTCCGATCCGAATCGACACCAAACTCGCAACCAGCGCGAGCGCCATCCAAATTGCAGCGACGAACCAAACGTTTCCAAAAACGATGTTTGCCCCGCTAAAACTGAGCCAAATGTGATTGAGCATAACAAAACTCCTGCTGGCGCATCAGCTGCGCCGAACAGGAGTCATTAGCTCTGAAAAACGGTCAGCGCGGTTCTCCCGAAATTGGGAAGGCAAACTCCATTACCCAGGCAAAGCTTAGCCGTGCGAATGGTTCGCGCAACTCGGCCGCCCTAGACCCGCGAAGGCTTTTTAGGATCCGAATTTCCCGCAAACGGCGATCAGCGGATAAAAGCAGCGATACTTGCTGTGATAATCGCTCACACATCCATCCTCGGTTCGGATCTCAACTGACATAGCTGCGAATCAGCTCGTCGCCGGCTTCTCCCGATTGAACCGTAAATAGTTCACAAAAAAATTTGCATCCGAGTAGGAACCAGTTTAGGAGGTCTGCTCCGATTCCTAATAAAACACCCTGTCTGTTCTGCAGGGTTTATGTCGAACGCTCGTTAGGGCGAATTCGTCAAAAAAATGGATACGAAATTTTTACTAACAACGCTTGGCTTCGCTTCTTTGTTCGCGGCTTCGGCTTTTGCGCGCGAAGAATCGTTGCTCGCGCGAATCACCGTCTACTGGCCGGGCGAAGGTCAACTCCGTGCATGTTCTAACGGTGCGCGGTTGCGCGCGGGACATTGTGCAGTCGATCCAAAACGAATTCCGTTCGGCAGCCGCGTATTCTTTCCGGATGCGTCTTGCACAGCCGTTGATAGTGGACCGGCGGTGGTCAGTCGCAAGGCCGCCCGTATGACCGGCCGCACGATTTCGCAACGAAACGCCATTGTGATCGATCGATTTTTTGAGTCGAAAGAAGCCGCGCTTTCCTGGGAAAGTAGGCATCCACATTTCATAACCGTGCGAGTGGTCCCGCCTGGATCTCGCAACGAATCAAGCGAGACGGTTGCTAGGTTAAATGGCGTCGAAGAAGTTTCTGCATTCGAACCGACCAAAGCGATTCCGAAACAAGCCGCGCCCGCTTCGCCGCTGCCAAAATTTGATTCAGCCAAGGTTGAGCTTCACCTGCCGCTTGATTCCTTCCTGCGACCAGCGGGACGCAAAACGTGAGCACCCTCGTGAAGCGATTGATCCTCATACTTCTGGTTGGGCTTGGATGGCTCCCGCAGGGGTTTGCCCGGGACAATTCGCTGCTCGCGCGGGTCACGGTTTACTGGGCCGGCGGCGGACGCGGCTCGGACCATTACACCCGCCAACACAAATCCGCGACCGGCTTGCGATTGCAACAAGGCAATTGTGCCGTCGACCCGAGAAGAATTCCTTACGGCAGCCGGGTGGTTCTTCCAGATGGAACTAATCTGTCCGCGGTCGATACCGGGACGGCGGTGCAGAACCGCAAAGCGGCGCGGCGATCGGGCCGCACCAATTACGAACGCAACGCGATCGTTATCGACAAATTTTTTGAAACCAAAGGCCAGGCTCTCGCGTGGGCGAACTCCAATCCGCCATTCATCAACGTGAAGGTGGTTCAGTCAAATGTTGCAACGGTGGCAAAGCCGAACATTACGAACTCCCAACCGATCGCTTTGAATCCAGCGACGGCGGCGACCAATGTGGCGGGTCGTAGCTCTACCGGAGCCATTGCCGCGCCGGCGACGACCAAAGCAGCGGCCGCTAGCCCTACCGGTGGCATTATCAGAAATCCGCTTGGCCGACTCGGCCGCTAACGTCTTTGTTGATCTTACGCGAAGATCGACATCAGCGGGCTACAACTTCGAATAAACGCCGATCAGCGGACGCGGCGAAGGAGTCTTGGAGCGAAAGTCGCTCGCGAAACCGCTCTTGGTCCTTATCTCCACGTGACCTGCGCCTTTGTTCGCATTGTAAACCAGCACCGATCCGACCGGGGCATTGTAGGGATCACGCACCGACAGCTTCTTGAAACCGTAATTGTTGACCAGCTCTTTCGCGGCGTCCTTGGCGTAAACGCTTGTCGGATATGAACTGACCGCGCCCGAAGCGAGCAATGCTCCTTTTACGTAATGCCAGCATTGCTCGCGCGAATGAGCATGGGCGCGTTCCTCGGCGATGGTCGCCGCCCGTCTCAATTTGGAGTCGACGGAACTGTCCGTTTTTGCGAACGGATGGACGATTTTCTTCGGGGCATACTTGGTGACGACCTCGGCCGAGTCGGTTTTTCCATCGGCGTCTTTGAAAATGAACGGCGATTTGCCCGATTCAACAAGCTGGCCGTGGGCCGCAGTCGCAAAGAGCAAACCGCCAGCAGAGATCGCGATTAAATAGGGGGCGAGGGGACTGGTTTTCGGCATAAAGAGCGCGTTTTATTCGAGCAGGATCGCTGCTTCCGCAACCGGTTTTTTCGAAAAAACCGAAATTTTTTGAGGGGCAAAACCGAGACCTTTTTTGAGGTCCAAGCTAGATGCCAGAGACGAACTCTATCATGCGCTGGCGCATTCGGGCGTCTGGTAAGCGCCCCGCTCCAGCCTGCATGTTATCCTCCAAATGACGCGGATTGTTCGTGGCCGGAATCGTGCAGGTCACCCCCGGATGACCGACAATCCACTTTAGAAAAAACTGCGCCCACGACGAGCAATCGAATTCAGACGCCCAATCGGGCAGCGGTTTCGCACGTACGCGCGAAAACAAATCGCCCCCGCCGAACGGCCGGTTGATGATAACGCCAACCCGCTGATCTTGCGCGAGCGGAAGAATCCGTTCTTCGGCTTTGCGTTCCACGATCGAATAATTGATCTGAAGAAAATCCAGTTCTTCGCTGCGCAAAACCCTTTCGACTTCGCTGAATGCACTTGCGTTGTAATGAGTGATTCCGATGTAGCGAAACCGGCCTAGTCCCTTCCAATCGCGCATTATCGCCAATTGCGTGTCGACATCGACCAGATTATGCACCTGCATCAGATCAAGCCGCTTGGTGTGCATGAGCGCGAGCGAACGCTCCATCGATTTAGCGCCCGCTTCCTTACCACGTGTCCAAACCTTTGTCGCAAGGAAGAGCTGTGGTTGAAGGCCGAGCTTTGTTGTCAATTCACCAATTACTTCCTCCGCTCGCCCGTACATGGGCGAGGAATCGATCAGCCGTCCGCCAAGGTCGCTGAATCGACGCAGCACCTCGGCGAGTTGCGCAGCTTGCCGCTGGTCGGCCGTTCGTAAGTCAACATCGAACGTGTTCCAGGTGCCAAGTCCGATAACCGGCAACTGTTCGCTGGAAGATGGAATTGCGCGTGTCAGCATCGATAATGATTCGGTTGCGCCGAACAAGCGCGATGCACTCATCGGGAAAAGCAGTGCGCCGGAACTCGCGCCGATTAATTTAGCGGCCTTGCGTCGTGTTACTTTTGTCATGTCGAGCGGAGTCGAGACATCTCTTAATATTTCCGAAACTGAATGAAACAGTAAGAGATTCCTCGACTTGGCTCAGAATGACAAGAAGGTTGGCCCGTGAATTCGACCCGCCGCCACTTTATTACGGTTTCGGCGGCCAGCGCACTTGCCGTCAGCGCGAGATCGACATCATTGTTCGCAGAAAAAACTGTGAAGCCTTCGCGCATCTTGATTCTTGGCGGCACTGGTTTTACCGGCCCCCATCAAGTCCGCTATGCGTTGAGCCGCGGACATAAGGTGACCACGTTTAATCGGGGGAAAACCCATCCCGGCGAGCTGCCGCCGGAAGTGGAACAGCTGGTTGGCGACCGTAACGGCACGCTCGACGCGTTGAAAAATCGACAATGGGACGTCGTGATCGACAACCCGACGACGTTACCGGCCTGGGTGCGCGACGCTGCGCAACTTCTCAAGGGGAACGTCGATCGCTACATTTTCATTTCTACGATTTCTGTTTATGGCGAGGTGAAGCAAGGCGTCGATGAGTCGGCGCCGGTCGAGAAATACGAAGGCCTGGATCCGTACAAGGAGACACTCGAAGCGATGAAGGCGTCCGGTTACAAAACCTACGGACCACTGAAGGCGCTTTCGGAAAAAGAGGCCGAGAAATGGTTTCCCGGAAAGGCGCTGATTATTCGTCCGGGCCTGATTGTCGGTCCACGCGATGAGACCGATCGCTTTACCTATTGGCCGGTCCGAATCGATCGCGGCGGCGAAGTGCTCGCCCCGGGAAATCCGAATGATCCGGTCCAGTTCATCGACGCTCGCGATCTGGCTGAGTGGACGATTCGAATGGCTGAAAACCATGAGACCGGAATTTATAACGCAACCGGCCCGGCGAAGCCGCTCGGCATCGGCGCAATGCTCGATGGAATTAAAGACGCAGGGAAATCGAATGCGAACCTCATCTGGGTGAGCGAGGAATTTCTTACGCAGCAAAAAGTCGAGGCGTGGTCGGATATGCCGGTGTGGACTGGAAAAGAGAGCGGCCTCGCCAGAGCGAGCATCAGTCGCGGGCTGAGCAAAGGTTTGACGTTTCGTCCGCTGTCCGACACGACGCGTGACACGCTCGTCTGGTTTAAATCGCTCCCGCAAGATCGACAATCGAAGTTGCGCGCCGGCCTCACACCTGAACGCGAAGTGGAGGTCCTCGCTGCATGGAAGAAAGAAAAACGTTCTTGAACCGTCTGTTCGAAAAAGCGGTCGACGTAAAGCTGAACGAACTCCGCGCGCTTTGGCTCGGCTTCGCCTTCCATTTCATCATCCTTACCGCGTATTACATTGTGAAACCCATTCGCGACAGCATTGCCGCCAGCAACAGACTTGAAACGTTGCCGTGGATGTTCACAGCCACACTGGTCGTGATGCTTATCGCAAACGCAATTTTCGCCGCCATTGTCGCGAGACTGGAGCGGCGAAAGTTTATCCCGTTCGCTTACGCATTCTTTATTTTGGTTCTGGCGCTTTTTTTCGTGCTGATGCGGACGGGTTCGCCTGCGCAGCAGGTGTGGACGGGCCGTGCGTTTTACGTGTGGGTCAGCGTTTTCAATTTATTTAACACTGCGATCTTCTGGGCGTTCATGACCGATCTGTTCACGGTCGAGCAAGGCAAACGGCTCTACGGTTTCATCGCTGTCGGCGGATCGCTCGGCGCCATCGCCGGCGCGTACATCACGAAACATCTCATTCGCGACCTCGGACCAGCCAATCTCGTCGCAATCTCGGCAACCATGTTTGCGATTGTCTGCTTTCTAGTGAGATTTTTCCCAAATAATTTTACCCGCGGGAGCGAATCGGTGCCCGCGCGAGAGGAGCCAATCGGTGGAACAGCTTGGTCGGGCATCACGCACATCGCGCGCTCGCCTTATTTGTTCGGCTTGGCCGCGGCGATTATGCTTTATACTGCCACCTCTACATGGGCCTATTTCCAGCAGACCACTCTTGCTGGTCAAGCGCTCAAGACTAGCGCAGATCGAACAGTGTTCCTCTCGAATCTCGAAATTTGGGTGAACACGATCACAGTCTTCGTCCAGATTTTTTTCACCGGCCGTCTTCTGAAATGGTTCGGCGTTGCCTTCACGCTGACTGCGCTGCCGTTTCTAAGCATGCTCGGTTTCGCGGCAATGGCCATTGCGCCGAGTCTGGCGATGTTGGCGCTCTTCCAAGTGATACGTCGCGCCGGGGCTTACGCATTGATGCGGCCATCCCGGGAAATTCTTTTCACCGTTTTGCGGCGCGAAGATAAATACAAGGTGAAGAGTGTGACCGACACACTTGGTTATCGCGTCGGCGACCAATTAGGCGCCTGGTCGTACGGTGGGCTCGGAGCCAACGGACTTGGGCTGAGCCTCAATGCGATAAGTTGGATCGCAGTGCCTGTCACTGCTGGGTGGTGCGTACTCAGTCTCTGGCTTGCCCGCAAACAGCGCATGCTGGCAGATGCGCAAGACAAGAGAGAGCGAAGCGCAGACCTAACCGACGTCGCGGCCCCGGAGGCGGCGTGACTTGCGCCCGCCCTCAGGCCGCGCGAAGTAGATCAGCAAATAATTAAAGGACAAAATATGGCAACACGAACTGGATCGGCTATTTGGGACGGCACACTGAAGCAGGGCAAAGGAACGATGAAACTCGGGAGCGGCGCATTTGAGGGCCCGTATTCCTTTTCGTCGCGATTTGAGGAAGGAAAGGGAACGAATCCGGAGGAACTGATCGGCGCGGCCGAGGCTGGATGTTATTCAATGGCTCTTTCGGCCAACCTCGAGAAAGCTGGCCATCCGGCCAAACGCATCAGCACGACCGCGATCGTGAAGCTCGAGATGGTCGGCGGCGGACCGAAGATCGCGACGATCGATTTGAAAACCGAGGCTGAAGTTCCCGGCATCGACGAAGCAAAATTTCGCGAGCAAGCCGAGCAAACGAAAAAGACCTGTCCGGTTTCGGTTGCGTTGGCCGGCACCCAGATCAATCTCGACGCCAGGTTGGTTTAGAGCTTTAGAGTCTCCTGCTCAGGCGCTGGGATTATTGAACCAAACTTTTTCACCAAGTCGTCGAGCTTGGCGACATAGTAATCAACGTTCTCATCGCGGTTTTGCGGATCGAAGTCGGTGGCGAGCCTGGCCGCTTCGTATGCCGGGACCTTCTTTGGGGTACTCTTAATATAGTAGCTAACCTGATCGCCCGGTTTGTAGGCGCGGCCGCTGGCCAGGGCGAGCTCGTAAGCGGCGGCACGGTTGCGCGCGGAGCCGGCGATTTTTGCTCGATATTTGTCGAGCGAATCCTGCAGCGTGTCGGTCTTCATCAACATGTCGATCTTCCACTCGCGGTTGCGGATTTTTTTCTCGAACTCATTCTGAAGATCGACAATCGCCTCCGGTTTTCCTTTCATGATGAGTTTGATCATCTCTTCCAGAAACACGCGCTGGAACTTTTCGAGCCCGCGCGACTTCAATGCCCCGCCTTTAATGATCACGTCGCCATCTTTTGTCAGAAGCGCGTAATTCTTCGCCTTGTAGCTGAACATTGCCGCGAACTGCTCATCAAATTCGACTTCGATTCCCGGCGGCAATTCTTTCGCCAAACCCTTTTGCAAATCGCCGATGTCGATCTTGTTCGGCGGCACGAAATAAATTCCGTCGGTGTCGACTTCAATGACCTTTGCGCCGTGCGCGTTCAGCCAATCGATCATCTTCTTCAAGAGATCACGCCCGATCTGCGTGACGCGCGCGGCAGCGTCGAAGTCGGCGAAATGCCCCTGCCCAAATCCGAGATAGCCGTAGAAGCTGTTAATCAGAATCTTAAAGGTGTTCTGCAGCGCCTGGAGATGATGCTGGCGCGCCGGATCCTTTTCAGCGCGCATCGCCGCTTTGGTTTCCAATCGGAACGTGCGCAGGTCGGTCAACAAATGTCGGAAGATTTCGAGCCGATCGCTCTGCGGAAAGCAATCAAACTGGAGCATGATCGACGGATAAAGCGAGGCGACGTCGCAATGCCAGACGTTGCGCGCGACGCCGGTGAAAAAGATGTCGGTGTAACCGCCTTCGAACGTTTGCGGCAGCGGCAACTCGGGAATGCCGTGTCTCTGTCGAAAGTATTCGCGGAGAAACAAACCGTTGATCCGCGTCGCGTTCCCGCGCACGATCACGTCCTGATAATTGTAGGGAAAGATCTGCGCCTGAATGAAGTGGCTCGGACTGAGTAACTCCGAGACCGCTCGCGTTTCCCGAACGCCGCAGAGCGCGCGTCGGCGGAATTTCTCGTTGTTTTCGGTGTAAGCGCGTTCTAACTCCTTTCCGGTAAGCGCGGAGATTTCCTCGTCGCACAATCCAAAATGTCGCGCGACGTCGGTCCGCTCAAAACCAGTCAGCGAGCGCATTCCGACGTCATAAAATTGCGCGAGCAAGAAAGTATCCACGAAATGGCGGCCATCGATTGTGAACTTGGGATAATCGATCGTCTTCTCGGCAATTTGCAGCCGGGACGGTCGCGAGCGCAAAAATCCGCCGCCGCGTCCCCAATCGAGTTTGGTTTTCAATTTCTTCGCGCGCGCAACCAGGTACGGCAGATCGAACCGAAACAAATTGTGGCCTTCGATCACATCGGGGTCGCGTGCCTTGATCAGACTGGTCACGCGCTTGATCGCGCTTCTTTCCGATTCCTCCGTCTTTTTTAGATCGACAATAATGAGTTCTTCCCAACCGTTGTTGTCCGAGAGCGCGATGCTCATGATGTGATCGTTATCGCCTTCGGAAAAGGACAGGACTTCGATCTGCATTCGTTTCAATTCTTCGAACGGAAGATCTTTGAAAAGCGTGCGGCCGGTAGCGGTGAGATAATGCTGAACTGGATCGGTGAATGCAAAAAAATCGCGTCCGGCGTTTTTCAAACCATTGCGCAGCGCGATCAGTTCCTTCCAACTGTCGACCGTGATCAACCAGCCAAATTTCAAATCGCCTTTGAGCTTTTCCGCTTCGATCCCAAGATCGACAACGTCCGAGTCTGCCCAAACGAACGGGTGGAACGGCTCGACGTCGGTCGTTGTCGATCCATCTTTCTCGCGACGGTGCACTTTGACTGTGCCGGTCTCGGCCAGCTCGATCGCAACGATCCGCGGTGTCGGATCAGCGCCGAAAAGCATCGTGTTCTTTTCAAATTCCACAGCGAGAGATTCCGCGAGTTCGTGCGGAATGACAAATTGTAGGCAGGCGCATCGCCTGCCGTTTTTAAAACGAGAATCGAAAACAGGACACAACCCTCACCTGTCGCTTTGCGCCTTCCTCTCCCTGGCCAGGGAGAGGATTGAGGTGAGGGTCGAATCCCGCGTTCAAGTTTAACCGGAGCGGTTGCTCTACAATGCTGCGCGCTGTTATAAATGCGCCATGAACATTCGTTCCTTGTCGATCCTGATCTTGTCGATCTTCGCTTCGCGTTTCGCTTTGGCGCAGGAGATGACGGTTGAGAAAACTGCGGTCAGCGAGCTCCCGTCGTTGCTCGCGATTTATAAAGACCTTCACAGTCATCCCGAACTTTCCTGGCACGAAGAGAAAACGTCGGCGTTCGTTGCGAAAGAATTGCGCGCGACCGGCTGCGAAGTGACAGAAAATTTCGGCAAATACGATAATCCGAACCTGAAAAGCTACGGCGTGATCGGCATTATGAAGAACGGCACTGGGCCAACGGTGCTGGTGCGTACGGACATGGACGCATTGCCCGTGCACGAAGAAACCGGGCTGCCATATGCGAGCAACGTGGTGACGAAAAATGACGAGGGCAAGGATGTGCCGGTGGGTCACATGTGTGGACATGACGCGCACATGTCGGCGTTCATCGGAACGGCGCGGGCGTTGCAGCGTCTGAAAGACCAATGGGCGGGAACGATCATGTTCGTGGCGCAACCGGCGGAAGAAACTGGCAACGGCGCGCGCGCTTTGCTCAAGGGCGGCCTTTACAATCGATTTGGAAAACCCGATTTCGCGCTTGGTTTCCACGACAAAGCCGATTTGCAAACCGGGCACATTGGAATAACTCCGGGCTACACTTATGCGAATGTCGATTCGGTCGACGTGACCGTTCGCGGCGTCGGCGGCCACGGCGCATATCCGCACAAAACCAAAGATCCGGTCGTGCTGGCGGCTGAAATGATCAATGCCTGGCAAACGATCGCGAGCCGCGAAAACAATCCGCTCGATCCGATCGTGGTCACGGTTGGATCAATTCATGGCGGCACCAAACACAACATCATCCCGGATGAAGTGAAGATGCAGCTGACCGTGCGAACTTATAAGTCCGACGTGCGCGATCGAGTGCTCAAGGCGATCGATGAGATTGCAAAAGGAATCGCGAACGCTGGCGGAGTTCCGGTCGACCGGGCGCCAATCGTCAATGCGTTGAACAATCAGTTCACGCCCGCGACCTATAACAATCCGGATTTAACCAAGCGACTCGTCGCAGTTTGGAAAAATGTGCTCGGCGCCGACAATGTCGAGATTGTCGATCCAACCATGGGCGGCGATGATTTTTCGGAATACAGTTTGCCCGATCACTCGATTCCGGCCGCAGATTTTCACATCGGAGCCGTCGATCCGGAAAAAATCGTGCAATTCAAAAAGGAAGGGAAAGAATTGCCCAGCTTGCATTCGAGCAAGTTCGCGCCCGTGCCGGAGCCAACCATTCGCGTTGGCATCATCGGTATGACCAGCGCCGTGTTGGAGTTGATGAAGAAGTAGTCCTGCCAGCGTGTCATCCCGAGGCGCGAAGACGCTGAGGGATCTCACGGTGGGTGATGGATCACACTTCGGGCTACTCGCGTGATCGAGATGATTTTGCGAGATCCCTCAATTCGTTCGGGATGACATCGCCCGAAGCGATGTCACTTCACGCGAATGTTTTTCCGGAGAAAGGTCGGAATGTCCAAGTCCTGGCCTTCGACGATGGTCGGTTCGCTTTTCTCGAAACGTCCGCGCGTGGCCGGCTCGAACTGCATAACTTCCTGCTTCGCCTGGACGCATTTTTCCTTTGGCGGCTTCGCCTCTTTTTCTACAACCGCTTTTTTCTTTGGTGGAATCAAACGCGGGGCGGGCTTTTTAATTGAAGGCGCCGGCGCTGGGGGAGGCGCTTCCGCCGTCGCCGGTTGTTCAAATGAAATCAAATCGCTGGGAGCGGGCTGCGCAGGCACAGCGATTTCGGGTTCAGCCACGGTGTCGATGTTCGGCGGTGGTTCTTCAACTTGTTCCAAAATCGCCGGCGGCGGCGCGAGAAACGGTTCCGGCGCCGGAGGCGCAGCTTGCGTGGCGATCGAATCTTCCGAAGCGAGCGAGCTGATGATCGTGACGCTGAGGCGATTACCCATTTTCCCGTCAACAGCCGTCCCGAAAACAATTTGAGTGTGATCGCGAACGTGGCGACCGAGCTCGCGCATCAGAATTTCAACTTCGGACAAGGTCATGCCTGGTCCGCCGGCGATCTGGACGAGAACATGCGCCGATTCGGAGAGCATTCTGCCTTTGTCCATCAATGGATTTTTCAGCGCCTGAGTGAGCGCATCGTGCGCGCGATTATCGGTATCGGATTCACCAAAACCGAACAGGCAACGGCCGTTTTGGCTACGCAAAGCCGCGAATAAATCATCGAACCCGATGCGAATAAGGCCCGGCCGCTGGATTAAATTCACAATCGAGCGGACGCTTTGACTGATCGTCATATCAGCGACGCCGAAAGCCTGATGAATTCCGGCTTTGGGCGCGACCATGTCGCCCATCCGATCGTTCTCGAAGCAGATCACCGCGTTCGCAATGTCGTTCAGGCGCGAAAGCGCATCTTGCGCCTGTGCTGCTCGGCGTTTGCCCTCGAATGAGAACGGCAGCGTGGCAAATGCGATGACGAGAGAACCGGCTTCGCGAGCCAGTTGCGCGACAATCGGCGCGGCACCTGAGCCGGTGCCGCCGCCGAGACCGGCACAAATGAAAATCATCCGCGCGTCGGCGATTGCTTGGCGAATTTCGTCCGCCGATTCAATCGCGGCTTGATAACCGAGCTCGGGATCCCCGCCGGTGCCGAGCCCGTGGGTACTTGAGCGACCGAGCTGGACTTTGCGCGCGGCGACCGAGCTGGCCAGCGACTGCACATCGGTGTTGACCGCGATGAGATCGTCTTTGTCCATGCCGTCGAGCAACACGCGATCGAGTGCATTCGATCCGGCGCTGCCGACTCCTACGACCTTGATTGGAATTGGTTCCTCTTGCCGTTCCGGCAAACTGTAATTCTTGCTGAGCTGGATCATATCGATCTTTCTGTTGTTATCGCATTCCGCTAAAAAACCTCCCGAAAATTCGAGTAATGCCGCGCCGCGGCCGATCCACTTGCACGGCCTGCGCGTATTTCAGCAAACCGATCGCGGTGGAAAATTGCGGGTTCTCAACGGCCGATGTCAGCCCGGACATGGTTTGGGCATGTGTTACGTGCGCGGGCATTTCAAAGATTTCCCCAGCCAAATAATCGATCCCGTTCACCAGGCTGCATCCGCCGGTAATGAAAATTCCGGCACCGACATAATTGATGAACGGTTCTTCCTCGACCGTGCGCTTGAGCAGTTCAAAAATCTCGCGCAAACGCAAATGAATGATGGTGTTAAGCGTCTCGCGTTCGATTTCCTTTCCGGCAAACCCGGAATCGTCTTTCAACAGAATTGTTTCGCCGGGCAGGCAATTGCCCAGAACGCAGCTGCCTTCTTCGGTTTTTAGTTTTTCGGCGCGCGCCATCGGAATGCGCAAACCCATCGAGATGTCGTTTGTGATGTGATCGCCGCCGACTGCGAGCGCGCCGCTTTGTTTCACCGCGCCATCGACGTACAGAATGTAATCGGCCGTGCCGCCACCGATATCGACCACCAGCGCGCCGAGATTCTTTTGATGCTGCGTCAGGACGACCTGCGCGGCCGCGAGCGCGCTAAAGACAACGTCCTCGACTTCGAGCGGCAACTCTTTCACACAGCGAATCGTGTTTTGGACGCGCGTCCGAACGCCGTGGATGATGTGGAAATCCGCTTCCAGTTTTTCCCCGAGCATGCCGACCGGGTTGAGCACGCAATCCTGTCCGTCCACGTGATAGTGCTGAATGATCGAGTGGAGGAACGCGTTCTGCGCCGGAATGCTGACTTCACGGGCGTTGATTTTTACATCTTCGACATCCTGCTCATCGATTTCGTCGCGCTCTTCCGGCAGCATGACGCAGCCGCGATTGTTGAAACTTTGGATGTGCCCGCCCGCGACTGCGACGTAAACGCTCCGAATCATCACATCGCTTTTTTGTTCGGCGTCGACCACCGCTTCATGCACGCATTTCATCACCGTTTCAAAATCGACAATCTCGCCCTTGCGCACACCGCGCGATGGCGCCTGGCCGACGCCCAGAATCTTCAGTGTTCCGTCCGGACGTGTTTCGCCGACCACGACGCAAATCTTCGACGTCCCAATTTCCAAACCAACGATCAAATCACCATTCGCCATGTTCTTTAATTTTTCCTGAAAGGTTCCAACGGGAGTGCGCGTTTCACGGCGGGCGTCTCGGTCGGCGATGAACTTGAACGCGATTTCGCGGCTGATGTTCTGGCCGATGGTTTCGGCGCCGCGTGTACCGGAATCGCTTTCATCACGCGCGGCGATTCTTCCGGTTTGATCGTTTCGTTGATTACTTCCACCGCCACCTTGCCGAACGTGACCGGAATATTTCGTTGCACGAGCAAATTGACAGTCGCGAGTTCGCGATGCGCGTCGTCGGAATAAATCAGAAATTGCTCCAGGCGTTGCAGCTGGGTATCGAGATTATCGAAACCGAACGTGACCCGGCTGTGATTTTTATCGGTCACGACCAGGCAGTACCCTTTCGAAACATCGATCTCGCGAATTTGGAAACGCGTCTGCATGAAGCTGCGCGTGCTCAGCCGCAACAACTCGAGAGCCGCTTTGACTTCGGGCGATGCCACGGTTTTTCCCGCTGCGAGCGATTCGCTCGCGCAACCCAGGATCAACGGCAGTCCCAAATATTCCGGCAACAATTTCTTCTCTTTCATCAAGACGCCACGCGCGTCCACCAGAAAAGCAGCGTCGGAGGCAAACGGATCCGCGATTTGTTTCTCGCTTGTGATCCAGCCGATCGGCTTGCGTTCGACGATTCGGATGTCGATTTCGGACGGAAGCTTTCGGGTAATCTCAACTTCATCGACCTGCGGCAACTCCTGCAATCGCGCCTGTACGCGCCCCAGGTTCACCCGGAAAATGTTTTCGCTTTCACGCAAATCGGCCACGCTCAAAATCTGCTCGCGCTGTAAAGTTCCGTCGGTCTGCACTTCAATCGCGCTGAGCTTGTAGTCCGGATTGTCGATGAAGAACCGTTTCGCTGCGACGCGAGCGCCGACATAAATCGCGGCGATCAACGCAATCACGAGCGCGATTTTTGAGAAGAGGACGAGGAATTTGCGATTGCGATACTGGACCGCTTTCCGCGAGCGCACTTTGACATCGAGCAAATGTTGCTGCCGCCGTTGGCGGAAGCTGGAGACACGCTGATTGCGCGCGCGGTGATTCCGGCCGCAGCCGCCGCTTCCGGAAGCAGACTCGCCTCGGTCATTCCCGGAATCGTGTTCACTTCGAGCACGAACGGATCGCCCGTCCCAGACAGAATTATATCGACGCGTCCGTAAACGACCAGGCCCAGAGCACGAAATGCCTCCAGTGCCAGCTCCTGGATTTTTTTTGTTTTACCGGCATCGATCTCGGCCGGACAAACGTGCTCGGCAGCGCCACCAGCCTGCGGATTCAGGAACGGGTACTTGTTGTTGAAGTCGTAAAAACCGCCCTTCGGAATTATTTCAAGAATCGGCAGGGCTTGATCACCGAGAATACCTATCGTCAATTCGCGGCCAGATACAAATTTTTCCACCAACAATTTGCGATCGTACTTGCCCGCTTCTTTCATCGCCGACTCGAGCTCGCTCTGATTTTTTACGATCACGACGCCAACGGTGGAACCCTGACGCGACGGCTTCACCACCAGCGGCACCGGAATTTCTGGGCGCTGACCGACTTCAACCACTTCCCACTCGGGCGTGACCACGCTGTGCCTCTGAAATTTTTCTTTCGACAAAATTTTGTCGAACGCGGTCCGGCTTTCTTCGACTCCGTCACCAGTGTAGGGAATGCCGCGGTCTTCCAAGATTTTCTGCAACTGCCCGTCTTCGCCGAACGTTCCGTGAATGGTGATGAAGGCAAGATCGACATCTTTCGGTAACGGAAAATTCTCGTCGCGAACATCGACGTCGACGACATCCACGCCTAACGAACGGAGCGCTTTCGAAACTCCGCGGCCAGTCGCCAGCGATACGTCGCGCTCCGATCCAGGGCCGCCCATCAACACCGCAATCTTCTTTGGCAAAGCAGTCGATTTCATCAAACCGGTTCTCCCACAATTTGCACTTCTGTTTCCAATTCGATTCCGCGCTTGGTCCGCGCGGCTTGTTTGATTCGGTCGATCAGCTCGAGCATATCCGTCGCGGTCGCGCCGCCATCGTTCACGATGAAATTGCCGTGAACCTCCGAAACGCGGGCTTTTCCGACCGCCGAATTTTTTAGACCCAGTTCATCGACCAGTTTTCCGGCCGGGCACTTCTCCGGGTTTTTGAAAATGCAGCCGGCGCTTTTCGCGATCGGCTGAGTGGTGCGCCGTTTTTCTTGAGACTCATGGAGACGCGACTCGATCTGCTCGCGTGCGGCCGGCGAGCCGCGGAACGTGGCCGAAACGGCGAAGTTTTGTTCGAGCAAAGGGAAATGCCGGTAATGCACTTCCAGTTCAGATCGATCTTTATCGTGCCCGTTTCCCCCTGAGTCCAAATACCGAACGCGGACGACGTTTTCGAAAGTTTGAGCGCCCATCGCGCCCGCGTTCATGCGCAGCGCGCCACCGACCGCGCCGGGAATTCCTTCCATCCATTCCAATCCGCCTAAATCCGCGCCGCGCGCAGCATAGGCGATCTCTTTCAGTTTCGCCCCAACGCCGGCGGTGATTTCATTTCTGTAGATGTCGATCTTATCGAAGTCGCCGCCGGAAGGATGAACAACCACGCCGCGAATTCCGCCGTCGCGCACGAGCAAGTTCGAGCCGCGTCCGATGACGAACAGCGGAAGATTCTCGCGCCGGCAAAACCGGATCAGTTCGCTCAATGCCGCTTCGGTGCGCGGCTCGACCCAAAATTGCGCCGGACCGCCGACGCGCAATGTGGTGTGTTTCGAAAGCGGCTCGTAAAGTCGGACGTCGCCATCCTCGCCCACGATCTCTTTTAATTTCTCAGCAATGACGAGGTCGGCGGCCAGAGTCGACAATTGCTCGTGAATATTGCCCGCGCCGAGGCTGAGAACGAGATCGCCGGATTCGAGCATGTTCCCGACATCGCGGTGCACCCATTCCAAACGCGGTTGGTAACTGACGCCACGATGACCGTGCGCCGAGATTTCGTCCGCGATGATTTGACCGGTGACACCCGGCATTGGGGATTCATTTGATCCGTAAACATCAGTGATGACGACGCGATCTGCTTGATCGAACGCGCGCCCGAATTCCTTACGCAGAGCTTTAGTTCGCGAGTAGCGATGCGGTTGAAACATCGTTAACACGCGTTTGTGTTCAATGGACTTCGCCGTTTTCAACGTCGCTTTGACTTCAGTCGGATGATGTCCGTAATCATCGACCAACAGAAAACGCGGACTGTCGTACTTAATTTCAAAGCGCCGCCGCGCGTGTTGGAACTTCGTCAGCGACTTCGCGATTTTTTCAAACGGAACGCCGAGCTCACTTGCAAGTGCGATGACACCGAGTGCGTTGCGAACGTTGTGCTCGCCCGGAACATTCAACACCGCTTCGCCAAGTTTTTCTCCGCGCCGATAAACGCAAAAGACTGACGTGAAATCGCGCAGTTCGATATCGGTCCCGCGATAGTCAGCGTTATCGGTCAAGCCGTAGGAAATTGCACGATCGCGAGATCGACATATGCGCGCTGCGTTCGAGTCATCGGCACAATAAAAGATTTGGCCGGTCGTTTGTCCGATCAGCTGGACAAAGACTTTCTCGATCGCGGCGAGATCGGTGTAAAAGTCGAGATGTTCCTCCTCTATATTTAGGACCAGGGCGTGCTCGGGATGAAACAAGGCGATCGTGCCGTCGCTTTCATCGCCTTCGGCCACGAAAAATTCGCCGCGCGCGTCCCAGTGCGCGTTCGTCCCGAGAATCGGGATCTCGGCGCCGACGTAATGCGACGGATGCAACCCGCCTTCGCGCAAAACGTGCGCGGTCATCGCGGACGTCGTGGTTTTACCGTGCATTCCGGCGACGAGGATTCCGCGTTTTGCCGATATGATCGCGGCTAGCGCTTCAGCGCGACGCACAGTTCTCCTTCCGCTTTCTTGGGCGCTCTTCAGGATCGGATTGTCCTTTTTGATAGCCGAAGAATAAATGACGAGCTCGGCGTCGCGTGCGTCAGCCGCGCGATGTTGCTGATAAAACTTTAACCCGAGCCGCTGCAGCCGATCGGTTTCCAGCGAATCTGATTTGTCCGAGCCGTTGACTTCGTGCCCGAGTTGTAGAAGAAGGCCGGCAATTCCACTCATGCCGCTGCCGGCAACACCGATGAGATGAACGGCGTGCCGTTCCTGCGTCAGGAATTTTGCAAGATCGAGATCCTTCGTCATGACTGCGTGTACTTCTCCATTGTTGCAGCAACGCGATCAGCGGCGTCTCGCGGCGCGAGCCGCGCAGAGTTTTCGGACATGCGTCGAAGCCGCTCCGGCCGATCGATCAGCTCTTTGACCTTCTGAGTAATTAGTTCGGGAGTTAACTCCGATTCCTTCAAAACAAATGCTGCGCCCGCGCGCGCGAAGATTTCGGCGTTGCGAGTCTGGTGATCGTCCGCGGCGTAGGGAAACGGAATCAGAATGCTGGGCAACTCGAAGGACGCGATTTCGGCCAGACTGGCTGCGCCCGCGCGTGCGACCGCTAAATCGGCGGCGCTGTAAACTTCTTCCATATGATGATGAAACGCAGCGACGTAAGCGGAGATTCGTTCGCGTCGATAATTGTCCGCCACCAGCCGTTCATCGCGCGCTCCGGAAAGATGAATCACTTGCAATGCAGTGTGGCGCAGGAATGGCAACGATTTGATGATCGCTTGATTAATTCCGCTCGCGCCCTGACTTCCACCCATCACCAGCATCGTCGTGACATCCGTTTGCAATCCGAGTTTTTGCCGTGCCGATCGTCGATCCAAGCGTTTGAGCTCTGTGCGAATCGGCGTGCCGGTCAGCTCCGTTCGCACCTTAGGAAAGAAGGCGGCGCATTCTTTAAAGCCAAGTAAAACCGCGCGAACCATTTTCGCCGCGAGCCGATTCGCTTTTCCCGGGACCGCATTCGATTCATGAATGAGCGTGGAAATGCCGCGCATGCGGCCGGCCAAAATCGGCGCCGTCGAAGTGAATCCACCCATGCCCAGAATGACCTGCGGTTTGAACTTCTGATAAATCGATCGGCAGCGGGAAAGACTTTCGGTGAACCGGCGAATGAAACCAAAGATGGCCGGCGAATAAACGGACGGAAATCCGACAGTTGGCAATTTTTCGAACCGAAATTGGGAGCGGGTGGAGAGCGCGAGGCTGTCGATCTCTTTTTCGGAAACAAACAGAAGCACTTCGTGCCCGCGCTCGCGCAGTACTTCAGCGACCGCAATTCCGGGAAAGAGATGTCCACCCGTGCCTCCACATGCGATGACCGCGTTCATTCCGTGATTGTAGATCTTGTCCGTTAAATTCGCGGCGTCATTCGCACCTGGAGTGAAGTGCGTTTTTTATTGGCCGGTTCCAAAACGGCCTGGCGATAAATGTTAAGTAACAGTCCGACACCGAAGAGGCAGGCGACCACGTTCGAGCCGCCGTAGCTGATGAACGGCAGCGGCAGACCTTTGTTCGGCAAAAGCGAGGTGGTGACTCCAATGTTTACGGCGGCCTGGAGCGCGAGCAATGAGACGACACCGGACGCAGCCAGCAAACCGAACCGGTCTTTGGCGTGGAGCGCGATGACGATTCCGCAAACAATTACGACCACGAAAAGGAAAACAACGAGCAGACTGATTCGCAATCCAAGCTCCTCGCCGATCATCGGGAAAATGAAATCGGTGTGCGCGTAGGGCAGGTAGAGCATTTTTTGGCGACCGTTGCCGAGCCCGAGTCCTTCCATGCCGCCGCTGCCCCACGCAATCAACGCCTGCATTTGCTGGAGTCCGGCGTCTTCTTTGTAGCGCTGGAGATCGGTGAATGCGACCAAGCGCTCCATACGCGAGTGCGTCGCGGCGACAAAGATCACGCTGCTCCCGATCACTGCGAGCAGACCGAGAAGAATTGGATTCGTTCCAGCGACGAACATCACCGTGAATGCAGTCGCCCCGATCAACGCGGTCGTTCCGAGATCAACTTCAAAGAGAATCAACGCGAGCAGAGCAGTGATGATCGCCAACGGAATAGCAAAGCCGAACAGCGGATGACTGGCTGCCTTCTCATAACGCGCGAACCACCAGGCGAGAAAAAATACCGCGGCGAGTTTCGCGATCTCGGATGGTTGAAAACCAATCGGCCCGAATCCAATCCAGCGACGCGAGCCGTTGATCCGCATTCCGATGTGCGGAATGAAACAAAATACCAGCGTGATCGTTGCGACGCCGAGCCAAATCCACCACGTGCGCTGCCAGAAATGGTAATCGATCAGCGCCGCCGCGATGCAAACAGCGAGGCCCACTCCAAGCCAGAGCGATTGGTGCTTGAGAAAAAAGTAGGGGTCGCCATGGCTATCCTTGGCAAAAGCGCTGGTGCTGAAAAGCATCACGATGCCGATGACGAGCAGCCCAAGCACCGCAACGAACAGGAAGTAAGCGCTTCTCCGATACATGACATTACTGGTTCTTTTTCGATGTTTTCCCGGGAATCAAAAGCTTTTGTCCGATCTTCAATTTGCGCGGGTCGTCGATGCGATTGAGCGCAAGTAAGTCGTCGTAAGAGACTTTGAACTTCTTCGCGATCGTCACCGGATTATCGCCTTTCGCGACAACATAAACTTTTCCGGAGTCGCTAACCTTTGGCTGCGCCTTCGCAATCGCTTTCTGCGCGGTCGGTGAATTGAGAGCCGGCGCCTGCAGTTTTGTATCGGCCGAAGCGATTCCGATAGTGGTTGGCGTTGGCGGAGAAGGCAGCGACGCCTGCCGCGTCTTGATCGCGTTGAACGCAATGATCCCGGCCACTGCGACGACGTGCAGCAGCAGCACGATCAGTAACGCCCGGGATAGCTTCATGCTCGGTTCGGCGACGTCACCGTAATCCGCCGCAGTCGCACCAATGCGAAGCGGCCGGCGCACGGCTGTGGCGCGGAGTTTTTTTCTTCTGAATTTGAGCAGCTTTGGCATTTTGAACTTCCTTTTCATTGAGGGAGGGCTTGGACGAGGGCGCGGAACTGATCGCCGCGATCGGCGTAACTCTTGAACATGTCGAAGGAAGACGTGCCCGGCGAAAAAAGGACGACTTCACCGGATTTGGCGGTGGCGTAAGCGCGCTCGACGGCGTCGGCCAGCGAGGTAGCGAGCTCCGTTTTGACTGCGCCGTCCCAATCATGCGCGATCCGCTTCGCCATTTCGCCAATCAGAATTGTCGATCGAACTTTTTCTTTCACCAATTTGCGAAGGGGCTCAAAGGTGAAGCCTTTGTCTTTTCCGCCGGCGATGAGAACGACCGGTTTGCTTTGCGCGAGCAAAGCTTTCTCGACTGCGTCGAGATTTGTCGCCTTGGAATCGTTGATGTAATCCACGCCGCCGATTTGCCGAACGAACTCGCAACGGTGCGGCCTCGGCTCGTAGGCGCAAAGGGGCGGGACCATTTTCTCAAATGCCAATCCGCGGGCGTGGCCGGCGGCGAGAGTCGCCATCAGATTCTCGATGTTGTGCGAGCCGCGCAGCTTTGTCTGATTCAATCGCAAGACCGGCTTGTTTTCAAAAACGATGGCGCCCTCAGCCAAACGAAAGTCGGCCCGATTGGTATAGGCGCTGAAGGTGACTTTACGCGCACGAAGCTCAGGCAAACTTTCAACCGCGTTCACGATCGCGACGTCATCGGCTGTCTGGTTTTCAAAGAGTCGCAGCTTGGCGGCGCGATATTCAGCCACGGAGCGGTAACGATCGAGATGGTCCGGCGCGAAATTCAGCCAGAGCGCGATCGACGGATGAAAGGTCTGGATCGTTTCTAATTGGAACGAACTCACTTCAACGGTGAGCACGTCGTATTTCGTCTTCTCGCGCGCGACCTCGGAAAGCGGTTTGCCAATGTTACCGCAGGCAATTGTTTCCTGCCCGCAATCATTCAACATCTGCGCGAGCAGTTCCGTGGTCGTGGTCTTGCCGTTTGTGCCGGTGACCGCGATCACCGGCGTTTCGCAGGAACGCCAGCCGAGCTCGAGCTCGCCGATGATGTCGATCTTGTCCGCCGATCGGATGGACTCGTCCCGTGGCGAGCGCGCC
>WNFH01000164.1_pt1 | contig 62529 bp, 54 predicted proteins | sample 5400411 | NCBI WGS metagenome assembly WNFH01 (sample SAMN13153347, study PRJNA577476) | soil metagenome | isolation source: 200 cm saprolite under Douglas fir tree site 2 hole 3 | place: USA:California | collected 2015-04-18 | reverse complement strand
CGCCATGATCGGCGCTGAGGCCGGTGAGGTTGTGGCCGTCGTTCAGGCCGCCATGTTGGCGGACATGCCTTATATGGGCTTACGCGATGCGATTATTGCGCACCCGACAATGGCGGAGGGCCTCGGCGCGCTCTTCTCGAATGTGCGGGCCCGATAAGGGTCGCACAGGTTGTTGGTGCGGCGGCGAACCCGCCGCCGCACTCCGTTCCCGCATACCGCGCAGGAGAGGCTCGCGCCGAGCGGGGACGGATTTCGCCGCAACGCTGTGAGTCAGCTCTGGATCAATCCACGGTAACGGTCACCGCTCGCCCGCTGTCCGTAAAGGAGGCGATTTCGGACATCCGGCTGGACGCCGCCCCCAATGCATTTATGAGTACGCGCCCTAGCGCCGATCGAGGCTGATCGGCCCGGCGCCGCGCACGAAGACGTAGAGCAGGCCGCCGATCATCGCCAAATCCTTGAGGAAATGAATGTACTGGTTCTGATACTGATCGGCCGGCACCGCCCAGAACTGGTGTCCGATGAACGCGGCGCCGACGGTGAAGGCGGCGAGCAGCAAGGCCGCGAGGCGGGTCTGGAAGCCCAGCACGATCGCGGCGCTGGCGAAGAACTCCACTGCCGCGGCCACCACCGCCCATGCGATGGCTGGCCCCGGCACGCCCTTCCCGGCCAGGTATTGAGCAAAGCCATTGAGGCCGGGACCGTGGATCCCCGTCAGCTTGCCGAAGCCGCTCGGCACGTAGAGGACGCCGATCGCCAGCCGCCCCAGCAACAAGATCACGCCCTCGTTGCGCGCAGCGACGGAGGCCAGGATTCGTGACGCCATACCTTATCGCTCCCCCTCAAATTAGGCCCGACGCACAACCGGCTTTATAGCCGATCGACGTGCCCACAACAACGCGGCGAGCCTATTTCCCGCGCCAGGTGAAGACGGCGGCGACGGCGGCGCATCATCCGGCGCGCCGCAGCCCGGCGCCGAGCTTGGCGTCGATGGCGCGTGCGATCACGGCGGCTGCAATGTCGTCCCCATCGTTTGCGGGCATGCCGATGTGGCCATCGCGGAGCGTGCGCTCGCTCGCGTGGCGCGGCTCCGCTTCGCCGAGCAGGAGCTCGATCGGGCCGCCGCCCTGTGCTGCGGCGTGCGCTACGCCGGCCGCCGCGGCCGGCCGCAACGCCGCGATGAGCGCGCGCCGCGCCGCAACGAAGAGGACGCCGAGGCGCACATCGCCGCTCTCCTCGACGCGCGCGAGACGCGTCAGCGCGACCACGCCGAGCAGCGCCGTGGCGAGGAAGAAGAAAGACCACGGGTGCAGCCCGAGGATGCGGCTTCCCGCCCAGACCGGCAGGAACGGCAGATCGAGCGCGGTCAGGTGATCGATGAGAAAGCCGCCGATGATCGGCGCGCAGCCCGCGCACAGCGACTTGACGAGGCCGTTGGCGCCGAGGAACACCGTCGACTCGCCGCGCGGCGCGAGCTTGAGCACGATGTTGCCGCCGGCAAGGTCGAGCCCCGCCAGCGCGGTGCCGAGCACCATCTGCAGCACGACGAGGATCGGCAGCGTGAGCGCGTGCGGCGCCGGTACGACCGCGAGTGTCCAGCCGATCGGGCAGCACAGGAACAGCGGCCCGGCCAGCGCGATCACCGTCTTGTTGGACCATTGATCCGACAGCCGCCCCCACAGCGGCACCGCGGCAATCATCGCGAGCTGGCTGACGATGCCGAGCGCGATCGCCGTGGTGATGCCGTAATTGAGCTGCTTGACGAGATAGACCGGAAAAAGGGGCAGGGCGAGGTTGGCGGCGAACTGCCAGCAGCCGAGGAAGGTCATCACGCGGCGGAAATTCGCCTCGCGGAAGGGCCGGGCGAAGAGCGCGCGCAGACGCGTGGGGCGCGGCGGCGGCATCGGCACCTCCGGCATGCGCGTCAGGCACCAGGTGCTCGCCATGGCGGCGGCGAGCGCGAGCGCGAAGATGACGGCATAGGCCCCGGCGTGCCAGCTCGGGAAGCCGCGTCCCCAGCCGTTGATGACGGCGCCGCCGAGCAGTCCGGCGGCGACCGCGGCGATGTTCGAGCGCAATTGCCGGCCGCCGAACACGTCGCCGAGGCGGTGATGCGGCACGAGATCGCAGGTCCAGGACATCCAGGCGCAGCCGCCGACGGCGCCGAGCGGCGTGAGCACGGCGAAGGCGGCGAGCAGCAGCGAGAGCGCGAGATCGCGGTCGGCGATGAACGGCACCGCGGCAAGCGGCAGCAGCATGAGCCGCGCGATCAGCGTCGCCACGAGGCAGATCGCCCGGCGTCGGCGCACCTTCTCGATGAGCACGACGGCAGGCACATGCGCGAGCTGCGCGAAGAAGGGGATGGCCGCGAGCAGGCCGATGAAGGCCGGCGAGGCGCCGAGCTCGAGCGCGCAGCCCGTGAGCAGCGTGCCGCCGGTGAAGACGCCGAGCGCCTGCGAGAAGATGCCGTCCCAGACCAGCGCCTTCAGCCCGCGCTCCGTCGTCGCTTCGTTCGAGGCCGTCGCGCGCAGCTGCATGTTCAAACTCGCTCGGCACGGGCTGCCGTAGCGCCTCGGCGCCCGCGCTCTCTCGGCATAAACGGATCGCATGCCGCCCCACCGCCGAGCACGCGGGGCGACGGCCCGATGCTGGTTTTTTGTGCTTAAGAATTCGTAAGCGGGATGGGGACCAACGGTAACGTCGCGTGGTCGCGGCAGCGCGGTGCCGGCCGGCACGAGGCGTTGCGCGCCCCGCGCGACCCGAGTTCAGAGAATCATCTCTGGAAATATGCTCTCGACCAAGCTGCCCTGCCGCGTCAGCACGACCATCCAGGGGTAGGCGCCCTTGCGCTTGGGCAGGTCGCGCGACAGGCCCCGCTTGAGGCGCTCGCGCAAGGCATCGCGCCCGGCCTCGTCGAGATCCGCCGTCAGCTCGGCCGACAGGCGCAGGAATTCGCCGCCCTCCTGGATCTCGTAGCGGCAATCGCGCAGCAAGCTGCCGCCGAGTTCCGCCAGCTGCGCAACGGCGATACCGGCAGAGCCGTCGTTATAGATTGCCATGTCTGACCCTCACCCCGAACGGCCATAGCGGCGACCCCGACAATATAGCCGGTTCGAGCGCTGGCGTGGATCGCCCATCGCGGGTGGCGCCTTCCCGCACTGTGCTACAGTCGGCGGGTCATTTCGCCATCATCGAGGCATCCATGGATCTGCAGCTTGAGGGTCGGACCGCGCTCGTCACCGGGGCCAGCATGGGGATCGGGCGCGCCATCGCGGTGACGCTGGCGGCGGAGGGGGTGAAGCTGGCGGTGGTCGCGCGGCGCCGGGCGCTGCTCGAGGAGCTCGCGCGCGAGATCGATGCGGCGCAGAACCCACGCATCGCCCTCATCGTCGACGACGTCATGTCGCCGGAAGCGCCGCGGCGGATCGGCGACGCCGCATCCGCGGCGCTGGGCAAGGTCGAGATCCTCGTCAACTGTGCCGGCGGCAGCCGGCCCCTCCCGGTCGACGCGGCGGAGGAGCGCTGGGAAGAGGCGATGACGCTCAACTTCACGCGTCTGCGCCAGCTCACCCACGCCGTTCTGCCCGGCATGATCGAGCGCCGCTGGGGGCGCGTCATCAACATCACCGGCAAGTCCGAGCCCGACCGACTCAACGCCGCCTTCGCCGCCAAGGCGGCGGTGCATTCCTGGGCAAAAGGGTTGTCACGCGAAGTCGGGCGCCACGGCATCACCGTCAACTCGATCGCGCCCGGCCGCATCATGAGCGAGCAGATCCTGCGCAACTACCCCGAGGACGAGCGCAAGCGCTTCTCGGCGCAGGAAATCCCCTTGGGCGAATACGGCCAGCCGGAGGATCTCGCCAATCTCGCCGCGTTTCTCGCTTCGCCGCGCGGCCGCTACATCACAGGGACGGTGATCCCCGTCGATGGCGGCCTGCGCCGCTATTCCTTCTGAAGCGGCGCGGCGTCGGCTGGGGGCGCGACGGTCTTCCGCGCGTGCCGATCGCTCCCGCGCCCCGCCGCTAACTGCACCAAGCGAGCCCTGAAGCGCTCGCCAGGGACGCTCGATGACGCGCTGCGAAAGCGCGCCGCACGGGCACGTGTTGCCCAGCGCATCGCCGCAGCGTGCCTCGTTTCGCGACAAATTGCCGGAAGTTTGTGCAGCGCCGCGGGCCGGGTCGGGGCTAGCCTCGTTCAAGCCCCCGATCGCGCTATGCTGCTATGCAGCAAATCGCCGTGTAATGCCCCTTCTAAGCCACATAATTCCTTAACAGTTCAGGCTTATCGTTAACTTCGCGGTTTTGATGCAATGCAACATAAGCAGGCCCATATGACGCTCGGAAGCGACCCTATTGCCGTCACCGGCCAGTCCTCGGCGATGCGCCGTTGGCTGGGACTTCGGCCGCGCCGGCGGCTACTGTCGCTGGCGCTGCAAGGCGGCGGATCGTTCGGCGCCTTCACGTGGGGCGTGCTCGATCATCTGCTCGAGACCGAAGGCGTCGCCTTCGACGCCGTGAGCGGCACGAGCGCGGGCGCGGTCAACGCCGTCGTCCTCGCCAACGGCCTCGCCCAGGGCGGGCCGAGCGAAGCGCGACGGCAACTCGCGCATTTGTGGAAGCGGTTGAGCCGCGCCGCACCGCTTGCGTCGCTCGGCTCCGCCTCGGCGACCAGCGCCGCGATCGAGTTCTCGACGCGCGTCGTCTCGCCCTACCAGTTCAACCCGCTCGGCGTGAATTTGCTGCGCGACATCCTGGTGGCCGAAGTCGATTTTGCGCGCTTGCGCAAATCCTCGCCGGTGCGGCTGCTGATCGCGGCGACGCGCGTCAGCGATGGGCGGGTGCGAATCTTCCGCGAGCATGAGATCACCTTGGAGGCGGTGCTCGCTTCCGCCTGTCTGCCGCATCTCCATCACGCCGTCGAGATCGACGGCGAGTGGTATTGGGACGGCGCCTTCAGCGCCAATCCGCCGCTGCGCCAGCTCGTTGCCGACTCGCGGACGAACGACATCGTGCTGGTGCAGATCGCGCCCGAGCAGCAGGCGGGCCTGCCGCGCCTCTCCTCGCAGATCGCGCGGCGAGCGGCGCAGATCGCCTTCAACGGCCCGCTGCAGAAGGAGATCGAGGCGCTCGACGACATGTGCGCGCTGTGCAAGGACAACGGCCCCTTTCGCTCGGCCGCGTGCCGCAAGCTTGAGCGCTTGCGCCTGCACCGCATCGTCGCGGAGGAGAGCGTCGACGGCCTGCATCAGGCGAGTGCGCTGCGGCTCGACTGGAGCTTCCTGATGCACCTCAAGGAGAGCGGCTACGCCGCCTCCGCGGGGTGGCTCGCGGGCACGTCGCGCCGTGGGGCGCGACAGGCCGGCAGGGAGCGGGTCTACGGGACGTGACCCTCTGGGGTCACATCGCCGAGGCTGCCGGCGAATAATCGCTGGACTCGCGGCGCGGCCGTGCCGACGCCGTCGCTTCCGAGGTGCGGTCGAGCCGCAGCGTCAAGCAGAAGGCCGAGCCGCCGCTGCGCAGGAACGAGCCCAGCGGCGTGCTGACGACACGATAGCCGCGCGCCTCGAGACGGCGGCGCAGGCCGGCGCTGCACGCCGACAGCACGACGGCGTCGCCGAGGCAGACCGCGTTGGCGGCGAGCCGGCACGCATCCTCCTCATCGAGCTCGACGCGCAGCTTCGGCGTCACGCGCGCGCGGATCTCGCCGACGCCGGCGGCGGTGAAGGCGCCGGGGAAGTACATGACCTCGCCCTTGCTCAGCGCGCCGAGCGCCGTGTCCATATGATAAAAGCGCGGATCGGTCAGCTCGAGCGCTACCGTTTCGAGGCCGAAATTGTCCTCGACGGCATCGCGCGCCGCCAGGGTCGAGCGCGGGCCATGACCCATCCAGAACAGCCCGCGCGTCTGGTCCCAGACGCAGTCGCCGGCGCCCTCGAGCACCAGCCCGTCCGGCAGATGCGCGATGCTGTCGATGTAGCCGCGCGCCTTCAGCTCGAGGAAGGCGCGCTCGAAATACGGCTGCTCGCGGCGGCGTTCGGCATGGCGAAAGCGCGCCAGCAGCGCCTTGCGATCCATCACGACGGCCGCATTCGCGGTGAAGACGAGGTCGGGCAAATTCGGCATGGGCGGCACCAGCTCGATCGTCGCGCCGAGCCGGAGCAGCGCGTGGTTGAGCCGCTCCCATTCCTGCCGTGCGGCGGCGGCGAGGGTCCGGCCATCGGCCGCCCAGCCGGCCGGGTCCATCCACGGATTGATGGCGTAGGTGACGGCGAAATGCTTCGGCCGGCACATGAGGAGGCGCGGCTGAACCGGCGGGATCATCGGCGGCTCCTTGTCTTGTCCGTGTCAGGCGGCCTTGCGGCCCAAAGGCTCGAGCTCGCGCACCACTTCCTCGAAGCGGTCGAGCGCCCAATCGAGATCCTCGCGCGCGATCACCAGCGGCGGCGCCAGACGGATGACGGTGTCGTGCGTCTCCTTGGAGAGCACACCCTTGCCGAGCAGCCGCTCGCAGGCGGCGCGCGCGTCGCCGAAGCGCGTGTCGATCTCGGCGCCCGCCCACAAGCCGCGGCCGCGCACCTCCTTGAGCACCGGACTCTTGATGCGCCGCAGGCGCTGCAGCATGTGCTCGCCCAGCACGCGGCTGCGCTCCACCAGGCCTTCCTCCTCGATGACGCGGAGCGCCTCGAGCCCGACCGCCGCGGCGAGCGGATTGCCGCCGAAGGTCGAGCCGTGCGAGCCCGGCGTGAACACGTCCATGAGCTCGCGCTTGCCGACAAAGGCCGAGACCGGCAGCACGCCGCCGCCCAAGGCCTTGCCGAGAATGACCCCGTCCGGGCGCACGCGCTCATGCTGGTAAGCGAACCACGCGCCGGTGCGGCCGAGGCCCGACTGCACCTCGTCGACGATCAGCAGCACGCCCTTGGCGTCGCACAGAGAGCGCAGCCCGGCGAGCCAGCCCGGCGGCGGCACGATGATGCCGGCCTCGCCCTGGATCGGCTCGATCAGCACGGCCGCCGTGTCCGGCGTGATCGCGCTTTCCATCGCCGACAGATCGCCGAACGGCACGGCGCGAAAGCCCGGTGCGAACGGGCCGAAGCCGTCGCGGTAGTCGGGCTCGGAGGAGAAGCCGATGATGGTGGTGGTGCGGCCGTGGAAATTGCCGCGCGCGACGATGATCTCGGCGCGGTCGCGCGGTATGCGCTTGACGCGATAGCCCCAGCGGCGCGCCGCCTTGATGGCGGTCTCGACCGCCTCGGCGCCGGTGTTCATCGGCAGCGCCGCATCGAGGCCGGTGACCTCGCAGATCTTCGCGAGGAACGGTCCGAGCCGGTCGTTGTGATAGGCGCGCGACGGCACGGCGAGGCGCCGCGCCTGCGCCTCGAGCGCGGCGAGGATGCGCGGATGGCCGTGGCCGTGGCTCACCGCGGAATAGGCGCTCATCATGTCGATGTAGCGTCGGCCGTCAGTGTCCCAGAGGTAAGCGCCCTCGCCGCGCGCCAGCGTCACCGGCAGCGGGCGATAGTTCCTCGCGGAATAGCGGTTCTCGAGTTCGACGGCATCCATGGAAAGGCCTCCTCGCCGATTCCCATGGTGCTATAGATGCCACCGCAGGTGCGGTCGAAGAGTTAACGGCGCGCGACAGATCCAGTGTTTTCGGCCCGTTTACGCGACAGAAACGGCTGCGCCGCGATCAGGCAGGTTTGCGGTTGAGCAGTGCGGCCGGATAGCCGGCGAAGCGCCGCACGGGTCGCAGCGTGATCAGGCTGACGATGCGGGCGACGCCGAGCTTCGGATCGTCGATCAGCGCCGCGGTGAGCGTCTCGTAGCGCGCCACATCCGCGCAGACGACGCGCGCGAGATAGTCGAAGGCGCCGCTCACTTCCCAGCACTCGACGATCTCCTCGATGGCGGCAAGCCGACGCTCGAACTGATCTTGGCGGCCGTGGCTTTCGAGTGCGATCTCCGCGAAGACGGTGATCGGCTTCGACAGCCGCTCGAGCTCGAGCTGTGCCTGATATCCCGTGATGATGCCGGCCGCCTCGAGCCGCCGCACGCGCTCCAGGCACGGGCGCGCGGACAATCCGACCTTGCCGGCCAGCTTCTGGATGGTGCTGCGCCCGTCGCGCTGCAGCGCGGCAAGGATCTTGACATCGATCGCGTCCAGGCTCGGAGGGCGCATGACAACCGTGCAAAGGAGCGGGCCGGCAGGTGCCAGTAAGCTATAAGCAGCGCCGTCTGTCCACCGCGACCGCTCAGCGCAGCAGCAGCCGCTCAAGCTCCTCGAGCAAGCCGCGTTGGCCCGGATTGATCTTCTCGCGGGCGACGGCGAGATCAAACCAGCCCGCGCGATCGACCTCGGGAAAGGCCTGGATGCGGCCGGAGCGCGGCGGCCATTCGAGGTCGAAGGTATTGCTCTTGATCGCAGCGGCATCGCAATCGCCTTCGACGGCCCAGGCATGGACGATCTTGCCGCCGGATTGCCTGATGGGCGCGAGCGGGCGGAAGCTGCCAACCGCCGTGAAGCCCGTCTCTTGGGCGAATTCCCGCCGCGCGCGCGCCAGCAGATCCTCGCCGGGCTCCGCCTCGCCCTTCGGAATCGACCAGGCGCCGGCATCCTTCTTGGCCCAGAACGGCCCGCCCGGATGCACGAGAAACACTTCGGGTGCCGCTTGCCGGAAGCGGTAGAGCAGCAGCCCCGCGCTTTGCTTCGCCATCCCGATCCTACGTCGTGGCGGTGACCGGCTTATAATACTCAATGTCGAGACAATACGGGCCGGCGGCGATGGATGCGCATCTGTATTCTCTGGTGGCGCGCGTGGTGCTGGCGGCTCATGTCGCAATCATCGTCTTCAACATCGGGGGGCTGGTCGTGATCCCGCTCGGCGCGTGGCGCGGTTGGGGTTTCGTGCGCATCGTCTGGTGGCGCGCGCTGCACTTGGCCGTTCTGGCGCTGGTCGCGGCCCAAGCGCTCCTGGTGCGCGCCTGCTTCCTAACGTTATGGCAGAGCGCCCTGCAGCAGCGCGCCGGCGAGGCCGTATCGAGCGCGCCCTTGATCGAGCGCTGGGTGCACGCTCTGATCTTCTGGCCGCTGCCGCTGTGGTTCTTCGCCGCGCTCTATGTCGCGGTTTGCCTCTATGCGCTGCTGCTGTGGCGGCTGGTGCCGCCGCGCGCGCTCGCCGAGCGCAGGCGGTGACCCAGAAAGCCGCGCGCGCGGAGCGAGCCGATGCAGGCACGGGCTCGCTCCGGCGATCGGCCAACGCCGGCATCAGAAATCGGTGCCGCTGCCGGGCCGATAGATCTCGCGCGCCAGCTCGTCCTGGCGACCGCCGCCGCCGACGAGGTCGGTGAGCCGATAGCCGCCATCCGCGGCGTAATCGCCGGCGGGCGTTTTCGCCCGCGCCACATCGACGAGCACCGCGCTCGACCCGCGCGTGGCCGACTGGCGGATCAGCGCGTCGCGCTGCGGCGCGCCGAAATTGTCGTTCTGGCCGGCGGCGAAACGCTCGGCCGCGATCGGCTGCGGCGCGGCAGCCATGGGCAGCATCGCACTGCCGGCGGCCTGGCGGACCACCGCCTCGCGGCCGGTGCCGTATTCGTCATCGGCATGAGCGACGGCGACGAGCGCGGGCGCGAGCATCAGCGCGAGCGCCGCGACGCGGGTCAGATGTGCTGCGGTCATTGGGAGTCTCCTTCGAGCTTCGAGCAGCGTCATTGCTGCGCTGCCGATCAGACTGCGCGCCCGTCGCCCTTATTCCTGTGACGCGGTTCACGCTGTCGTGTGCGCAGCCGCGGAATCAACCGGACGGCAATAAATGCCGTTGCGCTGTTCCGCCGCAGCGATGGCGGCAAGACGCGGCGCAAGCGCGCGACTCTGCTCACATTCTATCCCCAGGCTTGTCCCCGCCGGGACCCAGTCGACTGCCCCGGGACGGGCCGGCATCGGCGGGGCGTTCGCCTGTTCCACAGAGCGCTCCGTGCGCCGCGGCCTGGATAACCCGCGGCGCCGCACAAAAGGTTGCGCGCGCGCGGGCGTGCGATAGAGTCCAGCGACGAAAACGGGGCAACCAGTACGGTAGCGGCGGGATGGACACCATGAACGACAGCGGCATAGGCGCGCCCGCTTCGGTGCTGCAGCCGGCGGCGGGGGAGGGGCTGGGCGGCGGCGCGGCACCGGGCAAGATGGGCACGGGGGTTCTGCCCTTCCAGACGCTCGGGGTCATGGTGCGCGCCAAGGAGATCAGCGCGTCGGTCGACATCGATCCGGCGCAGATACAGCCCGCCAGCCTGGATCTGCGGCTCGGGCGCTACGCCTATCAGGTGCGCGCGAGCTTCCTGCCCGGCCCCGCTGCCGACGTCATGGACAAGGTCCGGCAGATGGACGGCGAGCCGCCGCAAGACCTCGCGAACGGCGCGGTGCTGCAGAAGGGCTGCGTCTATGTCGTCGAGCTGCTGGAGAGCGTGCGGCTGTCGAACGCGGTGATGGGGTTGGCCAATCCCAAGAGCTCGACCGGGCGGCTCGACGTGTTGACGCGGCTGATCACCGACCGCGGCAGCGCCTTCGACCAGATCGACCGCGGCTATCAGGGCAAGCTCTATGTTGAAGTGGCGCCGCAGACCTTCAGCGTCGTCGTGCGCCAGGGCTCGCGGCTCAATCAGGTGCGCTTCCAGCGTGGCAGCCCGATCGTCGCCTCGGGCGACCTCACCAACCTCTACGAGTCCGGGCATCTCGTCCGCAGCGCGGCGGCGCGGCTGCCGCTGCATGACAACCTCGTGCCTGTCACCATCGACTTGAAGGGCGCGGGCCCCGGCAGCGTCATCGGCTACCGCGCCAAGAAGCACACGCGCAAGATCGACATCGACATGCTTGCCGCGTATGACGCGGACGACTTCTGGGAGAGGATCACCTATCAGCACGACGCGACGCTGATCCTCGACCCCGACGAGTTCTACATCCTCGCGACTGCCGAGGAAGTGGGCGTGCCCCCCTATCTGGCGGCGGAGATGGTGCCGTACTACACGCGCTCCGGCGAGTACCGCGTGCATTATGCCGGCTTCTTCGACCCCGGCTTCGGCTGGAACGAGCAGGTCGCGGGCAGCAAGGCGGTGCTCGAGGTGCGCTCGCACGAAGTGCCGTTCATGCTCGAGCACGGCCAGATCGTCGGCTGGCTGCGCTACGAGCGCATGGCGCAGCGCCCGACCAGGATCTACGGCGCGGCGATGAATTCGAGCTACCAGAACCAGGGGCTGGCGCTCGCCAAGCAGTTCCGGCCGTTCCCCGGCTGATCTCGGCTATGCCGCCGCGTGAAGGTGGCATGAGACCCAGTGGCCCGGCGCGACTTCCTGCAGCCGCGGCGCCTCGATCCGACAGCGCGCCTCGACATAGGGGCAGCGCGTGTGGAAGGGGCAGCCGGCGGGCGGGTTCATCGGGCTGGGCACGTCGCCCATGAGCAGCCGCTTGGCGCGCTTCAGTTTCGGGTCCGGCACCGGCACGGCCGCGAGCAGCGCCTCCGTGTAGGGATGGAGCGGCGTGAGGAAGAGCGATTTCTTGTCGGCGTATTCGACGATCTTGCCGAGATACATCACGGCGACGCGGTGGCTGATGTGCTCGACGACGGCGAGATCGTGGGCGATGAAGAGATAGGACAGCCGCTTCTCCTGCTGCAGCCCCATCATCAGGTTGATCACCTGCGCCTGGATCGACACGTCCAGCGCCGAGACCGGTTCGTCGGCGACGATGAGCCGCGGGTTGAGCGCGAGCGCGCGGGCGATGCAGATGCGCTGCCGCTGGCCGCCGGAGAATTCGTGCGGGTAGCTGCGCATCTGCGTGGCGCGCAAGCCCACCTGGTCGAACAGCGCGGCGACACGCTGCGCCCGCTCGGCGCGCCCGGCGATGCCGTGCACCTTGAGCGGCTCGCCGACGATGTCGCCCGCGGACATGCGCGGGTTGAGCGAGGCGAACGGATCCTGGAAGATGATCTGCATCTCGCGCCGGTACGGCCTGAGCTCGGCCTTGCTCAGGCGCGTGATGTCGCGGCCGCCGACCTTGATGGTGCCCGCGGTGGGCTCGACCAGGCGCAGCACGAGGCGGGCGACGGTCGACTTGCCGCAGCCGCTCTCGCCGACGAGGCCGAGGGTTTCTCCCGCGCCGATGGCGAAGCCGACCCCGTCCACCGCGCGCACATGCCCGACCGTCCGCTGCAGCAGGCCCTTTCGCACGGGGAAGTGCTTCTTGAGGCCGCTGACCTCGAGCACCGGCGCGGCGGCAGGGGGGCGGGTCATGACGCGGAGAGCCGCTCGGAGTGCCAGCACGCGGCCCAGTGCCCCGGCCGCTTTTGCTCGTAGGGCGGGAACTCCCGGCGGCAGCGCTCGTCGGCGAAGGCGCAGCGCGGCGCGAAGGCGCAGCCGGGCGGCAGGTCGGCGAGCGACGGGACCGTGCCCGGGATCTCCTTGAGGCGCCGCGACCCGTCGCTGCTCCTACCGGCGATGAGCGCCAGGCGCGGGATCGACGCCAGGAGGCCATGCGTGTAGGGATGCTGCGGCTCGGTGAACAGCGCCTCGACCTCCGCCTCCTCGATCTTCCGCCCGGCATACATCACGATCACGCGCTGCGCCGTCTCGGCGACGACGCCGAGATCATGGGTGATGAGGATGATCGCGGTGCCCAGCTCTTTCTGCAGGGCCAGTATCAGGTCGAGGATCTGCGCCTGGATGGTGACGTCGAGCGCGGTGGTCGGCTCGTCGGCGATCAGCACCTTGGGATTGCAGGCGAGCGCCATCGCGATCATCGCCCGCTGCCGCATGCCGCCCGACAGCTGATGCGGATATTCCCTCGCGCGCTGCGCCGGCTCGGGAATCTTCACCAGACGCAGCATGTCGACGGCCTTGTCCATCGCCGCCGATTTCGACAGATCCTGATGCAGCCGCACCGCCTCGCTGATCTGGCTGCCGATGGTCAATACCGGATTGAGCGAGGTCATCGGCTCCTGGAAGATCATGGAGATGTCGTTGCCGCGTACCGCGCGCATCGCCGCCTCGTCGAGCCGCAGCAGCTCCTTGCCGTCGAGCCTGACCGAGCCGGCGACGATCTTCCCGGGTGGCTCGGGCACGAGGCGCATGATCGAGAGGGCCGTCATGCTCTTGCCGCAGCCGGACTCGCCGACGATCGCCAGGGTCTCGCCGCGCCGCAGCGCGAACGACACGCCGTCGACCGCCTTGATGACGCCCCGACCGGCGGAGAGCTCGGTGCGGAGCCCTTCGACTTCGAGCACCGCGGTGGCGGGCGCCATCAGCCGCGCAGCCTCGGGTCGAGCAGGTCGCGCAGCGCGTCGCCGAGGAGATTGGTGCCGAACACCACCAGGCTGATGGCGACGCCGGGGAAGACGACCAGCCACGGCGCCGTGCGCACATATTCCGCCGCCGATTCCGACAGCATCCGTCCCCAGGAGGGATAGGGCTCGGGAATGCCGAGCCCGAGGAAGGAGAGCGAGGCCTCCGTCAGGATCGCCGAGCCCAACTGCGCCGTCGCCAGCACGATCAGCGGCGCCAGCGTGTTGGGCAGGACATGGCGCAGCGCGATGCGCATCTCGCTCATGCCGACCGCCTTCGCCGCCTCGACGAAGGGCTGCTCGCGCAGCGCCAGCGTGTTGGAGCGGACCACCCGCGCGGCATAGGGGATGAGGGGAATGGCGATGGCGATGATGGTATTCGGCAGCGACGGCCCGAGCGAGGCGGCCATGACCAGGGCCAGCACCAGCAGCGGCAGCGCCTGCAGGATGTCGACTAGGCGCTGGCTCAGGAGGTCGACCCAGCCGCCGATATAGCCGGAAGCGAGGCCGAGCATGACGCCGAGCACGCAGCCCAGCGTGGTCGAGCCGATGCCGACCGCGAGCGAGATGCGGGCGCCGTGGACGATGCGGCTGAAGATGTCGCGACCCATGAAATCGGCGCCGAGCAGATGCTGCGCCGAGGGCCGCGCCAGCGACACCGACGCATTGGTCGTCAGCGGATCGGAGGCGGCGATCCCGTCGGCGAAGATTGCCGCGAGCACGAATACCGCCATGATCACCGCGCCCACCGCGCCCAGCGGGTGCCGCGTGACGAAGAAGCGGAGCCGCGTCCGGGCGCCATCGAGCCTCGCTCCTGCCTTGGCCCATCCCGATTCGGCATCGACGCTGTGCATGTCATCCACCTGCTAGCGCGCGTAGCGGATGCGCGGGTCGAGCACGGCGTAGAGCAGGTCGACGATGAAATTGGCGACCACCACGATCAGCGCGATGAACATGACGAGGTTCTGCACGATGGGATAGTCGCGCCAGCGGATCGCCTCGACCAGGAAGCGTGCCACGCCGGGAATGTTGAACACGGTCTCGGTGACGATCAGGCCGCCGATGAGGAACGCCGCCTCGATGCCGATCACCGTGACCAGCGGCAGGATCGCGTTGCGCAGCGCATGATGGTAGTTGACGGTGCGCTCCGACGCCCCCTTCGCCCGCGCCGTGCGGATGTAGTCCTGGCGCAGCACCTCAAGCATCGCCGAGCGCGTCAGCCGCATGATCAGGGCCGAGCTGCGGAAGCCGACGGCCGCGGCGGGAACGCTCAACAGCAGCAACTCGTCCCACGGGCTCTGCGGCGGGTCGGTATAGATGGGGATGGTGCCGAAGGCGCTGACGAACGCCATGAGGATGAGGAGCCCGAGCCAGAAGGCGGGCATGGAGAGCCCGCTGAGGCTGATCACGCGCAGCACGTAATCGAGCGCGCTGTTCTGGCGGACGGCGCTGACGACGCCGAGCGGCACGCCGAGCAGCACGGAAAAGGCGAGCGCGAGCGCGGCGAGCTTGGCGGTGATGGGGATGCGCGGCGCGATCTCCTCGATCGCCGGGCGCTCGGATTTGTAGGAATAGCCGAGATCGCCTTCGAGCAGGCCGCCGATCCAATGCGCGTATTGCACCGCGATCGGCCGGTCGAGGCCGAGTTCGCGCTCGATCTGTTTTTTTTCCACCGGGTTGATCATACCGGCGGAGTCGAAGAGGATGTCGGCGATGTTGCCGGGCACCAGCCGCAGCAGCACGAAGATGATCACGGAGATCCCGAACAAGGTCAGGATCATCAGCAAGAACCGCCGCGCCAGGTAGCCTGCCAAGACCTGCCTCCTCGCCCAGCTACGATCGCATGTCGCGACGGCGCTCGGCTACTTGTCGAGCCACAGATCTTCGTAGCGGTAGCCGTTGTAGGAGCTGTTCACCATGACGGTGACACCCTTGACGTAGGGCTGCCAGCATGTGGCCTGCCGGCCGTGGAAGAGGATCGGCCGCGCCACGTCCTCCTGCAGCTGCTTGTCGATGTCCCAGACGAGCTTCTTGCGCTTTTCGATGTCGGTTTCTATCGATTGCTGGTCGAAGCGCGCCTCGAGCTCCTTGTTGCAGTATTGCGTGTAGTTGCGCTCCGAGCCGCAGGCGTAGTTCTCGTAGAAATTCTGGTCGGGGTCGTCGACCGAGTTGCCGGTGAGATTGAGGCCGATGACATAGTCCTTGCGCGCGACCTTGGCGAACCAGCTGCCGGTCTCGACCGGTTCGAGCTCGCCGTCGATATAGATCTCCTTGAGCTGGTCGATGAGGATCACGGCGGGGTCGCGGTAGACGGCGAGATTGCGCGTCGACACCTTGATGTTGAGCCGCTTATCGGGTCCGTAGCCCTGCTGCTCCATGAGCGCGCGGGCCTCGGCACGGTTCTTCGCGACATCGGGGCCGTAACCCGTGATCGTCTCCAGCATCTTCTTGGGCATGCCCCACACCCCCTCGGGCGGCGGCAGCATCGAGGCGCCGATATCGGCCTTGCCCTCGGACAGGATGTCGACGAAGGCCTTGCGGTCGAGCGTCAGCGCGAGGGCGCGGCGGATCGCGGGGTTGTTGAAGGGCGGCGTGTCGCGGTTGAGGATGATGTTGGTGCTGACATTGAGCGGCGCCAGCTTGCAGACTGCCTGCGGCGCCTGCGCGGCCACGTCCTTGAGCAGCGGGATCGACACCTCCGTCGGGAAGGTCATGTCGAGGCGTCCGGCGATGAAGGCGAGCATCGCCGTCGAGCGGTTGGAGATGATGGTGAACTCGATGCCGTCGAGATAGGGCCGGCCCCTCTTCCAGTAGTCCGGGTTGCGCGTCAGCTTGATCGATTCATTCTGCTTCCACTCGACGAATTTGAACGGCCCGGTGCCGATCGGGTGCTGGCGCATATCCGCCGGCGAGACATGGCAGGGATAGATCGGCGAATAGCCCGACGCGAGCAGTGCCAGCAACGCCGGCTGCGGCCGCTTGAGGTGAAAGACCGCCTCGTAATCGCCGTTGGTGGTGATTTCCGCTACGTTCTGATACCAGTTCTCGCGCGGGTTCTTGCGGAACTTGGCGCTCGACTTGCCCATCAGCATGTCGATGGTGCATTTCACGTCCTTGCTGGTGAAGGGATTGCCGTCATGCCATTTGACGCCCTGGCGCAGCCTGAAAGTGAGCTCGGTGTTGTCCTTGCCCCACGCCCAGCTCGCCGCCAGCTCCGGCACGATCGATTGCAGGCTGTTCTGCGCCACGTGCTGGTCATAGATCACGAGATTGTTGAAGACCGGCATGAACGGCACGTTGGTCGAATAGGTCGCCTCCTCATGGATCGAGGCGCTGCCCGGGCTCTCGCGATGATAGAGCTTCAATATGCCGCCATGCTTCGGCTCCGCCGCCTGGGCAGCAGCGACGAAGAGCACGGCGCCCGCCAGGCAACCCACCGTAACGCACGCATGAAATGGCCGACGCATTGCCGACACGTCCTCCCTCTCGCCGGTCCGGGTTGTCGCCGCTGCGGGCTCCGCTCACCGGAACTCACGCCGCGGTGCCACGCGAACGCTGTATTTCCGGACGTCGCGGTCCCAGCCCGCGCCGCCCTGCCACGGCCGCATTTTCGCGATCGGGGCGGCCACAGGTTAGCACACATCATTGGGGCGAATAGGGCTTTTGCGGCTGCGGTGCGCCAACCGCGGCCGGCGCAAAAATGGCCGAGGCGCCCCGGTCGCCCGGCGCGCCTCTGCCCGTCGCAGCGCGGTTTTGCGATGCGGCTACTGCGCCTGCACGCCGCCCGTTGACGTGATCGTCACCGTGACCGGCTGGCCGTTGGCCGTCGCGTTTCCGGTCCAGCCGCCATCGCCGGTCTGGCGCAGGTTCTTGACGCCAGCATAGCCGTCCTGCTCGAGCATCTTCTTCGCTTGCGACTCGGAGATGCCCGCGCTCGACGATCCCGAGCCCGCCACGGCATTGCTCGAGGTCGCGGCGCCGGAGCCGGGCGTGGTCGCGGCCCGGTGGCTGGCGCAAGCGCCGAGCAGCAGCAGCACGGCAGCCGCCGTCATCGCACGATTGAGCATGGCGTGATCCTCCTCGCGATATTGATTGCTACTCGCAGCAACAAATCAGCGCTCCGCTAAGTTCCGCGGCGGGACAGCCCCGACGGGACGCGACGGGAGCCGGCGATAGCGCGACGCCGTCCGCCCGCCGGCGGCAAGGAGAACCGGCGTCGGATCGGCCGCCGCTCCCGGCATCAAAACGGCCGAATCGCCTGCTATCATGGACCGGCCAGAGGGGAGCGACCCGAGTGCCACAGGCCTGCGTGCTTGCGGTCATCGCGGGATATGCCGACACGATCGGCTTCCTGCGCTTCGACGCCTTTGCCGGCCTCATGACCGGCAATACCATCCTGCTCGGCATCGGGCTGGCGAGCGCGCATCTCCTCCGCGCCGCGTTCTATGGCACGATCATCGCCGCGTTCCTGGGGGGCGTGCTGCTGTCGCGCGCCCTGCTGCAGCTCGGCGCCGCGCCATGGGTGGCGCTGACGCTCACCGCCGTGCTGCACGTCGTCTGCAGTTTTGTCGACAGGTCCTGGGCGGCGCCGCTGCTGGCGCTCGCCATGGGCATGCAGAACGCGGCCGCCACAAGGTTCGGCGGCGTCAGCCTCAACACCGTCTTCATCACCGGCAATTTGCAGAAGCTCGGCGAGGGGCTGGTCGCCTGGCTGTGGACGCGCCGCGCGCCATCGGCGGTGGCGTCGGACGGCGTCGCCATCTTCGCGCTGGTGTGGCTGAGCTATGCGCTCGGCGCCGTTCTGGGCGCGCTCGGCCACGCCTTCCTCGCCTATCCGCTGCTGGTGCCCGCGGCGGTGCTGCCCTTTGTCTACGCGCCCGTGCGGCGGCTGGTGCGCCGCTGAATCAAGAGCGACCCGCGGTCGGGAGGTTGAGCATGCCCCAGGCTGTCCTGTGCCGAAAGCTCGGCGCGCCCGAGGACCTCGCGCTCGAGGAGGTGGCGCCCGCGCCGCTGGGCCCGGGGCAGCTTCGCATCGCCATCCACGCCGCCGGCATCAACTTCCCGGATCTGCTGATGGTCGCCGGCCTCTACCAGCACAAGCCGGCGCTGCCCTTCATTCCCGGCCTCGAGGCGGCGGGCACGGTCAGCGAGGTCGGCGACGGCGCCGACGGCGCGTTCGCCCCCGGCGACAAGGTGATGGTGGCGCTGCGCCAGGGCGGCTATGCCGAGGAGGTCGTGGTCGCGCCCGAGCAGGCGATGCCGCTGCCGGCCGGCTTCAGCTTTGCCGAGGGCGCCACGTTCCGCACCGCCTACGGCACCGCCCATCACGCGCTGGTCGACCGCGCCCGGCTGCAGGCCGGGGAGACGCTGCTGGTGCATGGCGCCGGCGGCGGCGTCGGCCTCGCCGCCGTCGAGATCGGCAAGCTGCTCGGCGCCACCGTCATCGCCGCCGCCTCGCGCGAGGCCAAGCTCGCGGTCGCGCGCGCCCGCGGCGCCGACCACCTCATCCTCTACGGCCGCGAGCCTTTGCGCGACGCGGTCAAGCGCATCACCGCCGGCGCCGGCGCCGACATCGTCTTCGATCCCGTCGGCGGCGCCGTCTTCGAGGAAAGCCTGCGCTCGATCGCCTGGGGCGCGCGAATGTTGGTGATCGGCTTCACCGGCGGCATCGGCATGGCCCGGACCAACCTCGTGCTCCTCAAGGGCGCCAGCGTGATCGGCGTCCGCGCCGGCGAAGCCGGCCGCCGCGACCCGGCGCTGCGTGCCCGGCTCAGCGCCGCGCTGACCGGCCTCACCGCCGCCGGCCATCTCCGCCCGCACATCTCGCACGCGCTGCCGCTCGCGCGCTGGGCCGAGGCGATGCGGCTCGTCGCCGAGCGCCAGGCGATCGGCCGCGTCGCCCTGCTCGTGCGCGGCGCTTGAGGGCCATCGTGAGGACCAACCATCGCTCGGGATATGCGAGAACCTTAAGCGGGGGCGACACAAGTCGCTCGATCGCGCTCTCGCAAAATGATGGCGGAGACTGGCTCCGCCGCACAGCCCGGCGCGCGCAAGCGGGTGGTAGGTGATGACGGTAGCCTCGCTCGCCAGCCGCGGCTTTGTCGCGCCGTTTCTGGTATTCTTCGCGGTCGTTCGCGGCAGCGATGACTCAACATGCGGCGCAGCCTTGAAGCAGGCCGGCCGCATCATCGTGTCCGACATTGCCCAGAGCGCGATCTGTCCGTCTGCCAGCTGCGAACGAAGAATGATTTGAGCCGTTGCGACGGGGAAGGCTGGTGGCGGATGAAGCAGCATGGCTCCGGTCGATGGGAGGCATGGTTCGCCGAGGCTGCCGCCCAAGACAACAATTGGCCCCCGATCACGCCGGCATGTTCGGAGCCAGCTTCAGGCCGCGCTGGTGGGGCTACGTCGGACGCGCGCGAGGCTGGTGAACCGAATTCGATCTCACGCGTTCCGTTCGTCTCCTCCGAGGTTCGAGGGAGCCGACGCTGGGCTCAGCACCACCAGATCTGGCCCCGTCGGAGCCAAAAGTGGCTCCGGCATCCCTTGGTCCGCCTGACGGGTGGATGGAGGCTCGCCGTCCCGTTCATCTCCCTCTTTCTTCGCGATCAAGAGCTACAGCGTCGCCAAGTCCGGCCGTAGAAACTCTTGGGACGAGAGGCCGGGGCACGTCATCACGCAGCGGCCGATCGGCCCGTTCCGAATGGTGGTCGGCATCGGCGTGTACGTGGTCCTGTTCGTCGGGGTGATGGCCCTCGGAGCCCTGGGCGATTGAGGACTCAGTCGCAAAGGTCCCACACCGACTCGTATAGCCCTCCTTCACCTTTGATCCATCGTTTGCAATACTCCTGCGACTGCACGTTTGGACGACCGTGTGAGGGCACCGGAGTTGGATTCCGAGAATGGACAGCTCACTCTGCCAGACTTGCTGCGCGACGAGCTCGATGTGGTCTTCATCGGCATAAATCCGTCGATCTTCTCTGCGTCGCACGGACATTACTTTGCACGGCCCACCAACCGGTTTTGGCCATGCTTCTCTCGCTCGAAGCTGAGCCGTGCGGCGAAGCAGGCAATGGGGGTTGCGCAGCTGAAACCGGAGCACGACCGCGCGCTGCTCGACCATGGGTTCGGCTTTACCGACTTGGTCAAGCGCGCCACTGTGAAGGCCGCCGATCTCGCGCCTGCCGAGTTTGCCTCTGGGATAGCGCTGCTTACCGCGAAGCTCGAGCGTCATCGCCCGCGCATCGCCTGTTTCCACGGGATCACAGGGTATCGGCGCGTTCATCGCGCCATGACCTCCACCAAGTTCGATCCAGGTTTGGGGCTGCAAATGCTGCGCATCGCGCGCACGCGGCTCTTCGTCGTTCCCAATCCGAGTGGCGCCAACGCTCACGTCACGCCCGCTGATCAAACGCGCTGGTACGATCGGCTGGCCGGCTGCCTGGCCGATGGCGGCGCGCGTGGATAGCTCCTGTGTTGGTGCGCCGTCCAGTTCCAGTCACTGGCGCGGTGGGTCTTTTGTCAGTCCGCTTCGCGGTTGATGGAGGCGCCGAAGAGTTATGTTAACCCTGTCGCGGACGACTTGCGGGTTGGTCCGGCCACCAAGACAGGACGTTGCGACTGCTAAGCGAATTCTTCATTCCCAATCAGTGCGCGTCGACGCGCCGCTTAACCGTTGCTTTCCGTTTTCATAGTGAGTCTGTCTAACGGCCGCTGGGGTGTTGACTCAACTCCTCGAGGAGCGGTCGCAGCGCGTCCAGTTCCGCGCCAAAGCCGCTCCAGTCCCCGGCCCTCAACCGTTCGATCGCGCGGTCATAGTGGCTGAGGGCCTCGCGCGCTCGAGCGTCCGAAGGCCCTCCGGCGGCGGTTCCGGCCGGTGGCGACGGGTGCAGCGAGACCGGAGCAGAGTCCTTGAAGAGGGCGGCCAGCGCTCCGGCGAGTGTTTCCTCCATGACCACATGGTCGCCATAGGCAGCGATCACTCGCTTGAGTTCCGGGAGTTGTCCCGTCTCGGCGCGGAGGTACAAGGGCGTCACGTACAAGATGGAATTCTCGATCGGGACGACGAGAAGATTCCCGCGGATGACCCTCGAGCCCATCTGGTTCCAGAGGGAGATCTGCTGGGAGATATCGGTGTTCTGGTTGATGCGCGCCTCGATCTGAAAGGGCCCGAAAACGAGCTTGTCCTTGGGAAACTCGTAGGCGATGAGCTTGCCGTAGCCGGGCTGGTCGCAGCGGGCCGCCAACCACGCGATCATGTTCTCGCGCTGGCTCGGCACCATGGGGAGCATGAGAAAGAACTCGGCGCGCGCCTCTCCGGGCAGGCGCATGTTGATGTAGTAGGGGGCCATCTTGGTGCCGTCGCCGCCCCTGACGCCGTCGATGCCGGTCGGCTCGCGAGGGAATTGCCATAGGTCCTCCCGGTTGTAGAAGACTTCCGGGGTGTCCATGTGGTAGGCCCGGTACAGTTGGGCTTGGGTGAGGAAGAGATCCTCCGGGTACCGGATGTGCTTCTGCAAATCCGGCGGCATGGCCTCCAACGGCTTGAACAGCCCGGGGAAGATACGGCGGTAGGTCGCGACGAGCGGGTCCGAGGGGTCGGCCACGTAAAAGTCCACGTTGCCGTTATAGGCGTCGATGACGACTTTGACCGAGTTGCGGATATAGTTGGTCCCCCCGTCGGGAAGGGGCTGGGCGTAGGGGAACCAGCGGCTCGTGGTGTAGGCGTCCTGCATCCAGAAGAGCCGCCCGTCGCTGATCACGACATAGGGGTCATGGTCCAGGCGGAGGAATGGGGCGATCGTCCTCACCCGATCTCGGATGTTGCGGCGGAACAGGATCCGACTCCCGCCGGTGATGTAGCTGCTGAGCAGGATGTTCGGGTCGTCGAAATACCAGGCGAAGAGACTCTTTCGAGCGGCGCCGCCGACGGAGACCCCGCCTAGGCCGTCGTAGGCCGCGTAGACGTTGTCCTTCCCCTTGGGATAGTCGAACTCCGGGGTGCTCCCCTTGACGATGACGTACGAGTCGGTCCTTTCCCCGAAATAGATGCGCGGCTCGCGGACCGCGGGGCCGCCGGACGCGACGGGAGGGATGTCCTGAAGGTAGAAGATCGGTAGCCCTTCGGCGGACTTGCGAGTCACCGGGGACATGACCACCCCATTGCCGTGAGTGAAAAGCACATGGAGGTTGACCCAGGTCTGGGCGTTGGGCGGAAGGAGCGCAGGCTCGAGCTCGCGGGCCGACAGCATCACCTGCTGATACGAGCCGCCGAGCTCGTAGCGGTCGACGTCCACGTCATGGAACTTGTAGTAAGTCCGGATCTCCTGCAGTTGAGCGTAGGTGTCCATCAACGGCTGCCAGTCCCACAGCCGAATGTTGTCGATGGTGGCGCGGTTGGCTTGCAGCGACTGGAACGTGAGCCCCTGTTCCGCCGGAAAGGGTTTGACCGTGATCTGCCGGAGGTTGTAGGCCTCCTGGGTGAGGGCGATGTTCCGCTGAATGTAGGGCGCTTCCAACTGCAACTCGCTCGGCTTTACGTAGACGCGCTGGAACAGCGCGGGGACGAGAAGCGCCAGGACGAACGAGCCGCCGAAGACAAGCGCCGCCCCGACCGCCGGAAGCCTCCACCTACGCACCCACAAATTGGCCCATGAAATGAGAGCGGCAATGGACGCGAGCGCCATCAGCGCCCAGAGGACGGGCAACTCGATATTGACGTCGGTGTAGCCCGCCCCCACGACCACGCCGTTGTCGCCGTAGAGCAGCAGGAAGCGGTCGAGACCATAGGACCAGGCCTTCACCGCAAAGAAGAGACCCAACAGAGCGGAGCCGTGCGTGACGGCTGCCGACGACATCCATCGGCGTCCCCCCTCGAGCATGATGTCGCCGTGCGCCCAATAGACCGCGCCGGCGACGAAGGCGCTCAGGACGAGCGTCGTCAGTGCCCAGTTCTTGAGCGCGACGTAGGCGGGGAGCGAGAAGAGATAGAAGCCGATGTCCTTACCGTAGAGGGGGTCACTCAGTCCGTACGGCGCTTGATAGACGAATCGGAGTGCCACGTCCCAGTTGCCGGCCTCAACCGCGGCAATCAGAGTCCCGAGGATGACAGCGACGCCCGCGACCACGAAACGCCATGGAAGACGCGAGTACGCGGGTCCGAACAGCTCAGACAACGTCTCGGGCAACGTCCGGCCACTCGCGGATCTCCCGCCAACGGCTGCCGGAAGCCAAGGCCACAGCCGCCGGGCGAAGCGCGACGCCAGCGCTCCGTTCACCCACAGCGCGACGGTCGAGACCGCGAAAACGGCGACGAAGAGGACAGCTTTGGCGCCGAGAATGGTCCAGAAGACATCGAAATATCCGACGGCCGAAAACCATAGCCAATCGACCAGGAAGTCGCTCACGAGTCCCAGCGCGATCAGGCAGGCCACGATGACGATGACCGCCACCGTAATGCCTCTCCATCGCATGTCCCACCTCCGTCCTGCATCCCCCATCGTCATGGGCGCGCGACAGAGTCGCTACTGCCAGGCGCAATTGGGCCGCTGTGCGTACGGCATCCCGGGCGAGAGGCAGAGGCTGGCGATCTGGAATGCTATCCGCTTCCAGTCACCGGCCGGAATTCACCGCTTCCGCCTCCGCTTCGCCAGCCGTACCCCAGGACCGCCCCCATTCTCAGCGATGAACTCAACGCCCGCAGTTTCTAGAGCGGCCCGGATATCAGCGAGGGTTCGGTCATAGGGCGTCCGTGCTCCTCGCTCGAAGTCCACCAATGTCTGTTTCGCCACCGCGGCGCGCGCCGCGAGATCAGCCTGCGACCATCCCAGAAGCGCGCGGGCGGCGCGGCATTGCTCCGGCTCGATATTTTGCAGCACAACATTAGGCTTTTTCATTGACGTCGCGCGACGGGAGATTTATTTTATGGCTCAAGGTTAGACCAAGTCTGTGAGCAACGCAACCATGGACGACCGCAGCCGAACCGTTTGCTTCCATCACAGACGGCGAGCCGTCTCCTCTGCCATCTTCGCCACTCCAGCCAGGATCCTCGCTGGCGCGCTCGGCAAGCTGCAGATCGTCCATGCGGCGCGCGGCCGCGACGACGGGCTCGCATCTGCCGGAAGGCGACCGGCTGCGCGACGTTATCTCCGACTGCGAGCGCCTCGTCGCCGGCACGGCAAGAGCCGGAGGCGCCCCGTGAGCCCACCCCGCTGCACTGGCGCGCCGGACAAGCAACCGATGGGAAAAGACGCATTATCCTGCCAGTCCACGTTTTCCGCGGTCCAAATTGCCGATCGTGCCCGGTCGTCCGTCGAACTGATGGGGACGCCGCGCCGGTACCGATTTGCTTATCAGTCAGAGCCCGCCAGATGAGCGGCCAGGGCAAGCAGGCAAAGATCCTGTCGGAAGCGCAGGTCCGCGCGGCGCTCGGCGAAAGTCGAGCACTTGCGCTACCCCGAGCGCGACATCGTCATGGTTCTGCTGAGCGTCAAAGCCGGTCTGCGCGCCAAGGAAATCGCATCGCTCACCTGGGCGATGGTGACCGACGCGGAAGGCGCGATCGGGGACGCCATTTATTTGACGAACAGCGCCAGCAAGGGCAAACGCGGCGGCCGGACCATCCCGCTCAACACGGTGCTGCGCGAGGCACTGGTTAACCTCAAGTCGGCTCGAGGAGGCAGGGTCGAACCGTGCAAACGCATCATCCACAGCGAGCGCGGCGAGGGCTTTAGCGCCGCATCGGTGCAGGTTTGGTTCGCCCGGCTGTACAACAAGCTTGGCTTCGCTGGCGCGAGCTCGCACAGCGGCCGGCGGACGTTCATCACTCGAGCGGCAAGGAAGATCATTGAGGCCGGCGGTAGCTTGCGCGACGTGCAAGAACTCGCGGGCCATGCGAGTCTCGCCACCACGCAGCGCTACATCGCTGGCGACAGTGATGCCAAACGCAAGGTAGTGGCGCTCATTTAGTCGCTGCGATCGGAGGCAAAGGCCCAGTCCCGCTTCACCCTGCGCATCAGACGTCAACCTGCTCCGCTATGGTGAGGGCGTCATCAACGTCAATTCCGAGATAGCGAACTGTGCTCCCGATCTTGATGTGCCCCAGCAGCAACTGTACTGCACGCAGGTTGCCGGTGCGGCGGTAAATGAGTGTCGCCTTGGTCCGGCGCAACGAATGCGTTCCATACGAGCTCGGGTTCAGCCCGATGCCGTTGATCCACTCGGAGACAAGCCGAGCATATTGCCGCGTGGTCGTGCATCGGCCGCTGCCGCCGCGACCCGCAAAGAGGAACTCGCTGGCCTTCTTCCCTGCAGCTCTGAGATAGTCGTCGACCGCCTCTCGGGTTTGCTCCGTCATCTCGAAGCGGACAGGCCTGCCAGTCTTCTTCTGACGTACTGTCGCACGGGGCGGCGACGCCCCTGAGGCGCAATATCCTGGACCATGAGGCGGACGATATCGCAACCTCCGAGCTTGCTGTCGATCGCGAGATTGAACATGGCAAGGTCGCGCTTTCGTCCCTCGGCGTGCAATTTGGAGCGGATCGACCAGACGTGCTTCGGGCAGAGCGGCGGCTTCGGACCGATCAGCTTGCCCTTGTTCCACGGGTCCCGGTGCCAAGCTCGAGGGGAAACGTCTAAGGCGGGGCACGCTCGCGTCGCCGAGGTCAGCGATGCTCTCTCACACTTTTTTGTTGAGGAGATACCCCATCCACAAGCAAACGATAGCCTGATTGAACGCATGTTACGTGCTAGTATTGAAGCATTGAGTGGACCGCCCGGGAGACGGTCTGCTATCCAATCGGGAGGAATGCATGAAGAATAAACCCAGCGTAAACCGTCGCGACTTTCTCAATGCCCTCGGCGTCAGTGTCGGCGGAGCCGGCCTTGTGGGCGCCGGCATGGTTGCGGGTCCGCACCTGCTCCAAGCAGCCGAGGGTGCCAAGGGCAGCATCCCGGACACGCCCTTCAAGGTCGGCCACATGACCTTCCTCACCAGCGCCGCCGCGGTGCTCGGTGAGCCGTCGCTCAAGGGCCACACCATGGCAGCCGAGGAGATCAACGCCCAAGGCGGGCTCCTCGGCAAACGCAAGATCGAGACCATCACCGCCGATGAAGCGGCCGGGACCGACGCCAACGTCAAGGAGCTGCGTCGGATGAAACTCGACGCCAAGATCGACCTGTTCACCGGCGTCATATCGAGCGGCAACAGCCCGGCGCTCGGTCCCGCCGCCGAGGAGCTCGGCGTGCTCACCATCTTCACGGACGGGTGCACCGATTTCTTGTTCGACAAGGCCGATCCCAATCCGAAATACGTGTTCCGCATCACCAACATTCAGTCGGCGGACGGCATCACCGCCGCGATCGGCGTGGCGCAGACCTGGCCGCATGTCCGCAAGATCGCCCATATCCATCCGGACTACAGTTACGGGCGCAATGCGTCGGAGCACTTCACCCTCGCGCTCGAACGGCTGGTGCCCGGGACCGAGATCGTCTCGGAAAGCTGGCCGAAGCTCGGCACCACCGACTTCACCGCCCACATCACCAAGATCATCTCTGCGCAGCCCGACCTGCTGATCTCCTCGGTGTGGGGTGGCGATTACGTCGCCTTCTACAAGCAGGCGCTCCGCTACGGCCTGTTCGACAAAATGAAGGTCGCGAGCACCATCGCCTTCGGCGTGGCGCCCCATGCGATCGGCAAGGACCACCCCGAGGGCGTGCTCGCCGGCGTGCACTCCAACTATTACTTCACCTATCCCGGCGGCGACCGCTGGCCGCTCAACAAGAGCTTCGTCCAGCGCTACTACAAGCGCTGGAAAGAATACCCGAACTTCCAGTCGGAAGGGGCGTATGTGGCGCTCTACCTGTTGAAGTCCGCCATCGAGCGGGCCAACAAGCTGACCGGCGGGTGGCCCGAGGACGAGGCGATCATCAGCCAGCTCGAGGGGCTCGGCATGGATACCCCGTCGGGCTACCTCTACATGCGGCCCGACCACCAGGCCTACAAGGACGCGGTCACCGGGTTCAGCAAGAACCTTCCGCAATACGAGTTCGCGAGCTGGGATCCCGACCGCATCATCACCATTCCCATCCGGAACATCACCGCTCCGCTCGGCTGGCCGAAGCCTGGCACGAGCCACAACGAATCGACCGCCGCGGCGAACTGGATCAAGACCACCTGGCCCAAGGCCGTCAGCTGAATCGACCTCGGCCGGCGCTGCCGCTGGAGATACAGCCGCGCCCATGCAAGTCCGGGCGCGGCTGGTTTTCTCCAGCGCCAATTGTCGGCGATCCGTGCTACGAATTCGTGCCAATAAGCGGCTCGCGTAATCGCGCCGGCGTGACCCGGATATCCGGGCCAATGGCGGTTCAAGCCGGGGAGACCGCGAGGACACGCGCGGCCAAAAGTGCCCGATGGGGGAAGCGGTGGCGATCCTGACCATTCAAATCCTGAATTCGCTGCTCTACTGCTCGGTGCTCTTCCTCATCGCCGCGGGGCTGAGTCTGATCTTCGGCGTGATGCGGATCGTCAATCTCGCCCATGGCAGCCTCTATGCCGTCGGCGCCTACGTCACCGCGTGGCTGGTCGGGCGAGGCATCGCGCTCGGCGTGCCGCTCGGGTGGCTGTTCCTGCTGGTGCCCGTGGGAGCTCTGTCGGTGGCGCTCATCGGGATCGTGATCGAACCGCTGCTGCTTCGGCCGTTCTACCGCCGCGCCGAGGAATACCAGCTCCTGGTCACGTTCGGGCTCTTCCAGATCCTCGAGGACATGATGCGCCTGATCTGGGGCGGGACGCCCCTCTCCGCGGACACGCTGATGGACGCCTTGCCGATCATGCGCATCGGCGGTCTGTTCTATCCTGCCTACAACCTCGTGGTCATCGCGATCGGCGCCGTCGCGGCCGTGGTCCTTTGGGCGGTGATCTATCACACCAAGTTCGGGGTCCTGCTGCGCGCGACGTCCCAGGATCGGCGGATGGCCTCGGCGCTCGGTCTCAACGTCGGGCTGGTCTACGTGCTGGCCTTCGCGATCGGTTGCTTCATGGCAGGTCTCGGCGGCGCCATCGTGGTTCCGACCCAGGCGGCGGTGCTCGGCATGGGCGTCGATGCGTTGATCATTGCCTTCGTCGTCGTCGTCATCGGCGGGCTCGGCAGCCTCAAGGGCGCGCTCGTCGGAGCCGTCGTCGTCAGCTTCGTCAGGACCGCGGGGATTCAATTCTTTCCGGAGCTCGAGCTCGCGGTGCTCTATCTTATCGCCGCCCTGGTGCTGCTGGTGCGGCCGACCGGGCTCTTTGGAACCGCTTGATGAAGGCGGACGTCATTTCCCGTCGGGATCGTTCGCTGCTCGGGCCGGCGGCGGTCTCGGCGGCGATTCTGCTTGTGGCGATCCTGCTGCCGAGCTTCGTCGGGACCTATCAGATCCAGCTTGTGACCTACGGTCTGATCGCGGCAATTGCTGCGCTCGGATTCAACCTTCTGCTTGGCTACACCGGTCTCTTGTCGTTCGGCCATTCCGCTTATTTCGGCATCGGCGCCTACACCGTCGCTTTCGTGGTGCAGTATCTCGGCCCGCATTCCATGGAGTTCTATCTCCTGGTCGGAATCCCGGTCGTTGCGGTCATGTCGGCGCTGTTCGGCTACATCTGCGTCCGGCACACCCGCATCTTCTTCGGCATCTTGACGCTGGCGCTTTCGCAGGTCGTCTATAGCCTGGCGCTGAAGCTCTACTGGGTAACGGGAGGGAGCGACGGTCTGCGGGTCCCGCGGCCGACCTTGGTGCTGGGATTGCTCAGCTTCTCGGGTGCCCACGGGTTCCAGCAATTCATCACGTCGTATTATTACTACGTGCTGGCCATCTTCGTCGTGGCCATCATCTTCATGTGGGTGATCGTCCACTCGCCGTTCGGGAAGGCGCTTCAGGCCATTCGCGACAACGAGGTCCGCGCGCGTTTTCTCGGGCTGAGGATTCGGCGGTTTCGCTGGATCTCGTTTCTCATCTCGGGCACCTTTACCGGGCTCGCCGGCATCCTGTGGGTGCCGCTCAACGGGTTGACCACGCCCGATGTTCTTTACTGGACGTTCTCGGGCGAGATCGTGTTCACCACGCTGCTCGGCGGCTTCCGCAACTTTACCGGGCCGATCGTCGGCGGGATCGTGTTCACGTATTTGCGGACCTATGCCGTGGCCACGACCGAATACTGGCAGCTCCTGCTCGGCGCGGTCCTGGTCGCCCTCGTGCTGCTGCTGCCGACGGGCATTGTGGGCGCACTGTCGAAGGCGGGGCAGCGACTGAGCGAGAGGAAGCGCTGACGTGATCCTTCTCAAGACAGTGAATTTGCGGAAGCAGTTCGGCGAAACGCGGGCCTGCGACGGTATTGATTTCGTGGTCAACAAGGGCGAATTCCTGTCGCTAGTGGGCTCGAACGGCGCCGGCAAGACGACGCTTGTCAATCTGATCAGCGCGCATCTGCAGCCGGACAGCGGACAGATTCTGCTCGAGGACCGCGACATCACCTTCACGACGGTGACCGAGCGCATCAAGGCGGGAATCGCTCGAAGCTTCCAGATCGTCAACCTGTTCGATGGGCTTTCCGTGTTCGACAATGTCGCGCTGTCGATCTTCTCGCGCGAGGGCAAGGCCGTGAAGATGGCCAGCTTGGCCGAGCGCGACCGGGAGGTGCGGCGGGAAGCGCTCGAAGTGCTGGGCCAGTTCGGGCTGACGGGCAAGACCGGGGTTCCGGCGGGAGGCCTCGCGCAGGGCGAGCGCAAGCTGCTCGACGTTGCCGTCGCCTATGCGCTCCGCCCCAGGCTGCTGTTCCTCGACGAACCGACGAGCGGCGTGAGCACCCACGAGAAGGCGCAAATCATGGATACGGTCTCGTCGGTCGTCCGGCGAGGGATGGTGACCGCCGTTGTCATCGAGCACGACATGGACGTGGTGTTTCGCTACTCGGACCGGATCGTGATGATGCACGAGGGTACGTTCCTTGCCGACGGCACGCCCGACGAGATCCGCGCGAACAAGGACGTTGCGAGCATTCTGCTCGGCGCGCCATTGACGAGCTGAGGCGGGGGAACCGGTGCTCCTCGAGGTCGACGACATCAACACCTACCGCGGACCCGCCCACATCCTGCGCGGCGTGTCGATCGGCGTCGATAATGACGAGGTCGTCGCCCTCGTCGGGCGCAACGGCGCCGGACGCACGACCATCATCGAGAGCATCATCGGGCTGCTTCCCGTCCATTCCGGCCGCATCCGCTTTCGCGGCGAGGAGATCACGTCTCTGCCGCCGCATCGGCGGGCCAAGCGTGGCATCGGCTACGCGCCGGAGAACTCCGGCATCTTTCCGGAGCTCACGGTCGCCGAAAACCTCATGATCAGCCGCTGGCTCTCGGCCAAGACGGAGCGCGCGGCAGCAACGGGCGGCGACACCGAGGCGCGGGTCTTCGCGGTGTTTCCCGAGGTCCGACAGCTCGTGGACAGACAGGGGCTGAACTTGAGCGGCGGCCAGAAGAAAATGGTGGCGATCGCCAGGGCCATGGCGCTCGCGCCCCATCTGCTGATCCTCGACGAGGCGTTCGAAGGGCTGGCGCCCGCGGTCGTGAAACGCTTCCGCGACGCGGTCATGACGATCAAGGGCATGGGCATCGCGCTGCTCATCGCCGAATCCAACCTCATGAGCGCCGCGGCGATGGCCGACCGGGTTTACGTGCTCGATCGCGGCGAGATCGTCTTCCACGGCACGCCGCAGCAGGCGCTCGGCGACGAGGAGGTCATGCGCACGCTGCGCGGCTGATGTGTGTGTCTCATGGTTCGATGCGTCCCCGGATGAAGCCTCTGAGCGTGCTCCTTGCCCTCGTGGCGGCGGGGACGATCGCAACCGCGGCGAGAGGCGGCCACGAGCTGCCGGTCTACCCGTCCTACTACCCGCACGAGATCGCCATCGAGACGGTCGCGCCCGAGCGCGCGGCCGGGCTGCTGCGGGAAAACAAGATTCAGGCCTATATCGCGCGCGCGCCGCACTTCTCGGGCGACCTGCCGACTTCGATCCGAGCCGTTGAGTCGCTCGGCAGTTTCGTGACCGTCTGGATCAATCCGGCCTCGCCCTTCGCAAAGAGCGAGGCGGCCGCCTGCGCCGCCGTCGCGACTCTCATACGCGACTTCGCCGGAAAAGACTCCATCGTGTTTCATCCCTATCCGGTCACGCCTTTTCACGGCGATTACATATACCACGTCGATCTCGCCGAGGCCGCGAAGGCGCGATTTCTCCAAGCCTCGGCCGAAAGCTCGGCCCCGACGATCGTGAATCTCCGGGTCAAGGCCGGTGGGACGCTGGCGAGTCTCGTTCGCCCCGAGTGGAAGGCGGCGGGGGCGGAATGGGATGTCGCGATCGAGGAGGTCGACGCGGCGGAGCTCATGGCCTCCGCGACGACCTCGGTCAATGGCTGGCTCGGACCTCCCTGGGTCAAGAGCGGCTGGTTTCACGCCGCGCGCATCCTCGCCGATGCGATCGAGGATGGCGAGAGCAAGCGGCGCGCCGATGCGGCGCTCGAGCGCCTTGAGGCGAGCGATTACCGCGATGGGGTCGAGGCGGAAAATCTGCAGCGCGAGCTGGTGACGGCGCTCACCGAAAATTGTCGCAAGCTCGTGGTCGGCTACACCGTCAAGCGGGAGTATTTCAGCGCCGAATTCACCGACGGGATCGAGAACGTCGGATTCGATTCGATCGAGGGTCTCAATTCGCCGATGTTCATTCGCACGGCGAAGCTCAAGAACTTTCCCTGGAACGGCTGGCTTACGTTGGGGATCGACTCGACGCCGGACGCCGCCTGGAACCCCGTTGCCGGATTCGGCGATGGATTTGGGCGACTGCTGTGGTCGGCGGTCGGCGACCCGGCCCTGCTCTACGCGCCCTACGATTCCGGCTGGATGATCAATCGTATCTCCGACGTCCAATCGAATGCCCTTCGATGAAGAGCGAGGAGTTGATCCCGTGTCGCGCGCCGTGCTGATGCTTGCCGGATCGGTCGCGGCGTTCTTGCCGGTCGCGGCAAGCGCTTTCCTTGCGATGGCCGCGGAGCTCGTCTTCGACCTCAAGATCCAGCATGGCCGCGTTCCCGACGACATGCGGCTCATTCGCGTCAAGGAGGGCGATGTCGTGACGTTGCGCTGGACGACGGATCAGGCGGTGGTCCTGCATCTTCACGGTTATGACATCGAAAAGCCGATCGCGCCTGGCGCAGTCACGGAGCTCACATTCACGGCCTATGCGACGGGGCGATTTCCGCTCCATGTCCATGCGCAAGGAGAGCGCGCGGAAAATCACGCGCATCAGGAAGCGCCGCTGATCGATGTTGAAGTTTATCCGCGATAGTCGGGTCGCACTCGGCGTCATCATCGCCGGAGCTTGCGCGTTCGGGGCGCCGGCCTACGCCCATGGCTTCGGCCAGCGTTATGACCTGCCCTTGCCGCTATCGCTCTATCTATTGGGCGCAGCGGCCGCCGTCGCCGCGTCCTTCGTCATCGTCGGCCTGCTGGTGCGCCCTGCACCCGGCGCGCGGGGCTATCCGCGCATCGATCTCTCGGCACACCCGCTGGGCCGACTTGTCGCGCATCCGGTTGTCTTGGGTTTTCTCAAACTCGTCTCCGTCGGCCTCTTCGTCCTGACCGTTATCGCCGGGTTCTGCGGAAGCCAGGATCCCTATCAGAACATCGCACCGACGCTGGTGTGGATCATCTGGTGGGTCGGGCTCGCGGTTTTCTCCGCCTTCGTCGGGGATCTCTGGGCGTTGGTCAATCCATGGCGAACCATTTTCGAAGCGATCGACCGACTCTACCGAACCGTCGCCGGCCGCGATCTCGTCTTGCGCCGGCCTTATCCCGAGGCGCTTGGAGTCTGGCCCGCCGTCGCGTTGCTGCTCGTCCTTTCCTGGACCGAACTCGTGTTTCCGAGCCCCGCCGTGCCCGCCAACATCGCTTGGCTTGCCGTGCTTTATTCGCTGCTCACTTGGGCCGGCATGGCCGTGTTCGGTGTGGAGACCTGGATCAAGCGCGGCGAGGTGTTCAGCATTTTCTTCGGCGTATTTGCCCGCTTCGCCCCGACCGAACCGAGCGTCCGGGACCTTTCCGGCGGACGCGGATTGGCGCTGCGGCCCTTCGGCGCCGGTCTGCTGGTCGACGAGCGGGCATCTCCCGCGATGGTCGCCTTCGTCCTGCTCGTGCTGTCGACGGTTCTCTACGACGGGCTGCTGACCACGCCGGAATGGGCCGAACTCGAGCGTGAGGTGGTTTCCCTGCTGCCGGGCCCCGGCGAGCTGAACTCGCTCATCGCCAGGACGATCGGGCTCGTGGCGTTCTGGGGAGTGTTTCTCGGCGCCTATCTCGCCGTGAGCGCCGTCATGAGCATGCTGGCGCCAAGCCGTTCGCCGCTGGAAATGGCACAGGGCTTCGCCTTCACCTTGGTCCCGATCGCCATTGCCTATCACTTGGCGCATTACCTTGCGTATCTGCTCACCCAGGGACAGTACATAGTGCCGCTCGCGTCCGATCCTTTCGGATACGGTTGGAATCTCTTCGGGACCGCCGGATATCGCGTCGACATCGGCGTGGTCGGCGCGCGGTTCGCCTGGTATGCCGCAGTGAGCTCGATCGTCCTCGGCCACATCGCCGCCACCTATCTCGCCGACGTCAGGGCGCACCGGATTCTCCACCTGCGACGCGCGGCGTTGCGTTCGCAGCTGCCGCTGACCGCGCTGATGGTCACCTACACCGTCGTGAGTCTCTCGATTCTCGCCCAACCGATCGTCGAGCGCCGCGCGCCCGCGCGGCCGACGGCGGCGGTGCCGGAAGCCATGAGCATTCCCGAAGACGCGCTCATTCCCGAGCCTGGGACCGGCCGGCTCCAGGCGGTCGGGCCGGGGCGATCCGCGCCATTGAAATTGACCTATCGCGTCCTCGGCTCCGCCTTTCACGACGGGACGCGAACGACGGCCGCGGATCTGCTCTATGCCTACATGTTCGCTTATCGCTGGGCCGTTCCGGGCGAAGCGAATTCGCATTATGACCCTGCGATCGAGGCGGCGACCGCGCCGCTCAGACAACGCCTCGCGGCCGTGCGGCTCGCGGGTGTCGATACGGCATCGAAGTCGTTCCGGGTAGGAGACGTCAATTTCATCCGCGAGCTGTTCGTGATCGACGTCTATGCAAGCATTGCCCCGGGCGACCCCGAACAGGACGCCGTCTTCGCCCCGCCTTGGAGCACGCTTCCCTGGCATTTGGTCGTGCTGATGGAAGAGGCGGTCAGCCGCGGCTGGGCGGCATTCTCGCAAGTCGAGGCGAGGCGGCGCGGCATCGCGTGGCTCGATCTCGTCCGTTCCGATGAGCTCAAAGGGCGGCTCGCGGCGCTGGTCGATCAGTTCGAGCACGAGGCATATCGGCCCGAGATCCTAGAGGCGCTGGTGAGCGCCGAAGACGCGCGCAAACGCTGGGCGGCGCTGGCGGCGTTCTACAGGAGCCACGGGCACTTCCTGGTGACCAATGGCCCCTATCGGCTCAAGCGCTGGTCGGGCGATAGCGCTACGCTCGAGGCGTTCCGGGACCTGAGCTATCCGTTGGGCGTCGGCTCCTACGATGTCTACGCTGTTCCGCGGCGGGGCTACATCGCCAAGGTCGAGCGCAGGGACGGCGGACTGCGCCTCTTCGGCGACATCGAAACCGTGATGAAGTTCATGCGCGATTACCGGATCGCCCGGCAAACGCTGCAATCCCTCGATCCCGTCGTCATCAAACGCGCCGATCCCGCATGTCGGTATGTGGTGGTGAGTGCCGAAGGACGGATCGTGCTGACCGGTGTTGCGCGTCCGCAGGAGGATCGCACATTTCAGGTCGAACTCGACGGCAAGCTGCCAGCGGGCCGGTACACGGTGATGGCCGAGATCATCGTCAACGGCAACGCCATGAACGCCGAGGTCGAGCGAATCCCTGTGGCGATTGCCGGCCGCCCCTGAAGTTCGAGAGTCCGTTTTTGGCAGATAGTGTTGCAAAACTCCGTTGAAGGCGGACGAGAAGGGTGATTCTTTCTCCTGGACGCTATGGCGACGGGGGTGGGCGATGATGGGGCGGCGCAGCCAGGACCAAGGGCGCCTATTCTACGAGTTCCGCCTCGATGAAGCGGTTCCGGACGATCATCTCGTTCGGAAGATCGGCGCCGTCCTAGACCTGTCTTGGGCCCATGCGGAACTCGCGCCTTACTACTCCCGGCTCGGCCGCCCGTCGATCGATCCGGTACTGATGATCCGGATGTTGATCATCGGGTACGTGTTCGCCATCCGGTCGGAGCGACAGATTTGCCGGGAGGTTCAGGTCAACCTCGCCTATCGATGGTTTTGCGACTTGGGTTTGGAAGATGCCATCCCCGATCATTCCGCCTTCTCACGCGCCCGCAACGAGCGCTTCCGCGAGAGCGATATGTTCCGCCGTGTCTTCGAGCGCGTCGTGGGCTCGTGCATTGTGGCCGGCTTGGTCGGTGGTGAGGGCTTCGCGGTCGATGCAAGCCTCATCGAGGCCGACGCCAACCGTCAGCGCTCGATCCCGGGCAAAGAGAGGAGCAAAGGGCGTGACCCCGAAGCGGCCAGCCGGGCGGTGAAGGAATATCTCGCAACGCTCAATGACGCAGCTTTTGGCGCGGCGACCGGCGTCGAGCCGAAGTTCGTCTCGCCTTCCGACCCCGCCGCCCAAGGGACCGGCGCGCTCAACGGCCCGGCCTTCTTTGCCTATGCCGACAACTATCTGATCGATGTGCGGTTCGGCGTCATCGTGGATGTCGAGGCCTCCCGCGCCGTTCGCCAGGCCGAGGTCGGCGCTGCACGGACCATGCTGGAGCGCACCGAAGAGCGCTTTGGCCTCAAGCCGCACCGGCTCGCGGCGGATTCCGCCTACGGATCAGCGCCGATGCTGAACTGGCTGGCCGCACATCCCGGTCATCGACAAGTCCAAACGAGAAGACGGCACCTTCTCGCGTGAGGACTTCCGTTACGACGAGGGCGCCGACACCTATACCTGCCCGGCCGGGAAGACCTTGACGACGACCGGCACGCTCGTAAACGATGACACCACGCTTCTCTACCGAGGCAGCACGACCGACTGCGCCCCGTGCCCACTCAAGGGCCGCTGCTGCCCCAAGACGCCAGTTCGCAAGGTGCCCCGCAGCCTCTATGAGCGCGCCCGCGACGTCGCTCGATCGCTCGTCGGCACCGTAGCCTTCGAGCAGTCGCGGCACGACCGAAAACGCATCGAGATGAGATTCGCGCACCTGAAGCGCATCCTACGGCTCGGCCGCCTCCGTCTGCGTGGCCCGCGTGGTGCACAAGACGAGTTCGTGCTGGCGGCCATCGCCCAGAACCTGAGACGACTGGCCAAGCTTGTCGCAGGACCGCCGCGGGCCGTTCAGCACGCAGCGTGAGCGTTAGGATGCTAAAAAAACGCTTGGCGCTCTGGAGGCGACCGAGCCCCAGGGTGATTTCGACACCCCGCACAAGCCTGCAGGCAGACAGCTCCAGATCGTCGCCGATTTTTGCAACACTATCTGCCAGAACCGGACATTCGAGGTCGCCGCACGAATCGGACGCGACACAGGCGAACAGGCCGAGCCACCGGCGTTGACTTTTGTGAGTACGTCGCGAAGCATCGAGCGCACGGGCTTGCTAATTCGGCCCAACCGAGTCTGGCCGCTAACTTTTTCGAAAGGTCACGGCGATGCTGACGCGGCGAGAGTTCAGCCAGCTGGTCCTTACCCTTGCCTCGGGAGCGGGCGTGTCAGTCGCACTTGGCGAGGCCGTGCCCCTTGGCGGCCCGCTCCCGGCATCCGTTGGTGCCCGCCAGGGAATGAAAACGCGCGGTCTGGGGCTGTCGGTCGGCAACGTGCAGATCAACGTACCCCACACCGCCATCGCGCCCGTGGCCGACCGCATGGTCCGCATCGGCGTGCTTACGTCCTTCGCCGCGGACGATGCGGGCTGGCAAAGGAATTTCGCGGCTTTTGCGGCAGCGCTCAGCGATGCCGGATGGAAGGAAGGCGAGACGCTTCGGTTCGAGACGCCCGAGAGCTTCCGGGCGGCGGCGAGGGAGCTCGCGGCGCTGGCGCCGGACGCAATACTGGCCGCTCCCCTAGCGGCAAGCACCGCCTGGGCGTACGAAACCATCAACCAGGAGACCCTGCCTGAGGTATGTTTCCACACAGAAAAGCCCGCGAATGCGGGCTAAATTAGGGGGTCTTTCGGATGGCCACGAACAGCGGCGAATGGGAAATTGGCGGAGGGAGTGGGATTCGAACCCACGTTACGGTTGCCCGTAAACACGCTTTCCAAGCGTGCGCCTTCAACCGCTCGGCCACCCCTCCGTCGCACCGGCTCGCCGGTGTGGTCCGGGCGAGAGGGCGCGCAGCCTAACCGAGGGCCGCGCAGGGCGCAACGGCGGCCGTCCGCCGCACATCGCGCAATTTCGTTGCGCGCGCTGCGGCGCGATCCTAAGCTTGCGGTCGCTGGCGGCGCGCCCCCCGCCGCATGGCGCACCGGGAAGCGACCGCATGATCCTGATCGGACGCGTCATCGCCGTGCTTCTGCTGATGGCCGCCGCGCTGGTGATGCTGCAGGACGCGATCGGCTGGTACTCGACGGGCGTGTTCGAGCCGACGGTCGTCGGCAAGCTGTGGTACCAGCTCAGCCCCACCACCCTCCAGCTCGCCCAGCCGGCGATCCAGCGCCACGTCTCGCCGTGGCTGTGGGACAACGTGATCATCTACGTGCTGCTGTTCTGGGCGGCACCGACTTTCGCGGTGCCGGCGCTCTTCCTGCTCTGGGAAACGAGCGGCCGGCGGCGGCGGCGCGCGACGCGGATGGAATAGCCCGCGCGCGCTCAGCTGTCGCCCATCTTGAGGGCGGCGAGGAACGCGGATTGCGGGATCTCGACCTTGCCGAACTGGCGCATGCGCTTGCGGCCTTCCTTCTGCTTCTCGAGCAGCTTGCGCTTGCGCGTGATGTCGCCGCCATAGCATTTGGCGAGCACGTCCTTGCGCAGCGCCTTGACCGTCTCGCGGGCGATGATGCGGCCGCCGATCGCCGCCTGGATGGCGATGAGGAAGAGCTGGCGCGGGATCAGCTCCTTCAAGCGCTCGCACAGCGCGCGCCCGCGCCGCTCGGCCTGGCTCTTGTGGACGATGACGGCGAGCGCGTCGACCGGCTCGCTATTGACGAGGATGTTCATGAGGACGAGATCGCCCTCGCTGTAGCCGTCCATCTGGTAGTCGAAGCTGGCATAGCCGCGGCTGGTCGATTTGAGCCGGTCGTAGAAATCGAACACGACTTCGTTGAGCGGCAGGCGGTAGACCACCATGGCGCGGTTGCCGGCATAGGTCAGGTCCTTCTGCACGCCGCGCCGCTCCTCGCACAGCGCCAGCACGCCGCCGAGATATTCGTCGGGCACCAGGATGGTTGCCTTGATCCACGGCTCCTCGATGTGATCGATGCGCATGGGGTCGGGCATGTCGACCGGATTGTGCAGCGACATCACCTCGCCGTTGGTGAGATGGATCTGATAGACGACCGACGGCGCCGTGGTGATGAGGTCGAGATCGAACTCGCGCTCGAGCCGCTCCTGGATGATCTCGAGGTGCAAGAGCCCGAGGAAACCGCAGCGGAAGCCGAAGCCCAGCGCCGCCGAGGTCTCGGGCTCGTATTCGAAGCTGGCGTCGTTGAGGCGCAGCTTGCCGAGGCTGTCGCGCAGATGATCGTACTGCGCGGAGTCGGTCGGGAAGAGGCCGCAGAACACCACCGGCTGCAACGGCTTGAAGCCGGGCAGCGGCCTCGCCGCGGGGCGCTTCTCATCGGTGATGGTGTCGCCGATGCGGCAATCCGCGACGGTCTTGATGCCGGCGGTGATGAAGCCGACCTCGCCCGGCCCCAGCTCCGGCACCGCCACGCCCTTGGGAGTGAAGACGCCGACGCGCTCGATCGGATGCGACGCGCCCGTCGCCATCATGCGGATCTTGAGGCCGGGCTTGAGCACACCGTCCTTGACCCGCACCAGGATGACGACGCCGAGATATGAATCGTACCAGCTGTCGACGAGCAGCGCCTTGAGCGGCGCTTCGGCGTCGCCCTTGGGGGCCGGCAGGCGATGCACCAGCGCTTCCAGCACCCGGTCGATGTTGAGACCGGTCTTGGCGGAGATCTCGATCGCGTTCGACGCGTCGAGCCCGATCACGTCCTCGATCTGCTGCCGGACGCGCTCGGGCTCCGCTGCCGGCAGGTCGATCTTGTTGAGCACCGGTACGATCTCGTGATTGGCCTCGATCGCCTGATAGACATTGGCCAGGGTCTGCGCCTCGACGCCCTGGCTGGCGTCGACCACCAGCAGCGAGCCCTCGCACGCCGCGAGCGAGCGGCTCACCTCATAGGCGAAATCGACATGGCCGGGCGTGTCCATGAGATTGAGCACATAGGTCTCGCCGTTCTGCGCCCGGTAGTTGAGCCGGACCGTCTGCGCCTTGATGGTGATGCCGCGCTCGCGCTCGATCTCCATGCTGTCGAGCACCTGCGCGCGCATCTCGCGCTCCTCGAGCCCGCCGCAGAGCTGGATGAGGCGGTCGGCAAGGGTCGATTTGCCGTGATCGATATGGGCGATGATCGCAAAATTGCGGATATGGCTGAGATCGGTCATGAGGCCATGAAAATGTCCGGCAGGAACATAAGGTGCCGGCGCGCCGTGCGCAACGGAAGCGGCTCAGCGCCGCCAGGTCATTTGACGACCCGGGCGATGATCTCGATCTCGTGCGCCACGTTGTTGAAGGTGCGGATCAGCCGGTCGACCTCGGCGACCTTGAGCTTGCCGGATTTGAGGTCGGAGAGATAGGGCTCGTCGAGCGCGTATTTGACCGAGACCAGCTCGAAATCGACGTTGTGCTGGAGCGCCAGCGGCGTGTTGGCGCAGCCCTGCTTGCGCCATTCGAGGTTCTGCTTCTTGCAGAAGAGCTGGAACAGCTCGGGCGTGATGGCGCGCACATGCGTCGGGTCGTTGAGGAAATTGTCGTGGCGCGGATGCGGCACGCGCAGCACGATCTTCGCCTGATCCCGGCAGACGCGATAGAGCTCCTTGATGACGCCGATGAAGGCCTCGGCGCTCTGTCCCATGTGCTCGAGCGAATGGCTCATCGCCACCTCCTCGACCGAATCGTCGGCCCAGGGCCACGGGAAGGTCTCGAGGTCCCAGCGCAGATCGGGCTCGCCGTATTTGTCGACGTTGCAATAGCCCGCGAACTTGCTGTCGCCGCAGCCGAGGTTGAGCTTCATCGCCTCACTCCACCGACGCCGCCAGCGTCATGCTGAGATGCGCCAGCGGCAGGTGCGTCTCCGCGGCCCATTCATTGAACTGCGCCTGCACCCGGGCGCGGTCGCCCTTGCCCTTGGGCTCGCCCTCGAAGGCGCCCCAATGGTTGAGCGCCTTCACCACATAGGGCGTCAGCACGAACGTGTCCTTGCCGGCCATGCGCAGGAAATAGGGCGCGGAACTGCCGCCGAGCTGGGTGAAGCGCCTGCCCAACTCGTCCCACAGCCTGACGATCTCCGCGCCCGGCCATTGCGCCAGCCACGCGCCGAAGCTGCCCTGCTCCTGGGCGAGGTCGCACAGCGCGGCGGCATTGGCGTGCACCGCCTTGAGCTTGCCGAGATGGCGGATCAGCCGCGCATCCTTCATCAGGTGCTCGACGTCCTCGTCGCTCATGGCGCGCACGCGCTTGGGGTCGAAGCCATGGAACGCCTTCTCGAACGCCGGCCATTTCGCATCGACCATCTCGTGCTTCAGGCCGGCGCGGAAGATGCGCAGCGACATCAGCGAGAGATAGCGGTCGTCGCCCGCCTTCTTGAGCTGCGCCGGCGATTTCACCGCCGGCAAGCGTGCGGCCAGCTCCTTGGCGCCGAGCCGCTTCTCGGCCGCTTTCTGGATCTTGGCGAACGACGTCACGCAAAAGCTCCCTGGCGCTCTCACTCGGACATGGCGGGGCGGTTGACGGTTGGATGGCGGCACACTAGCACGAGACCCGGTCGGGAGAGGAGCGGCAGCGCATGGCCTTTGTCGAATGGGGGGATATCCGACTGTTCTATGAGCAGCGCGGCGAAGGCCCGCGCCTCCTGGTCGTCACCGGCACCAATGGCGATTTGCGCCGCAAGCCGAGCGTCTTGGAAAGCCCGCTGGCACGGCGCTTCACCCTCCTCGCCTACGACCAGCGCGGCCTCGGCCAGTCGAGCAAGCCCGACCGCGCGTACCGCATGGCCGACTATGCCGGCGACGCGGCGCAGCTGCTGGAAGCCGTCGGCTGGCACAGCGCGCGCGTGCTCGGCATTTCCTTCGGCGGCATGGTGGCGCAGGAATTCGCGCTCCGATATCCCGACAAGGTCGAGCGACTGGCGCTCGCCTGCACCGCGCCCGGCGGAAGCGGCGGCGCCAGCTATCCGCTGCACGAGCTGATTGGCCTTTCGCCGCGGCAGCGCGCCGAGCATTTGCTGGCGATCCAGGATACGCGCCGCAACGCCGCCTGGGTCGCCGCCGATCCCGTCCGCGCCGAGGCGGCGCTCGCCGAGCTCATGGCGCGCGCCAAGCCGGTCGACCCTGATGATCCGAACATGGCGCTGGGCTCGCGCCGCCAGCTCGAGGCGCGCCGCGACCACGACACTTTCGACCGCCTGCCGCAGCTCCAGATGCCGGTGGCGATCTTCGCCGGGAAATACGACGGCGTCGCCAAGCCCGAGGCGCAGGAGGCGATGCGCCGTCAGATCTCCGGCGCCACCTTGCGCTTCTTCGCAGGCGGCCACCTCTTCCTGATGCAGGACCCCGCCGCCTACCCGGCCATCGCCGATTTTCTCGCCGGGTAGCCGCGGTACGCGGCGCCCCCTCACCCCGACCGCTACGCGGTCGACCCTCTCCCGCAATGCGGGCACAACCCGGCCGACCGCTTTTGCGGTCGGGCCCGAGAGGGTTCGATCGCAGAGCGATCGAACGGGTTGTGGGAGGGACCCGCCGCCATGCGGCGCGAGGGTGAGGGGAACGGGCCCGAATTATCGGCGCAGCGTGCCGCCGGTCGCCTTCTCGACGGCGGCGATGAGCTTCTGCGAGAAGGCGTCGAGCGCTTCGTCGGTGAGCGTCGCTTCCTCCGGCTGCAGCACCACGGTGATGGCGAGCGATTTCTTGCCGGGGTCGATGCCGGCGCCGGTGTAGACGTCGAAGAGGCGCACCACGCCGACGAGCTTCCTGTCGACGCCGCGCGCCGCGCGCAGCAGCGTCTCCGCCGGCAGGTCGGCATCGACGACGAAGGCGAAGTCGCGCTCGACCGGCTGGAAAGGCGACAGCTTCAGCAGCGGGCGGGCCGGGCCTTTGGCGCGCGGCAGCGGCGCGCGGTCGAGGAAGATCTCGAAGCCGACCGCCGGGCCGGCGATTTCGAGCTCGCGCAGCAGGCCCGGATGGATCTCGCCGAACGCGCCCAGCAGCTTCGGCCCGAGCCGCAGCGTGCCGCCGCGGCCGGGGTGGTACCAGTCGGGCGGCGCGGCATCGACCTGCAGGTTGTCGACCGGCGCGCCCGCGGCGGCGAGCGCGGCCAGCGCGTCGGCCTTGGCGCCGAAGGCATCGACCGGCCGGCCGGGATCGTCCCAGCGCTTCGGCCCGGTGCGGCCGGTGCGCACGCCGGCAGCGACGAGGTCCTGACCCTCCGGCGTGTCGTCGCGGTATTGCGGCCCGATCTCGAACAGCGCGCCGTCGGCGAAGCCGCGATCGGCGTTGCGCTGCGCCGCCGCCAGCAGGTTTGGCAGGATCGAGGGGCGCATCTGGTCGAGATCGGCGCTGATGGGATTGACGAGGCGCAAGGCGTCGGGCGCCGCGCCGAACAGCTCGGCGAGCGGGCGCGGCATGAACGAGAAGGTCACGGCCTCGACGAGGCCGCGCGCGGCCAGCGTACGCCGCACGAAATCGACGCGCCGCTGCGCCGGCGTCAGCGCCGGCTTCGGCATCGCCGTGTCGCGCGGCAGCGGCAACGCGGGGATGCGGTCGTAGCCGTGGCTGCGCAGCACTTCCTCGACGAGGTCGGCCTCGCCCTCGATGTCGCCGCGCCAGGACGGCGGCTCGACCATGAACAGGCCCGCCTGCTCGGTCAGCGTGCAGCCGAGCCCCTCGAGGATCCGCTTCGACTCCGCCGCCGGCACGTCGACGCCGCCCAGGCCGAGCACGCGCGAGGGACGGAAGGTGCAGCTGCGCTGCCACCGCGGCACGGCGCCGGAAATGCCCACTTCGCTCGGCTCGCCGCCGCACAGCGCCATGATCAGCCGGGTCGCGATCTCCATGCCGGGCCGCACGAATTCGGGATCGAGCCCGCGCTCGAAGCGGTAGCGCGCGTCGCTTTGCAGCTGCAGCTTGCGCCCGGTCGCCGCGGTGCGCAGCGGGTCGAACAGCGCCGCCTCGATATAGACATTGGTGGTCGCCGCGGTGCAGGCGGTGCTCTCGCCGCCGACGACGCCGCCCAGGCTCAGCACTTCCGCGTCGTCGGCGATCACGGTCATCTCGGCGTCGAGCGCATAGCTCTTGCCGTTGAGCGCCTGCAGCGTCTCGCCGTGACGCGCGCCGCGCACGACAAGATCGCCGGCGATCTTGTCGGCGTCGAAGACGTGGAGCGGGCGGTCGAGATCGAAGGTGATGAAATTGGTGATGTCGACCAGCGCCGAGATCGGCCTGAGCCCGATCGCCGCCAGCCGGTCCTGCAGCCAGCGCGGGCTCGGCCCGTTGCGCACGCCGCGGATGAGGCGACCGATGAAGAGCGGGCACGCCTTGTCGTCCGGCCCGGCGAGATGCACCGAGATCGGGCAGCGGAACGACCCTTTGACCGAAGTCGTGTCGAGCGGCGTCAGGCGCCCGAGGCCGGACGCGGCGAGGTCGCGGGCGATGCCGCGCACGCCCAGGCAGTCGGCGCGGTTCGGCGTCACCTTGATGTCGAGCACGGGGTCGTCGAGGCCGACGGCCTGGGCAAAGGCGGCGCCAACCGGCGCGCTCTCCGGCAGCTCGATGATGCCTTCGTGATCGTCCGACAGTCCGAGTTCGAAGCCCGACACCAGCATGCCCCGCGATTCGACGCCGCGAATGGCGCTCTGCTTCAGCACGAGGCTGGTGCGCGGGATGGTCGCGCCGGGCGGCGCGAAGACGCCGAGCATGCCGGCGCGCGCGTTGGGCGCACCGCACACCACTTGAACCCGCTCCTTGCCGGTGTCGACGACGCAGACGCGCAGCTTGTCGGCGTTGGGATGCGGCTCCGCCGAGATCACGCGCGCGACGGTGAAGGCGGCCAGATCCTTGGCGCGGTTCTCGATGGCATCGACCTCGAGGCCGCGCATGACCAGAGTGGCGACGATCTCGTCGAGCGTGGCGCCCGTATCGAGATGCGTCTTGAGCCAGGCGAGCGTCGTTTTCATCGCGCGAGGCCACCGGTCAACGAGGGCACGTCGAGCGGCAGGAAGCCGTAGTGGCGCAGCCAGCGCAAATCGCTCTCGTAGAAGGTGCGCAGATCGGGAATGCCGTATTTGAGCATGGCGATGCGCTCGATCCCCATGCCGAAGGCGAAGCCCTGATACTCGGCGGGATCGATGCCGCAGATCGCGAGCACCTTGGGATGCACCATGCCGGAGCCCAAGATCTCCAGCCAGTCGCCGCCGGCGCCGATGGTGAGGCCGCCGCCTTCGCGCGAGCAGCCGATATCGACTTCGGCCGAGGGCTCGGTGAAAGGGAAATAGCTCGGGCGGAAGCGCACCGGCAGGTCGTCGATGTCGAAGAAGGCGCGGCAGAACTCGATGAGGCAGCCCTTGAGGTGCCCCATATGCGTGCTCTTGTCGATCACCAGCCCCTCGACCTGATGGAACATCGGCGAATGGGTGGCGTCATGGTCGCTGCGGAAGGTGCGGCCGGGGACGATGATGCGGATCGGCGGCTTCTGCGCCTTCATGGTGCGGACCTGCACCGGCGAGGTATGCGTGCGCAGCACCTGGCGGCTGCCGTCGCTGCGCTCGGGCAGGTAGAAGGTGTCCTGCTCCTGCCGCGCCGGGTGCTCGGGCGGGATGTTGAGGGCGGTGAAATTGTGGAAATCGTCCTCGATATCAGGGCCTTCCGCGACGGCGAAGCCCATCTCGCCGAAGATCGCGACGACCTCGTTGATGGTCTGGCTCAGCGGGTGGATGCGGCCCTCGGGTTCGGCGCGCACCGGGAGTGTCACGTCGATGCGCTCGCGCGCGAGCTGCTCCTCCAGCGCCTCGTTCTCGAGCCGGCGCGTGGCGTGGCCGATCGCCGCCTCGACATCGTCCTTGAGCAGGTTGAGCGCGGCGCCGCGCTCGCGCCGCGCGTCGGGATCGAGGCTCGCCAGCCCCTTCAGCAGCGCCGTGACGCGGCCCTTCTTGCCGAGGATGGCGACGCGGACCTGCTCGAGCGCGTCGCGGCTCGTCGCCGCCTTGACCAGGTGGAGAATCTCGTCGCGGATGTGATCGAGGCTATCCATGCTGTCCAACGATTCCTGAAAGCGCGAAAAAGGGGCCGAACACCGGGTCGGCCCCTTGATCTCCGCGGCGGGACGGGCGATCCGTCCCGACGACGCGCGCCTGCCGGCGGGGCCTAGCGACAGGTCCCGAAGCTAAATCGCCGGGCGCGGCGCGCGGCCGTCATGCCGCAACGCTTCCGCCGAGCGCCGCCTGCGCCTGCGCCACGATGGCCTTGAAGGCCTCGGGCTCGTGCACGGCGAGGTCGGCCAGCACCTTGCGGTCGAGCTCGATCCCGGCGCGCTTCATGCCGTTCATGAACTGCGAGTAGGTCAGCCCTTCCTGGCGCACGCCGGCATTGATGCGCTGGATCCACAGCGCGCGGAAATTCCGCTTCTTGGCGCGGCGGTCGCGATAGGCATAGCGCAGCCCCTTCTCGACCTTCTCGATGGCGATGCGGAAGGCGTTCTTGGCCCGGCCGCGATAGCCCTTGGCGAGGCCCAGCACCTTCTTGTGACGGGCATGGGTCGTGACGCCCCGTTTGACGCGTGCCATGGCTCAGCCCCGCAGATACGGCATATAGGTCAGCACGAGGCGGGTGTCACCCTTCTCCAGGGTGAAGGTGCCGCGCGCCTGGCGCTTCATCTTCTTGGGCTTGCTGATCAGGCGGTGGCGCTTGTGGGCGACGGCGGCCTTGATCTTGCCCGAGGCGGTGCGCTTGAAGCGCTTCTTGGCCCCGCTCTTGGTCTTCATCTTGGGCACTTTTGGTCCTTTCGCGACGAATTCTGTAGCGGCGGCGAGGCATGCCCGGTGGCGCCTGTAGCGCGGCCAGCCGCCGTCCTTCGGCCGCATGCCCTGGGGCATGCGCTCAGGAGAGGCGCGGTTTATACCGGGGCAGGGCGCGGAAGGCAAGGGCGGAGCGGTCTCCGCCTGTAGCGGAACCCGCGTTCAGCGCAGGCTCATTTCGGCGACATGACCATGGTCATCTGGCGGCCTTCCATGCGCGGGTGCTGCTCTATCTTGGCGATCTTGTCGAGATCGTCGCGCACGCGCATCAGCACGTTCATGCCGAGTTCCTGATGCGCCAGCTCGCGGCCGCGGAAGCGCATGGTCACTTTGACCTTGTCGCCTTCCTCGATGAATTTGAGCATGCTGCGCATCTTGACGTCGTAGTCGTGGTCGTCGATGCCGGGGCGCAGCTTGATCTCCTTGACCTCGATGACCTTCTGCTTCTTGCGCGCCTCGTTGCGGCGCTTCTGCTCCTCGTATTTGAACTTGCCGAAATCGAGGATCTTGACCACCGGCGGGTCGGCGTTGGCGGCGACCTCGACGAGATCGAGACCGGCCTCCAGGGCGCGCTGCAGGGCCTCGCTGCGGGTCACGACGCCGATCATTTCGCCGCGCTCATCGACAAGTCGGACGCGCGGCACGCTGATCTCCTGGTTGACGCGCGGCCCGTCCCGGGTCGGCGTCACGTTTTGGGGTAGTCTGGCGATGTAAGCCCTCCTTTCAAAATGCATATAGGACCATCGGCACCGGCCCTACATACGCCAGCTCCGCCCAAGGTCCTGCGGTGACGCCTCAAGACGAGGGCACTGCCGCTTCCTCATTCAATCTAGCGATGGCCTCGCCTAGCGCAAGGACTTCCTGTTCCTTGCCGCCGAGGCGGCGGAGCGCGACGCTGCCCGTCTCCGCCTCGCGCTTGCCGACCACCAGGAGCGCGGGGATCTTGGCCAGGCTGTGCTCGCGGATCTTGTAACTGATCTTCTCGTTGCGCCGGTCGGCCTCGACGCGCAGGCCCGCCGCGGCGCACGCGACCCGAACTTCCTCGGCATAGGCGTCGGCATCGGAGGTGATGGTGGCCACCACCACCTGGACCGGCGCCAGCCACAGCGGAAACCGGCCGGCATAGTGCTCGATCAAGATGGCGATGAATCGCTCCATCGAGCCGAAAATGGCGCGGTGGAGCATGACCGGCGTGTGACGCTGTCCGTCCTCGCCGATATAGCTGGCGTCGAGCCGCTCCGGCAGGACGAAATCGACCTGCAGCGTGCCGCACTGCCAGTCCCGGCCGATGGCGTCCCGCAACGCGAATTCAAGCTTCGGCCCATAAAAGGCGCCCTCGCCCGGATTGAGCGTGTAGGGGAGGCCCGTCGCGTCGACCGCGTCCCTGAGCCAGGCCTCCGCCTTGTCCCACACCGCGTCCGAGCCGGCGCGTACCGGCGGCCGGTCGGCGAGCTTGATCGCGACGTCGGTGAAGCCGAAATCGCGGTAGACCGCGAGCAGCAGGTTGCAGAAGGCGACGCTCTCGGCGGTGATCTGCTCCTCGGTGCAGAAGATATGCGCGTCGTCCTGGGTGAAGGCGCGCACGCGCATGATGCCGTGCAGCGCACCCGAGGGCTCGTTGCGGTGGCACGATCCGAACTCGGCGAGGCGCAACGGCAGCTCGCGGTAGCTGTGCAGATGCTGGCGGAAGATCTGCACGGCGCCAGGGCAGTTCATCGGCTTGATGGCGAGGACGCGCTCGCGCCCCTCATCCTCATCCCGCACCGTGAACATGTTGTGGCGAAACTTCTCCCAGTGTCCCGACCGCTCCCACAGCGAGCGGTCGATGAGCTGCGGCGTCTTCACTTCGAGATAGCCGCTCTGGTCGAGGCGATTGCGCAGGTAGCTCTCGATGACGCGGTAGAGCGTCCAGCCCTTGGGATGCCAGAACACGCTGCCCACCGCCTCTTCCTGCTGATGGAAGAGGTCGAGCTCGCGCCCGAGACGGCGGTGGTCGCGCTTCTCGGCCTCCTCGAGCTGGAAGAGGTATTGCTTCAGCGCCTTCTCGTCCGGCCAGGCGGTGCCGTAGACGCGCTGCAGCTGCTGGTTGCGTGCATCGCCGCGCCAATAGGCGCCGGCCACCTTCATGAGCTTGAAGGCATGGCCGAGCTTGCCGGTCGACGGCAAATGCGGGCCGGTGCAGAGATCGATGAAGCCGCCCTGGCGATAGAGGCTGATCGCCTCGTCGCGCGGGATCTCGTTGATCCACTCCGCCTTGTATTTCTCGCCGATCGAGCCGAAGAACGCGACGGCACGGTCACGCTCCCATTCCTCGCGCGAGATCGGCTCGTCGCGGTCGACGATCTCGTGCATGCGCTTCTCGATCTTCGCGAGGTCCTCCGGCGTGAAGGGCTGGTCGCGCGCGAAATCGTAATAGAAGCCGGTCTCGGTGGCCGGACCGAAGGTGACCTGCGTCTCCGGATAGAGTTCCTTGACCGCCTCGGCCATGACATGCGCCGCGTCGTGGCGCAGAATCTCCACCGCCTCTGCCGACTCGCGAGTGATGATCGCCACGCGCGCATCGCGCTCGACGCGGGCGGCGAGGTCCTTCACCTCGTCATCCACCTTGACGGCGAGCGCCGCCTTGGCGAGGCCGGGACCGATCGCCGCCGCGATCTCGGCGCCCGTCACCGGCCCGGGAAAGCGACGCACTTTGCCGTCCGGCAGCGTGATGGCGACGGCGAGCGAGCTGGGCGCGTTCATGGCCGCGGGTTTAGCCGAAGGGCAGGGTTGCGGCAACCTCCTCGACCGAAAGTTCGGCGAGAGCGGTGCGGCGCAGTATGCTGACGCGCGCGCCGCGCGGCGCGGTGAGGGTGGGATCGGAGGCGGCCGAGTAAAGCACCGTCGCCGGGCAACCGGCGGCGACGATGAGATGCATGGGACCGGTGTCGTTGCCGACGGCATGGAGAGCGCGCCGCCCCAGCGACACGATCTCGCCGAAGCTGGTCCGGCCCGTCAGGTCGCGTGCCGGGGCACAGCGCTCGGCGATGACCGCGCCGAGGCTCTGCTCCGCCGCGCCGCCGATGACCACCGGCGTCACGCGGTGCCGCGCCGCGCGCACGGCGAGCGCGGCGAAATCGCCGATCGGCCAGCGTTTCTCCGGTCGATGCGCCGAGCCGCCCGGCGCCATCAGCAGCAGCCGCTCGGGCAGCGCGAAATGCGCAATGTCGCGCGCTGCCCAGCCGAGGTCCGGCGCGGGCGCCTGTGCGATCCCCGCGATGCGCAGCTGCTCGGCCTGCCGGTCGAGCGTGTGCATGTTGTCACGCTCGGGATTGGCGTGGCGCAGCGACGCGCCGCGGGCGATGCCCGACCAGGCCGGCCGCCCCATGAGGCGATGATAGAAGCTCGAGCGGTCGGAGGTCTGCAGGTCATAGACGCGGTCGAAGCGGCCCGCGCGCAGGCGACGGCGCAGCCGCCACAGCCCGACGGGATCGAGGAACCCGGGCCGCTCGTCGATCAAGACCTCGTCGAAATAGGGCGCGGCGCGCGCGAGCTCGGCATAGGGCGCGGTGGTGAGCAGCGTGATGCGCGCATCGGCGTGATGTGCGCGGATCGCCGCCGCCGGCCCCATCGCCTGCACGAAATCGCCGAGCGCACCGAGCTTGATGACGAGGATGCGCATGCCCGTTCGCTGCTAGGCCGCGACCGGTCCCCGCGGATCGAGCTGCGCCGCCTCGGGGAACAGGATTTCCTCATAGACGGCGAGCGTACGGTCGGTCATCGCCTTGGTGGAGAAATGCGCCCGCATATGGGCGATGGCGCGCTCGGCCAACGTCAGACGCTTGGATTGCGGCAGATCGAGCGCCCGCGCGATCGCATCGGCCAACGCCCGGCCGTCACCGGGCGGGACGAGCCAGCCGGTCTCGTCGTCGCGCAGGATCTCGCGCGCGCCGCCGTGATCGGTGGCGATCACCGGACGGCCCATCGCCTGTCCCTCGGCGATGACCCGGCCGAACCCTTCCGGCCGCGTCGAGGCGGAGACCACGAGGTCGGCGAGCTTGTAGGCCGCAGGCATATCGCGGCAATCATCGGCTATCTGGAACACTTCGTTGAGCCCGCGCCGGGCGATGGTGTCGACCAGCTGGCGCCGGTAGCGCCCGTTCCCCGAGCCGACGAGCACGCAGCGCAGCCCGTGCCGGCCGAGCTTGGCGATGGCATCGACCAGCACGAGGTGCCCCTTCCAGCGCGTCAGCCGGCCGGGCAGCATCACCACCGGCAGCCCGTCTGGCAGCCGCCACTCGCGGGCGAGCTGGATGACGCGCTCGGCGCTGACCCGCTCGGGATCGAAGCGGGTGAAGTCGACGCCGCGCTCGATGACGCGCAGGCGCTCCGGCGGCACGCCGTAAACCGAAGCGGCGTGCTCGGCGACGAAGCGCGAGATAGCGATGACCCGCTCGCCGCGTGCCATGACGCCGTTGTAGCGCTGCTTGAGCCAGGACTCGGTGCCATAGGCGTTGTGGAAGGTGGTGACGAAATGGCGCCCGGTGCGCCGCGTTGCCGCGAGCGCGCTCCATGCCGGCGCGCGGCTGCGCGCATGGACGATATCGATCTGCTCGCGCCGGATGAGCTCGGTCAGCCGCTCGACGTTGCGCCGCATCACCAGCGGGTTCTTCGACGCCAGCGGGAGCTCGACATGGACGGCGCCGGCGCGCTCGAGCTCGCGCACCATCGGCCCGCCGGCGGAGGCGACCACCGCCTTCCACCCGGCCGCGGTGAGCGCTTGCGCGACTTCGACCGTGCCGCGCTCGACGCCGCCCGACTCGAGCCGCGGCAGCACTTGGAGCACGGCCGGGGGGCGGGTTCCCGCCGCCCCCGCCGCGGTGCTAGTTTCGGCGGCGGTGGTCATGAGTCGAAGACGAAGATGATGCGATGATCCTGAAATCGACGCCCGATGCGGCGCAGCCCGATCGGCCGGCCGCCATCTTAGCACGCGAGGACGGCGCGACAATTGCCTACCATCGTCGCACCGGACGGAGTCCCGGCGTCGTCTTCCTCGGCGGCTTCATGTCGGACATGACCGGCACCAAGGCGCGCACGCTCGACGCCTTCTGCGCCGCGCGCGGCCAAGCCTATCTGCGCTTCGACTATTTCGGCCACGGCGTGTCTTCCGGCCGCTTCGCCGATGCCACGGTCGGGCGCTGGAAGGAGGATGCGCTGGCGGCGATCGACCAGCTCACCGAAGGGCCGCAGGTGCTGGTCGGGTCGAGCCTCGGCGGCTGGCTCATGCTGCTGACGGCGCTGGCGCGACCGCAGCGCATCGCCGGCCTGCTCGGCATCGCCGCGGCACCGGACGCCACCGAGGATTTGATGTGGGCGCGCTTTCCGCCAGCGGTGCGCGACGAGATCATGCGGGCGGGCGCGGCACGGCTGCCTTCGGAGTACAGCCCGGACGGCTATCTCTTCACGCGAAAACTGATCGAGGACGGCCGGCGGCATCTCCTCATGCGCGGCCCCATTCCGGTCGCCTGCCCGGTGCGGCTGTTGCACGGCATGAAGGATCCCGACGTGCCCTGGCAAACCAGCCTCGCGCTTGCCGAGCGCCTCGCGAGCCGCGACGTGGAGGTCACGCTGGTCAAGGACGGCGACCATCGCCTCTCGACCGAGAACGACCTCGCGCTGCTCACCCGGATGGTCGCGACGCTGCTGGATCGAGCAGCGCCTTGAGCCCGTCCTTGTAGCTCGGGTAGCGCAGCCGCACGCCAAGTTCTTCCTTCAGACGACGGTTCAAGACACGCTTGTTGTCGTCATAGAAGCTGCGCGCCATCGGCGTAAGTTCGGCCGCATCGAACGGCACAAGCGGCGGCGGCGCGACCCCGAGCAGCGCGCAGGCATAGGCGATCACCGCCTCGGGCGGCGCGGGATCGTCGTCGCAGACATTGTAGGCGGCGCCGGGATCCGGCTGCGCCATCGACGCGCGCAGCGTCGCCACGATGTCCGCGACATGGATGCGCGAGAAGACCTGCCCGGGCTTGTCGATGCGCCGCGGGCGGCCCTCGCGCACGGTTTCGAGCGCGCTGCGGCCGGGGCCGTAGATGCCGGCGAGGCGGAAGACATGGACCGGCAGCCCGTGACTCCGGTGGAGATCGAGCCATTGCGCCTCCGCCGCGACACGGCGCCGGCCGCGCTCGCCGCTCGGCGTCAGCGCCGAGCTTTCGTCCACCCAGGCGCCGCCGCGATCGCCATAGACGCCGGTGGTGGAGAGATAGCCCACCCATTTAAGCTGAGTCAGTGCGGCGATGTCGGCGCCATGCACGGCGAGCACCGGGTCGCCCGCGGCGCCGGGGGGCACCGAGGTCAGGAGATGGGTCGCGCCGCGGAGCGTCGCTCCCGGCGCAGCGAGCGGACGGCCCGGAGCGAAGAGCTGCATGGCGAAGCCTTCCGCGCCAAGACGCGCGCAGCTCGCCGGGTCGCGGCTCGTGCCGGCAATGCGCCACCCTTCCGCGGCCAGCGCGCGGGCGAGAAAGCCGGCAGTGTAGCCGAGCCCGAAGCAGAACAGCGCCGGCGGGGCGCCGGCGTCGCCGTCGCTCATTCGGCGGCGCCGCGGGCTTCGGCCTCGAGCGCGCGCTCCATCTCGTCTTGGCGCGACCGCGCCCAGCCCCAATAGGCGATGCAGACCACCGCGCCGGCGGCGACCGCGAGGCGCAGTCCGAACAGCGAGGACAACCAGCCCAGGACCAGCGCGTTGAAGGCCGGGCCGCCGCGGAACAGCATGCCGTAGAGCCCGAGGACGCGCCCGCGCATCGCTGGGTCGACGGCGGTTTGGACAAGGGTCTGTGCGCTGATCCCGGTGGTGATCAGCGAGAAGCCGCAGACGAAAACACAGACGAGCGCCACCCAATAGTTCGCCGTCGCCGTGAAGCCGAGCACGGATGCGGCGACAAGGAAGGTGTGGCCCATGATAAGCGCGGTGAGGCCCTGGATGCCCGGCCGGCGCACCATCCACAGGCCGCCCGTCACCGCGCCCAGCCCGAGCGTCGCGATGAGCCAGGAAAGGCCGATGGGACCGGTGCCGAACACCACATCGGCGAAGCCCGGAAAAAGCTCGATGAAGCCGCGGATGCTGAAAGAGGTGACGGCGAACAGCAGGATCATCCGGCCGATGCCGGGATGGCGCAGCGCATAGGCGTAGCCCGCGAGCGTGTCGGCGAGGAATTCGGGCCGTCGCGCGCTTGCCGGGCGCTCATCGGCCGCCAGCTTCAGCTGGGCCAGCGCGGCGATGAAGGCGAGATAGGTCACGCTGTTGAGCGCGAAGGCGAAGGCGACGCCGCCGTGATAGACGATCGGGCCGGTGATCGCCGGGCCGATGAAGCGCGCACCGTTGAAGACGAGCGAGTTGATCGCCACGGCCGAGGGCAGGCTGGCGCGGTCGACGAGGTTCGGGATGAGCGCCAGCCGCGCCGGCTGGTTGACCGCGTTGACCATGCCCAGCGCCAGCGTGAGCAGGAACAGGCTCTCGATGGTGATGGCGCCGGTATAGGTGAGCAGCGCCAGCAGCGCCGCCTGCGCCATCGCCAGGATCTGCGTCAACCAGATGAGTCGCACGCGGTCGAGCCGGTCCGCGAGCACGCCGGCAAGAGGGCTCAGCACCAAGGTGGGCATCAGGTCGGCGACGGCGACGATACCGAGCCAAGTCGGCGAGCGGCTCAGCTCCCAGGCGAGCCAGCCGACCGAGAAGCGCTGCATCCACGAGCCGACGAGCGAGATCGAGTTGCCGGCGGTGTACACGCGGTAGTTGCGGATGCGAAACACGCGCACCGCGTTCTCAAACCCCGCCATCCGCGCGCCCGCCCCCTCGATCGCCACCGTTCCGCCTGCCTCCTCGCGCGCGAAGATGTTACCAGAGCGTTGCCGGGGGCGATTTATAAAATCGAGGTGGCAGCCGGCGGCTAACCCTGAGGGTGCAGCCGCTTCCGTCGATATCCGGAGATGACCTTCTCCCGCGGGGATAGTCCGACGGCAGCGCGCTTATCGTAACATGCGGCATCGCCTATACTGGGGCCATGCCTTGGAATGCCTGTGGTCGGGGCAATGGCAAAAAGCGGGAATTTTATGAAACGTGTCGTGATGGCTCTTGCCGTGCTGGCGGTGCTCGCCAGCGGCGGCATTGCCTATCAGACACTCATCCTCGCCTCGGCCCAATCCCAGACCGCCGGGCAGCCGCGCGCCACCCCGGTCGTGCCCGTGGTTGTGGCCGCTGCCCGGCGTGAGCCGACGCCGGTGCGGCTCGACGCCGTCGGGACGGTGCAGGCCATCGCCAGCGTTGCGGTCAAATCCCGCATCGACGGGCTGATTGCCGAGGTAAAGGTCCGGGACGGCCAGTATGTGAAGGCCGGGGATACGCTGCTCCTGCTCGACCAGCGGGCAGCGGAGGCGCAAGTCCGCCAGATGGAGGCGCAGGTCGCCCGCGACCGGGCGCAGCTGACCAACGCCAAGCGCGATGTCAACCGCTTCGCGCCGCTCGTCGCCAAGGACTTCGTCTCGCACCAGCAATACGATACCGCCGTGACCAATTCGCAGGCGCTCGAGGCGGGCGCCAAGGCCGACGAAGCGTCGCTCGAAAACGCCAAGGTGCTGCTCACCTACTATACGATCGCGACGCCGATGGACGGTCGGATCGGCACGATCGGCCTCAAGGCCGGCAGCAACGTCAAGGCCAACGACCTGCCCATCCTTACGATCAACCAAACGAAGCCAATCTGGGTCGCCTTCTCGCTGGCGCAGAGCGATTTTCCGGCGGTGCGGCGGGCGATGGAGGCGGGCCCCGTCGAGGTCGACGTTGCGGCGCCAGGCGACAGCGAAGCGCCCGAGAAGGGCCGCGTGGAGTTCTTCGAGAACGCGATCGATGCGACAACCGGCACCATCGCCCTCAAGGCCACATTCGACAATCCCCAGGAGCGGCTGTGGCCCGGTGAGTTCGTGAACGTATCGGTCATGCTGAGCGTTGAGGAGGACGCGCTCGTCGTGCCGCAGGCGGCCGTGCAGGTCGGCCAGAGCAACAACTATGTGTTCGTCGTCAGGCCGGACAGCACCGCCGAGATGCGCCCGGTGCAGGTGACCCGCAACGTCGCCGGCAAGAGCGTGATTGCCAAGGGGCTTGAACCGGGCGAGCAGGTGGTGACGGACGGCCAACTCCGCCTCAGCAACGGCAGCCGCGTCGAGATCCGCTCGGCCGAGCGCCCGGGCAAGCCCGGTAGTCCGTCATGACGCTGCCGGAGCTCTGCATCCGTCGTCCGGTGATGACGACGCTGTTGATGCTGGCCTTCGTCGTCTTCGGCATGTTCAGCTATCGCCTCCTGCCGGTGGCGGCGATCCCGCGCGTGGACTTTCCCACCATCGTCGTATCGGCGGTGCTGCCGGGCGCCAGCCCGGAATCGATGGCTTCCTCCGTCGCGACGCCGCTCGAGCGCCAGTTCGCGACCATCGCCGGCCTCGATTCGATGACGTCGACGAGCGGCCAGGGCATCACCACCATCACCATGCAATTCAACCTGGACCGCAACATCGACGGTGCCGCGCTCGACGTCCAGGCGGCGATCACCACGGCGGCGCGCAAGCTGCCGCCGGAGATGACGACGCCGCCGAGCTTCCAGAAGGTGAATCCGGCCGACCAGCCGGTGCTCTACATCTCCCTCAACTCGGAGACGCTGCCGCTCTCGGCGGTGGACGAGTACGCCGAGACGCTGATGGCGCAGCGCATCTCGATGCTGCTTGGCGTGGCGCAAGTGCAGGTGTTCGGCGCGCAGAAATTCGCGGTACGCGTCCAGGTCAGACCCGATGCGCTCGCCGCCAAAGGCATCAGCATCGATGAAGTGCGGAGCGCCGTCGCGGCCGCCAACTCCAATACGCCGGTAGGGCAACTCAGCGGACCCGACCAGAGCTTCACGCTCCAGGCCAACGCCCAGCTCGCCAACGCCGCCCAGTTCCGCAAGATACCGATCGCCTACCGGAACGGCGCGCCGGTGCGGCTCGGCGACATCGCCACCGTCGTCGATAGCGTTGAGAACGACAAGATCGCCAGCTGGTACAACGGCCGCCGCGGCATCATCCTGTCTGTGCTGCGCCAGCCCGACGCCAACACCGTCGACGTCGTCGACAGTGTCAAGGCGCTCATCCCGATCTTCCGCGCGCAAATCCCGCCCTCGGTCAACATCGAGGTCCTGAGCGACCGTTCGGTCTCGATCCGCAACGCGGTCGACGACGTACAGCTCACGCTGATGATAACCGTTGGCTTGGTGATTCTGGTGATCTTCCTCTTCCTGAGGAACGTCACCGCGACGATCATTCCCGCGCTGGCGCTGCCGGTGTCGATCATCGGCACCTTCGCCGGCATGTATGTGCTCGGCTACTCGATCGACAACCTGTCGCTGCTGGCGCTGACGCTGTCGGTCGGGTTCGTCGTCGACGACGCCATCGTTATGCTCGAGAACATCGTCCGTCACATCGAGAACGGCAAGCGGCCCATGGAGGCGGCGTTCCAAGGCTCGCGCGAGGTCGCCTTCACGATTGTGTCGATGACGTTGTCGCTGGTGGCGGTATTCATCCCCGTGCTGTTCATGAGCGGCGTCGTCGGCCGCGTCTTCCGCGAATTCGCCGTCACCATCAGCCTGACCATCCTGATCTCCGGCGTCGTCTCGCTGACTCTGACGCCGATGCTGTCGTCGCGCCTGTTGAAGGCGCAGCACGGCCCGCAAAGCCGGTTCTACCAGGCGTCGGAAGGCGTCTTCACGGCGATGCTCAACGGCTACGCGCGGGGCCTGCGCTGGGCTTTGCACTATAAGCCGGTCATGCTCGTGGTAACGTTCCTGTCGCTGGGCGCGACCGCTCTCATCATGTTTCCGCCGCAATGGTGGCCCTTGGGCATATCGAAAGGATTTTTCCCGACCGAGGACACCGGGCTGCTCTTCGCTTTCACCGAGGCGGCGCAGGACATCTCCTTCGAGTCTATGGCAGTCCATCAGACCCGCATCGCCGAGATCATCAAGGCCAATCCGAACGTCAAGAACGTCACCGCGACGATCGGCGCAACCGGGTTCAGCCCGGCCCTCAACAACGGCCGCTACTTCATCGAACTCGTGCCGCGCAATCAGCGCAATCTCAATGCCAACGGGGTGATCCAGCAGCTGCGCCGCCAAGTGGCGCAGGAGCCGGGCATGAACGTGTTCTTCCAGAGCCTGCAGAACATCCAGCTTGGCGGCCGCCTGTCGAAGAGCACCTATCAATACACGATCCAGGACGGCGACGTGGACGAGCTCTACCGCCTTGCCCCGCTGCTGCAGGAGCGAATCGGGCAGCTCCCCGGCTTCCAGGACGTCAACTCCGACCTGCAGCTGCGCAACCGCCAAGCGATCGTCGACGTCGACCGCGACAAGGCGGCGCAGCTCGGCATCACGCTCGACCAGGTCAAGAACACCCTCTACAGCGCCTTCGGCACGCGGCAGATCTCGACGATCTATCAGCCGTCCAACGACTATCAGGTGATCCTCGAGGTCGACCCGCGCTTCCAGCGCGACCCGACGGACCTGTCGCGGCTCTATCTACGCGCGGCCAACGGAATATCGGTGCCGCTGGGCGCCATCGCGACGGTGCATGCGGGCATCGGGCCGGTCACGGTCAATCACCAGGGACAGCTTCCCGCGGTGACGATCGCCTTCAATCTTGCACCGGGCGTGTCGCTCGGCGACGCCGTCGTGGCGATCGGCCGGCTCGAGCGCCAGCTCGATCTGCCGGTGACCGTCGCCACCGGGTTCCAGGGAACGGCGCAGGTCTTTCAAGATTCGCTGAAGGGACAGGGGCTGCTGCTCATTGCCGCCGTGCTCGTCATCTACATGGTGCTCGGCATTCTCTACGAGAGCTTCATCCACCCGATCACCATCCTCTCCGGCCTGCCCTCGGCCGGACTGGGCGCACTTATCACACTGATGCTCTTCCGCATGGATCTGAGCGTCATCGCCATCATCGGCCTGGTCATGCTGATCGGCATCGTCAAGAAGAACGCGATCATGATGATCGACGTCGCGCTCGAGCGGCAGCGCGCCGGCGACACGACGGCCGAGGAGGCGATCTACGAGGCGTGCCTGCTGCGCTTCCGGCCGATCATGATGACCACCATGGCGGCGATCATGGGCGGCCTGCCGATCGCCATCGGCTTCGGCGCCGGCTCCGAGCTGCGCCGCCCCTTGGGCCTCGCCGTGGTCGGCGGGCTCCTCGTGTCGCAGCTGCTGACCCTGTTCATCACGCCGGTGATCTACATCTATCTCGAGCAGGCGAGGCATTTCTTCAGCGGCCGCGCGCCGGCGGCCGAGCCCGCGGTCCGCGTGCGCAATCGCCGTGTCGTCCAGCCCGGCGAATAGGGCCGCCCGCCTGCTCCTGGCCGCAGCCGCGGCGTCGCCATTGAGTGCGGTGCCGGCCGCGGCGCAATGGCGCGACGAGGGCTCGGCGCGCCACGCCCGCTGCATCGCGCAAGTCCGCAGCAACCCGAAGGAGGGGTTGGAGCGCGCCCAGCTGTGGCGCGTCGAGGGCGGCGGCTGGGCCGCCGACCATTGCATCGCCAGCGCGCTTTACGAGCTCAAGGATTTCCGCGGCGCGGCGCAGCGCTTCGAGGCGCTGGCCGCGGCGATGGCGGACGCGCCGGCGTCACAGCGCGCCGGAACCCTCGACCAGGCCGGTCAGTCCTGGCTCGCCGCCGACGAGCCGGCGCGCGCCGAGCCGGATTTCGACGCGGCGCTGGCGCTCCAGGCGGACGATCCCGATCTGCTCATCGACCGCGCCGAGGCCCTGGCCGCGCAACAGCGGTATGCTCCGGCGATCAAGGACCTCGACCGCGCCATCGTCCTCGCTCCCGACCGCGCCGACGCCTACATCTATCGCGGCTCGGCCTATCGCTCGCTGGCGGCGCTCGACCGCGCGCTCGACGACGTCGAGCACGGGCTCAAGCTGCAACCGACATCGGTGCTGGGGTTGCTGGAGCGCGGCAACATCCGCCGGCTCAAGGGCGACGCGGCCGGCGCGCGCCAGGACTGGCGGCGCGTCGCCGAGCTGGCGCCCGACACGGCGGCGGCGGCGGCGGCGAAGGTCAATCTCGACCGCCTCAATTCGCCGGACGAGAAGCCCTAGAAGTCGAGGTCCGCGTAGTGCGCGGGCGGCGGCGAGCCGGGGATGTGGTCGGCGAGGATCGGGCGGAAGCTCGGCCGCGACTTGACCCGCGCATACCATTCCTTGGCCGCCTCGTGCTCCGCCCACGGCACGTCGCCGAGATAGTCGAGCGCCGAGAGATGCGCGGCCGCGGCGATGTCGGCGAGCGAGAAATGGTCGCCGGCGAGCCAGCGCCGCCGCTCGCCGAGATAGCCGATATAGTCGAGGTGATAGCCGATATTCGCCTTGCCGGCGCGGATGGCGCTCGAATTGGGCTGCCCGAAGCCCAGGAAGCGCTTCATGATCTTCTCGCCGACGAGGTTCTCGGTGACTTCGTGGTTCATCTTGGCGTCGAACCAGGCGACCAGCCGGCGCACCTCGGCGCGATCGACCGGGTTGATGCCGAGCAGCAGCTTGTCGCGATAGACCTCGTCGAGGAATTCGGCGATGGCGCCGGATTCCGCGAGCACCGTGCCGTCGGGCTCGATCAGCACGGGCACGTCGCCGGCCGGCGGGTTGAGCGCGAGGAATTCCGGCCGGCGCTCCCACACCTTCTCGACCTTCATGGTGAAGTCGAGCCCTTTCTCCTGCAGCACGACGCGGATCTTGCGGCAGGCCGGCGACAGCCAGAGGTGGTAGAGCAGGCGCATGTCCCGGGAGTGTAACCGAGGAGCGCGTCGCGGTGAACGGCGATTGCGGATCGCCTAGCCGGAGCCGAGTGCTATACATTTCACCATCCGTGGCGTGCGGCAGCGGCGCGCGTCGGGCGGGAGCGCGCGGCAATGCGGCGGAAATCCGCGCCGCACCCTCGGCAACGCGCGCTCAGCGTCCCGAATGTGTCACGTGAAACCTACAACTGTGCTTCCGAGTGGACCATTTCGTGCACCATCAGTGCACCACCGGCGCGGCATGAGTGGACGCGTTCGCGACGACCAGAGCACCACACGATGACCACCAGCGCGACGCTGCCGAAATGGCAGGCGTCTACGGCTCAGGACCTATTAAATTGGATTTATGATTCAGGTCTCCGTTGAGGAGGCTTTGGCGGCGCCCTCGGTGCGAAGATCGTATGGCGAATAGCCGAACATCCGCTTGAAGGACTGGCTGCAGGACGTCCGGGAGCGATATCCGTTGCGGGCTGCGATCGTGGTGAACGGCAACTCGGTATCGATCAGCGATCGGCGTACTCGGTACATGCGCCAGCGGGTCAGATAGTCGAGCGGTGCCATGCCTACGCGAGCGCGGAACCGCTCGGCGAAGGATGATCGCGACATGCCTGCCGCAGCCGCGAGCCGCGCGACCGTCCAGTCGGCGGCGACATCATCGTGGAAGCTTCTGAGCGCTTTCCCGATGCGCGGATCGGCAAGGCCGGCAAGCCAATTCGCTGCCTCTGGCCCGGCAGCAGCGAGATGCGCTCGGAGCGCCTGGACGAGCAGGATGTCGGCGAGACGATCGACGATAACCGCCTCACCCGGCACGCCACGTCCTGCCTCGGCCCTGAGCAGCGCGAGGGTTGACCGAAGGGGTTCGGCGGCCGGAGACGCGGCGGCGATGTGGATGGTGGGCGGCAGCGCTCCACGCAGCCACGCCGCGCCCTCCTCATCGAACAGGAAGCTGCCGCCGATCACGATCTTGTCCGGAGGACTGCCGCCCCAGCGGACCACGCCATTGTCGTCCCGCGCCGTGGCGAAAAAGACGTCTCCATCGATCTCGGGAAAATCGTCCGCATTGGCGGTGCGGTAAGGGCGACCATCGGTCAGCAGATAGCAATCGCCCGCCTCGAGGCTCAGTGGTTCGGCATCGCCATCCACCCAAAGGCGGACGCGTCCGGAGAGGAGCGCGCCGAACTTGATATGATCAACACCGCCGAACCGCATGGCATAGGGCCCCTGGCTTTCAAACCGGACCTGCGCCGCCCGCTCGACGGTCAGGATGTTGAGCATATCGGAAAGTGGGTCCATGAAGCCCTTCGGACGCTTGGATACACATTACGGCGAAGTAGAGACGCACCGTCCGGCGCACAAGCCCTATATGCGCGTTAAGAGTCAGTCGGCAGTAAGGAGGAGCGCATGAAGGCTTGGCGGTTGGAGCGGCTTGGCGGCACGCTGGGCCTCAAGGATGTCCCCACGCCGGAGCCGCGCCCCGGCAGCGTGCTGGTGCGGATCGAGGCGTCGGTGCTGATGTCGTACCTGAAGCCTTACGTCGCGGGGAAGTTGCCCCTCTATAACCCGCCGCCCGGCCCGTTCACGCCCGGAACCAACGGGGTCGGTGTCGTGGCGGCGGTTGGCCGCGATGTCTGGCACCTCAAACCGGGTCAGCGCGTGGTGCTCTCGTCGCATTTCGTCGCACGGGACAATGTCGAGGATCCGGCGCAGATCCTCATTGGCCTGACCGCCGGCGAAGGCGCGGCACCCGTTCTGGCGGACTGGCCGGACGGAACCCTTGCCGAGTACGCGCTCATGCCCGTCGAGGCCGTCACGCCGGCCGAGGGGCTCGATCATCTCGACGCCGCTCAGCTTGCGGCCGTCGGTCGCTGCATCATCCCCTATGGCGGACTGCTTCGAGGCCGGCTTGCGGCAGGGGAGATGCTGGTCGTGAACGGAGCAACGGGCGCCTACGGCTCGGCCGCCGTGTTGCTCGGGATCGCCATGGGTGCGGGCCGCGTGATTGCCGCCGGGCGCAACCGGACAGCATTGGAAGCGGTGT
>WNFH01000024.1_pt1 | contig 70870 bp, 63 predicted proteins | sample 5400411 | NCBI WGS metagenome assembly WNFH01 (sample SAMN13153347, study PRJNA577476) | soil metagenome | isolation source: 200 cm saprolite under Douglas fir tree site 2 hole 3 | place: USA:California | collected 2015-04-18 | reverse complement strand
CCGCAGCGTGATTAAAAATGTTCAACGCGATCGGCACCTCGCCGGAGGCGACGTTCTCCGCGATGAGGTGGTGGCCGGTATAGATCAATGGCTTCATCTCCGCTAATTTCCTAAAATAGGCCAATCCGTTTTTCTCTCCCATATTCTTCGCGACCGCGGCGAACCACTCGACCGACACGCGTTCGATGGCGAGCTTGCCGCGCCACTTGGGGTTCAACAAATCCTCATAGGACTTCGGCACCTCGTCCGGCTTGACCAGCCTGGTGTTGTAGGCCATGACATAGAAATTAAAACGATCGGCCACATAGTGTTTGTGCTTGGGAAAAACCTGCGGAGGAAGGTCCTTAAAGGCCGGAGAATAGAATTCCTCCAAAACGTTTTCCCGGTACAGGCTTTCCATCTGCGGTCCGGTAATCTCCACGATGTCCATCTCGTATCGATGCGCCCTGGCCTCGACAATCGCGCGTTGCGCCACTTTTCCCGAGCCCGCACGCCAGGAAGAAACCTTAATGCCGTACTTCTTTTCGAATGCCGCAATCAGCGGCCCGGAGTCTCTCAAAACTATTGACATATAGGCGGTCAAGGCCCCTTCTTTTTTCGCATTTGCAATCAGCTTTTGATTGCGATCCGGCCCCCGATACAGATAGATGTCACGCGCGGCCGCCTTTTGCTGTTCTTTTCCACACCCCGAAAACAACACAGTGCCCGCCAATAACACCATCAGCAGAGCTTGCGCTCGCCTCCTCCGGCACCCCGGATGGGCACTGCGCTGGAACAAACCCATAGTTTTTTTCCCCTTTTGGTCGACGGCCGCGGTAATGATCTCATGGTTGTTATCCATACGTAAAATCGCCGCTCATTGCGCGGTATTTATTCTCCTTTTTGAACCATCTTACCGCCTAGGAACAGCTCGGACCACAGTTTCCCCCACTTGTCCGATTCATCCAGAACTATCGCAGGATCGATAACTTGATATTGGAATTTGTTCAAAGGCGTATCCACGGCGAGGCTTACAGGGACACGGCCGCGCTCTTTAAGAATTTCTTGACCCTCGCGGGATAGAATAAAATCGGCGAACAGCAGCGCGGCGTGAGGGTGCGCAGCATTCCTCGCAATACCGATTGCGCCCGCCTGCCCGAAGGTCGGCTGAAGCGCTTTCCATTCGATAGCAACCTCTTGCTTCTTTAGCTTTTCAACGTTGTGGTTATAAACGTTTAAAGCGACCGGGAGCTCGCCAGAACCCACTATTTCCGCTATTTGCGTCTGTCCCTTCTGCATTCTGGGCCGCATCGCGGCCAGTTTCTTAAAGTAATTTAATCCTTTTTCCTCACCCATGTTCTTTACTATCGCAGCAAACCAGTCGCTGTCAGTAGACTCAATGCCGAGCTTGCCGAACCACTTGCGGTTCAACAAATCCTCATAGGACTTCGGTACCTCGTTTGGTTTGACTAGCTTGGTGTTGTAGGCCAAAACAAGAAAATTAAGACGGTCAACAATATAGTGTTTATGAGCCGGAATGGCTTCGGGTGGGATATCTTTAAAAGCAGGGCTATAAAACTCTTCCAAAAGCTTTTCCCGATAAAGCATCTCCATCTCCGGTCCGCTTATCTCCAATACGTCTACGTCATACCGATCCGCCTTGGCCTCGATCAATGCGCGTTGAGCCACTTTATCAGGCAAAGCACGCCAAAGTGTTACTTTGATATTGTATTTTTGTTGAAAAAAATCAGTGATCGGCTCCGAGTCCTTCAAACTCATTGATGTATAAATAGTAACGGCGCCTTCTTTTTTCGCATTTGCGATCAGCTTTTGATCGCGATCCGGCCCTTGATAAAGATAGATCTCCCTATTGCTCAGGGTTTTCTCCTCTTTATTGCATGAGGTGGCCAGACCAGTTATTAAAATTACAAGAAGAGACCATACTAACGGTGATCTTCGCATTGCACTATTCATGACCTGCTCCTCTTTTATAGATTGCCTAGTATTTTTACCAATTTTACTGTTCCACCTTCCTTAGGCAGTGAAGCTGAATTTAATGCTGTTTCCCCATCATCAAGCTTAGCCCAAAACTACCAAACCAGGGCCATTTAAGATTTCATAAATGCCGCCATGCGTATTTCCACGCCGGCTTTTTTCATTTCTTCTTGATAAAGGCGATGGATGCGTGGGGATTGGTTACCTGGGGTTGGCTTTAGTAAAATTTATCAAAAAAGAAATTTATATAAGACTATAGGCGATCTTCAAATCGCGCATGCCAGCAATAACGGCCTTCATTCACCTCTTTTCAGAACCTCTCCACCTAAAAACAGCTCGGACCAAAGCTTATCCCACTTGTCCCACTCATCCTGATCGCGGGATCCATCACTTGATATGGGAATTTGTTCAAAGGCGTATCCACCGCCAGGCTTGCCGGGACACGGCCACGCTCTTTAAGAATTTTTTGACCTTCGCGGGATAGAATAAAATCGGCGAACAGCAGCGCGGCGTGGGGATGCGCGGCATGCCGCGAAATACCGATCGCGCCCGACTCGCCGAACGTGGGAGACAGCGCTTTCCATTCAATGTCGGCGCCTTTCTTCTTTAATTCCTCCGCAGCGTGATTAAAAATGTTCAACGCGATCGGCACCTCGCCGGAGGCGACGTTCTCCGCGATGAGGTGGTGGCCGGTATAGATCAATGGCTTCATCTCCGCCAATTTCCTAAAATAGGCCAATCCGTTTTTCTCTCCCATATTCTTCGCGACCGCGGCGAACCATTCGACCGACACGCGTTCGATGGCGAGCTTGCCGCGCCACTTGGGGTTCAACAAATCCTCATAGGACTTCGGCACCTCGTCCGGCTTGACCAGCCCGGTGTTGTAGGCCATGACATAGAAATTAAAACGATCGGCCACATAGTGTTTGTGCTTGGGAAAAACCTGCGGAGGAAGGTCCTTAAAGGCCGGACTATAAAACTCCTCGAATATTTTTTCCCGATACAACATTTCCATATGCGCGCCGTCCGTTTCCACCGCATCGACCTCATGTCGCCCGGCGCGCGCCTCCGCAAGCACGCGCTCAACGATCTTGTCTTGCGCGGCGCGCCAAAACTTGACCTTAATGCCGTATTTCTTTTCGAATGCCGCAATCAGCGGCCCGGAGTCTCTCAAAACCGTTGACATATAGACGGTCAAGGCCGATTCTTTTTTCGCATTCGCGATCAGCTTTTGATCGCGATCCGGCCCCCGATACAGATAGAGGTCGCGCGCGGCCGCCTTTTGCTGTTCTTTTCCACACCCCGAAAGCAATACAGTGCCCGCCAATAACACCATCAGCAGAGCTTGCGCTCGCCCCCTCCGGCACTGGGCACTGCGCTGGAACAAACCCATGGTTTTTCCCCCCTTTTGGTCGACGGCCGCGGTAATGAGCCCATGGCCGTTAGCGTAAACTCGCCGCTCATGGCGACAGGATGACAAAAAATTCTCCCATTGATTCCTGCCCTAAATCTAAAATTAACGGTTTTCGCTGAAAACGAACGGGCGCGGATTGTTGCGCCGGTGGAATGGGATCGTAAATGCTGGAATCAGCAATTAACCACGCACCGGGACATCGCCACCATCATTGTTCTGTTCCGGCGGCATCAAGAAGATAAACAAATTAGCAATGACGATAGTCGCGGCCAAGAAATAGAACGCGGCGAGCAAGCCGTAGGCATCGGCAATCACCCCACCTATCACCGGCGAGACGGCGGAGCCCAGTGCTTGCACGCCGAATAGCACCCCGATGCTGGTTCCGCCCATATTCTTCGGTGTGGTCTCCAGCAACCACGCCTGCAACACCGGGCGTATGGCATAGAGGAAGAAGCCGAGGAACGCGATAAACACAATAAATGCAAACGACTTGCCGGCAAAAATCATGAATAGTAAAACCACGGCGGTCATCGCCATGCTAGCCATAAGAATCTTTCTGCGCCCCATCTTGTCGGACAAATATCCGGAAATAGGCGAGGCGGCGAAGCCCGCGGCCTGCATCACAAACATGCCTATACCCACCCATAGCAGCGAATAATGCATCTCATAAGCCAAATATAACGGCAGAAAAGTCAGCAGCGCATTTTGCGTCATGGCGCGGAATCCGGAGCTTGCGGCAAGCAGGATCAGATTTTTATTTTTAAACAGCGCGCCCAAGCCCTGAAAATATTCGCTTATCGATTGTCCCTCTTTCACGTTGTCCCGTGATTTAGACTTGCCTGCACCCGCTTTTCCTGAAAGTTGCAGCGCGCCAAGGAAAACTAAAATCAAGACCGCCATTACCATGCCCGGTATGACGTTAAGCACCACAATTTGTCGCCAGGTGAAAACCGCTAGCAGCGTGCCGATCGCCAACGGCGCCAGCGCCTCGCCGACATTGCCGCCCATGCCATGCAGGGATAAAACAAAACCCTTCCGATCAGGAAAGCGCTGCGCCAGGGTGGGGATCGCGGACGGATGCCACAGGTTATTTCCTATACCGACCAATGAAACACAAAGCAGCAATATCCAATAAGTGTGCGTGAACGACATCAGCAAATAAGGAAATCCTATCCAAAATAAAGACAGCGCCATGAGCAACCCTTTCCTGCCGACGGTGTCGACCAGCATCCCGCCGGGAATATTGGAAATCGCGCCGGCAAGGTATTGGCACGTCATGATGAAGCCGATTTGGCTGTAACTTAAGCCCAGCTCTTTACCGATCAAAGGCAGCAGAAGATAAAAAGTCGCCGGATACCAGTGCGTTAGCATATGACCAAGGCTGATCAACCACATGTCTTTTAAAGATTTACTTTGTTTCGCCTCTAGCGTCGCGACGGTGGTGGACATGCAAAATTTACCTCGGTTTGATGAGTTCGTTCTTGAATAATATCAGCTCACTGTACTACCTTCCAGTTTCCGCTGGCGGGTAGAGATGAAATGAGTTCTGCTCGCACTGACAAAAGCTTAGTTTTTAACGTAGGCGCGCAAGGTTAAGCGTGCGCGAAGATCGCGCAATGCGTCCGGCTTCACCCCATCCTTCAGGATGACCAGATTAATGGGCAATAACCGGCCGGGACAACGCAGGCACAGGATCACCACCCAGGGATGCACAAAACTGGAAATGAGCCGGCACCGCGACCAGCGCTTATCTTTCTTCCATTGCACGGCGTATTGTCCTTCCGACTCCTCCAAACCGATCACGGCCGCGTCCACATTGCGCAAGGCATGGAGGGAAATGGAATAATAACCACTGAGCGCGATGGCGATATCTAAACCGGCTTGCAAAAACCAGGCTAACTGGGCAAGCACGACGCTCAATAGCGCCCCGGCATGGATAAAAAGCAGCATCACCAGCAAGGTTGGTGATTCATGCAAATCAAGGCCGAGCTTGTTAGCGAAGCTTGCTGACAAGGTCCCTCAATTCCGGATCGGAAATTTCCTGTTTGTCCGGCTCTGTCCCGGCATCTGCGCTCCCCCGGGTCAGCCATTGCAGTAAGGTCGGGTCCGGCAGTTGCAGCAAGCGGGCAAACGCATTTTGTTCGGCCTCGCTGAGAGCGGCATAATGCCGTTCGAGAAAGTCATTGAGAATTAAATCCAATTCCAATTGCCCCCGGCGGCATTGCCATCTTAGCCGATTGAATTTTTGTCCTGGGTTATCATCGAAAGACATGGGGCTCAGTATATTCCTATGCCAAAAATTCGCTATGATGTTAGTCTTAAGTAAAGGAGTAATTTATGCAAAATGAATGGCAACGCTTTCTTACTCAGGCCGGCGCTATTATTGAAACCGGCGAGGTGCGGCATTTCGGTCATCCGCAAGCGGAGACGAAAACCGCCGCCGGCAAGAATGTCATTGCCGACTTATCGCATTTCTCGCTGATCCGGGCGCATGGTAGGGACGCGGAAATCTTTCTGCAAGCGCAACTTAGCAACGACATCAAATCGCTGAACCAGACAAGCCGGCTGGCCGCTTATTGTAATGCGCAGGGGCGCATGTTAGCGATTTTCCGTGTTCTTAAATCCGCTGACAATTTTCTTTTACAACTTCATAGCTCGCTGCGGGAATCCATCCTCAAGCGCCTGAAGATGTTTGTGTTGCGCGCCCAAGTCGCGCTGGAAAGCGCAGACGAGGAGTTGGCCCGTATCGGCCTATCGGGACCGGACACGCCTCGGTTACTGCAAGATCTGTCGTTAGCGCCGCCGGAAAAAACCGATGATTGCCGCGCTCATAATGGCTTAACGCTATTACGCTTGCCGGGAATATCCCCCCGTTTCGAGATTATCGGCGCCTACCCGGCCATCGAGGACCTGTGGCGGCGCCTAAAGCCTCTCACGCCGGTGGGCGCACCTGCCTGGGCATGGCTCGATATCATGGCCGGCATTCCCACGCTGTTCCCGCCGACGATGGAGGCGTTTGTGCCGCAAATGGCCAATCTCGATCTCATCGGCGGGATCAGTTTTGAAAAAGGTTGCTATCCCGGACAGGAAATCGTCGCCCGCACCCATTATCGAGGCAGGCTCAAACAACGCATGTACCGCGGCCACATCCAAGACCCGGTGCAGCCACAACCCGGCGAATCCCTATACGCCCCCAATCTACCGGGGCAAAGCGCCGGCACCATCGTAGACGCGCAACCATCCCCGCAAGGCGGTTACGATCTGCTTGCTATTATTCAAATCAGTAGCGCGGAACAAGGAGAGCTCCATCTTGAAAACCTAGAAGGGACGCGGGTGGAGATCCTGGATTTGCCCTATCCGGTGGCGGCAGCCGAGGCCCAGCGGCACCCGGTTTAAAAAACTTTACTTTTTGGATTTTGGTTTTTCAGTCTGGGCGTCGGTCGTCTGAAAAAAGGTTTCGCCTTTTTTTACCATACCGAGTTCTGAGCGCGCGCGCTCCTCGATCGCCGTCAAGCCATTCTTAAGATCAAGCACCTCTGCCTCAAGCGCGGCATTATGTTCGCGCAGCCGCGCATTTTCCGCCTTTTGCGCGGCGATCTCGCGTTCCAACCGCCACAAGGTGATAACGCTGCTGTTCCCAAACCATAACGGATATTGGAGCAAAAGTAACAGGACCAGCAGAACATAAGACGCGATTTTCACAACATTAAATTAATCCTTAAGCGCATAACAGGGGAAACGCTTTGCGGCCGGCATAATCCGCATTGCCCTGCTCGGCCTCGGCAATACGTAACAACTGGTTATATTTGGCGACACGATCCGAGCGCGAAACCGACCCGGTCTTAATCTGGCCGGCGCCGGTCGCCACCGCCAGATCGGCGATGACGGTATCCTCGGTCTCGCCGGAACGATGCGAGAGCACCGCGGTATACCCCGCCTTTTTCGCCATGGCGATGGCCGTCAAGGTTTCCGTCAGGGTGCCGATTTGGTTGAGCTTGATCAGGATGGAGTTGGCGATGCCTTGCTTGATGCCGCGCTGCAGGGTCGCGGTATTGGTGACAAACAAATCATCGCCCACCAACTGCACCTGCTTGCCCAACTGTTTGGTCAATAACGCCCAGCCGTCCCAGTCATTTTGGTCCATGCCGTCTTCGATGGTGATGATCGGGTATTTCTTTACCCAAGCAGCGAGGATGTCGGCGAATTCCCGTGCGCTTAAACTTTTTTTCTCGGAAGCAAGCACGTATTTGCCGTTTTGGTAAAACTCGGAACTGGCGGCATCCAAGCCAAGATAAATATCTTTGCCGGGCGCATAACCGGCGGCGGTAATGCTTTCGAGTATGACCTGGATCGCCGACTCGTTCGATGGGAGATCGGGCGCAAACCCGCCTTCATCGCCGACCGCGGTATTCAATTTCCGCCCCTGCAGAACTTTCTTTAACGCATGAAACACCTCGGCGCCATAGCGCAATGCCTCGGCAAAACTCGGCGCGCCGACCGGTAGAATCATGAATTCCTGCAGGTCGACATTATTATCCGCATGCACACCACCGTTGATGATATTCATCATCGGCACCGGCAGGATAAACCGCCCATTGCCGCCCAAATAGCGATACAGCGGCAGGCCGGCCTGCGCTGCCGCGGCGCGCGCCGTGGCCAACGACACGGCGAGGATGGCATTGGCGCCCAATCGGTTCTTATTCGCCGTGCCATCCAAATCGATCATCACTTGGTCGATGCTCGCCTGCTCGCGCGCATCCCGGCCTAAAAGCGTGGCGCGGATTTCCGTATTCACATGTTCACACGCCTTGAGCACCCCCTTGCCGCCATACCGGCGCTTATCGCCGTCACGCAGCTCCACCGCTTCACGCTCGCCAGTCGAGGCGCCGGAAGGCACGGCGGCGCGTCCCATCACCCCGGATTTCAATTTAACATCGGCTTCCACCGTTGGATTGCCGCGGGAGTCCATAATTTCACGCGCATGCACATCGATAATTATGGTCATCGTTCTTTGCCTGAATAAAACTGATTAAAGAAGGAATTATTCCGATCTAAGTAACAGTGGTCTCAATAAAACCGTCGCGTTTGACACACGCGTCCAATTGCTTGAGCGTCGACAAGAGATCCTTCATCCGCCCGAGCGGCCAGGCGTTCGGTCCGTCACTTAACGCCTGCTCCGGACGGGGGTGGGTTTCCATAAATAGACCGGCGATGCCGGCGGCGATCGCCGCGCGCGCCAACACCGGCACGTGCTCGCGGCTCCCGCCGGAGCGCGTCCCTTGGCCGCCCGGCAATTGCACCGAATGGGTGGCGTCAAACACCACCGGACAACCGGTCTCGCGCATGATCGCCAGCGCACGCATGTCTGAAATCAGGTTGTTATAACCGAACGAAACGCCGCGCTCGCACACCATAATGCGGCCCTTGCCACCAGCGGCATTGGCCTTGTTCACGACATTTTTCATTTCGCCGGGGGAGAGAAACTGGCCTTTTTTGATATTGACCGGTTTGCCGCAAGCGGCGACGGCATTGATAAAATCCGTTTGCCGGCAGAGAAACGCCGGCGTCTGCAGCACATCCACGACCGACGCTACCGCGTCGATCTCCGCGATTTCATGCACGTCGGTTAGGACCGGCACGCCAATCACGTTCCTTACTTCCTGGAGAATGGCGAGACCTGCCTCCATGCCAAGCCCGCGGAACGAAGCGTGGGAGCTGCGATTGGCTTTGTCGAAAGAAGATTTGTAAATAAACGGAATGCCGAGTTCGGCGGTGATTTGCTTAAGCTCTCCGGCGGTGTCTAATGCCAGCTGTTTTGATTCGATAACACACGGCCCGGCGATGAGGAAAAACGGCCGCTCCAGACCGATGTCGAAACCACACAATTTCATCGCGCGATGGCCTGCTGATACTTCGCTCCCTGAGCGCGCGCCGTCTGAATATAGCTATTAAATAAAGGATGGCCATCGCGCGGCGTGGAAGTGAATTCCGGATGGAACTGCACGCCGATAAACCAAGGATGATCGGCCAGCTCGATAATCTCGACGAGGTCGTCTGCCACAGAAGTACCAGAAATAATCAGGCCATGCTTTTCCAACTCCGCCCGGTATCTATTATTAAATTCGTAACGATGTCGGTGGCGCTCGGTAATGACCTCCCGGCCATAAATGGCGCGGGCATGGGTGCCCGCTTTCAATTTACATTGCTGCGCGCCTAAACGCATACTGCCGCCGAGATTACTATGATTGCTGCGCTGCTCGAGGGTGCCGTCTGGATTCATCCATTCGGTAATCAGCGCGATCACGGGATCGGGTGTTTGTGGATTAAATTCGGTGCTATGCGCCTGTTTCAGCGAGGCAGCGTAACGCGCGAACTCGATCACGGCGACCTGCATGCCGAGACAGATACCGAGGTAAGGGATTTTGTTCAGGCGCGCGAACTGAACCGCTTTGATTTTGCCTTCGATGCCGCGCTCGCCAAAGCCGCCGGGCACGAGAATACCGTCGACGCCGCTTAAGGATGCGCTGCCGTCCCGCTCAATCGCTTCGGAATCAATATATTGAATCTTAACCTCGGTGCGGGTATGAATGCCGGCGTGAATCAAGGCCTCCGACAAAGACTTGTACGATTCCGTCAGATGCACGTATTTACCGACGATGGCGATTTTAACCGCGCCGGTCGGATGCTCTTTCGCCTGCACGACTTTTTCCCACTCGCTGAGATCAGCGGGCGGCGCCTGCAAGCGTAATTTTTCCAGCACAATGTCGTCCAACCCCTGCCGATGCAACAGCCCGGGGATCTTGTAAATATTGTCCACGTCCACGGCTGAAATTACTGCTTTGGGGGCGACATTGGTAAACAAGGCGATTTTACGCCGTTCCTCTTCCGGCAGCAGGCGATCGGCGCGGCACAGCAAGACATCCGGCTGGATACCGATGCCGCGCAGCTCTTTTACTGAATGCTGGGTGGGCTTGGTTTTAATTTCGCCGGCGGCAGTGATGTAAGGCACCAACGTCAAATGCATGTACACCACATTCTCCGGCCCCAGCTCCACGCCCATCTGGCGTATCGCCTCTAAAAACGGCAGCGACTCGATATCGCCGACGGTGCCGCCGATTTCCACCATCGCCACATCGCTGCCTTCCGCGCCCTGCCTGATGCAGCGCTTGATCTCGTCGGTGATATGCGGAATGACCTGCACCGTGCCGCCTAAATAATCGCCACGGCGCTCCTTGCGTATCACATTTTCATAGATCCGGCCGGTGGTGAAATTATTGTGCTTGCCCATGGTGGTGCGCACAAACCGCTCATAATGGCCCAAATCCAGGTCGGTTTCAGCGCCGTCTTCGGTGACAAACACCTCGCCGTGTTGATAAGGGCTCATCGTGCCGGGGTCGACATTAATATAGGGGTCAAGCTTAAGTAGCGTGAGCTTAAGACCGCGGGCCTCGAGGATGGCGGCGAGGGAAGCGGAGGCAATACCTTTGCCTAAGGAAGACACCACACCGCCGGTGATAAAGATAAATTTGGTCATTATGGCCCGTTTTGATCGGTTCGGGGACCGAACCTTAAACGGAACAACAAGCTACCAGATGGAAGCATTTTACTCAATAACCTGGCGGCAAAATTTAACCCGATCGGAGTTTATCAAGCACCAGCACCCACCCCGCCTCCTGCGGCCGCGCCTGATACGGCTCACACACCCATAAATCCCCGACCGCCGCCAATTCTTCGCCTACATATAGTAACGGGATGCGCGCGCGTTGCCAGGGCGGCATCCCGCGCTCCTGAAGTAACTTTTTTAACTTATGGTGATGCGCGCGCCCCGGCAAACGGCAGCTTTCCCCGCCCCGGCGCAGCCGCACCTGCAACCGCCGCCCGGCGACTTTGTCCTGGGACAGGCCCTTGCCGACCGCGGAAACGGCGCTGAGACGATAACCGATGGCAGGCAATGGCAACGCGGCGGATAAATTCCAGGCAATATCCAACTCTGGAATCTCGCATAGTGCAGGCGTGGCATACAGCACATCGCGGTAACGATGAATTTCCACGCCCGGCCATTGGATCAAGGCATGGCGGGTTTTCGGCAAGTGGAATAATTGCTTAATAATTTGCTCCAGATGCAGGCTGCTCGGCGGCAGGAATGCCTGTGCGCGCAGCCAATAGCGGATGACATTGTGCAATCTGGACGGAGAAAGCCGGAGTGCAGCCGGGATAGATAACCCATCGCCATCAGCCCGGCAATGCGCTAAATCGGCGGCGCCGATTTCATTTAACAGCGCGGCGGCATCGGCGGCATGCGCCGCGGTGCGCGCCAATACCTTCGCCGCCTGCGGCCATTGCGCGCGAATTAAAGGCAAGACCTGGTGGCGGATAAAATTACGCGCATAGCGCCCGTCCTCATTACTGGCATCCTCAATCCAGTGCAGATTATTTAAGCGGGCATATGCCTCTAACGCGCGGCGGGGAAACGCAAGCAGCGGGCGCGCCAGGCGCCCGGCGCCGAAATCGGTAATCGCCGGCATCGCCGCCAGCCCCTGCACGCCGGCGCCGCGGAACAATTGCAACAAAACGGTTTCCGCCTGATCGTCCTGATGATGCGCGGCGAGCAAGATATCGCCGCTGGCGATATAGGCGCGCAATTTGTCATAACGCGCCGTGCGCGCCGCGGCTTCCAAACCTTTTTCTCCATCTCGTTTGACCTGAATCGACTCCACAACACAAGGCACATCAAGTTGTGTACAAACCTGCTGACAGTGCCGCGCCCATGCGGGTGACATCGGTTGCAGCCCATGGTCAATATGCAATGCCGTCAACTGCAAGCGGACTTGCGCGCGCACTTGCACCAGCGCGTGCAATAGGACGTGCGAATCGAGGCCGCCGCTGAAAGCAAGTTTGAAATTGGCGCCGGGCTTAATGCCCAGATGCTCAAAGAGGATATGGCAAAGGGCGGATGGGGAAAAAACAGTTGAACTAGCGGGTTGCTGAAAAGGCATTTTTCGGCAACCTGCCAGGCGCCGCAGGCTGAGGCGCGAAGCGCCGAACGGGCGCACAAGGAAGTGCGCCCCGGGCTTCCAAGCGCAGCGGGACCGCGTAGCGCCGGAAGGACTTTTCCAGCATCTTACGAGTCTTCCTCAAATTTGCCATATTGCATCAAGCGGGTATAGCGCCGTTGGAGTAATCGATCCAACGGGATTGTAGATAAACCATTAAGCGCGGAGATCAATGCGCCTTTGAGCGTTTTTGCCATCGCATCAACATCCCGGTGTGCGCCGCCCAGCGGCTCCGGCACGATCTCATCGATTAACCCGAGCTTGCTTAAACTCTCCGCCGTGATACCCATGGCTTCCGCCGCCACACTGGCCTTAGTCGCGCTTTTCCAGAGTATGGAGGCGCATCCTTCCGGTGAGATTACCGAATAAGTGGCATACTGCAACATCAGCATGCGGTCGCAGACACCGATGGCCAACGCGCCGCCGGAGCCGCCTTCGCCGATGACTGTGCTGAGGATCGGCGTTTTAAGCGCGGCCATAACGTATAAATTGCGCGCGATCGCCTCGCTCTGCCCGCGTTCCTCCGCGCCCACGCCGGGATAAGCGCCGGGCGTATCGATAAACGTCAACACCGGGAGTTTAAAGCGCTCCGCGGTCTTCATTAAGCGCAACGCCTTGCGGTAACCTTCCGGGCGCGGCATGCCGAAATTGCGCCGGACTTTCTCGCGTGTATCGCGGCCTTTTTGGTGCCCGATTACCGCCACCGTTTTTTCTTCCAGGCGCGCGATACCGGCGACGATCGCGGGATCATCGGCAAACACCCGGTCGCCGTGCAATTCCTGAAAATCGGTAAAAATCCGTTCGATATAATCGAGCGTGTAAGGCCGCTGCGCATGCCGCGCGAGTTGCGCGATCTGCCAAGGAGTCAGCGAAGAAAAAATAGATTCGGTCAGCTTGCGGCTTTTTGCGCGCAGGCGATTTATCTCCTCATTAATATTAATTTCGCCGCTGGAGCCAAGATAGTGTAATGATTCGATTTTGGCTTCCAAATCGGCGATGGACCGCTCGAATTCTAAGAAATTCTGATTCATATTTTCTATTAAATTGTTTGACGTCGGCGTTATTTCGCCCCTCACAAACCCCCTTTATGAGAAGTCCATGCCGCTTATAATGACAACGTTTTCGGCTTCCCAATGTATTGCTGGCTTTCGGCATAGATTAAACGTACATGCTCGTCGCCTGCAAGCCGGGATAATCGCTCAAGAATGATCGCCGTCGGATTAATCTTCCATTCTTCCCCCAAGGCGATCTCCACCTCGGCCGAGGCAGTGTGGTATTTGATATAAATGGGACACGAGCCGGGTGTTACCGGATGCAATATTTCCTTCAATTCGTGAATGAAGCCGTTGCCTGCAAGCGCGAAATCCAGGTCAATAACCAGACATTTAGCAAACGCCGCGCGCGCCTGATCCATATTATAGATCCGTTCGGCATTCATTTTAAATCCACCGGAATATTCATCCACACTCACATGCCCTTCCACCACCAATAGATTATCCTTGCCGAGCAGATCGCGATGGCGTGTATATAATTCGGAAAAAACCGCCAATTCCAAGCGGCCGCTGCGGTCATCCAACGTGACGAATGCCATTCTATCGCCGCGCCGCGTATTCATGGTGCGCATCGCGACCACCAGCCCTGCCACCACAACCGTGCGGTCGGCGGTCGGTTTCAAATCGACGATGCGGGTAGCAATTCGCGCCAACTCCGCTTCATAACGCTGAATTGGATGGCCGCTGAAATACAAACCGAGCGTCTCCTTCTCGCCCTCAAGACGCAGCTCTTCGCTCCACGCCGGCACCTCAAGGAATTGGTTTTCTGGGATGGTGTCATGCACTGCACCGAACAAATCCTCCTGGCCGGCGTTGCGATTTTTAGCGTGCTGATCGGCGGCGGCGAGCGCCTTGTCCAGCGACGCCATCATGGCCGCGCGATGCGGCCCCAGCGCATCGAGCGCCCCGGCGCGGATGAGCGACTCCAGTACCCGGCGGTTGACCTTGCGCGCGTCCACCCGCTTGCATAAATCAAACAAATCTTTAAACGGCTGATCGCCGCGGCCCGGCTCGGCCTGGGCTTTATTTCTGACTTCCAAAATCGCCTCGATCGCCGAGAGACCTAAGCCTTTAATCGCGCCTAATCCATAGAGGATGGTGTTGTCATCCAGCGGAACAAAGGCATATTCACAGCGGTTAATATCGGGAGACAGAATTTTCAATTGCATGTCGCGGCACTCGGCAATCATGGTCACCACCTTGTCGGTATGATCCATATCGGCGGACAGCACCGCCGCCATAAACGCCGCCGGATAATGCGCCTTAAGCCAGGCGGTTTGATAAGCGATCAGCGCGTACGCGGCGGAATGCGAACGATTGAATCCATAGCCGGCGAACTTTTCAATCAAATCGAAAATATGCGTAGCGAGTTTTGCGCTGTAACCGCGCGCTTCCGCGCCTTTGATGAATCCTTCGCGCTGTTGCGCCATCTCTTCCGGCTTCTTCTTGCCCATCGCGCGACGCAGAAGATCGGCCTTGCCGAGCGTGTACCCCGCCAACACCTGCGCGATCTGCATCGCCTGCTCTTGATACAAGATCACGCCGTAAGTGGACTTCAATATCGGCTCCAGCACCGGATGCGAATATTCCACTTTGATGCGTTTGTGTTTGCGGTTGATAAAATCATCCACCATGCCGGACTGCAACGGGCCCGGGCGGAATAACGCCACCAGCGCCACGATCTCTTCGAACGTATCCGGCTGCAGGCGTTGAATCAAATCCTTTATGCCGCGCGATTCCAGTTGGAATAACGCGGTGGTGCGGCAGGATTTTAGCCAGGCGTAAGTCGCGGGATCGTCGATCGGCAGGTGCTCGATGACCAGGGGAGGCTCATTATGGGCGGCGCGCTGCGCGTTAATCGTCTTCACCGCCTTATCGATGATAGTTAAGGTACGCAGGCCCAGAAAGTCGAACTTCACCAGTCCCAGCGCTTCCACATCGTCTTTATCCAACTGGGTGACGAGTTGCTTGCCGCCTTGTTCGCAATAAAGCGGCATGAAATCAGTCAGCGCCGATGGCGCAATCACCACGCCGCCGGCGTGCTTGCCGGCATTGCGCGCCAGGCCCTCCAAGGCGCGCGCGGTGTCCAACAACACCCGCACCTCTTCCTCCTGTTCATAGCGTTCGCGTAGCGCCGGCTCTTGCGCCAGCGCCTTATCCAACGTCATGCCGATTTCAAACGGAATTAATTTCGCAATCTTGTCGACATAACCATAGGGATGATCGAGCACGCGGCCGACGTCGCGTATCACTGCCTTCGCCGCCATGCTGCCGTAGGTGATGATCTGGGAGACTTTATCCTGGCCATAGCGCTGCGTGACGTACTCGATCACACGGTCGCGGCCTTCCATACAAAAGTCAATATCAAAGTCCGGCAGCGACACGCGCTCAGGATTAAGAAACCGCTCAAACAGCAGGTCATATTGGATCGGATCGAGCTCCGTGATCCCCAATGCGTAAGCCACCAACGAACCGGCGCCCGATCCACGTCCGGGTCCCACCGGCACGCCATTGTTTTTTGCCCACAAAATAAAATCGGCCACGATTAAAAAGTAGCCGGGAAATCCCATTTTGATGATTACATCCAATTCATTGCCGAGCCGTTCCTGGTAAAGGCTTTGTTTGGCCGCGCGGATTTGTTCCGGCAATAATGCCAGACGCTTTTCCAAACCAAGCTGCGCCTCACGACGCAACACCATATCGACCGTCATTCCCGCCGGTATTGGAAAATCCGGCAAGAAATAACGATCGAATTCCAGGCGGAAATTGCAGCGCTTGGCGATCTCTAACGTATTCTCCAACGCCTCCGGCATATCCTGGAACAGCGCCGCCATTTCTTCACCGCTGCGGAAATACTGCTGCGGGGTATAACGCTTCGGCCGGCGGCTATCCGTCAGCACGCGGCCGTCTTGAATGCACACCCTGACCTCATGCGCCTCAAAATCAGCGCTTTTTAGGAAATGCACATGATTGGTCGCCACCACCGGCAGCCGCATGCGCTCAGCCAGGCGTATGGCGGCATGATTGTAATCTTCTTGGAACGGTTGGCCGGTGCGCTGCACCTCGATATAAAAGCGCTGCGGAAATACCCGGGCATACTCCAGGGCGAGCTGTTCCGCCAGCGCCAGGTTACCGGACAACAAGGCCTGGCCGAGATCGCCTTGCTGGGCGCCGGACAACGCAATCAAACCCTCCGCTTGCGCCGCCAACCAGGTCTTGTCGATGCAGGGCTTACCCGAATGCTGGCCCTCGGTATAAGCGCGCGTGATCAAGCGGCTTAAATTGCGGTAGCCCTGGGAATTTTGGCACAGTAACACCAATCGGTGAGGTTTGTAGTGATCGCCGGCGTTATCCAGCCACGCATCGGCGCCGATAATCGGTTTAATCCCAGCCGCCACTGCCTGCTGATAAAACTTTACCATGGCAAAGAGATTACTGAGGTCAGTGACCGCCACCGCCGGCATGCCCATGTGGGCGGCGCTTTCGACCAGATCCTCAATACGGACAATGCCGTCGGCTAGCGAAAATTCCGAATGAACCCGGAGATGGACAAAGGATGTGCTCACGGGCGCTATTTCACCGCAAAACAGATGCTCAGGGAAGCGGTTTGATCAGTTAATTGTTGGAGATCAATAAAACTCCAAGAGCGGCTTATAAGTTATTAATTATAAAAACTATTACTGCCCAGACTTGGATTTTTGGCAGCCATTCCAGCAGCGCGCCTCCTTGCAGTATCTCAATTTGAGATATATACTCCAATTATGCATATAATAACAAGAAAGCGATTAATCGACTTTGCCAAGAAACATCGGGATGCGGAGGGAGCCCTAAACATCTGGTATGCGCTAGCGGCAAAGAATGATTTTCGTTCTTTTATGGAGCTCAGGAAGGTGTTTTCTTCCGCCGACCAAGTAGGAAAGTTTACCGTGTTCAATATTGGCGGCAATAAATATCGGTTGATTGCGGCGATTCACTACAATCGGAAGAAGATTTATATACGGCACATATTAACTCATGCCGAATACGATTCAAACAAGTGGAAGGAGTAGTTTATGTTGGCAAAATACATTGAAGATGCAAACAAAGAGTATCGCAAAATCCGCGCTGCAATCCCGCTTGGGGTTTTGCGTTCAAAAAAGGAGTACCAAAAGGCGGTCCAAACGCTCGATGATATCCTGGATGAGATCGGCGAAGAAGAGACGCATCCGTTAGCGGAGTTGGCCGATGCGCTAAGTGTTTTTATTGAGAACTACGAAAATACTCATCTGGATATTCCTCAGGCTTCGCCCTCCGAAGTATTGAAATTTCTCATCGAGGAGCATGGGCTTAAGCAGGCGGATTTGGTAGAGATCGGCAGCCAAGGCGTGGTATCAGAAGTATTAGCCGGTAAACGCGAGCTTAATACCCGGCAAATTAAACGGCTTTCAGAACGGTTCGGGGTATCGCCGGCAGTATTTTTATAACAGGGTGCCGCTGATCCCTCCCTGCTTTTCAAACAAAAAACTTTAAACCAAAAAAGTACCTTCCCGCGAAGCTTTACCGATATTGAGCAGGCCGATTGGCACCGGCTTGCTCACATCGCTGATGAAGGAGTGAAAACCGCTAAGCCGCTGATGGCAACGGCCTGGCCCGAAAGTAGGATGCGCCGCCGGAGGAGATCGCATAAGTTGCTGAAAAATAGATCTGGACATGATTTCCTATTTAACGGCGCCCCCTCTCGAACTCCCCCCTCGATTCGAAAGCGCAGAGGGAAAAATGACGGTGATAGCCATGCGCGATCCAGGGGGGCTGGCAGAATTTATACCCGCGTGGGAGGACCTGGCCGCCCACGCCGTCGAACTCAACGTCTTTTACGAGCCCTGGATGTTACTACCCGCGGTGCAGGCGTTCGGCCGCGACCGGAATTTAACTTTCATCTTCGTTTTCCGTAATGAGCGCAAGGGGGACCGCGCGGCCCTGTGCGGTTTTTTCCCGCTGGAACAAAAATACGGATACAAAGGCCTGCCGATCAACTCTCTCGGATTATGGAAATATATCCACTGTTTTCTATGCACACCCTTGGTGCGCGCGCGCTACGCCGCCGAATGCCTGGACGCCTTCTTTGATTGGCTGGCGGCGGCCGCGCCCGACCACTCGCTGCTGGAATTGGCCCATATCGGCGGACAAGGTCCGTTTCAGCAATTGCTGGTCGAACGCTGCCAACGGCGCGGGCTTTTAAGCCTGACGACCGGCGGCGAGATGCGCGCGCTTTTCCGGCCGGGGACCGACGGCGACGCCTATATACAGGCGGCGCTGTCGACCAAGCGGCGCAAGGAGTTGCGGCGTCTGGAGAAACGGATGTTGGATCAAGGGCGATTGGAATACCTGCGTTTGCAGCCGGACGGGAACGTTGATCACTGGGTCAGGACGTTTATCGGGTTGGAGGCGGCGGGGTGGAAGGGACGCGCCAACACCGCCCTGGCCTGCAATCAGACCGAACGCGACTTTTTCGCCACCATCGTTAAAGAGGCGTTCCGGCGCGGCCGGCTGATGATGCTGGCGGTGCACCTCGACCATCGGCCGGTGGCGCAGAAGTGCAATTTATTGGCGGGCACCGGCGGGTTCGCGTTTAAAATCGCATTCGACGAGAGCTACGCCCGCTACTCTCCAGGAGTATTGCTGGAACTAAAAAACATCCACTACCTGCATGAGCGCCGCGAGCTGCAATGGATGGATTCGTGCGCGGAATCGAATCATTCCATGATTGATCGCCTGTGGCCGGACCGCAGGCTCATCCAGCACCTGCTGGTGGCGACCGGCGCCCCCGGGGGGAAACTGGTTCTCCAACTGATTTCACGGCTGCGCTGGATGCAGCGCGCGGCGGTATCCATCCTGCCTCACTTTTTAAAGAAGGGAAACAAAAATGAATTCGACGACATTAAGCTATGAACGCCCGGGCTTTGCCCCAACAGAAGAACCCCGCACCGGGCCGTTGCTCGAAATCGACCCCCCGACCTTCCACGCGAACTTCAACCGTAAACCGTTTTTAATAAAACATCGCCTCGTCGCCGACGCCTTGTTTGCCCTGCCGCGCCTCATCGAGCTGGCCAAACGCCTGCCGCCGGCACTTATCGAATATAACGCCGGCGATATCCCGGTGAGCTTAAATCCGACATTGACGCCGCATACCGGACTTTCGCCGCAGGAAACCCTCCGGCGCATCGAGGAATGCCGCTCCTGGATGGTGCTGAAAAACATCGAACAGGACCCGCAATACGGCGCGTTGTTGCATCGTTGCCTGGATGAAATCCAGACTTACTCGGAGGCGCTCGACCCGCATATGCGCGGCCGCGAAGGCTTTATCTTCATCTCTTCGCCCGGTTCGATCACACCCTATCACCTCGATCCGGAGCACAACTTCCTGTTGCAGATCCGCGGCGCTAAAAGCGCGGCCTTGTTCGATCCCAGCGACCGCGCGCTGCTGTCGGAACAGGAGCTGGAACAGCGGGCCGCGGGCGTACACCGTAACCTGGTGTTTAAAGAGAGCTATCAAGCCAAGGCGGCGGTATTCGATTTAACGCCGGGCTATGGCCTGCATTTTCCGGTCACGGCGCCCCACTGGATCAAAAACGGAAACGAGGTGTCAGTGTCCTTCAGCATCACCTTCCGCACCCCGGCCACGGAGCGGCGCGCCATTATTCGGCGCGTAAACCACGATCTCCGGCGGATAGGATGGACCCCCACCCCGCCGGGGCAATCGGCGCTGCGCGACGCCGTCAAATATTACGGCTTCCGGGCCTTAAGACGCGCCGATTATTATTTGCGACGCAACCGGGCCACGCCGGCGAAAGGATATAAAAAGGCCGTGGCCGGCGAGGCGGAAGATTAGATTTTGGTGCTGATGGCCGGTTTTTTTAAACGGTCGAATTTTGCCGAATAGGCAGGTCGAAAGAACTGCCACTTAATTATCTCAACATCAATCTGCTAAGATAAATAAGAGCAGGGATGTGTCGTGGTGATGGTGGAGAAGAATGAAGAATAATAATCCCGCTACGCTGGCTAGTTTAGCAGGATATCGGCAAAAGTTCACGCCGCAGGTTCCCCCAGCCCCCCGGTGCATCTCGATCCCCAAGTACTCGAGTATCTCGCCGAGCGCGCCAAGGCCAAGGGTATTCCGTTGAACGAGCTCGTCAACTCTTTGCTCAAGAAGGACATCGCTCAAGAAGGACATCGAGTTGATTGAGGCGGGGAGATAATCCCGGGTTATAGCGCTTCGCGCCTAACCCAGGCTGCGCGCTAGGACTGCGTTGCGATCGATCCAGCGGCTAAAGCAGTTTCTGGTAGTCGCAGTTGAGAAGCTTCGCGAGCTTCTTGGCCGAGATCTTACCGATCGGGCGCTTGTTGTGTTCCATCTCGGAGAGATGGTGTTGCTGCGTGCCGGCCTTGGCCGCGAGCTCAGCTTGTGTCAGCTCAGCCCGCAGGCGATAGAGGCGCAGGTAATAACCTGGCGTGCGATAAGCGGCACCGTGACGCGCCTTCGCCTCGGCGTGCACAAGATCCGCCGGCACGCGCGCTTCATCGAGATAATCATCGAGCGCGGTACGGATCACGCGCTTTAAACGCGTGACGTTGACCTTATTCGACGGGGCGATACTCACGTCAGCCAGGGGATGATGGAGTTTCACGGCATGGCTCATCGGTATGCGTCCTTCCTGTGTCCTAGATAGAATACTTCAATCTCAAGCATCTGTTCGTTTATTACACGGTACCGCATGCGATAGCGGTACGTGAGCCGCACCCGATATTCGTTATTCCCGGTCTTGCGCACATCCCAGCCCATTGGCTTCGGGCCTTTAGCCTCGAGATCTTGAATCGCGGCGTCGGCCAGGTCCTGGATGGCGCTCGGCAGCTTTTTCAGCTGCTTGTAGGCTCGTCCGGTGAGGGTGACAGTCCAGGTGCTCATCTAGTCATATAGGATGGGTCAAGCGGCCGCTCCCGGCATCCGGCGTCCCGCGGCATTACCACTTCCCTGTACGGCACGGCCGTGCTTCCTGTACAGCAGAGCGTACCCATCAAATCTATGATTTTGTTGGGTTCGCCGGTCGCTCAAACACATCCATGTGTTTCGCGATGCACAGGGAAGTGCGAGTGTCGCGAGAGGCAGGATGCCGAGAGCGACCGACACTCGGGCTCCCGCCCGGCGCTACCGCGGCTTAACCCAACCTACATTGATCATGGTTAAAGACCGGACATTACTTATACATGGATCAATAGTTCTTAAGTATACCAGCCATTGGTATGTCCGGCTAGTCTGGTTTTCTTTCTTCTTCTGCTTCGACAGCAAAACGGTGAGCGCGTGGGGCGGAAAAGCGCAGCGCCTTCCGCCGCTTTACCCTCTTTCAGTTCGCCTGCCGGTAAATCCAACACCGTACCCGTCCAAGGTCGAATACGGAGGTTACGTCTATACTAAATCTCTTACCAGCACCCGGCGTACCGGCGCGAAGCTGCGGCGGTGGATGGCGCAAGCGCCGAGTTTTTCCAGCGCGCTGAGGTGGCCGGGGGTGCAGTAGCCCTTGTGGCGGGAAAAATCGTAGCCGGGAAAGTGGTGGTCCATGGCGCGCATCTCGGCGTCGCGCGCGACCTTGGCGAGAATCGAGGCGGCGGAAATCGCGGGCACGGTCTCATCGCCTTTAATAATGGTGCGCGCCCGGCAATGCAGGAGCGGGTCGTGGATGCCGTCCACCAACGCCAGCGTCGGCAGCGGCATCAGCGCGGCGACGGCGCGGCGCATGGCTAACAGGCCCGCTTGCAAAATATTGATGCGATCGATCTCATCCACTTCGGCGCGGCCCAATGCCCACGCGATGGCATGGGCTTTAATTTCCTCCGCCAGGATTTCGCGCGTTTCCGCCGGGAGTATTTTGGAATCGGCAAGACCGTGGATTTTAAAGCGGCGGTCTAAGATCACTGCGGCGGCGACGACCGGCCCGGCGAGCGGTCCAATGCCGACCTCATCTACGCCTGCAATAATAATCGGTCTCATATTCTCTTAGCTTATATCAACCTGTTTTGCGTGTTTTTTTAACGCGCGCGGTTTTTTGCAATAGGGCCACTACCGCTTCCGCCGCGCGCTCATCGGCATTGCACCGCAGCTGATCATGGATTTTCTGATACTCGTTGCGGATCAATTCTGCGCGCGCCGGATTGGATAAATAGTATTCGATAGTCTTCCCCAACTTTTGCGGCACCGCGTTTCTTTGCAAGAGCTCCGGCACCAGCTCCTGCCCGGCCAGATGATTAGGCATGGAATAAAGCTTCACTTGCGAAAACATTTTGATGAGCAGATGGCTGAAAAAAGATACTTTATAAGTAACCACCATCAGCCGCTTTAATAACGCGGCTTCTAACGCCGCGGTGCCGGAGGCCAGCAGCACGATATCCGACGCGGCCATGGCATCGTGCGAATGGCCGAACATCCGTGTCATCGGTAAATCCCAAGCGTCGTTCTTTTTGATGGCGTCTTCAAAAATAACCCGGGTTTGGCGATTAACGAAGGGGGCGATAAAGCTCAGTTGCTTATTGCGTGCGTACAACCATAGCGCTGTGCGGACGAACAGGCCGGCGTGCGCCTTCAGTTCGCTGGTACGGCTGCCCGGCAGCAAGGCGATTATAGTAGCGTCCAAACGCAGTTTGAGTTTCCGACGAAAGGCATCGCGGTCAGGCTCATCCGGAATTTGATCCGCCAAAGGATGGCCGACAAAGGTTACCGGCACTTGCTTCGCGCGATAATATTTCTCCTCGAAAGGAAATAGCACCAGAATGTGATCCACTGCCTGCCGGATCTTGCGTATGCGCCAACCGCGCCAGGCCCAGACCTGCGGGCTGACGTAATGCACCGTGGGGATGCCGGCTCGTTTTAATTTCTGCTCCAGGCCGAGATTGAATCCGGACGAGTCGATGCCGATAAAAAGATCGGGCGGATCGGATAAGAAATGCTTTAGCAGGCGGCGGCGTATGCCGCTGATTTCGAAATAGCGGCCGAACACTTCGGTAATACCCAAGACCGACAGCCGTTCCATCGGAAACAAGCTGCGGCAGCCCTGTGCGATCATTTCCGGACCGCCGATGCCCTCGCACTGAATATCGGGAATGCGTTCTTTTAGCGCCTTCAATAAACCGGCGCCTAATGCATCCCCGGAAACTTCACCGGCGACCACAGCGATGCGTACGGGAGGAAGCGATTGCATGGCGTTATCGGATGATGCCGCGCCGGGCTTGTTTGACAAATTCCGCCAGATGCGCGACCTCCGCACAATCCGCCTGCATCTGCGTCAATGCTTGAATCGCCTCTTCCAATTTAAATCCCGACTTATAGAGAATTTTGTAGGCGCGCCGCAAGGCATTCATGGTCTCGACCGAGAACCCTCTGCGCCTTAAACCCTTGGTATTGAGGCCATAAGGCTTTGCCGTATTGCCGGCGGCCATCATATAAGGCGGAATATCTTTAAAGCTGATGGTGGCGATACCGGTCATGCAATGCGCCCCCACCCGGCAAAATTGATGGATGCCGGTGAAGCCGCCGAGAATTGCATAGTCGCCGACACTGACGTGGCCGGCAAGGCTCGCGCAATTCGCAAAGATGGCGTGATTTCCCACTTGGCAGTCGTGCGCGATATGGACGTAGGCCATCATGAAATTATCGTCGCCGACCCGCGTTATCCCGCCCCCGCCTTCGGTGCCGCGGCTGAACGTGCAATATTCGCGGATGACATTCCGATCGCCGATTTCCAACCGGGTAGGCGCGCCGGCGTATTTTAAATCTTGCGGCGCTTCGCCGATCGAACAAAATTGGTAAATGCGGTTTTGCCTGCCGATGCGGGTAGGGCCGTTAATCACGACATGCGGGCCGATCCAGGTGCCCTCACCAATTTCCACCTCCGGGCCGATGATGGAAAAAGGGCCGATATGCACGTCTTCGGCCAATCTCACTGAAGGATCGATAATCGCTTGCGGGTGGATCACTCACAGCTCCTTGTAAGTGCACATCAATTCAGCGGTACAGACGATCTTGTCGTCGACTTTGGCGTTCGCCGCAAAGCGCCAGATGCCTTGCAGCTTGCGTAGCAGCGAGACTTCGATTCTCAATTGATCGCCCGGCTCCACGGTACGCTTGAAGCGGGCTTTGTCGATGCCGACAAATAAATACACGGCATGGTCGCCGGGGAGTTTATCCAGCGTTTTAAAAGAGAATACCGCGCACGCCTGGGCCATGGCCTCCACCACCAGCACGCCGGGCATCACCGGATGATCCGGGAAATGCCCCTGGAAAAAGGGTTCATTTATGGTCACGTTTTTAATAGCAACGAGGGACTCGCCTTTGGTATATTCCAATACCCGGTCGATGAGCAAAAACGGATAGCGGTGCGGAAGGTGTTTCATTACCTCGTGGATATCCAACTTATTCAATTTTTCTCTCCGGAAAAAATTTGATGTATTTTCTGTTCCAGCTTCTTAAGACGGCGCGCAATCTCATCCAACCGGCGAAAACGCGCCAGATTTTTGCGCCACTGACTTACCGGCTCTACCGGCATAGTAGACGAATACACGCCTGGTTTGTAGATTGAGCTGCTGACCAGCGAAGTCGCGGTGATCTGAACATCATCGGCGATTTGTAGATGACCCAATATACCGGCGCCGCCGCCGATCATACAGCGCTTGCCGATGATTGCGCTGCCGGCGATACCGACGCATGCGGCGATGGCGGTATGTTCACCGATCTGCACGTTATGCGCGATTTGGATCAAGTTGTCCAATTTCACGCCATTGCCGATAACGGTATCGCCCAAGGCGCCCCGGTCGACGGTAGTATTAGCCCCAATCTCGACATCATCGCCAATAATAACGCGCCCCAGTTGCGGCATCTTGACCCACACCGCGCCGTCATTGGCATAGCCAAAACCGTCGCTGCCGATCACCGCGCCCGGATAGATTATGCAGCGTTTGCCGATGATGCACTGATCGTTCACCGTTACCCGTGCGGTCAAATAAGAATCCTCGCCGATCCGCACATTTTCCCCGACATAACAACCGGCGCCGATAAACACATTGTTTCCAATCACGGCGCCTGCTCCGACCACGGCGTGCGCGCCTACCCAAGCATCGGACGCAAGCGCCGCACGCTTATCCACCACCGCGGTAGGATGAGTGCCGGCGGAAAACCGGGCGCGGGCATAGAGTAACGCCGCGATACGTGCAAAACACAGCCGTGGATTGTCGGCGATTAAGGCGACGCCGGAATAAAGCTCTTCATCGGCCGGCGCCAGAATCACGGCGCCGGCGCGCGTTGTCGCCAGATACTGGTGATATTTCGCGCTCGTTACGTAAACGATATCGGCAGGACCGGCGGTTTCCAGGGCGGCAACGCCGGTAATTTTTATATTACCGTCGCCGCGTACGCGTGCGTTGCAGCGCTGCGCGAGTTCAGCAATCGCGAACGCCATCGTTGTAATTATTCTTACTGAGTTTCTTCAAGATCGCGGCCATAAATTTCCGAACTAATTTTCTATTCCATTATTGAAATGCCACGCCCAAGGTGAACTGCAACCTGTCAATACTATCCCCTTCTTTCGCATTGAGAGGACGCGCCCAACTGAGGCTAATAGGACCAATGGGCGAAAAATAATTAGCCGCCAAGCCGGTGGAGTAGCGTAATCCTCCCAAGTCTACCCGCTCGGAGGGAGCATATACCATACCGGCATCGACAAACACACTCAAGCGCAAGGATTTATTCTCGCGTGCGCCGGGAAACGGGAAAAGAATCTCGGTATTGCCCAGCACGCGCGTGCTGCCGCCGATCGGATCATTGGGCGGCAGGGTATCTTTGGGCCCAAGCGAGCGTCCGCGGTACCCGCGCACGCTGTTGCTGCCGCCGGCGTAAAAGTTTTTATAGAACGGGAGCTCAGGAGTTTTACCGTAGCCGTCACCATAACCTAATTCGCCCCTGAGCTTTAACGTGTAATCACTGCTCAAAGGATGGTACAAACCTGCCACATATATTAGACGATAATATTCCAGATTGCTGCCCGGCACACTGATCTCGCCGGAAACCTGCTGCAGCGTTCCTTGCGTCGGGAAAATCCGGCTATTCAGCGTGTCGCGCGCCCAGCCCAGCGTGGCTTTGACAACCTGGTTGGTGTCGCCGTGCTCCGCGACGAAATCTTGCGCGATCTGCGCGCTGGTAGAGGTTACGTCCAAGTGCACGCTCTCATATCCTACACCCAGGTTAATCGACCGGTCTTCACTGATCGGAATGTTATAAGAAACGCTGGCGCCTTCGGTGGTGGAATTATAAGAGGCGATATTTACCGCGGCCGCATTTATTTTGCTGGAAAAAATATTGAACGCCCGGCTGACGCCGTCAGGCGTATAGTAAGGATTGATGTAACTAAGGTTGATAATTTTATTGAATGAGCTGTTATCGATTCTGGCACCGACTTCTTTACCGGTTCCCAAGAAGTTTTTAAAGTTCACGCTTGCATTTAACAACAGGCCATCGACATCCGAGTAGCCGATACCGGCGGTAAAAGTTCCGGTGGGGCGTTCTTTAACAGTGATATTAACGTCAACCTGATCGGGGCTACCCGGTACCGCCGGTGTCTCGACAGTCACTTCATCAAAAAATCCCACCCGCCGCAGGCGCTCCACCGAGCGCTGGATTTTCGCTCCGGAATACCATGCCCCCTCAAATTGACGCATCTCCCGCCGCAGCACTTCATCATGCGTAACGGTGTTGCCGGAGAAATTGACCCGGCGCACATAAACGCGCTGACCGGGATCGACAAACAAGGTAAAAGCCACGGTTTGTTTCTGTTTGTCAATTTCCGGGATAGCGTTCACGTTGGCAAAGGCATAGCCTTCATTGCCCAAACGATCGGTGATCTTTTTGCTGCTATCGGTAAGCACCTGGCGTGAAAATACATCGCCCGGCTTGAGGCGTATTAAATTACGCAGTTCTTGCTCGTCGACCACCAGTTTCCCCACCAGTTTATAGCCGGAAACAGTATATTTTTTTCCTTCGGTCAGATTGATGGTGAGATAGATGGATTGTTTGTCGGGGGTAATCGAGACCTGTGTGGAAGCGATATTAAATTCCAAATAACCGCGGTTCTGATAAAAGCTGCGCAGACTTTCCAAATCAGACGCCAGTTTTTGTTTGGAATATTGATCATTCTTAGTTAAGAAACTAAACATGGTCGGGGTGCTTAAGGTAAATGTCCTCAATAACTCTTTATTACTGAAGGCGCGATTGCCGACGATATTGATCTGCTGAATCTTCGTAATCATTCCTTCAGATATGTCGATTTTAATCGCGACGCGATTGCGCTCGAGCGGCGTTACCGTCGGTTTTACCTTGATGGCATAGCGGCCACGATTAAAATATTGCCGTTTTAATTCCTGCTCCACCTTATCGAGGATGGAGGTATTAAACACCCGGCCTTCAGCCAGGCCGATCTCTTTCAATGATTTTTTAATCGTCGCCTCATCGATGTCTTTCGCGCCGATGATCTTGATGCTGTCAATCGATGGCCGCTCATCGACGATGACAATCAGCACGTCGTCCTTGCGCTCTAACCGCACGTCATTAAAGAATCCGGTTTTAAATAACGCGCGTATCGCCTCCTGCGCCGAGGCTTCCGTCACCCTATCGCCGACTTTTATAGGGAGATAATTAAACACCGTACCGGGTTCGGTACGTTGCAGGCCCTCTACGCGAATATCCTTGACAACAAAGGGTTCAATGGCAAAGACCAGGGAAACGGATAGGGCATATAAAAATGCCACGGCAAAAAAAAATTTCATTATAATTTTAAAACCGGAATCGCCCTGAATCAGTGCAAAATTCTTACAAAATCATTGTAAAACGCCAAAATCATAAGACCCACCAGCAGCACGGCGCCGACGCGCTGCCCCCACTCCAGGGCCTGCTCGGATACCGGGCTGCCTTTTACCGCTTCGATCGCATAATAAAGCAAGTGTCCGCCGTCAAGCACCGGCACCGGCAACAAATTTAATACGCCGAGGCTGATACTGACCACCGCTAAAAACATAAGAAAGCGATCCCACCCTATTTGCGCGGAATAACCGGCATAGCGGGCGATGCTGATCGGCCCACTGATATTCTCGGTGGAAACTTCCAGTTTCAACATTTTATATAACACATTGAGCGTCAATGCAGACATGAGCCAGGTATTCTCTACTCCTTGCCATAAAGCTTGCACTGGACCATAGCGAACCTTAATGCGCCACTCCGGCGGGATTTGCGGCGCCTGCACACCGGCGCCGATTTTGCCCACTGTTTTACCAGCGCTCTGGGTGGCTCGCGGCGTCACCTCCATTTTTATCAGTGCGCCGTCGCGCTGAACCACCAGGCGCAGGGTTTGATCCGGGCTTTTACTTATCCAGGCGACCGCCTCTTGCCAGGTTTGCACGTTATGGCCGTCGATCTCGGCAATACGGTCGCCGGCCTTAAGGCCGGCCTTGGCCGCCGGGCTTTGTGCCTCGACAAATCCAATTACCGGCGGAATCTCGGGAATATAGCCGTACCAGCCGATATTCTGTTCCAGTAAACCCGCGCTGACTTCTTGCGCTGAGAGTGAAGAAAAATTCAAATGCCGCGTTTGCAGATAGCCATCGGCATCGCGCACTTCGACATCAACTTCCGAGCGGTCCAGGGCCTTTTGAAATAAATACAACCGGTGTTGGTCGAAACTCAGCGTTCTTTTGCCGTCGATGCTCACTATTTCATCGCCCACGCGAAACCCGCCTTGTTCGGCGATAGACCCCGGCGTCAGTTTGATAATGACCGGCTTGATGCCGTCCATGCCCACGATAAACAGCAGCCAATACGCAAGAATGGCGAACAAAAAGTTAAACAGGGGACCGGCCAGCACAATGGCGGTGCGTTTAGGAATGGACTGGCGATTGAACGCGCGGTGCTGTTCTTTTTTCGGCACCTTGCCTTCATTCTCATCCAGCATTTTTACGTAACCGCCTAACGGCAGCGCGGCAAGAACATATTCGGTTTGATCGGCGCCCGCTCGCCGGGTCCACAAGGCTTTACCGAAACCGACGGAAAAGCGCAGCACTTTCACGCCTAATTTCTTTGCCACCCAATAATGGCCGAATTCGTGCACGATCACCAAAATACTGATGGCGACAATGAATCCGATCAGGCTGTATAAGAATTCGATCACAAACCAACGCTCCTATGATTTCTTTCCAATCTTGCGACACAGTCTATCGCCGTTTCGCGCGCACGGGTATCCTCCGTCAAAATCGCCGCGAGCTGCATGTCCTGGCTGATGGAAGCGGCGGATAACGTGGTTTCGATCACTTCGGGAATCGCAAGGAAAGTGATTCTACGATCAAGAAACGCCTGCACGGCGATTTCGTTAGCCGCATTCAATACCGCCGGCGCGGTGCCACCCAGGCGCGCCGCTTCATAAGCCAGTTGCAGGCAAGGAAATCGCACGAGGTCCGGCGGCGCGAACTCCAAACGGCCGATGGCAAACAAATCCAGGCTGTTTACGCCGGACTCGATACGCTCAGGCCAGGCCAGGGCATGCGCAATCGGGGTACGCATATCAGGATTGCTTAATTGCGCAAGCACCGATCCGTCGATGTATTCCACCATCGAATGAATGACGCTCTGCGGATGGATCACGATTTGGATCTGCTCCGGCGTCGCATCGAATAACCAACAGGCCTCGATCAACTCCAGGCCTTTGTTCATCAGCGTGGCCGAATCCACCGAAATCTTGCGCCCCATCACCCAATTTGGATGCGCGCACGCCTGGTCCGGCGTCACCCCGGCAAGTTGCGCAAGCGGCGTATTACGGAACGGCCCGCCGGAACAAGTCAATAAGATTTTACGCACGCCGGTTCTGTCAAAACCGACTTTGTAAAGGCCCGGCGAACACTGAAAAATGGCGTTATGCTCGCTATCGATCGGCAGCAGTTCGCTGCCTGCGCGCTGCGCCTCTTGCATGAACAGGCGGCCCGACATGACTAATGGTTCTTTATTAGCCAGCAGAACGCGCTTGCCCGCGCGTACCGCCATAAGCGTTGGTAACAAACCGGCGGCGCCGACAATGGCGGCGACCACAATATCTGCCTGTGTCAGACTCGCCACTTGGTTTAAGCCGCCGGTGCCCGATAATACTTCGATAGGCAAGCCCACCGTTCGTAGGCGGTCTCTCAGTTGTTGCGCGGCATCCGGATCGAGCATCACCGCCCATTCCGGCATAAAACGCTGACACTGATCAAACAACCGTTCGACTTGCGTGTTTCCGGTCAGCGCCACTATCTTATAACGGGAGGGATGCATGGCGATTACGTTGAGCGCGCTCATGCCGATTGAACCGGTGGCGCCCAGCACGGTCACTCCTTTCTTACGGGTGACCTCCGCTCCCTTCAACGACTCGAATAGCGGCAGAGTGTTCATCACACGAGCCCTAATAATAAGCAACCCAAGCAGAATACCGGTGCGGCGGCGGTAAACCCATCAATACGGTCAAACACGCCGCCGTGGCCGGGCAATAACCTGCCGCTATCTTTGACTCCGGCTATACGCTTAATCCTGCTCTCCACCAGATCGCCGAGCACCGAAAATAAAGCGGCGACGATGGCGATAACTAACCATATAAACAAGGTTAAGCCGGAAAACTCCCATATGAACACGCCGGCAACCCAGGCGAGAATGGTAACGGCAACAACTGCCCCCCATAACCCTTCAGCGCTTTTACCAGGGCTGACGTGCGGCGCGAGCTTGGTTTTACCCCAGGCGCGCCCGACAAAATAGGCGCTGGAATCGGCGATCCAAACGAGGACAAATAAAAACAACAGGATCGCCGGACGGCGCGGATCGGTGGCGTGCAGATAGACCGCGGCATCCCAAGCGGGAAAAAGAATGAAAAAACCACTTATCGCTTTTCCCCAGACCGAGCTGAACATGCCTAAATGGATATGCGTATCCGGCTGCAATTCATTCAACGCCAACAGCCACCACGATACGCTTAATATAAGAATCGGTAAAATAGGCGTGGAGACATAAAGCGCGAGGCCGATCAGTCCTATACCTATTATATAGAAGCAGCGGAGCCATTTTGACAACCCGCTAAGCGCCGCCCATTCCCAAGCCGCCGCCAACACGAAGATACCGAGAATAACCGCGATTCCGATGGTCGGAAGGCGGAACAGCGCCACGACTATTAATACGATCAGCGCAAATGCAGTCAATAACCGCCATTTAAGCATGACCGGCCGCCTCGACTTGCTCCCCTGTCCGGCCGAAGCGCCGTTGGCGCCCGGCATAGGACAGCAAAGCCGTGTCAAACTGCGTACGGTCAAAATCAGGCCAGAGTACCGGGGTGAAATACAATTCTGAGTAGGCCAATTGCCACAGCAAAAAATTGCTGATGCGCTGCTCGCCGCCGGTACGGATAAACAAATCCGGTTCCGGCGTGCCGTATAAACTTAGAAAGGGCTCCAGACTCTCGGGTGTGATGGCAGCGGGATCAAGCTTGCCTGATTGGGCTTGCCTGGCGATCTCCGCGCAGGCGCGCGCGATATCCCAACGCCCGCCATAATTGGCGGCAATGGTCAGCACCAGCGCGGTGTTATTTCTCGTACGCGCCTCCGCCTGTTTGACTCTGGCTAGAATTTTCTTGCCGAAAGGCTGTACATCGCCGATCACGCGGAAGCGTATATTATTGGCGTGCAGATTGTTGACTTCTTTTTCCAGCGCGGTCATAAAAAGTTCGATCAATAATTTGACTTCTAATTCCGGCCGCCGCCAGTTTTCGCTGCTAAAGGCGAACAAGGTCAAATAAGAAATGCCGTTGGCGCCGCACGCCGCGATCAGCTCGCGCACCATCTCCACGCCTTTGCGGTGGCCCGCGACCCGAGGCAGGCTGCGCTGTTTAGCCCAACGCCCGTTACCGTCCATAATGACCGCGACATGGCGTGGAACTGCTGAGCTTGGGAGCGTAATAGGGCTGATTGAGGTGGATTTATTCATAAGGTGGGATTCGTTCTTCGAGCGAGCCGGCCAAAAATCAGATCTCCATGAGATCCTTTTCCTTGGCGGCGATCAACTTATCGACTTCGGCGGCAAAGCGATCGGTGAATTTCTGCACCGCGTCTTGCGCGCGTTTTTCGTCGTCCTCAGAGACCTGCTTCTTCTTCAATAAGTCCTTTAAATGATTATTGCTATCGCGCCGGATGTTGCGAATCGCGATCTTGGCGTTCTCGCCCGCCCGCGCTACCAACTTCCCCAATTCCTTGCGGCGCTCTTCGGTGAGGGCCGGTAAAGGAATGCGGATCGAAACACCGGACGTCGCCGGATTGAGGCCGAGGTCCGATTCCAAAATCGCTTTTTCTATCGCCTGCACTACATTCTTATCCCAGGGCGTAACCGTTAACGTGCGCGCATCGCTGACAGAAATATTGGCGACCTGGTTTAAAGGCGTTTTAGCGCCATAGTAGTCGACCTGAATGTGATCGAGCAACCCGGCATGCGCGCGGCCGGTGCGGATCTTGCCTAGATCGGTCCTCAACGCCTCGATGGATTTTACCATCCGCGCTTCGGTGTCTTTCTTGGTTTTATCTACCATCGCCGCTCCGCTCCTGCACTAATGTTCCCTCGTTCTCGCCTAAAACAATGCGCAACAGGCTGCCGGGCTTATTGATGCTAAAAACGCGCACGGGGAGATTCTGGTCACGGCAAAGCGCAACCGCTGTGGCGTCCATTACACCCAGTCTTTTCTCCAACACTTCCTCGTAAGTCAGCGTTTCATAGCGCACGGCATCCGGATGGCGCAACGGATCTTTGGAATAAACGCCGTCAACCTTAGTCGCCTTAAGCATAATATCCGCGCCTATCTCCAATCCACGTAAACTCGCTGCGGTATCGGTAGTAAAAAATGGACTGCCGGTGCCGGCGGCGAATATGACTATCCGGCCTTTTTCTAAATGACGAATAGCGCGCCTGCGGACGTATGGCTCGGCGACTTGGTCGATGCGCAAGGCCGTTTGCACGCGTGTCGGCACATCCAATCGCTCCAGGGCGTCCTGCAAAGACAGGGAATTGATCACCGTCGCCAACATACCCATATAATCCGCGGTGGTGCGCGCCATGCCTTCCGCGCTTGGCGCTATGCCACGAAAGATATTGCCGCCGCCGATCACAACTGCTATTTGTACCCGTGTGGCGTTGACTTCCTTGAGCTCACCGGCAACGCGAGACAATACTTCGCGATTAATGCCGTAAGCATCCTGTCCCATCAGGGCCTCGCCGCTCAACTTTAAAAGGATACGACGATAAGCGGGGTCCTGACCGGTGCGCTTCAATCAACCTCCTTTCACTTGGGCCATCACCTCGGCGGCAAAGTCACTGACGCCTTTCTCTATGCCCTCGCCCACTTCGTAACGGCAAAACCGCGTGACCGAGGCGGCAGCGGATTTCAACAGCTTTTCCACCGTGATTTCAGGATCTTTTACGAACACCTGCCCAAGCAAGGTGACTTCATTGATGAATTTATTGATCCGGCCGGCCACCATCTTCTCGACAATGTTTTCCGGCTTGCCGCTTTCTTGCGCCTGCGCGAGAAATATTTCTTTTTCGCGGCCGATCGCCTGCGGCGACACTTCCGCTTTGGAAACATAGAGCGGACGGCTGGCGGCAATATGCATTGCGATGTCGCGCGCCAAGGCCGCGTCGCCGCCCCGAATTTCTACCAGCACGCCGATTTTGCGACCATGCAAATAGCTGCCGATATGGGTCTTGTTGGCGGCATAATGCACGAAACGGCGCACATGGATGTTCTCACCCAATTTCGCCACCAGATCCGTGCGGGCTTGGGTTACCGTCACCGGCTTGCCGGCAAGCAGCGGCATACACGCCAAGGCATCAATATCGGCGGGATTTTCTTTCGCAACGCCCACCGCCAGCGCCTGCGCGAAGCCGATAAAATCCCCGCCTTTTGCGACAAAATCGGTCTCTGAATTAACTTCCACCATGGCGGCCAGAGTACGTTCCGGATTTAGGTAAATCCCAATGGCGCCTTCTGCGGCAATGCGCCCCGCCTTCTTTTCCACTCTGGCCCCGGCTTTTTTACGCAAGGCGTCGATCGCCGCTTCCATATCGCCGTTACTTTCCAGCAACGCGGTTTTGCATTCCATCATGCCGAGGCCGGTCCGTTCCCGCAGTTCTTTTACCTGAGCCGCTGTAATCGCCATATCCGATTCCGTTAAACTTTCTGTTAATAAATTTCGCTTAACAAGCTATTGATCCATGTATAAGTAATATCCGATCATTTACCAAGATCAATGCCGCGTAAGCGCTGGGCAGGAGCGGCCGCTTGACTCATCCTAACGTGACAACATGCGAGATAGGACATTGCTTTTGCATTTATCAATGGCTTACTACTTCATTATAATATGAAAGGGGGCAGCGCCCCCTTTCCGTTTCATTCCTCACTTTTACCGACTTTATTCACCCTGGTCTTGCCGCGTCCGGCTTCGGTTTTGGGCTTGGATCGCACGGCGCGCTTTAATTCAACACCCACAGCTTCACCCTCTTTCTCCAGTTCCACATCCAAACCGGCAAGCATAGTGTCTATAATGTACGCCGGCTTCTTCTTAGCGATCACCTTGACCTTCGGTTCTTCCTGCACCTCTACGAACTCTTCATCGCCGGCGGGCATTACCGGCGCGATGGTTTTGCGCCCTTCGATAATAGCGTCCGCCGCGCTTTGGGCGTACAGGCGGATGGCGCGGATGGCATCATCATTACCCGGAATAACATAATCCACGCCATCGGTTTTACAGTTGGAATCGACCACCGCGATCACCGGGATATTTAATTTATTCGCCTCGCTTACCGCAATGTATTCGTGCCCGACGTCGATCACGAACAGCGCATCGGGCAGACCGGGCATATCTTTAATACCGGCTAGGCTGCGATTTAACTTGTCGCGCTCGCGGGTCAGATTAAGTCCTTCCTTTTTACTCAACTTTTCCATACTGCCGTCCTCAAGCATAGTGTCGAGGTTTTTAAGACGCTCAATGGACTTCTTGACCGTCTTATAATTGGTCAGCATTCCTCCAAGCCAACGATGATTGACGTACGGGCAGCCGCAACGGGTGGCCTCTTCCCGGACGACATCCGCGGCTTGGCGCTTGGTGCCAACGAATAGGATAATGCCTTTATTCGCGGCCATTTTGTTGAGAAAATTCATCGCCTCATTAAAAAGAGGCAGTGTTTTTTCCAGATTGATGATATGGATTTTATTGCGCTCGCCAAAAATAAACGGGCGCATCTTGGGATGCCAGAAACGGGTCTGGTGGCCGAAATGCACGCCGGCCTCCAGCATCTGGCGCATGGTGACACTACTCATTTGCTATTCTCCGTCGGGTTTTTCCGCCATGAGCCCCGTATATCTACCTGAATTAACGGTTAATTAATGCAAGCACCCGAATATACGTGACGACTCATGTGAGAGTTAAGGGTTAAAACGCGGCTTTTTATATCACAGGAAGGGGCTTCCAGCAATATTTTCCGGGCAAGCGGTACTCGTATCCTGCGGAGCCCAACAGGATGATGGATGCTGCAAAGTAAAGCTTTTCAGCATCCTGCTTAGAGTAAAAATGGTGTAAAGTAACCATATTATTCAAAGTGTAAACCCTTGCACCCCTCTCGTTTAGTGGATTCTTGCCTACATGTTAGCCCCAACCAAACCAATCAGTATTAAAACCCCGGAAGAAATTGAGAAAATGCGGGTCGCCGGCCGCCTGGCCGCGGAGCTGCTGAATATGGTTCGCCCCCATGTCCAGCCCGGCATCACCACCGGCGAACTGGACCGGATCTGCCACGACTACATTGTTAATACCCAGCGCGCGATTCCGGCGCCGCTGAATTACCGCGGGTTTCCGAAATCCATTTGCACCTCGGTCAACCATCAAGTCTGTCACGGTATCCCGGGGGACAAAAAACTAAAAAAAGGCGATATTATCAATATCGACGTTACCGTCATTAAAGACGGATATCACGGCGATACCAGTAAGATGTTTTTTGTCGGCGAGCCCTCAATCCAGGCGCGGCGCTTGGTGCAAATTTGCCATGAGTGCATGCGCAAGGGTATAGAAATCGTCAAACCCGGGGTACGCCTGGGCGATATCGGCCACCTCATTCAGCAGCATGCAGAAAAAAACCGTTTCTCCGTAGTGCGAGAATACTGTGGCCACGGCATCGGCCGCGAATTCCATGAAGAACCGCAAATACTGCATTATGGCAACCCAGGCACGGGCATGGAACTGGTGGCCGGCATGACGTTTACGATTGAACCCATGATTAATGCCGGAAAAAAAGAGGTCAAACTTTTGCCGGATAACTGGACGGTCGTCACGCGCGACCACAGTTTATCGGCACAATGGGAACATACCATCCTGGTGACAGAAACCGGCCATGAAGTATTAACCGTGTTTCCCGGCGACGATATTTAATCTATGGCGATCAAAAAGGCAGGACGGAATCTACCGAACGAATCGGAGAGAATCCACCAAACGAGAGGGAAGGAGTCGGTATTTGATCCCAAGCAATTCGATCAACTCCTGGAAGGCCTCGGCAATCGCTTGGAAATATTCCGCACCGCGCTTAAACAAGGCCGCGAGGCGTTAAAACAAAGTCATCTCAACGGCGCGCGTTCCCACGAAATCATCAAGACCCATGCCTGGCTGATCGATCAGCTCATCGTGCATGTCTGGAAGCAGCATCTGGCATTATTGCCAAAAGAGACCCGCGCGGCGTTGGTGGCGGTCGGCGGTTACGGTCGCGGCGAGCTGCACCCGGCATCGGATATCGATCTGATGCTATTGCTGGAAAAAAATCATCATAACCAGGTCAGCGGTTTTTTCGAGGCCTTGCTGCATTTCTTTTGGGACATGGGGCTGGAGGTGGGGCACAGCGTGCGCTCGTTAAAAGATTGTGCGCGCGAAGGAAAGAAAGACATCACCATCGCCACCAATCTGATGGAAGCGCGCTTGTTGCAAGGCGATGCCGGCTTATTTAAGACGATGCAAACAATGACCAGCGCGTCGCAGATCTGGCCGAGCAAACAATTCTTCGCGGCGAAATGGCAAGAGCAAATCGAGCGCCACCATCGCTTCGATGATACCGCCTATAATCTGGAACCGAACATCAAGGAAGGGCCGGGCGGGCTGCGCGATATTCAAATGATTAGCTGGGTAACCCAGCGTCACTTTGGCACCAATTCCCTGCATGATCTGGTCAAGCTTAAGTTTCTCAGCGAAAAAGAATATCGTGCTTTAATGCACGGACGTGATTTCCTTTGGCAGATCCGTAACGGCTTGCATTACCTGGCCGGCCGGCGCGAGGACCGGCTGTTATTCGATTATCAGCGCGCGCTCGCGCTGCAAATGCATTACGCCAACAAGCCCGGTAGTCTGGCGGTCGAGCAATTCATGAAGCGCTACTACCGCACCGTCAAAGAACTGGCGCTATTAAACGAAATTCTATTACAACATTTCCAAGAAGCGATCCTCGCCCCGCGTAAGGTAAAACAGAAGCCGGTCAACCGCCGGTTCCAATCGCACGACGACTTTATCGAAGCCACGCATCCGAAGGTATTTGAGCACAGTCCATATGCCATGCTGGAACTTTTTCTTCTGTTACAACAAAACCCGAAACTGAAAGGGGTGCGCGCAAGCACCATTCGCCTGCTACGCGCCAATCTGCATCGGATCGACCAGAAATTCCGCAAAGACATTGCTTGCCGCAGCCTGTTTATGGAAATTATGCGTCAGCCGCGCGGCATCACCCATGAATTGCGGCGCATGAATGCTTATGGCGTGCTGGGCGCCTATATTCCTGCATTCGGAAAGATCGTCGGCCAGATGCAGCATGACTTATTCCATGTTTATACCGTGGACGAACACAGCGTGTTTGTGGTGCGTAATCTGCGACGCCTTACGGTTCCTGAATTCAAAAATGAATTACCTTTGGCAAGCGCCATTATCCAGCAACTGGCCAAGCCGGAACGCCTATACCTCGCCGGCCTGTTCCATGATATCGCCAAAGGCCGCGGCGGCGACCATTCCGAACTCGGCGAAAAAGAGGCGCGCGCATTTTGTAAATTGCACGGCCTAAGCGATTACGATACACGCCTCGTTTGCTGGTTGGTGCGCAATCATTTAATCATGTCGATGACGGCGCAGCGCGAAGATATCTCCGATCCGGAAGTCGTTCTGCGCTTTGCCAAAAAGGTGGGCGATCAGGAGCATTTGAATAATCTTTATTTATTAACTGCGGCCGATATGCGTGGCACCAGCCCGAAGGTATGGAATGCCTGGAAGGGAAAGTTGCTGTCTCAGCTTTACGCGGACACACTGCGCGTATTGCGCCGCGGTTTCGGCGCCCCCATCGATGTGCAGGCCCATATCGCCGACCTGCGCACCGAGGCCTTGGCGTTGCTTAAACCTAAATTTATACCGGTGGAGTTAATTAATAAACACTGGCAACACATGGACAACGATTATTTTCTGCGCCACGATGTCGAAAGCCTGGCCTGGCACGCGGAAATCATCGCGCCGGCTTCCGCCAGTGACTTGCCTCTGGTGGCCGCGCGCTACCGGCCGGACTGGGGCAGCAGCGAATTTCTTATCTTCACTCCCGACCGCGAAGATCTATTTGTCGTGTTAACTGCCGGGTTTGACCGGCTGAACCTCTCGATTATGGATGCGCGCATCCACACTACCCGGTTTGGATTCGCGCTCGATACATTCATCGCCTTCGATCATACGGGCCAGGCGATCTCCGATGCTAAAATGCTACTGCAATTACAAAATGCTTTACGCGAACAACTGCTGAATCCGCGCCCGGGCAGAAATGTCGCGGCGGTCCATTTACCCCGGCAACTCAAACATTTTCCGATTGAGACTAAAGTCAGTTTCAGCCCGTCGAGCAACGGGCAACTGACTTTAATGGAAGCCATCGCCCAAGACCGCCCCGGCCTGCTCTATCAAGTGGCGCTGTCGCTGCAGCACTGCAAGGCGCGCCTGGTTACCGCCAAGGTCGCCACCTACGGCGAGCGCGCGGAAGACATGTTCTTCATTACCGACCGCAATGGTCAGCCTATCGCCGACAATAAACAGCTTTACTGCCTGGCATCGGAGATTTATCAGCGGTTGGCGCCCACCGCTGAAAAAGTGGTGGGTTTGGATTAAATTGCCTCGCCCAAATAAGCCTGGCGCACCTTGGGGTTATTTCGCAAGCCCCGCGCCGAGTCGGCCAGAATAATATTCCCGCCTTCCAACACATAGCCCCGGTCACTGACCTCCAGCGCGAGCTTGGCATTCTGCTCGACCAGCAGCAGGGTCACGCCTTCAGCGGCAATTCGCTTGATAATGGCGAAGATCTTCTGTACCAACATCGGCGCCAAACCCATGCTTGGTTCATCCAATAACAGAAACTTTGGCCGGTTCATCAGCGCCCGGCCGATCGCCAGCATTTGCTGCTCACCGCCGGAAAGCGTGCCGGCTTTTTGATTACGGCGTTCGCTTAAACGTGAAAATAAAGCGTATACCCGTTCGATATCCTGTTTGATTTGGAGCGTGTCGTTACGCGTATAGGCGCCGAGCTGGAGATTTTCCGCCACGCTTAACCGCCCGAAAATCCCGCGCCCTTCGGGCACGAGCGAAATACCTTTGCGCGCCAACTCGTATGCCGGCAGCCCCGCTATTGACGCGCCATCATAAACAATATCGCCGGCGGCCGGAACCAATAAACCGCTCAGGGTCTTAAGCGTCGTGGATTTGCCGGCGCCGTTAGCGCCGATCAGGCAAACCAATTCACCGTTTTCAACGCGAAGATCGATGCCCTTGACCGCTTTTATTTCGCCATAGGACACGACCAGATTGCGCACGACCAGCAGACTCACGCTTGTTCCCCGTTGATTTCGCCGCCCAAGTAGGCGGCGATCACCTTTGGATCACGCTGGATCTCGGCCGGCACGCCTTCGGCGATTTTTTCGCCATAATCCAACACGGCAACGCGGTCGCATAAGCCCATCACCAATTTAACGTCATGCTCGATCAATAAAATGGTCACGCCGTCGCGCGCAATAGTATGCAGCAATTCTTTTAGTCCGGCGGTCTCGCTTGCATTCATACCCGCCGCCGGCTCGTCGAGTGCCAGCAGCTCCGGATCGGTAGCGAGCGCACGCGCGATTTCCAGCCGGCGTTGGTCGCCGTAGGCCAGATGCCTGGCCAAGGTCTGCGCATGCGGCGCAAGACCCACATAAACAAGCAGCTCTCGCGCCCGGCTGCAAATAGCCGATTCTTCCGCAAGCGTGCGCACGCCGCGCATAATGGCGCCAACGACACCCGCATGCGTGCGCACATGCCGCCCGACCATGATATTTTCCAACGCGGTCATGTTGGCAAACAGGCGGATGTTTTGAAACGTGCGCGCGATCCCGCTGTGCGCTACCTGGTGCGGTTTTAAATGCGAAAGCGGGTGCTCATTCAGGCGTATTTGCCCGGAATCGGCGGTGTAAAGCCCGGTTAGAACGTTAAATAGTGTGGTCTTACCGGCGCCGTTCGGGCCGATCAAGCCGTAGATCTCTCCCCGGCGGATGGTCAGCGATACCTGGTTCAATGCCGCAAGCCCGCCGAAATGTTTAGAAACGCCGTCTACCCTAAGCAAAATAGCGTCGGGCGCTGATTTGTCGGTGGCGGAATTTTTATCGCTGCGTATCATAGAGGGAGGATTGTTCCTGCGCGAGTACCGATGAAGCCGCGCCCAATTCCTGGCGCCGTTGCACCGAGGGCAGCAGCCCCGCCGGGCGGAAGATCATAATCAGTACCAGCGCCAACCCAAAAAGCAGCATGCGCAAATCGGCCGGGTCAACCAATATATGGCCGAATAGATAATCTTGCAGCGGGCCGATGTAGCGCAGGGCCTCGGGCAACGTCGTGAGCAGCATTGCGCCGAGAATCACGCCGGGAATATTGCCCATGCCGCCCAAAACGATCATGCACAAAATCATGATCGACTCCATCAAGTTGAAACTCTCCGGGCTGACAAAGCCTTGAAAGCCGGCGAATAACCCGCCGCTTACCCCGCCGAACGAGGCACCCACGGCGAATGCGAGCAGCTTGATGTTGCGGGTATCAATCCCCATCGCCGCCGCCGCGACTTCATCTTCGCGTATCGCCACCCAGGCGCGGCCGATGCGCGAATTCTGCAAACGCAGAGAAATAAATACCACTAAAAGCGCGAGCGCTAAAAACAAATAGTAATAGTTATAAATGCCGGGAAAGGATATGCCGAAGAGCTGATGGGTGCGACTAAAAGAAAATCCACCCAACGCAATGGGATCAATCAAATTAACGCCTTGCGGACCGTTAGTAATGTTGATCGGTGCATTTAAATTATTGAGAAAGATGCGGATGATTTCACCGAACCCCAGGGTTACGATCGCCAGATAATCCCCGCGCAAGCGCAAGGTCGGCGCACCCAATAGAACTCCAAACAAACCTGCCAATGCTGCACCCGCCGGCAACAGCACCCAAAACGGCAGGTGCAGACCGAAATGCGGTGACGCCAACAGCGCGTACAGATACGCCCCCACGGCATAAAACGCGACGTAACCCAAATCCAGTAAGCCGGCGTAACCTACGACAATGTTGAGGCCTAATGCGAGCAGAATATAAAGCAGGGTGAAATCCAGAATGCGCACCCAGGTGCGGCCTAAGCCGGCGCTCACTAAAAACGGCAGCACCGCAAGCACAACGCCCAACAAAATAAACGCCGTCCACGCCGCGCGCCGGTCGTGCCGTAATTTTTGCCAACGGGAATGGAGGGAGAACATTTTTTGCTTTCGAATCAGGAACGCTCTGCTACGCGTTCGCCTAACAGGCCGGAAGGACGCAACGTCAATACAATGATTAAGACAAAAAAGGCCAAGACATCCTGATAGTGGCTGCCGAGGAATCCACCGGTTAACGTACCCATATAACCTGCACCCACGCTTTCAATCAGGCCAAGCAGGAGACCGCCGAGCATGGCGCCGGCGATATTGCCGATGCCGCCCAATACCGCGGCGGTGAACGCCTTCAGGCCCAACAAAAATCCCATGTAATAATGCGCCAGGCCGTAATAGGCGCTCACCATCACGCCGGCGACCGCGGCCAGCGCCGCGCCTAAAATAAACGTGAGCGAGATGATGTGATTGATGTTGATCCCCATTAACCCGGCGATTTCCGGCGCTTGCGCGGTGGCGCGCATCGCGCGTCCGAGCTTGGTCTTCTGGATTAGAAACAAAAGGCCGACCATCAATAGGCAAGACAGCGCTACGATGGTTATTTGCAGACCGGTCAGCGTCGCGCCACCGACGTCAAAACGCACCACCGGCAATAACAGCGGAAAGGAAATGTATTGCTTACCCCAAATCAGCATGGCGACGTTTTGCAGCACGATCGACACACCAATGGCAGTAATGAGCGGAGCCAGTCGTGGCGCCCGGCGCAAAGGCCGGTAAGCGATGCGCTCGATGGTAAAACCGAGCACCATGCAAACGGCGATGGCGGACAGCAAACCGAGCGCCAGAATTAAAACCACCGGCATGCCGGCGCCGCTTGCCAATAACGCCTGGATCACGGCGAGACATGTCAGCGCGCCGAACATGGTGATTTCGCCATGGGCAAAATTAATCAGCTCAAGGATGCCGTAAACCATGGTGTAGCCGAGCGCGACTAAGGCGTATATGCTTCCCAGCACCAGCCCATTAATCAGTTGCTGAAGAAAAATATCCAAAACGCCGCCTCCCAAGATCGAATTAATCGCGGTATTTGTAGGTGGGCAGCACCCACCGCATGGCTTCGGTCCCGGTCCAAGGGTGGGCGGTGCCCACCCTACGATTTTTTGCCCGCCGAGGCCGGCGCCGCGGTTCCGCTGGAAACGGTCTCCAGCACCACCCACTGGCCGTTCTTCACTTGGTACAGGGTGATGGCGCCGCCCTTGATGTCGCCCTTTTCATCGAACTGAATCGGGCCGGTGACGCCGGTGTACTGGATTTTGGCGAGCGCCGGCAAATATTTATTCGGCTCAGCGGAACCCGTTTGTTTCATCGCCTCGATCATGACTGATACGGCATCGTAGGCATAGGGCGCATAAATCTGCACCTGGCCGTATTTAGCATTGAATTTTTCCTGAAACGCCTTGCCGCCCGGCATATTCGCCAGCGGCAACCCCGGCGAAGAGGCGGTCACGCCTTCGGCATCGCTGCCTGCGAGGTGGATAAACTCCACCGACTGCGCGCCGTCACCGCCGAGAAATTTTGCCTTTAGGCCCAGCGACTTCATTTGCTTAGCCATGGGCGCGGCTTGCGCATCCATACCGCCGTAGAAAAGCAAATCCGGTTTTTTCGCTTTGATGGAAGTGAGAATCGCCATAAAGTCAGTTGATTTATCCGTCGTGTATTCGCGCGCCACCACTTGCCCACCGGCGGCTTTCGCTGCGCGCTCGACCTCATCGGCAAGCCCTTGACCATAAGCGGTGCGATCATCGATGATCGCGATCTTAGCCGCAGCCATTTTTTTAACGGCATATTCGCCCAGCACTGTTCCCTGTTGTTTGTCATTGGTCATTACCCGGAAGGCGGTGTTGAATCCTTGCGCGGTATAAGCAATGGCGGTGGCGGACGGCGAGATTTGCGGGATGCCGGCGTCGAAATAGACTTTGGAGGCGGGAATGCTGGTGCCGGAGTTGAGGTGCCCGATCACCCCTTTCACTTGCTGGTCGACCAACTTTTGCGCGACGATGGTTGCCGTCTTGGGATCGGCCTGATCATCTTCCGCGAGCAATTCAAACCTGACTTTCTTCCCAGCGATAACCGGCACTTGCGCATTGGCTTCCTCTATCGCCAGGCGCGCACCGTTTTCATTATCTTTGCCAAGGTGCGCAATGGAACCGGTAACCGGCTCGACTGAGCCGATTTTAATGATCTCCACGCCTTGCGCGCGGTCTTTGTCTTGTTTGCCGCAAGCGACCAGCCCCAACCCCGTACCAAGCATAAGCATTAAAACCTGCGGCAACAGATACCGGTTTTTCACAAGGCGTCTCCTTAGTGATAGAAAATATTATTGTTAAGTTAAGTCTACCGTAGAAGCTCCTGACTAGCCTAGCGGCTGGGGAAAAATCGTCTTGCAAACAGTGAGTATCCCACTATTAGAGTTCGTGCGGTTTATCCGCGGCGTGGTTGGAAACCGTGGTCGGCAAGCCGCGGCGCGCCAATAATCTGGGCGCGGCGCGTTGCAGGCCGTTAAAAATTCCCTTGGCGATTCTGCGCTGAAAATTTTTATCGCGCAGCTTTTTTTCCTCGTCAGGATTGGAGATAAATGCGGTCTCGATCAGAATCGAGGGCATACGGTGCGAGCGTAGCACCACGAAGTTGGCCTGACTGACGTCACCGATATGTACCGGGCCGATCCGCCTAAGCTCCGTTAATATATCGTCGCCGAGTTCCACGCTGGAGCTGATGGTGCCAGTCTGCCACATCTCGACCAATACCTTGGTTAAAACGTCATCCTTTTCGTTCAAACTCACGCCACCGATTAAATCTGCAGCATTTTCCTGTTTCGCCAAGAGGGCGGCTTCTGTGTTCGCGCCCGTTTCCGACAACGCATAAACCGACGCGCCGCGCACCCGGCGCGTTTTTCCCGGCATGGCGTCCGCGTGTATGGAAATGAAGGCGTCAGGATCATGCTTGCGCGCCTCCTCGATGCGCCCGCGCAGGGAAATATAATAATCGCCATCGCGCACTAAAAACGCACGCATCCCGGGCGTGGCGTTGATTAATTTGCGCAACTCGCGGGCAATCGCCAACACCACGTCTTTTTCGCGCGTGCGCTTACGCCCGATCGCGCCCGGATCTTCGCCGCCATGGCCGGCGTCAATCGCGATGACCAGCTTCTGGTTTACCGGCTTCGGCAGCGGTAAAACCGGTTTTTCCTCCTCGGCCGCCAGCTTGGCGTCGTATAAGTCGACCACTAAACGATGGCCATATTGTTCGTAAGGCTTCAAAATAAACGTGCGCGGGCGGGTTTCGGTTTTTAGATCGAGCACGATGCGCACATCGCTTTCGCCGCGCGCGCCGGCGCGCACGCCGGCAAGTCTCGGATCGCTTGCATCGAGCGCCGGCACCGCCCCCTGGAAACTGGCATTTTCCATATCGACGACGATGCGATCCGGATCTTTCAGGGTAAATAAGCGATGCTCCAGTGGACCGCTTAAATCAAACACCAAACGCGTGTGATCCGGCGCCTGCCACACGCGCAGGTTATGTACGGTGACAACATCCGCCTGGCCGCACATGGAAATGAGGCCGAAGAAAAGCAGCAGAAAAACGCCGATTGTTTTCATCTAACTTTGACGCCTACTCCAAACCGTTAAGCAACGCTTTACCCTCATCAGAGCGCGCTTCAAACCGCGCCATACGTCCATCATCAATCGAGTAAATAAAAACGTCAACATCCGCCGGCGGCAAAAACCCTTCCCCCCGCTCCGGCCATTCTATTAAACAAACACCTTGAGCCTGAAGATAGTCGCGCAGACCGAGAAATTCCAATTCTTCCGGGTGTTTGAGCCGGTATAAATCGAAATGAAAAATGGCGTGGCCGGGCAAAAAATAAGGTTCTATTAGGGTATAAGTGGGACTTTTTACCGCGCCTTGATGGCCTAATCCATGCAATAGGCCGCGCACCAGCGTGGTTTTGCCCGCACCCAGTTCGCCGCGCAAAAAAATCACCGAGCCTGCGCGCAATCCGGCCGCCAAACGCGCGCCCAGGACCTCGGTATCTGCGGCTGTCTTTAGCCGTTTTTCAATCCGCACGGGCATGCATCGCATTGATTTGGCGGCGGATATGCGGCATCAAGTCAGCGGCCATTAAGCCGATCTCACCGCCCGCTCGCGCCGCCGCGTCGCCGGCACTGGCGTGTATCCACACCGCCAGGCGTGCCGCATCCATCGGCTTCAAGCCCTGTGCCACCATCGCCGCGATAATGCCGGTCAACACGTCGCCCATGCCGCCGCTCGCCATGCCCGGATTGCCGCGGTCGCACAGCCAAACATCGGATGCACCCGCCGCAATCAAACTGCCGGCGCCCTTAAGTACGCATACGCCGCCATAACGCTGCGTGAGCTTGCCCACGGCGGCAAACCGATCCGCCTGAATCTCCGCGGTCGTGCAGCCCAGCAGGCGCGCGGCTTCCCCGGGATGGGGGGTCAAGATCCAGTCCGGGCGCTGCATCGGATCATGCGCCAGCAAATTCAGTCCATCGGCATCCACCACTAACGGCAACTTGCAATCAAGCGCCTGTTGCCACAGCTTGCGTCCCCAATCCGCCTGGCTCAAACCGCAACCAATGGCGACAACATCCGCGCGCGCAAACGCAGCGCGCAATTGCGCCCTATCCTCAATCCCATAAGAGATCAATTCAGGCCGCGCGCCGCTAAGCTGGGCGGCATGGCTGGGATGGGTGGCCAGGCTTACCAAGCCGGCGCCGGCACGATACGCCGCTTCGCCCGCCATGCGCACCGCGCCGCCCATGCCCGGGGCGCCGCCGATAATCAACACATGGCCGTGATCACCTTTATGCGCATCGCGCCGGCGGCGTGGCACTAACGGGTGTAACGTCTTTTCAGTAATCCGGCGCCCCAGGGGTTGGATACGATCATAAAGCGCGGCCGGCACGTCGAGACCGGCAAAAAGAATTTCACCGCAATACGCCGGTCCCTGCGCCGTGAACAGTCCGGCTTTCAGGCCGATAAAAGTGATGGTGACGGTCGCCTGCACCGCCACGCCCAAAACCCGGCCGGTATCGGCATGTAGGCCGGAAGGTAGATCCAGCGCCAATACCGGCTTCGCCAGCGCATTCGTGGCGGTAATCGCCTCACGCCAAATCCCGGTCACCTCGCGTTCAAGCCCGGTGCCGAAGAGGGCATCGACGATGACGTCACAATCTTGTAAGCGCTCAGGCGCAAATGCATCAACTGCGCAGCCGGTTCCCGGCAAAGCCTGGCACGCCGCCAACGCCGCGCCGGTCAATTGCTCCGGGGCGCCTAACGCCATCACCACCGGCTGTAAACCGGCCAACTGGGCAAGGCGCGCGACCACATAGCCATCCCCGCCGTTATTTCCCGACCCGCATAGCACCGCGATGCGCCGCGCGCTCGGCCAGTTCCAGCGCAGGACGTTGAACGCCGCTGCGCCGGCACGCTCCATCAGCCTGCCATCAGCAATGCCGTACTCTGCGGCGGCAAGCCGGTCCAGCTCGCGCGCGTGCGCGGCGGAGTAGAGCGCTTGCGGTAATTCCTGCGCTACCGGCCTATCCTTACGCGTCTGCTTACTTAAAGAAATGCTCACGATAATACTTCAATTCAGCGATGGATTCCAAGATGTCGTCCAGCGCCTTATGGGTATTCTTTTTTTCAAAGCCGTCGTCAATCTCCGGCTTCCAGCGGCGGACCAACTCTTTTAAAGTGCTCACATCTAAATTGCGGTAATGCACCCAATTTTCGAGTTGCGGCATCAAGCGGGATAGAAACCGCCGGTCCTGACAAATGCTGTTGCCGCATAACGGCGATTTATTTTTCGGCACGAACGGCCGGATAAACTCCAGCGTCTGCCGTTCCACGTCAGCCGTGCTGAGGGTCGACGCCTTGACCCGCTCGACCAGGCCGCTGGCGCTATGGGTGCGCCTATTCCAGTCATCCATCGCCGCCAATACCTCATCGGGCTGATGGATCGCCAATACCGGCCCTTGCGCCACGATATTTAGCTCGCTGTCGGTGATTATCGTGGCAATCTCAAGGATATGATCGGTATTCGGATCCAGCCCGGTCATTTCAAGGTCGATCCATACCAAGGCATTCGGATCTTGCGGCATGATTCTTCTCCAGGTAGCTTATTTTCGGCTGCGTCATGATAGCATTATCATTATGAATAGTTTTACCTTCCTATTCGTATCCCTGCTTGCGCTCATGCTCTTAGTCCGGGTATGGCTGGCGCAGCGCCATATCCTCCACGTGGTAAAACATCGCGCGGCGGTGCCGGAGGCGTTTAAGGAAAAAATCCCGCTCTCGGCGCATACAAAAGCCGCGGATTACACGGTGGCGAAAACCAGCTTCGGCATCCTGGAAACCGGGGTCAGCGGTTTGCTGTTAGTATTGTGGACCTTGGGTGGCGGCCTGGACTTCCTCGATCACCTGTGGCGCAGCCTACACTTGGGGCCGCTCGCCACCGGCACCGCCTTTATCCTGAGCGTATTCCTTATTATGGGCCTGCTCGACCTGCCGTTCGAGCTGTATCAAACCTTCGTGATCGAGCAGCGTTTCGGCTTTAATAAAACCGGCGCCAAAACTTTTATTACCGACCTCATGAAAAAACTGCTGCTCTCGGCGCTGATCGGCGTCCCGCTGCTGTTGGCGGTGCTATGGCTGATGCAGGAAATGGGCGCGCGCTGGTGGCTTTATGTCTGGATGCTCTGGACCGCCTTCAGCTTGAGCTTGCTGTGGGCTTATCCCGCCCTGATCGCGCCGCTGTTCAATAAGTTCCGGCCGTTGGCAAAAGAAACCCTGGTGACCCGCATCCAGTCATTGCTGGAACGCACCGGCTTCAAGAGCCGCGGCGTGTTTGTCATGGACGGTTCGCGCCGCTCGGCACACGGCAACGCCTATTTCACCGGCCTCGGGCGCAACAAGCGCATTGTATTTTTCGACACCCTGCTCGATAGCCTCAATGAATCTGAAATTGAAGCGGTGCTCGCGCACGAGCTCGGCCATTTCAAACGCCGGCATGTCATAAAACGTATGCTGCTGATGTTCGGCATGAGTTTTCTCGGCCTCGCCCTGCTCGGCTGGCTGATGCAACAAGCGTGGTTTTATACCGGCCTCGGGGTTTCGCAGCCCTCGACCTACGCGGCGCTCGTGTTATTCCTCATGGTCGTCCCGGTATTTACCTTCTTCCTGCATCCACTGATGGCGTGGGGTTCGCGCAGGCACGAGTTCGAGGCGGATGCCTTCGCCGCCGAGCAGTCCGATGCGCACGCTTTAGCCAATGCCCTGGTCAAGCTCTACGAGGAGAATGCCAATACCTTGACGCCCGACCCGTTGCACTCGGCATTTTACGATTCCCACCCGCCGGCGGCGCGGCGCATCGCGCAATTGCAGGCCTTGGCCGGATGACTTTAATAAAAAGGAGATAATCATGCGCAAACTTTTCCTTGCCGTATGCATAGTCCTGATCTCCACCCACCTGCCTTTTAATGCACGAGCGGCCGAGATGTTGTTAGGCGATGCCGCTAAGGGCAAAAAACTGCACGACGCCAAATGCGCCGCCTGCCACCAGCAGCTCTACAGCGGCGATGGCTCCGGGATATACACCCGCGACGACCGGAACATTCATACCATCGAAGGGCTGATCGGCCAGGTCAACGGCTGCAATCAGCGCGTTAACGCCCATCTTTCCGGCGACGATGTCAATGATGTAGTGAAGTACTTGAACGAAACGTACTACAAATTTTAAGGAAACAAGTTATGACGGACCTCACGCAAAAATCCTGCAAGCCCTGCGAGGGCGGCGTAACAGCCCTCAACCGCAAACAAGCGGAAGAGCTGTTAAAACAAACGCCCGGCTGGTCGTTAAATCCCAAGGCCACGGAAATCAGCCGCACCTACAACTTTAAAAATTATTACGAAACCATGGCGTTCGCCAACGCCCTCGCCTGGATCGCCCACCGCGAGGACCACCATCCCGACATGGAGATCGGCTACAAGCGCTGTCATGTGCGCTTTAGCACGCATGCGATCGGCGGCTTGTCGGAGAATGATTTTATCTGCGCGGCGAAGATTAATGCTTTATTAGGCGAGTAGAGTGCGCTACGCGCTGTCTTAACTTCTAATAGCGGTTCCCGCACCGCGGGCGAGACCCGCACATTGCAGTTTAGCCGCGCGCAGCGCGTCCATATCTTGCTTAATAGCGTTTAAGGTGCGCACAGCGCACCCTACGATTTGTTTTAAGGGTTTTCCCCCCTTCAGTCGCGCCGAGCACCGGCCAATCCTGCGCGGTAGGGACCGCGCGTTGGCCGCAGCACATGAATGTGCTGTCGGCCAACTCCCTCGACGACCGAGGAGCGGCCGCTCTCGCGCATCCCTGCGCTCCACGGCACTTGTGCTCCTGCACATCGCAGGTACCGCGAAGTTTGGCCATTCTCGCCCATCCATGGGCTTCGCGGCATTCGCACATCCTGTGCAGCACGGCGCGAATGCGGGGTGCGCTTTCTTTGGTTACTTGCTTTGCGCAAACAAAGAAAGTAACCCGCCCGCGATGCACAAGGACGTGCAAGTGTCGCGGGAGGCAGGATGCCGATAGCGACCGGTGCGGGGAACCACTATTAGCAGTTAAACCCGCGCGCAGCGCGGCTCCTCTACGTTGACAACGGAATTACCGGTTATATGCTTATTTAAAGAGCGCCAGCGTTTTTAATGCAAAAGCGGGCAGTTTCAAACATCTAACAGAGGAGAAGACATCATGAAACATAGAGTCTGCCTTGCAGCACTACTAATGGCGGTGATGCTCACGGGATGTGCCACCGGTTACGGCCCCAAGGGAATGACGGGGGGCTATGAGGAACAACAGATAGATGATAGCAGCTATCGGGTAAGCTTCTACGGCAACGGCAATACGGACAAAGATAAGGTCTGGAACTACTGGATGTACCGCTGTGCCGAGCTGACCAAGATCAAAGGTTTCGATTTCTTTAATCTGATTGTAGAAAAGAAAAAGACAGGCGCGATCCCTAGCGACGATGGCTTGCGCCCGGCCAACCTGCGGTACGGGGAGGAAGGAAGGCTGATTAAGACGGCGGGTTATTATTATTATACGCCCGGCAGTACTTATACTATAACCACCTATCACTCGAGCGCGATTGTCAAGATGTATCGCAATCCCCTGCCGCCTGACGTGAAATTTGCGCTGAAGGCGCAGTTGGTGCTCGATGCCTTAAAACCCTATGTCGAATCCAGTGGAAAGGAACCCGCGCCGAAACGAGACGAGATCATCGGTAAAGCGATGGTAAAAGGCTCCCCATAACTTACGCCCGGTAGCGACCGATGCACAGGGATGTGCAGGAATCACAATAAAGTTAAGTGCGACATCAGGGTCAATGGTGAAACAGGGAAGGGATCACGAACTACGGTAAAGAAACCCAGAAGAACACTTGAAAATTTAAGCGGGATGTTCAGACTCGAATTATGAGATGAGATCTCAGGATCGGAGTTGATTTTTCCCCGTCGGAGCTCGCCGAGCACCGGAGCGCAGCTGGGGGCGGTTAAGCGAGCACTGTCTGAGCGCGTGGCGCCGTAGGCGATCGCGCGAGTTGCGGCCGCTCTCGCGCATCTCGGCAACCGCTCCCTGCGTTGCCCTACCTTCCCACGTCCCTGTGGGTCGCCTGCGCTCCGCGGCATTCGTACATCCTGTACAGCACAGCGCGACCCTTATTTAAGTCGCCGCGCCAGCGCGCCCTTTACAACTACTACTGGCGAGAACGTTTCTTCTTGCCCCCTTGGAAATGACGCGCAATTGCCACTATAAAAGCAATTGCGATCAAGCTCGCGGCTGCAATTAACGGGGACGATGATGATGCCGCCGCCGCCGCGGCTTGTTGTACGCAGTTAACCAAAGCCACAGAAAACACAATTACGGTTGGAATTAATGCGGCTTGGATAATAAATGCGCCAAGGATGACGTACATCGGCGCCCCCCCTGCCCAAGGAATCCAAGCGATGCCGGCCGCAGCAAAACACGCGGCTGCCTGAATGCCTAAAACCGTAAGGAGCCCGGCAAGGGCATTTAAAAGATTGGATAGCGCGCCGGCACAGGCGGGCGGCGCGCCCATGCATTGAAAGTAGCTCTCAACTAAAACCCTTGCGGCAATAAGCGAACCAATGGCGGCAAGCGTAAGGCCTCCGGCGGTTATCATTGCCGCGGGGGACGCGGGCGCAGAGAAAAAACCGTTATTTAATACGGCGGCCACTATTACTGCGGCAATAGCGCCTGCAATAAATGCCCCTGCTGTGCCTAAGAGAATTTGAAACGACGACAGATCACACATTGGACAACATCCCTTTTTCTGATTAGCGAAATAAACCCTGCTATAGCGTGTTACAGCATTTCCGCGCTGTCAAGCGCTTTTATGCCCGCACGATGTAGCGGGCACGAACCGCATATTTAAATTTAAGTCGGCGCGTCAACGCGCCCCACTACTAACGGCGAAATCGCCCACCGCTGCATCGGAATAAACCCCACTGCCAACATCAGCGTCAGCGTGCCCCAGATATAAAACGCATTCGTTAAACCGAAGGTATCGGCCAAGATACCCATGAACAGCGGCGTGGTGAGATGCGACAAGCTCCAGCCTAAGCCGCCTAACGCAAGCGCGGAGCCGCGGTTGGAGGACGTGCTGATGTCGCTCACGAGGATCTGATAATAAAGCGTCATCACGCCGGAGCTGACGCCGACACCGAGCAGGAAGAGACCAACCACAATGACGTTGTTGAATAGAGGCATAAATCCGATCGCGGCGGCGATGCCGATCATCGATATCAGAGGCAAGGCGCGGCGGGAGGTGGATTTGATATATCTGGCCACCAGTAATCCGGCGGTCACGGCGCCGAGCGCGCGCAACGCGAGCAGCGAACCGGTTGTTTGCGAGGCAAGGCCAAATTCAGTGAGCAGGATGGGATAGAACGACTGGCCGAGTGAAATCGGCAACGCGGAGACATAGGCGCACAGGATGGCGAAATAAACCGTGCGGCCCCGCAGCAAATGAATAAAATTGGATAAGAATCGTACCGGACGATGATCACCGCTTGGCGCTCCTAATGGCGAGCGGGCCCCCAGCAGAAACGAGATTATCCCCATGAAGGTTAACGCCAGAAACGCGATTTGAAACCCAAACTGCGCAAGCAAAAATCCGGCGATGATGGTACCGCTGATTTGGCCGATATTGGAAGACGCGTTGAGTCGCCCGAGCTGGACGCGGCCTTCAGGAAGATTGCTGGCGATGGTCTGCGACGACGGCCAGTATGTAGCGCGCGAAATTACCAGCAATAACTGCCCCAACAATAGCGGGGGAAAACTATGCGCAAAACAAAATACCAGGCCGGCACAGGACATCGCGGTAAACGAAAACAGCATCATGATGCGGCCGCCCAAGCGGTCGGTAAACGCGCCGCCGGCTAAGCTAAACAGGATCTGGATGACGACCGGGATGCCGATCAGGCTTCCGATCGCGAAGCCGGACATATTGAGCTGATGCGCATAGAGCGGGACCACCATCATCGATACCCCGAACGCAAAGTTCCAGGTATAACATCCGACGAAAAAGGGTATAGGCGAAGCGCTAGACATGAAGCTTAAATCAAAAAAGAGAAATCATGTAGGCAGGGTGCGCCGCGCGCACCATCGACCATATTAATGTGCCTTACCGGGTATCTTCTTCCGGATTGGCAGTGATCTTATGGATGGCGAGATCCGCCCCCTGGAATTCCTCCTCCTCGCTCAGGCGTATGCCTATCATCGATTTTAATACACCGTAGATGATATACCCGGCAATGACGGCGATGGCGACGCCGCCCAGGATGCCAAGGAGCTGCGCCAGGAAAGAGACCCCGCCTAGGCCGCCGAACATTTGCGCGCCGAAAATGCCACAGGCGAGTCCGCCCCACACCCCCGCAAGCCCGTGCAACGGCCATACGCCCAGCACGTCGTCGATCTTCCAGCGGGATTGGGTAAGGGAAAATGCGACGACAAATAACACGCCCGCGACCGCGCCGATAATTAATCCGCCGACCGGATGCACCACATCGGAGCCGGCACAGATGGCGACCAATCCAGCCAGGGCGCCGTTGTGGATGAATCCCGGATCGTTTTTGCCGGCGATGAGTGCGCCGAGCACACCGCCGACCATCGCCATCAACGAGTTAATCGCGACCAGCCCGGTGATTTTGTCCAAACTCTGGGCGCTCATGACATTGAACCCAAACCAGCCGACCACCAGAATCCACGAACCCAACGCCAGGAAGGGAATATTCGACGGCGGCATTTGCTGGGATATTTTGCCGTCCTTGGTGTAACGCCCGCTGCGCGGCCCCAGCATCATAACCGCGGTGAGCGCCAGCCAACCGCCCATCGCATGCACTACGGCGGAACCGGAGAAATCGTGAAATTTCGCGCCGAAACTGGATTCAAGCAACTCCTGCACGCCGAATTTTTCTCCCCACATAATGCCTTCATAGAATGGGTAGATAAAAGCGACAATCAACGCCGAGGCGATGAGTTGCGGCCAGAAACGCGCGCGTTCGGCGATACCGCCGGAAATGATCGCCGGCACCGCGGCGGCGAAGGTCAGCAGGAAAAAGAACCGCGCCAATTCATAACCGTTTTTCGCCGCCAGCGCCGGCGCGGGTGAAAAAAAGTTCACGCTATAAGCAACGGCATAACCGATAAAAAAGTAAGCGACGGTGGATATGGCGAAACCAGCGATGATTTTGACTAGTGCATTGACCTGGTTCTTTTTACGCACGCTGCCAAGTTCGCGAAAGGCGAATCCCGCATGCATGGCCAACACCATCGCGGCGCCCATCATAATGAAAAAGACATCGGCTCCAGTACTTGTTTGCACGGCTGACTCCTCCCGAAACTATTAGTGGTAAATTTGCTGAATTATGCTTATTGAATCAAGTCTCGCGCCGCCCGCTTACCGCGCGCGCCAGCGTTCCGCGGTCAATATATTCCAACTCACCACCGACCGGAACGCCGTAGGCGATGCGCGTGGTCCGGATTTTATGCGCCCGCGCCAATTCGCCGATATAATGCGCCGTGGCTTCCCCTTCCACCGTCGGGTTAGTGGCAAGAATAACTTCCTTGATTTGCTGCGTATCGAACAGATGTTCCAGCCGGGCGATGCCTAATTCATCCGGGCCGATGCCGTCGAGCGGCGATAAATGCCCCATCAACACAAAATACATACCGTTATAGGCCGCAGACTGCTCCAAGGAAACCAGATCGGCGGTGGATTCGACCACGCACAATAAACTCGCGTCGCGGCGCTCGGAACTGCAAATCCCGCAAATCTCCTGTTCGCTGAAATTATTGCAGCGCCGGCAATGGCGCACGCGTTCTAGCGCGTTCTGCAGCGCCTCGGCGATTTGGCGCGCGCCTTCGCGGTCGCGCCCAAGTAAATGCAGCGCCATGCGCTGGGCCGACTTCGGGCCGATGCCCGGCAGTTTACGCAGCGCCTGCTTTAAGTCTTCGATCGCGGAATCGGTCATTATTAAAACGGAAGATTCAGCCCGGGGATATTCAACCCCGAGGCCAGCCCGGCCATTTTCTCCTGGCTGGTCTTCTCCGCTCTGCGCACCGCGTCGTTCATGGCGGCGGCAAGCAAGTCCTCCAACACTTCCTTGTCGTCTTGCATCAAACTGGGATCGATTTGCACACGCTTGACATCATGCCGGCAGGTGATGGTCACGCTGACCAGGCCGCCGCCGGCGCTGCCGGTAATCTCGATGTGCGCCAATTCTTCCTGCGCTTTGCGCAGGTTTTCCTGCATCGCCTGCGCCTGCTTCATAAGTTCACTAAGCCCGCCTTTCATAGTTCAACCTCATTCAAATTTCGGTCTAATGGACGCGGGATTAACCCGCGCGCTGAAATTCTCCTGCAAGGCGCGGACATTAGGATCGTTAGTGATCGCTTCCACCGCGGCTTGTTGCCGCTCATCCAATATACGCTGTCTCTCCTTGCTTGGGCTCTCGCCATTGGCACTGCCGACCCGGATATGTAGCTTGATCTCGCGCCCGTAATACTCTTCCAGCGCTTGTTTCAACGCCGCGCTGCGCTCTTTGTTGTTTAAATGCGCGACGGCTTGGTCCAGGATCAATCCAACCTCTCCGGCCTGATCGGATTCCAACATGGTATTATTGGCCAACTCGCGCGCCAGCCCGGAAAGTTTTAATTGCGCCACGATGGCGCTCCACGTGGATGCTTCCGCCGTTGGTTTTTCGATTGCCGGCGATGGTGGCGCGCTAACGCGAGACGGTTTTGCAGGCGTCGGCGCCTGCGCCAGTTTATACGCCTGCGGCTCGGTGCCTGCCGGGCGAAACGCGAGCATGCGCAATAATGTCATCTCCAAGCCGGTACGCACATCAGGCGCTAATAGTAAGTCGCGCCTGCCATTGAGGCCGATTTGATAAAACAACTGCACATCTTCAGGCGCCATCACTTTCGCATGGGCAAACAACCGTTCCCGGTCTACGCCGGATTCCGGCGTTTCTGGAATCGCTTGCGGCGCCATTTGCGCCAAGGAAATGCGATGCAAGCTGAGCAGTAATTCCTTTAATACGCTTTCGCCATCCATACTGTGCTCGGCGACATCGGCCACCGCAGCCAGCAACCCCGGTGCGTCGCCTTTGGCCAATCCCTGCAATAGGCGCTCGATCACGTCCTGATCGATGCTGCCCAGCATCTCACGCACCTCTGGCTCCGCCACCTTGCCGGCGCCAAAGGCAATGGCTTGATCCAGCAGGCTCAAGGCGTCGCGCATACTGCCGTCGGCCGCCTGCGCCAGCAGCTTAAGCGAAGGCGAATCAAAATTAACTTGTTCCGCAGTCAAGATCTTCTCCAACTGACCGGCGATTAAATCCGGCGTCAGCCGTTTGAGATTAAACTGCAAACAGCGCGATAAAATCGTCACCGGCAATTTTTGCGGATCGGTGGTGGCGAACAAAAACTTGACGTGCGGCGGGGGCTCTTCAAGCGTCTTCAGCAGGGCATTAAAGCTATGCCCGGACAGCATATGCACTTCGTCGATCAAGTACACCTTGTAACGCCCGCGCGTCGGCGCGTACTGCACGTTGTCCAATAATTCCCGGGTATCGTCGACTTTAGTGCGCGAAGCGGCGTCAACTTCGATCAAGTCAATGAAGCGGCCTTCATCGATTTCGACGCAGGTCTTGCACACCCCGCACGGTTTCGCGCTGACGCCGGTTTCGCAATTCAACGACTTGGCGAGGATACGCGCAATCGTGGTCTTGCCCACGCCGCGGGTGCCGGTAAACAAAAAAGCATGATGCAGGCGGTTATGGTCGAGGGCGTTAACCAAGGGGCGCACGACGTGTCCCTGCCCGACCAGCTCGGCAAAGCCGCGCGGCCGCCATTTACGCGCAAGTACCTGGTAACTCATTTAATAGAACTCAACATTGTTGTCATAGTGTGGGTGGCGGCTCCAATCAGCCACACCCAGCACCCGCCTGGGCTGCTGCGGCTGCTTCCTTCCGGACCTGACCGGGTTCACAACCTGGCGCCGCTGCGGGGACTGATCTTCACCGCCATAAAGGGGGAGTTTAAACCGGCGGGCAATAAAATCAAAATTGATTCTTAACTTATTTAAGAATGGCGGAGGGGGCAGTTTGTGCGAACCCTTCTCCCCCACACTATTCCCTGTTACCGGGAATAATACAGGGAAAACTATCCACCGGTCATCCCTCCGCCATGTGGTTTTTCTAAAATCTCCCGTACTGACTTGAAGTTAGGATAGGGCTCACGCGTACCGCAAATCTTAAAACAGGGAATTAACAGCGAATTTAATCTCTCCTTAGTTATACCTTGTCAGACCTATAAAGCTATGGCTGCGGCTATGCGCAAGATCGGTCATTACCAACCAATCGTACTCGCTTCATTGAATGCGTGCGTTTTTAATTCCTTCTAACTATTGTGCCAAATATATCCATGGCGAATGCGCGATTCACAAAGTTTTACACATTTTTTACATGAAGCAACCCAAAATTACACGGCTATCGGCGATATTTTCTGTATCCTTAAAGTCTGGCCTATTTTGCCGGGAAACGGATAAACTCGGGGTTGCGCGGAATCGGGAAGCGCAGCCGCGCTTCTCAAAACGAGCGAGCAACTTAGGAATAAGTCGCCTGCGTGAACAAAAAAGCGGGCTTTAATTGCACTTTGCCGAACGATAACCATGATACCTACTCAAGAAACGGAAAAGAATCGCGCTTCACCAGCCGCGCAAAGACAAAAGCGCTTGCTTGCGCTGTTACGTCGACACCGTATCTGGTTGGCGGTGTTATTCATTTTATCTATTGTCCTGATCGTCGTTCTCGTGCGTTCGAGCGATGGTCAGCAGTACGCCGGTCCTCGAGACGGCGGGGATCGCAACGCTGCGCGCACCATACCCGTGGCGGCCGTGCCGGTGAGGACCGGCGACATCAATGTCTATCTCAACGCGCTCGGAACAGTAGTGCCGCTCAACATGGTTACGGTGAGAAGCCGTGTGGACGGCCAACTGGTGCGGCTTCTGTTTCAAGAAGGCCAGATGGTTCAAGCGGGACAGCTACTTGCACAGATCGACCCACGCCCGTACCAGGTAATGCTAGTCCAGGCTGAAGGCCAGATGGCGCGCGATCAAGCGTTGCTTGCGAACGCGCGCCTCGATCTTGAGCGCTATATCACGCTGTTCGCCCAGGATTCTATTGCGAAACAACAGGTGGACACGCAGCAGGCCCTGGTGCAGCAGTATGAAGGCGCGGTCAAAGTTGACCAAGGACAAATCGACAACGCGCGGCTGCAGCTTGACTACGCGCGCATCACCGCGCCCATCGGCGGGCGCGTCGGCCTGCGCCAGGTGGACCCGGGTAACATCATTCATGCGAGCGATCAGAACGGCTTACTGGTGATTACGCAGCTCCAGCCCATCACGGTCCTGTTCACCATTCCGGAAGACAGCCTCCCGGGCGTGATGAAGCAGCTACGGGCGGGGGCGAAGCTGCTGGTCGATGCCTATGACCGCGCGCAAAAGACGAAACTCGCCACCGGCGCGCTGGTGGCCGCGGACAACCAGATCGATTCCAGTACCGGCACGATCCGGCTTAAAGCGCAGTTCCGCAATGACGACGGGGGTTTGTTTCCCAACCAGTTCGTGAATGTCCGCCTCCTCCTCGACGTGAAGCGAGGCGCGACACTCATACCGTCGGCCGCCATTCAGCGCGGCGCTCAAGGCATCTTCGTCTATGTCGTTAAGGCGGACAACACGGTAACGCTGCGGCCGGTCGGCATCGGCGCCAGCGAAGGCGAAAATGCGGCCATTGACTCCGGATTGACACCGGGCGAGTTGGTGGTGGTGGATGGCTTAGACAAATTGCGTGACGGCACCAAGGTCGAGCTGCCAACTAAGGGGGCCGACGCGCCGCCACAAAATAGCGACGTGCCCGCCAGGAAAGGCCCGGTGCGTCGTCCTATGGGCGGCACATGAGCCCTTCGCGACCATTTATCCTGCGTCCGGTGGCGACCTCGCTGCTGATGGCCGCGATCCTGCTGGCGGGCATCGCCGCCTACCACATGCTGCCGCTCTCCGCCCTGCCCGAGGTCGACTACCCGACCATTCAGATCGTGACGCTTTACCCGGGGGCGAGCCCCGATGTGATCACCTCGTCGATCACCGCGCCGCTCGAGCGCCAGTTCGGACAGATGCCGGGGCTCAACCAGATGTCCTCCACGAGCTCGGGCGGGGCCTCGGTGATCACGCTGCAGTTCACGCTCGAGCTCACCCTGGACATTGCCGAGCAGGAAGTCCAGGCAGCGATCAATGCGGCGGGGAACCTGCTGCCGCAGGACCTGCCGATGCCGCCGATCTATAGTAAGGTGAATCCTGCCGACGCGCCGATACTGACCCTCGCGATCACCTCCACGACGCTGCCGACGCCCAAGGTGCAGAACCTCGTCGACACGCGGCTCGCCCAGAAGATCTCGCAGCTGCCAGGCGTGGGGCTGGTCAGCATCGGCGGCGGCCAGCGGCCGGCGGTGCGCATCCAGGCCAACCCTACGGCGCTGGCGGCTTACGGTTTGAGCCTTGATGACCTGCGCACCGCGATCGGCAACGCCAACGTGAATCAGGCCAAGGGGAGCTTCGACGGGCCGACCCGCGCCTCCACCATCGACGCCAACGACCAGCTCAAGTCGGCTGACGAATACACGCAGCTCATTGTCGCGTACAAGAACGGCCGGCCGATCCGTCTGTCCGACGTCGCCGACGCCAGGGACGGCGTTGAGAACACGCGGCTTGCCGCATGGGCCAACCAGTCCGCGGCGGTGATTCTCAACATCCAGCGCCAGCCGGGCGCGAACGTGATCGAGGTGGTGGACCGCGTGAAGCAGCTGCTGCCGCAGCTCCAGGCCACGCTGCCGGGCTCGGTCGACGTGAGCCTACTCACCGACCGCACGACGACGATCCGCGCCTCGGTCAAGGATGTGCAGTTCGAGCTCATGCTGGCCGTGGTGCTGGTGGTGATGGTGATCTTCCTGTTTCTGCGCAGCGCGTCGGGGACCGTTATCCCGAGCATCGCCGTGCCGGTGTCGCTGGTGGGGACCTTCGGCGTGATGTACCTGGCCGGGTTCAGCATCAACAACCTGACGCTCATGGCGCTGACCATCGCCACCGGCTTCGTAGTGGACGATGCGATTGTCATGATCGAAAACATCACCCGCTACATCGAGGAGGGCGATCCGCCGCTCGCGGCCGCGCTGAAGGGCGCGGAGCAGATCGGCTTCACCATCATCTCGCTCACTTTCTCGCTGATCGCGGTGCTCATTCCGCTGCTGTTCATGGGCGACGTGGTGGGGCGGCTGTTCCGCGAGTTCGCGATCACGCTCGCGGTGGCGATCCTGATCTCGGCGGTGGTCTCGCTCACGCTCACGCCGATGATGTGCGCGAGGCTGCTGCGCCATACCCCCGAGGCCGAGCAGGGCCGGTTTTATCGGGCGAGCGGGCGGTTCTTCGACGCGGTGATCGCGCGCTACGGCGTGATGCTCGACTGGGTGCTGGAGCGCCAGCGCGCCACGCTGCTCGTCGCGATCGGCACGCTGGCGCTGACGGCGCTGCTCTACATCTTCATTCCCAAGGGCTTCTTCCCGGTACAGGACACGGGGGTCATCCAGGGCATCTCCGAGGCGGCGCAGTCGATCTCGTTCTCCGCGATGGCCGAGCGCCAGCAGGCTCTGGCGCGCGCCGTGCTGCAGGACCCGGCGGTCGCGAGCCTGTCGTCTTTCATCGGGGTGGACGGCATCAATGCGACGCTGAACAGCGGGCGCATGCTCATCAACCTGAAGCCGCTGAAGGAGCGGCGCGTGAGCGCCATCGAGCTGATCCGCCGCCTACAGCCGAGGCTGGCGCAGGTGGAGGGAATCTCCCTCTATATGCAGCCGGTGCAGGACCTCACCATCGAGGACCGCGTGAGCCGCACGCAGTACCAGTTCACGGTCGAGGACGCGGATCCGGACGAGCTGAGTGTCTGGGTGCCGAGGCTCGTCGAACGGCTGCGCCGGCTGCCGCAGCTCGCGGATGTGGCGAGCGACCAGCAGGACCAGGGCCTCCAGGCGTACATCGAGATCGACCGCGGCACCGCGAGCCGGCTCGGCATCACGCCGGCGGCGATCGACAACGCGCTCTATAACGCCTTCGGCCAGCGGCTGGTCTCGACCATCTTCACGCAGACCAGCCAGTACCGCGTGGTGCTGGAGGCGCAGCCCGATTTTCAGAAGGGCCTGGCAGCGCTTGATGATATCTTTGTCTCGACCGCTCCGATCGCGCAAACTTCCGCGAGCGGTCAGCCGGTCAGCGGCCAGCAGACAACCGCAAGCAGTCAACAAACGCCGCCGCAGCAGGTGCGCCTGAGCGCGGTGGCGACCGTGGTCGAAAAGACCGCGCCGCTGGTGATCAACCATCTCGGCCAGTTCCCGGCCGCGACCATCTCGTTCAACCTCGCGCGCGGCGCGGCGCTCGGCGACGCGGTGAAGGCGATCCGCGCCGCCGAGCAGGAGATCGGCGTACCGATCAGCGCGCAAACACGCTTTCAGGGCGCAGCGCTCGCCTTCCAGGCCTCGCTCGACAACACGCTGCTCCTGATCCTGGCCGCGATCGTCACGATGTATATCGTGCTCGGCGTGCTGTACGAAAGCTACATCCACCCGATCACGATTCTCTCCACGCTGCCCTCGGCCGGCGTCGGCGCCCTGCTCGCGCTCATGCTCTCGCGCAGCGACCTCGGCATCATCGCGATCATCGGCATCATCCTCCTGATCGGCATCGTCAAGAAGAACGCGATCCTGATGATCGACTTCGCGCTCGACGCGGAGCGCAAGGAAGGCAAGAGCCCGCGCGAGGCAATCCGCCAGGCGTGCCTGCTGCGCTTCCGGCCGATTCTGATGACCACCATGGCGGCGCTGCTCTCCGCGCTGCCGCTCATGCTCGGCGCCGGCGTGGGCTCCGAGCTGCGCCATCCGCTCGGCATCACCATGGTGGGCGGGCTGCTGCTCTCGCAGGTGCTGACGCTCTTCACCACGCCGGTCATCTATCTCGCGTTTGACCGGCTCGCCAGACGTGCGGAACATCGCCTCCGGGCGAGGCCTGCGATCGATCAGCAAAGCGACAGCGCCCGTTCATGAATATCTCCGCTGCCTTCATCGAACGGCCGGTCGCGACCACCCTGCTCACGCTGGGCTTGGCGCTCGCCGGCGCAGTCGCGTTCACGCTGCTGCCGGTATCGCCGCTGCCGCAAGTGGACTTTCCGACCATCTCGGTGCAGGCGCAGTTGCCCGGGGCGAGCCCTGAGACCATGGCGGCAACGGTGGCCACGCCGCTCGAGCGCTCGCTCGGCCGCATCGCGGGCATCACCGAGATGACCTCGTCGAGCTCACTCGGCTCGACGCACATCATTCTGCAGTTCGATCTCGACCGCGACATCGACGGCGCCGCCCGCGACATCCAGGCGGCGATCAACGCCGCGCGCAGCCTCCTGCCCACGGGGCTGCCGAGCAACCCGACCTACCGCAAGGTGAACCCGGCCGACGCGCCGATCATGATCCTGGCGCTCACCTCGGACTCGATGACGCAGGGCCAGATATACGACGCCGCTTCGACCATCCTCGCCCAGAAATTCTCGCAGGTGAAGGGCGTCGGCCAGGTGAGCGTGGGCGGCAGCGCGCTGCCCGCGGTGCGGGTCGAGCTAAACCCCAACGCGCTCAGCAAGTACGGCATCGGCCTCGAGGACGTGCGCAACGCGATCGTCGCGACCAACGCGAACCGGCCGAAGGGCGTGGTGGAGAACGGGAAACGGCAATGGCAGATCTACGCCAACGACCAGGCGAAGAAGGCCGCCGAGTATCTACCGCTGGTGGTGGCGTTCCGGCGCGGCGCCCCGGTGCGTCTGGCGGACGTCGCCGAGGAGGTCGTCGATTCGGTGCAGGACCTGCGCAACGCCGGCTCGGCCAACGGCAAGCCGTCGGTGCTGATCGTCCTCAACCGGCAGCCGAACGCCAACATCATCGAGACCGTCGACCGCATCAAGGAACTGCTGCCGCTGATGCGCGCCTCCATCCCGAGCGCGGTCAACCTCGAGGTCGCCCTGGACCGCACGCCGACCATCCGCGCCTCGCTGCGCGAGGTCGAGCGCACGCTCCTGATCTCGACGGGGCTGGTGATCATGGTGGTGTTCCTGTTCCTGCGCAGGGGGCGCGCAACGCTGATCCCGAGCGTGGCGGTGCCGGTCTCGCTGATCGGCACGTTCGGCGTGATGTATCTGTGCGGCTACAGCCTGAACAACCTGTCGCTCATGGCGCTCACCATCGCCACCGGCTTCGTGGTGGACGACGCCATCGTGGTGCTGGAAAACATCTCGCGCTACATCGAAAATGGTATGGCGCCGATGAAGGCGGCGCTGCTGGGCGCGCGCGAGGTGGGCTTCACCGTGCTGTCGATGAGCCTGTCGCTCATCGCCGTGTTCATCCCCCTCCTTCTCATGGGCGGCATCGTCGGGCGGGTGTTGCGCGAATTCGCCGTGACCCTGTCGGTCGCGATTATGGTGTCGCTGCTGGTGTCGGTCACTACCACGCCGATGATGTGCGCGCTGCTCCTGCGTGCGCAGACCGGCGGCGCGCGCGGCCGCTTCGACCGGGCCGGCGAGCGGGTATTCGCCGCCATACTGCGCCGGTACGAGAGGTCCCTGACCTGGGCGCTGCGGCACGGTCGCTTCATGATGGTGCTGCTGCTCGGCACGGTATGCCTGAACGTCTATTTGTACGCCATCGTCCCGAAGGGCTTCCTTCCGCAGCAAGACACAGGGCGCGTAATCGGCTCCATCCAGGCCGACCAGGATATTTCCTTCCAGGCGATGCGGCAGAAACTCGCCGACTTCATCGAAATCGTGCGCCAGGATCCGGCCGTGGAGAACGTGATCGGATTCACCGGCGGGGGCTTCGGTGGCGGCCGCAATACCGGCATTATGTTCATGACCCTCAAGCCGCTCAAGGAACGGAAGATTTCGGCCGACATGGTGATCGCGCGCTTACGCGTCAAGCTGGCACGCGAGCCGGGCGCCAACCTGTTCCTGGTGCCGGTGCAGGACTTCCGCATGGGCGGGCGCGCGAGCAACGCGCAATACCAGTTTACGCTGCAGGCGGACAATCTCGCCGACTTGCGCACCTGGGAGCCGCGCATCAGGCGGGCGCTCTCGCAGCTGCCCACACTGGTAGACGTGAACACCGACCAGCAGGACAAGGGCCTGCAGACTACGCTGGTCATCGACCGGGACACGGCCTCCCGCCTCGGAGTGACGGCAAAGACGATAGACGCGACGCTCAACGACGCCTTCGGCCAGCGCCAGGTCTCGACGATCTACAACCCGCTCAACCAGTACCGGGTGGTTATGGAGGTGGCCCCGCGGTACTGGCAGAGCCCCGAGGCGCTGAAGAGCGTGTACGTGATCACGCCGGACAACTCGCAGGTACCGCTTTCGGCCTTCAGTCATTTCGAGCTGACTAACACGCCGCTCGGTGTCAACCACCAGGGACAGTTCGCGGCCGCGACCATCTCGTTTAATCTGCCGCCCGGCGTTTCGCTGTCCGACGCCACGCGGGTGGTAAGGGATACGCTCGACCGCATCGGTGTCCCGACCTCGATCCACGGCACGTTCCAGGGCACCGCGCGGGCGTTCCAGGCGACGCTCCAGAGCCAGCCGTGGCTGATCCTTACGGCGCTGCTCGCCATCTACATCGTGCTCGGCGTCCTGTACGAGAGCTACGTGCATCCGATCACGATCCTGTCCACCCTGCCGTCGGCCGGCGTGGGCGCGCTGCTTGCGCTGCTCGCGTGCCGGACCGAGTTCAGCATCATCGCCTTCATCGGCGTAATCCTGCTGATCGGCATCGTCAAGAAGAACGCCATCATGATGATCGACTTCGCGCTGGACGTGGAGCGCAAGCAGGGGATGCGCCCGGAGCAGGCGATCTTCCAGGCCTGCCTGCTGCGCTTCCGCCCGATCATGATGACCACCATGGCCGCGCTGCTCGGCGCAGTGCCGCTCGCGATCGGCTTCGGCGACGGCGCCGAACTGCGCCGGCCGCTCGGCATTTCAATCGTCGGCGGCCTGATCGTGAGCCAGTTGCTGACGCTCTATACCACACCGGTGGTCTACCTCTATCTCGACCGGTTCCGGCTATGGTGCCAACGCATCAGGCCGGGGCGGCGCCGCGATACCGCTTTGGAGACACGATGATGCGCGCTGCTATAAAAGACGCTGCGCTCGCGGCGGCGTGGGCGGCACTAAGCGCTTGCGCGGTCGGCCCCGATTACGTGCGCCCGAGCGTCGATGCGCCGGCCGCCTACAAGGAGGCCGCCAACTGGAAGATCGCGACACCGCAGGACAACGTGAGTCGCGGCAAATGGTGGGAAATCTTCGGCGATCCGCAGCTAAACGCGCTCGCGGAAAGTATCGACATCTCCAATCAGAACGTGCGCGTCGCCGAAGCTCAGTTTCGCCAAGCGCAAGCGCTCGTGCAGGCCGCGCGCGCAGGGCTGTTCCCGAGCGTCTCGGGCAGCGCGTCCGTGACCCGCAGCCAGTCGCCGAGCGGCTTCGGCAACTCCGCGACTCGAAATCAGTCTTTAAGCGCCGGGAGCGCGGTCACGAGCCACGATCTCTCCATCGATGCGACCTGGGAGGCGGACGTGTGGGGCCGCGTGCGGCGCACGGTGGAATCGAACACGGCGGGCGCACAGGCAAGCGCGGCTGACCTGGAGTCCGCGCGCCTCTCCGCGCAAGCGGCGCTCGCGCAGAACTATTTCCAATTGCGTATACTAGATCAGGAGAAGCGGCTGTTCGACGACACCGTCGCCACATTGGAAAAATCGCTCGAGCTGACGAAAAACCGCTATGTGGCCGGCGTCGCCGGCAAGGTCGACGTGGTCCAGGCGGAAACGCAATTGCGCAGCACGCAGGGGCAGGCCATTGACGTCGGCGTGCAGCGCGCCCAGCTCGAGCACGCGATCGCGCTGCTCGTCGGAAAGGCGCCCGCGGACTTTTCCATCGCACCCGCGCCGCTGAACGTGGCGATGCCGTCCATCCCTCTCGGCATGCCCTCCGCGCTGCTCGAACGGCGGCCCGATATCGCCGCGGCGGAGCGCCGGGTTGCCGCCGCCAATGCGCAGATCGGTGTAGCGAAGTCGGCGTTCTTTCCGGCCATCACGCTTGCCGCTTCCGGCGGTTATCAAAGCTCAAATGTGGCGCAATGGTTTACCCTGCCGAACCGATTCTGGTCGCTCGGTTCGACCGTGGCGGAGGTCCTGTTCGACGGCGGCCTGCGGCGCGCCCAGACCGCTCAGGCGATCGCCGCCTACGACGCCAGCGTGGCTGGTTATCGCCAGACCGTGTTGACCGGATTTCAGGAGGTCGAGGATAACCTGGCGGCGCTTGGGATCCTGGAGCAAGAAGCGCAGGTGCAGGACCAGGCGGTGCAAGCCGCGCGAGAATCCGTAACGCTGACGACCAACCAGTATAAGGCGGGAATCGTAAATTACCTCAACGTTATCACCGCGCAGACGATCGCGCTCAGCAACGAAAGAGTGGTGGTGGACATTCTGGGTCGGCGGTTGACCGCCAGTGTTCTCCTTATTAAGGCGATAGGCGGCGGTTGGAATGGGCCGAAACCGCCACTTGCCGATAAGCTCATTAACAACGACAGCCGCCAGCAGTTGGATAGAAACGTATCAGACATCGGCGCGGCGCCAAAACCAATGGACCAGCACGAAGTGAAATAAAACACGGATGAGCCCGGAACCACGATTCCTCTTACTTCGCCATTCGAACCACGGATTTAATCCGCAAATTTGACGAAACAACGGACTTTGAAATTGCCTATTGGAGAAAAACCGGCCAAACGCGCCCCGTTTGCGCGCTTTTAGTCCGCTTTACACGCGAACGGTGACGGAAATTACGCTGAAAGTATTTGAAACTTAGGCCCTTTCTCCAAAGCCCGGAGAAAGGTCACCAAAGCTTTTGACTGAATGGCGGAGGGCCAGTCTTATACGAACTCTTTTCCGGCATCAAGTTTCCCTACAAGTAGGGAAACTACAGGGAAGAGATGCGCCTGTAACGTTTCGATGCGGAAGGCGTCGCTATAGGCAAGTGTTTAAGTGGCGATTTCCGGTAAGCGCAATTCCGATAACAGGGAATTAAAATATTTTCCCCCCTGGATTGCCTGACGACCCTTTGACCCGGCACCCACCTCGGTCGCGAGGAGCATCTTAAGGTAGCTGACTAATGGCTCGTGAGGGGGCATGACCAGCATCCAGGCCGGTTTCGATGGAAAATTTTTTAAGTAGCTCCTGACGATTATGCACGTCCAATTTTTCGTAAATCTTGCGCACGTGGTCGACCAGTGTATGCACACTGATGTTAAGCCGCTTTGCAATCTCCGCGTGGGTGTAGTCCGATAAGAGTAACTGGCATATCTCTTTTTGGCGGGTGGACAATGGATACGCGTTCATCCTGGAAAACAATGTCAGAATAAGCGGTTCGTGATACTCAATAGTCATACCAATCCGCTTGCCTTGAGTAAATTCACGATGGTCCAACCAATAAGCGCGGAACGTGAAGCGGCCCCAGGGATTGTGGTGATGTAGGACCGGAACCGGAGCAGGCTTCCCTTGGAAGAGCTCCGAGAGATTTTTGCAGAGCCGCACTAACGCCGGCGGCACAGAGAGCCAGCCTGGATCTTTCATCGTCGATTGCGAAATTTGCGGATGCGTCGCCCAAAATAATAGCTCGTGGGCTTGCGGGCATGCGTATTCGATTTCTCCGTTCTCAGTCAAAATTGCCATGCCATGCTTACCTGTGGAGATAAATACGGGCTGCTTATCGGTACGCACACGCAGTCCGTGCGCGATGTAAGGAATAAGCCCTAAGAGTATATATTCATCCCCTTGCGTGAACGGCGCTTCTCCTGGTGTGCGCGCCAGCACCAACTCACCGAGGGCGCGGTTATGTTCATGAATAACGGTCGCCAAGATATGGTGCGCCTTAAGCGGTCGTAAGATCTCCTGATAAAAGTCGGACTGGAAGAACTTTTGGTTGTGGTAGCGATTCCAATTCACTGTGCCGCGCTCCGAGCGCATAATCTCTGAGAACGGAGGTTTGGCTTCCTGCTCACGTTTATTAACGAATTCCCTCAAGTACAGTTCGGCAATCTGAGCAAGAGAAGGTAGGTCAAAACAAAACATATTGGACACCTGATAATGTTCGTCTGCCCAAAGGAAAATCTGAAAATGGGAAGGTACTAGCTTTTGGATGCTATCAAACAAGGCGGGCATAATACTCTCACCGCCTAGACCCAAGCAGCACAGTTGACGAATATCGGTTATCGTCCTAGATGGTCTCATGATCCCGTCCGTGGCCGTGATTTTAGCGAAGCGCATTCTGACCTCTCCCCCTCTTTTTGTCCACTTCCAATAACGGAGTTTTCATCCTTTGACGGTCCCCCATTTCTAGTCCAGATACCGACTTTAGGAATCGGGCTTCTTGACTGTTTCCCTATTTCTAGTCCATTTGATAAGTTAAAAAATTGCTTCATGCAGTCTGTTTAAGCCGACAGCTTTGGATAAACTCTTGGGGTGCCGTCCTAAGGATCGATGCCGCCGTTGCGTGTTGTAGTCGATTTTGTTAAAACAATTACCCCATGCTAAGGGGGTAGTTAATTCAATCCGATTCCTATATCTATAGGTGGCCTAATCTGTTGACGAGGGTATCCGTTGCACAAGCTAAATCTGTGAAAGCCGGCGAAGCTATCTGCGCGGAGATCAGTTACAGGTGTACGTGGTGTGAACTATTTCACGGAAGAAGATGTACGTTATACCGCTGCCTAAGGCGGAAGTTTGGGTTTTTGATAATCAAGTTTATCGGGGCTGCGTTGGAGCATGCGCTACATATAGGAACGGAATTTCGCATTCTTAGCCAGGGATGATGAGAAAGGCGATTGCTTTGCGGCAGGTGCTTGCGCCTTGCGAGAAAGGTAATAGCCAGTATGGCCTAAAGACTAGGGAGGATGTTATAAGCAATGAAGCCACATTTTAACTCTTTTAGCGACTTTTACCTTTATTATCTTTCTCAACACAAGAATAGTATATCGCGCGTCCTTCATGCTATTGGCTCAATTTTAGGAACAGTTCTTTTCCTCTTTGGAATTTTCTACCATAACTATTATTTATTCTTGTTAGCATTTTTATTTGGCTATGGCTGTGGCTGGATTGGACACTTCGTTTTTGAAAAAAATAGACCGGCAACATTCCGCTATCCATTCTATAGCTTTGTCGGTGACTTCCGTATGGCTATCGACCTGATGCTTGGGCGCATTAAGCCATAGGATGCTGTGTTATTGCGCAGGTATTTATCATGCAATTTAAATACTGCCCCATTTGCTCAAAAGAGCTGGTTTCGGGCTTAGTTGGTAACAGTACTCGCGAATATCTGAAGTGTTCGGAGGATACCTGTGGCTATGTCCATTGGGACAATCCAGCCCCTGTCGTGGCGGCAATTGTTGAGACGCCTGATGGAGTTGTGCTGGTTCATAACAAATCCTGGCCTGCGGGAATGTTTGGTTTGGTAACAGGTTTTCTGGAGAAGGAGGAGGATCCGGAGGGTGCGGTGCTGAGAGAGGTAAGTGAAGAATTGGGATTGCATGGGGACGCGGCGAATTTCATCGGCTACTACGCGTTCCATGAGATGAATCAGTTGATACTGGCCTTCAGCACGTGGGCGGAAGGAAACATCCAGCTTGGGGACGAGTTAGATGAATTCAGGATTATACCCAAAGCGAAACTAAAACCATGGGATTTCGGCACAGGCTATGCGGTACGCGATTGGCTT